>Ga0126374_10000161_pt1 | contig 13876 bp, 15 predicted proteins | sample PanSoiMetPlot_12_FD_89874 | JGI IMG/M metagenome (GOLD analysis project Ga0126374, IMG submission 89874) | Tropical forest soil microbial communities from Panama - MetaG Plot_12 | ecosystem: Environmental > Terrestrial > Soil > Tropical forest > Bulk soil | place: Panama | collected 2016-02-17
CTCGCACCTTGAGCATCGAGCACCATTGCCCGGACAGCTTGTGGATCTCGACCACCTCGGGCAGATCGTCGGCGCTGGAGGTCTGGAGCAGGCAGCGGCCAGGTGTACAGCGCATCTGTATGAACGCGGTAAGGGGCAGACCGGCTTTGACCGGGTCGACACGAGCCTCGTAGCCGGTAATGATGCCGCGTTCTTCGAGGCGGCGTACCCGCTCAGCAACTGCGGGCGGGGACAAATTCACCCGCCGGGCGAGCTGGTTGTAGGACAGCCGGCCGTCGCGCTGCAGCTCGGTGAGGATGTGCCAGTCCGTCTGGTCCATCTGCAAAGGATGCACCGCGATCTGCCGTTCGATCAAGAAGCGCCGCAGCGTGATTGCCGTTCAGTGGCCCTTCATCATCCGGCTTGGCCTTTCTAGCGTCGGTGGGCATGCGGATGCCCATGATCGGCCTGTTCGTGTCCTCGGCGCTGATGACCGCCGCGATGGCCGAGGCGAGTGCCGTCGCTACCTTGGTCGCCGCCGGCCAGCTGAGCACCTCACTCGCCGCGCTGCCCAACACCGGGGCGGTTGCCGGGACGGGAATCGGAGCGCTCACGCTCTCGCGGCTCATGCGCCGGTGGGGACGGCGCTGCGGCATGCTGACGGGGTACGGGATCGCCTGCGCCGGGGCGCTGGCGGCCACCGCGGCGGTGTCGCGGCACGAGGTCGGGCTGCTCGTCGCCGGGATGACGCTGCTCGGGGTTGGCAACGCAGGCGCGTTGCTGTCCCGCTACGCCGCCGCTGACCTCTATCCGGACCGGCCCGGCCGCGCGATCGGTGCGGTCGTGTGGGCCGGGACGATCGGGGCGGTCGGCGGACCGCTGCTCATGATGCCTGCTCAGCACATGGCAGCGACGCAGGGCCACGATCCGATGAGCGGTCCGTTCGTGTTTGCTCTGGTGGCGGCCGTAGGCGCGCTGCTGGCGGCAGCGGCAACCCGTCCGACCCGCCCCACGGCAGCCTCCGGCCACCGTGCTGCCAGCCGCACCGCGGCCGCGACGATGATCACTGCGCAGCTCGTCATGGTGGCCGTCATGACCGCTGCTCCGCTGTCGATGCATATGCACGGCGCCGACCTCGGCGCGGTCGGCGCGATGCTCTCGGCGCACACGTTCGGGATGTTCGCACTGGCCCCGTTGTCCGGATGGCTGGTCGACCGATTCGGTGCCCGCGTCGTCATGGCAGCCGGGCTCGCGACACTCGCCGGCTCGGCGGCGTTCGTGGCCGACTCGCCGAGCGGCATCGCGCTCACCGCGGCGCTGTTCCTCCTCGGCTACGGGTGGAACCTCGCCATCATCGGCGGCAGCGGCACGCTGGCCGGTGACGGTGGCGCGCAGGGCGCGGTCGACGCGCTGAGCTGGGGCGCGTCCACGCTCGCCACCACCGCGTCGTCACTGTTGTTCGTGCACGGCGGTTACCCGGTTCTAGCAGCGAGCGCCGCGGCGATCTGCGCGCTGCCGTTCGCTGCGCTGCTGCGCCGCGGGGCCGTCGAGCGGCACTATCCGCCCGGCGTGCAGTCTCCGGTACTGACCGACGCGGTCGCGCTGCGCCCGGCGTTGGCGTCGCGTGCGATCTCGGCGTCTGTCAGCACGAACCCCGTGTCCGACGAGTCGAGCGCGGTCGCGAACACCACGCCCAGCACGGCGCCGCTCGGCGTGATCAGCGGCCCACCGGAGTTGCCGCTTCGCACCACGGACCGGATCGAGTAGATCTCCCGCACGATGCTGCCGTGGCCGTAGATGTCGTGCCCGGAGATGTCCCCGCGGTCGCGCACTCGGGCCGGGCGGACATCAAACGGGCCGTCCTCCGGGTAACCGACCACGATTGCGTTGGCGCCCGTGCTGGCGGGCTTGGCCGCGAACCGCAAGGCAGGAGCGTGCAGCCCGGGCACGTACAGCACGGCGACGTCACGGCGCGGGTCGTAGGTGACCACTCGCGCGTCGAGTTGCCCGTCGCCGGTGACGACGCTGACTCTGGACGTGCCGGCCACCACGTGCGCGTTCGTCACCATGTGCTGGTCGGCGTAAACGAAGCCGGAGCCCTCGATGCCGCGGTCGCACTGCGTCGCTTCGCCGTAGATCTTCAACACCGAACCGCGGGCTGCCGTTACTCCCGGAGAGTGCAGCAGCGCGGGATTCGGCGGGCCGACATCGACGATGTGCGTGCTCTGCAGGTCGCCGAACACCGGCGGGAATCCGCTGCGGTCGATGTACCTGCGCAGCGACGAGTAGACGTTGCGCACCGGCGTGGGCATGACCCCGTCGACCCCGCGCACAATCGCAGAGCGGCGCACTGCAGACGACAGCGACGGGTATGGCGAGGACGCCAGCGGCACGGCGACCATCCAGGCCACCAGAAGCACCGAAATCACGCCGAGCGCGGCACCGATCGCGGCATCCACGTGCTGCGCCGGCCGCCACGTGATGCGCTCACGCAGGTAGCCACCGCCCCACACCGCGATCAACTGGCCGGCCATCGCGAGCGTAAGCACGCAAACGATCGCGATCGGTACCTGCGCTTGCCCACCGGCCAGGGACGACCCGAGCGGCCGAGCCAGTTGTGCGCCCAGCGCGGCGCCGCCGAAGAAGCCGACCAACGAGAACAGCCCGATCACGGCCCCGTTGCGGTATCCGCCGATGGCGTAGCCCACGGCGGCAATCACGATGATCCAGTCCACGACAGTCACGATCAGTTCGGCAGGACGACCAGTGTCCCGGTCATTCCCTGGGTCACGTGCAGCGTGCACTCGAATGCGTACGTGCCCGCCGACGGCGTGGTGAACGTGGTCGATGTCGTGCCGCCCGCGTTCACGAGACCGGTCTGATCCGCCGGGAAACCGTTCAGGGCGAAGTCGTGCGGCGCGCCGGATCCCTTGTGCACGAGGGTGATCTTCACCGTGCCCGGGTGGACGACGACCCGGGACGGGTCGAAGCGGAAGGTGTCGTTGACCGTCAGCGTCACCTGCTGGACGCCGTTGACCATGGCGGCCGTCGACGAGCCTGGGTGCCCGCGGCGGTTCGGTGAAGCCTGCCGATTCGTGCAGCCGGCGATCACGACCGCGAGCATGAGGACCGCGGCCACCCGCACCGCGCGTCCCCCGCAAGCATCGCTCACGCGGGGCACGGTACCGACCCCTCCTGTATGTCGCTGCCGGAGCGCCGCGATCCTATGCGTACGCCCGAACTACGGGACGCGATGGGTCGGCAGATCGCGCATGACGGTCTCGTCCCAGTCGCGGGCCCAGCCGCCGTGGACGAGCAAGCCGTCCAGCAACCCCGCAGTGAACCCCCAGATGAACATCCCGCCCGCCTCGAACCCGGGACCCCGGAAGCCCGACGGGTGGCGCACCCGGAACCGGTTTGCCGGATCGGCCAACTCACGAACCGGAATCACGGCCACGCCGGCAACCTCGCTCGCCGCCATCGCGCGCACCGGGTGCGGCTCACGCCACCACGCCAGCACGGGTGTGACCACGAACCCGGAGGGCGGCAGATACAGCGCCGGCAGGGTCGCGATGACCTGAACGCTGGCCGCGTCGAGCCCGACCTCCTCGTGTGCCTCGCGGAGTGCAGTCGTCGCCGGATCCTCGCCGGGGTCGGCAGCGCCGCCGGGGAAGGCGACTTGGCCGGCGTGCGTGCGCAGGGTCGCCGCGCGCTCGAGCAGCACTACGCCCGGCCCGTCCACCGTGTCGGCAAGCGCCATCAACACCGCCGACGCCCGGCCGCTGCCGTCTTCGGGCGGTCCATACCGCGACAGGTCCGCGAATGTCATCCCGTCCAGCGAGTCGACCAGCGGATGCAGCCACGCCGGCAGCGTCTGGGTCATCCCGGATGCCCGGTCATACGGACTCGGCCACCTGCTCCAGCGTCTTGACGAGCTTTGCGGCAACAACCGGGTCCGTCGGCCCCTCGCCGTACGACGGGCACAGCCGCGCGATCGCGCAGGCGCCACAGGCCGGCTTCCGGGCATGGCACACCCGGCGGCCGTGCCAGATGACGCGATGCGACAGGATCGTCCAGTCCTTCTTGGGGAACAGCGCCCCGACCTCGTGCTCGACCTTCACCGGATCGGTGCTCTCCGTCCAACGCCAGCGCCGCGCCAGCCGCCCGAAGTGCGTGTCGACGGTGATGCCCGGGATACCGAACGCATTGCCCAGAACGACGTTCGCGGTCTTGCGGCCGAAGCCAGGCAGCGTGACCAGCTCATCGAGCGTGTGCGGTAGCTCGCCGTCGAAGCGCTCGACCAGCTGTTGTCCGAGCTTGATCAGGGTATTCGTCTTGTTCCGGAAGAAGCCGGTCGGACGGATCATCTCCTCGAGCTCGGCCCGGTCAGCCGCGGCGTAGTCGGCAGCGGTCCGGAACTTGGCGAACACCGCGGGCGTGACCTCGTTGACCCGCTTGTCGGTGCACTGCGCAGACAGGATCGTCGCGACGGACAGCTCGAGAGGGTTTGTGAAGTTCAGCTCGGTGTGCGCGCCGGGGTAGAGTTGCCCGAGCTCACGATTGATCTTGCGCGCGCGGCGGGTGAGCGCAAGCGGCGATTCGGTCGGCACAGCGACCCAGCCTACGAGGCGCGCAGGCAGAGTGGCGCGGCATAATCGGAGGCGTCATGGCCGGTCTACTCGTCTTGCTGTTCCCGCCGCTGCTGCTGGCATTCATGCTGATCATGGCGCGCGTCGAGGAGCCGTTGAACAAGGTCGCTGTCGAGCGGCAGATCGAGGCGTTCCTGGACGAGGCAAACCCCGACGAGCTGGACACGTTCGTCAGAGAAGGCACCGAATCCGCGCTCACCCGGTTCCGGCTGCGCCTGTCGCTACGACGTCTGGTCCCCAGGCGCCGGATAAATGGGCGCGGGTCGAACGCAGCCAACCGCCAAAGATAACCCGGCGTCCTCGTAGAATTCGCTCAACTGTGACTCAGCTCCTACCGGCTGAGCGACGAAGGAGCCGAAGTGGACGAGGTGCTGCGCAGAGCCGGCCTGTTCCAAGGGGTTGCCGCCGAGGACGTCGAAGCGCTGGGCAGCCAGTTCGATATTTTCGAGGCGCCACGTGGCACGACACTCTTCCATGAGGGCGAGCCCGGCGACAGCCTCTACATCGTGCTGGCCGGCAAGGTGAAACTCGGACGCCGCTCGTCCGACGGTCGCGAGAACCTGGTCGCGATCATGGGACCGGCCGACCAGTTCGGCGAGTTGTCACTGTTCGACCCGGGGCCACGTACCGCGACGGCCGTGGTCGTGACGGACGCCCGGCTAGCCCGCCTGCCCAAGGACGCCCTGCAGAAGTGGGCGCAGGAGCGTCCGCAGATCGCCATGCAGCTACTGCGCGTCGTGGCCCGGCGGCTCCGCCGCACCAACACGATGCTCGCCGACCTGATCTTTGTAGACGTCCCGGGCCGCGTCGCCAAACAGCTGCTGCAGCTGGCGCAGAAGTTCGGCTCCGTCGACAGCGGTCAGCTGCGGGTAACGCACGACCTGACCCAGGAGGAGCTGGCCCAGCTCGTCGGCGCATCACGCGAGACGGTCAACAAGGCGCTGGCCGACTTCGCCTCGCGCGGCTGGCTACGCCTGGAGGGCAAGAGCGTCGTCATCCTCGATCGCGAGCGCCTGGCGCGCCGAGCGCGATAGCATCCCGCCCGCGCGGGCGCTCATCGCTTTGCTTTTCGGGCGCGGAAGGTTTGGCCTTTGGCGCGATTGCCGCACACCTGCATGTGACACCACCGCGATGCCCGGTTGCGCGACGCGTCGTAATACGCCCATTGGCACGCATCGGCCGAGCACGCCTTCAGCCGGGTCCAGACCCCGTTCCCTTCCGCGGTGTAGACGATCGCGACGATGCCACCCAGTGCGCCGATGCCGCCACCGTCCGCCACGGCGTAATCGACCGCGCCGTCGGGCGCCATCACCGGCCGCACCCCCGCACTGGCGGAGACCTGGTTGAGCACCTCGACAGCAAGAGCGGTATCGACGTCGTGACCGTTGTGCGCGAGTAACAGCGTCCGTAGCGCCTCGCGCAGCTCGGTCGCGGCCCGGCGCGCGGACACCTCCAGCCGGAGCCCAGGCGACGCCAAGTGCCGAGCAGCGAGCCACTCCGCGAGGTCCACCGGCGTTGCGAGTACGTCGGTGCCGGCTTCGATGTTGCGGGTGTTCACGAACGCCCGGACGACCTCGAGGCGGCCGGGCGCGTCGCGGCTAGCAAGCTGCGCCACAACCCACCAGGCTAACCGACTAAATCTGTTGACTGGTTTCGTTGCGACGGACGAGCATGCCGAAATGGTTGCCGGTCTGCGCGTCCTGGACGTCCCCACCAGCATGGGTGCGTTCGCGCCCGGGCAGGAAGACGCGCCCGCGGCACTGCGCTCCGCCGGTCTGCTGGAGCGGCTGCGCCAGTCCGGGATCGACGTCGAGGACGCCGGCGACCTGCCTCGCCGGCGCTGGACCGCCGATCCGCAGCGGCCGGCTGCCCAGAACGTCGAGGCCGTCGCGGACGTCAGCCGAGCGATCGCCGATCGGGTCGCAGCTCTGGAGGCCGACCCGCCGCTGCTCGTGCTGGGCGGCGACTGCTCGATAGAGCTGGGTGTCGTCGCCGGCGAGCTACGCCGACCCGGCCGGGTCGGATTGATCTACGCCGACCTGCACGCCGACCTGAACACGCCGGCGACGACCGACCAAGGTGCCTTCGACTGGATGGTCGTCTCGCACCTGATCGGCGTGGCCGGCGCCGTGCCGGAGGTGACGGCGCCGCAACTGCTCGATTCCGACCAGGTCCTCTACTTCGGCATTGACCAGAACCGCCTTACTCCCGGCGAGCGCGACCTGCTCGCCGAGCACGACATCGCGACCATCCCGGCCCGACGCGTCGCCCGTGACCCCGCGGGTGCCGCTCGTGAGGCCGTCGCCCGTATGGGCGGCTTCGACCGCCTGCTCGTGCACCTAGACGTCGACTTGATCGACTTCAACGACCTGCCACTCTCCGAGAACGCAGGCCGGGCGCAGGGATTGCCCTTCGACACCGTCATCGCCGCGCTGGGCGAACTGGTGCGAGCCCCGAACCTGCGCGCGCTGACGGTCACCGAACTGAACCCGCACCACGGCGCTGAAGACGGGTCCACGCTCGACCGGTTCGTCACCGGGCTGGTCGACGCCCTTGCCGGTTAGCGCGTCACAAGGAGAAACGCTCCCCGCCGGGCAGCACCACCTGCCCGTTCTCCACACGCGGGCGTATCGGCTCCAACGACCGGCCGGACGCCGCCGCCAGCACATCGGCGACAGCGGCGTGCGGCTCGAGCGACCGCAACGTCATGATCGTCGGCGGCAGCATCCGCCGTTCGCCACGTTCCCGCTGCGCGAGCGCTTCGGCCACCGGCACCCACGCGGCGCGGACCGCCTCGCCGGATACCGCCGCCGGTTCGGCTCCGACCGGCAGGGCCGCTACGAAGAAGCGAGTGTCGTAGCGCCGTGCCTCCACATCCGGCGTGATCCACCGCGCCCACGGCCGCAGCCCCGACGCGTCGATCGCCGCGCCGTGGGACCGCAACAACGCACCGAATGGCGCTCGTCCCGCCTCGACGGCGGCCCGCTCAGCACGCAGGTCGAGCTGCGGCACGCCGAGCAGCACACCCGTCTCCTCGAACGTCTCGCGTACCGCGGCACCCACCAGTGCTGCCTCAGCCGGCGGCGGGCCGATCCACGGCAGAGCGGCGTCGCCCGGCTCCACGCTCCCGCCCGGGAACACCGTCATACCAGCGGCAAACGCCAGGTGCGCCACACGGGTGAGCAGCCATGCGTCGACGCCGCGCGCACCGTCGCGCAACAGCACGACCGTCGCCGCGTCCCTTACGCCGCCTCGGCGCTCATCGCTGATCAAGCGACCTCGACGATCAGCTCGACCTCCACCGGAGCGTCCAGCGGCAGCACCGGCACGCCGACTGCCGAGCGGGCATGCGCTCCGGCGTCGCCGAAGACCTGTCCGAACAGCTCGCTAGCCCCGTTGATCACCGCCGCCTGGCCGATGAACTCCGGCGTCGAGGCGACGAACCCGAGCACCTTCACCAGACGCACCACAGAGTCGAGGCCCACCAGGCCGTGGACAGCGGCAAGGCAGTTCAGCGCGCATATCCGGGCCAGCTCCGTGGCCTGCTCAGGGCTTACAGCGCCGCCGACCTTGCCGGTTGCGACCAGACGGCCGTCCACGAACGGCACCTGGCCCGAGGTGTAGACGAGCGAGCCGGTACGCACAGCCGGGATGTAGGCGGCAACCGGGGCAGGAACGGCGGGCAGCTCAATGCCGAGGTCGGCCAGCCGGATCAGCGGGGGTGTCATGCGCCGCACAATACGGCCCACGCGTGCCGTACCCGCACGCCGCGACCTCCTACCCTGGCGGTGTGGTTGCCCCCGCAAGGACGTCGTCGCGCCTGGTGCCCGGGATTCCGGAGAGCGCCCGGCTGCACGTCGTCACGGGCAAGGGCGGCACCGGCAAGACCACCGTCGCCGCGGCGCTTGCCATGGTGCTCGCCGAGGGCGGGCGACGCACCCTCCTCGCCGAGGTGGAGGGCCGGCAGTCGCTCGCCCAACTGTTCGACGTGCCGGCACTGCCGTATCAGGAGCGACGCCTGGCCACGGCGCGCGGTGGCGGCGAAGTCGTGGGGCTCGCCGTCGATGCGGAGCTGGCGCTGCTCGAATACCTGCAGATGTTCTACAACCTCAAGCGCGCGGCACGGGCGCTGCGCCGCATGGGCGCCATCGACTTCGCCACCACGCTCGCCCCTGGTGTGCGCGACGTGCTGCTCACCGGGAAGGTCAAGGAAGCCGCCACCCGCACCGGGCGCGACGGCCGCTTTGTGTACGACGCCGTCGTGCTGGATGCGCCGCCGACCGGTCGTATCCGCCAATTCCTCGAGGCGACCACCGAAGTCGCCAACCTCACGAAGGCGGGGCCGATCAACCGGCAGAGCACCGGCGTACTCGAACTGCTGCACAGCACGCGCACTGCAGTCCACATCGTGACGCTGCTGGAAGAGATGCCGGTGCAGGAGACCGTGGACGCCGCCGCGGACCTCACGGCTGCTGGGCTCCACCTCGGCGCCGTCGTGGTGAACCGCGCCCGCCCGATCCTTGTCCAGCAGGGCCAGGTCGGCCCGGACGGCGCCGTCGACATCTCCGGTCTTGCCCACGGGCTCGGCGCCGTCGGCGTCAACGCCGCGTTCGCCGCGCCGCTGGCCACCCAGCTCGTCGAGTACGCCGACCGGCAGGCCCTCCAGGCAGAGCACCGTGCCCAGCTGGCGTCCGTCAGAGCGCCGCGCATCGAGCTTCCCGACCTGAGTCCGCCGGTCGACGTGGGTGAGCTGAACGAGCTGGCCGACTACTTCCTCGCGGACACCCGATGACCGAGCGGCGGCGGCCCCCGGCTTTCGACGTTGACGCGCTCCTCGCCAACGCCGATACCCGCATCGTGGTGACCTGCGGCAGCGGCGGTGTCGGCAAGACGACCACCGCCGCGGCATTGGCGCTGAGGGCCGCTGAGCAGGGGCGGCGCACCGTCGTCCTCACCATCGACCCGGCGCGCCGGCTCGCGCAGTCGATGGGGCTCACGAAGCTCGACAACACGCCCCGTCCCGTAAAGGACGTCGACGGTGAACTGTTCGCGATGATGCTCGACATGAAGCGGACGTTCGACGACGTCGTGTCCGCGCACTCGACGCCTGACCGCGCCGAGCAGATCTTCGCCAACCCGTTCTACCAGGCACTGTCGTCGTCATTCGCCGGCACGCAGGAATACATGGCGATGGAGAAGCTGTCCCAGCTGGCCGAGACCGGCGAGTGGGATCTGATCGTCGTGGACACGCCTCCGTCTCGCTCGGCGCTGGACTTCCTCGATGCCCCGCAACGCCTCGGACGCTTCCTCGACGGACGGATGATCCGCATGCTGGTGGCGCCGGCGCGGGCCGGCGGACGTGCCTCGATCAAGATCGTGACGATGGGGCTGACCGTCTTCAGCAAGGTGTTCTCCCGCATTCTGGGAGGCGACCTGCTGGAAGACGTCTCGTCGTTCGTGGCGGCGCTCGAGACGATGTTCGGCGGGTTCCGGCAGCGCGCCGAGCAGACGTACCAGCTGCTCAAGGCGCCCGGCACCGCGTTCGTCGTCGTGGCCGCGCCCGAGCCGGACGCGCTGCGCGAGGCGTCGTTCTTCGTCGAGCGACTCTCCCGGGACGCGATGCCGCTCGCCGGGCTGGTCGTCAACCGGGTGCACCAGGCCGTGTCCGGGCTGACGGCACGTCGCGCCGAAGCCGCGGCCGACGCCCTTGCCGAGAAGGCCAACCCCGACCTGGCGCTGGCCGAGGCGGCTCTCCGGGTACACGTCGAGACGGCGCTGACGGCGGAGCAGGACGCTCGCATGGCCCGCCGGTTCGCCGCCGCACACCCAGACGTCGCAACGGTCCATGTCCTGGCGCTACCGGCAGACGTGCACGACCTCGACGGCCTGCGCCGGATCGGCAAACTGCTCGGCGGCCAATGACCTCCGCCGGAGCATCGGCGGCCGGCGGACACCTGGCGCGGTGCATACAGCCACTCTGGGTGGTTCCCGTACGCTAGTCACCCGTGCGTCCGAACAAGCCAGAAGCTCTGCTCAAGCTCATCGGCGTGCTTGCGGCGTTCGCGGTGCTGGCCGCTGGACTGTTGTTGCCCTACGTCGGTGGTCTTGGCCTCGTGGCCGGCCGGGAGTCCGCGAAGTTCCTGAACACCACTTGCAACCTGCAAGAGACGCCACCGGCGCAAAAGACAGTCGTGTACGCAAAGGACGGCAAGACGGAGCTCGCGACGCTGTACACATATGACCGCGAGCTCGTGTCGAGTCTTTCTGACATCCCGAAGTATCTGCAGCAGGCGCTGATTGCGACCGAGGACCGCCGCTTCTACAGCCACCACGGCGTGGACATGCGCGGACTGCTGCGTTCGGCGATCAACTCGTCCAGCGGCGACACGCAGGGTGGCTCGACGTTGACTATGCAGTACGTCAAGCAGGTGCGTTATTACCAGGCCGACACGGACGCGGAGCGCCAGGCAGCGATCAGCCAAACGATTACCCGCAAGATGGAGGACGCCAAGTGTGCCCTCGACATCGAGAAGCGGGAATCGAAGGACCAGATCCTGCTGAACTACCTGAACATCGCGTTCTTCGGCGAGAACTCTTATGGCATCGGCACCGCTGCGAAGAACTTCTTCGGGGTGCCGGTCGACCAGCTGACTCTGCCGCAGGCAGCGCTGCTGGTGGGCGTGGTGAAGGCGCCGACCGAGTACGACCCGTTCGTGCCCGCCAACCGAAAGGCAGCCATCGAGCGGCGCAACCAGGTGATCCAGAACCTCGCCGACAATCACGACATCAGTCAGGCCGAGGCCGATCGGAACAAGGCCGCGCCGCTCTCGCTCGCGACTACCACGCAGCAGACCGTCACGCAGGGCTGCGCGGGCGCCAACCCGGCGATCATGAACGCCGGCTTCTTCTGCGACTACGTGAGGTCCTGGCTCGAGAACGCCGGCGGGCTGAGCGACAAGCAGCTCAACACCGGCGGCTACAAGATCGTGACAACGATTGATCCGGCACTTCAGAACCAGCTCCAGAAGTCGCTGTCCGCACAGGTCCCGGCGGGTTCCAAGACCACAGCCATCATGCCGGTCGTCGATCCACACACCGGCAACGTCCTTGCGATGGCCACCAGCAAGCAATACGGCATCCAGAACGATGGGGCGCACACGACCCTTCCCGTGTTCACGTCCGCAAGCGCCGGCGGGGGATCGACGTACAAGCTGTTCTCGTTGCTAGCCGCGTTGAAGGTCGGGGTGCCCACAGACCAGCAGATCAGCGCGGGTCCCGATATGACGTACACGACGGCGCACTGCGGCACCACGGGATTCAAGGCACAGAACGACACCGAGGGCTCGGGTTTCACGCGCACCGAGACCCTCGCCTCCGCAACGGCCAAGTCATCGAACACGTACTTCGTGGCGCTCGAGGACAACCTGTTCCAGCAGTGTGAGCTGACGCCCTACGTGAACACGGCGCTCGACCTCGGCATGAACGCCCTCAAGCAGCCCGATCCCAATGCCAAGAAGGGCACGCTGGCGGACAACATCATCAGCCAGCAGCAGGCGACGTTCACGCTCGGCCCGGCGCCCACCAGCCCGCTCGAACTGACCGGCGCGTACGCGGCCCTGGCCAACGACGGCCAGTTCTGTCCGCCGTCGCCGGTGGTGTCGATCAAGGGCCCGAACGGCAAGGACCTGGACTTCGACCGCACGCCGTGCTCGCAGAAGATGGCCCCGCAAGTCGCTCGCATCGCCCTCCAGGTGCTGTCCGGCGACACGCATGCACCGGGCACGTCGGCGCCGGCGTTCGCGAGCCTGTACGGTGCGGACCCCGGCATAACCGTGGCCGGCAAGACCGGCACCGTCAACGCGTCGAAGAACGGTCAGCCACTGCAGACGAACGCCGACCTGTGGTTCGCCGGCGTCACGCCCAACTTGGTCGCCACCACCGCGTTGTTCAACATCGACAACCCGAACAACCCGATCCAGGGCATTCCCGGTATGAACGGCGACCAGGCGTCCCACCTCACCGGTTCGTATGCGGCGCAAATCTGGGTCAACGCGATGACGCCGAGCCTTTCGAGTCAGCAGTGGGCGTGGCCGGACCCGAACGACGTGGCGAATCCGGCCCCCGTGCCGTCGGTGATCGGCCAGCCGTACGACACCGCGCGTGCGACCCTGACCCAGGCCGGCTTCAAGGTGAATCGGAGCCCGATCGACTGCGGCAGCAGCCAGATCTACGGTGACGTCGCGTATGAGAGTCCAACGAACGTCGCGTCTGCCGGCGCCACGATAACGGTGTGCGTGAGCAACAACCAGCCGCTACCGGTATACGTGCCACCGCCAAAGCCGAAGCCGCCGAAGCGGCCGAAGCCGAGTGGCCCGGTGCCGCCCACCAGGATCGTGCCGCCCGGCGGGGGCGGCGGTGGGGGCGGGCGCCACACGCGGCCGCCAGGCGGTTGATTGACACGCGGCGTGACTACACCGCGAGCTGGCGGCGCACCTCGTCGCTGACCCGCTTGCCATCGGCGCGCCCGGCGACCCGTGGCTGGACGATCCGCATGACCGCGCCCATGTCGCGAGCGCTGGTGGCACCCGCCTCGGCAATGCCGGCTCGAACGAGCTCGGCCAGCTCCGCATCGTCCAGCTGAGCGGGCAGGTACCGCTGCAGCACCTGGCCCTCGGCGCGCTCACGTTCAGCCAGGTCGGTGCGACCGGCCGAGTCGTACGCCTCGGCTGCCTCCCGGCGCTTGCGCCCCTCCCGGGTGATCACCCGCACGACCTCATCGTCGGACAGCTCGCGCGCTGCCGCGCCTGCGACCTCCTCCTGAGTGATCGCGGTGAGCGTCATGCGTATCGTCGCGGTGGTCACGTTGTCGCGGGCCTTCATGGCCGCGTTGAGGTCCTGTCGCAGACGCTCTTTCAGGGCAGCCACGGTGGCCACCGTACCCTCGAGCCCATGTCTAGCCTCGGACGTCTCGCCGTCACCACCCTTGGCCTGGGCGCCGTTGCCGCGGCGTACGGCGGCCTGATCGAGCGCAACGCGTTCGTGGTGCGCCGTTACGACGTACCCGTGCTAGCGCCGGGCGCGGCCCCGTTGCGGCTACTGCACGTGTCGGACCTGCATCTGATGGCACGCCAGACCCGCAAGCAGCGCTGGGTCCGGTCGTTGGCGGAGCTGCGCCCCGACCTCGTCATCAACACCGGGGACACGATCTCCGACCCGCGGGCCATTCCGGCGATCATGGACACGCTCGA
>Ga0126374_10000166_pt1 | contig 13610 bp, 14 predicted proteins | sample PanSoiMetPlot_12_FD_89874 | JGI IMG/M metagenome (GOLD analysis project Ga0126374, IMG submission 89874) | Tropical forest soil microbial communities from Panama - MetaG Plot_12 | ecosystem: Environmental > Terrestrial > Soil > Tropical forest > Bulk soil | place: Panama | collected 2016-02-17
CTACCTGGCCGAGTTCCCAGAGCAGAAAACTGCCCTCTTTTCACGCACGCTCAGAGTAGCACTTGCAGTGATCCTATTTGGCAGCATTCCGACCGGGACCCAGGAGGGAGGCCGGGAGGTCATACTCCACCGGCTCCGGAATCCGCTCGGTATTCAACGGAAAGTGGCCAAAGCGCTTGCGATGGGAGATGAGGTACGGGCGGAAGACGGCCACTGCCTCGGGATTGATGCGCTGCCCTTCTGCCGTGAGCTGGGGGCACGATCTTCGTCAGGTGCACGACGTTATGAAAGATCACCAGATTGCCAACGAGAGGATTGTCCCTGATGATCTTGCGCTCGGTGTAAGAAGTTTAAACCACCTTTTTTTCTGGTCCGAGCTATATCGCCGGACCAGGGAACTGTCAATTTCATTTCTGTTTGATGAAAATCCCGTTGTTGCTTCGGTGGGCTCGGTCGGTGCGGCGGTCGGAGGGGCGCGAAGTGATGCGGATCGCGCCGCTCGCTCGAACTCAGAGCGAGCGGCTCCGTCGGCTAGCGTTGGCAAGCGGTTTTCGGCTCCTCAGGTCGTTTGGAATAGATCGAATCGCAGCGCCGGCGCACGCGGCGGTGCGCGGGTGGACAGGCCCAGATGGGTGAGGATTTTGACAATCACCGGCGGATCTTCGATGGCAGCGATGATCTTCAAGCTGCCGCCGGAGTTTGGGCAGTGTTCAATGTCGATGTCGAAGACCCGTTTGAGCAGTCTGGCCCAACTCATGCGCGGCGGCGCGCCCTGCGCGTGATCGCATGAGGGCTCGGTTGCTTGCTCCGGCGGACGCGGAATGATCTCACGACGCAACTTTGCGTTCGGCGCCAGCACGCCATGGAAGCGGATCAGATGTAAGCGCGGGCGCGGCACCAGCGCGGCCAGGCGCTGCATGAATTCCGCCGGCGACATGACGATATGGGTGGTGCCGTCCTTGAATGCGCTCTTGAGGGCTGGTGATTTTGGGGTCGTGCCTGAGTTTTGACTTATTTTTTCGCGCCTACCCATAGGGGCGAGAAGAGGACGCAAAAAACTTTATTGAGTTATCGTGGCCGTTCGATTCCGAGTGCTTTGATCCGTGAGCTTAATGTGGTTGGCTTCATACCAAGCAGCTGCGCGGCGCCGGTTTCGCCGGCGACGCGCCACCCTGTGGCTTCAAGCGCGGCCAGCAAGTTGGCGCGCTCCAATTCTTCGAGCTCTTTTGCGGTGCGCACACGCTTCGGTGTTTCCACAGCAGGCGCAGTCTCGCCACTAATCTCCCTGGCGGTTTCCGGGAGCGCGCGATCGAGATTGAGTCTGCCGTCTCGCGCAGTGATCACGGCGCGCTCGATGACGTTCTGTAACTCGCGCACGTTTCCCGGCCAACTGTAATCCTTAAGGCGCCGGATGCCATCTTCGGAGAGGGACTCGATGTAACGACCCATCCGCTGGGCAAACTTGCTGGCGAAATTCGCCGCCAATAAACCGATGTCGTCACCACGCTCGCGCAGGGGCGGCAGCTCGATGGGAAAAACGTTGAGCCTGTAATAGAGATCCTCGCGGAATTTTCCTTCGCGCACCGCCTGCTTCAGATCCCTGTTGGTGGCGGCGAGCACGCGGGCGTCGACCTTTTGCGTGCGCGAGCTGCCCACGGGCTCAAACTCTCCTTCTTGCAGCACGCGCAGCAGCTTCGCTTGAAGGTCCACGGGCAGTTCACCGATCTCGTCGAGGAAGATCGTCGCGCCGTGCGCAAGGGCAAAACGGCCCTCTCGCTTTTTGGTCGCGCCGGTGAAGGCGCCTTGCTCATGGCCGAACAACTCGCTTTCGATCAGGTTTCCCGGCATCGTTGCGCAGTTCACCTTGATCAAGGGCTTTTCCGACCGGCGGCTGTTTTTATGAATAGCCCTGGCGATGAGCTCCTTACCCGTTCCGGTTTCTCCCAAGATAAGCACGGTGGCGTCGGTGCCGGCCACCTCCTCGATATCGCGCAGAACTCGGGCCACCGGCTCGCTCTGCCCGACGACCTCGTCGAGATTTTGAAGCTCCTTGATCTCTTCCCTGAGATATTCAGTCTCGACGGTCAGGGAGCGAATCTTCTGCTGCGCTCGGAGCCGAGCATTAACGTTTCTTAGAATCAACGTATAAAACGGTTCCCGTCCCATGTCGAACCGTGACAGCGTGGCTTCCGCAGGGAATTGTTCTCCGGAAGCGGATGTTCCCTCTAAATCACCAGGTATCCACGTGTAGCGCTCACCCTCCGGCCGCAGGTCAAGCTCGATGATCAAGTTAGCGAGCCGTTCTCGTGAACCGGAGGAGAGAAACCGCGTGAAAAGTTGCCCCACTATTTCGCTCGACGAGCAGGCGAACACTTTCTCCGCCGCCGCATTCACCCGGGTGACGTAGAGATTTCGGTCCAGCTCAACGATCGCATCCATGGCGCTGTTGACCAACCGGCCCAGCTTTTCTTCGCGCTGACGGACTGCTGCCTCCACACGGATACGACGCAGCTCCGCCGCGGCGCGAGCAGCAAAAATTTGAAATAAAGCTTCGGCCCTAGGTTCCTTGGGCATCGGCCTCCGATCCAGAACCGCCAGATGGCCCAGAATCTTGCCATCGAGGTCAAGGAGCGGCAGGCCCATGTAGCTCACCGCCCCCACGGCCCGGACGTCGGGATCGTCGCCGTAAAGATCAAGTAGATTGTCCGGGATATGAATGAGGCAGCGTTGCTCGATCACCTGTTCGCAGGGAGTCCCGTCAATGACCATCTCCCAACCGTGAATCCACTGCCCGCCCATCCAAAAAGCCAGCGCCTTAAGCTTGCGCTGCTCTTCGATGTATTCGGTAACCCACGCGCCATGGGTGTTCAGCGCTTGGGCCAGGTTCTGCACCAGCGCCGCAAAGAACCGCTCCCCGGTTTCGGTGGCGGTGCCTTCTACGATCGTTCGCAACGCGGCGTCGACGTCAACGTCATGCAGTGGCAAGTGGTCATAGTTCGCCTCACGCATGCAAGTTTCTCCAGCTATAACAGGTGAATTCTTGAGCGGAAAAGGATAGCGCAAGAAAGATTAGAACGGAACGTCGTCGTCCATCGGCGACTGCCCGCCGGAACCCATTTCGTCGGACGCGCCTCCGGGTTCGGTTTCGGACGGCAGGCGTGTCCCGCCTCCGCCACCTAAGAACTGAACCCGCTGGGCGACAATTTCTGTCACGTAACGTTTGTTTCCGCTCTTGTCATCGTAGCTTCGAGTGCGAATATTGCCTTCGACAAAGACCTGTCTCCCCTTGGCCAGGTACTGGCCGCAACGTTCGCCCTGCTTGCCCCAAACGATGATGTTGTGCCATTCGGTTCGCTCCTGGCGATTGCCATCCGCATCGGTCCACACCTCGGAGGTCGCGATCGGAAACCGCGCGACAGCCTTCCCATTGTTGGTGAAACGCACCTCGGGATCTTTGCCCAAATTACCGATCAGGATCGCCTTGTTGACGGACATGGAAGCCTCCGAAGTATTAAATCGGGCTGATGAGCAGCCGTCTACTTTCAAACGCGCTATATCGCCAAAAGCAGATAGCCAAGGGCGAAGTAAGAATGCTCTCCTCTATGCCTTTAGCATCTATTTGTCGCATAACCGATGCCGAAGCGAAGTTACCTTATCGCCGGCTTTTGTCGGAGTCAATCATCATCACCTAAAGATCACCTAAAGATCGGCGTCGCAGGAAAGGCTGACGATTTTCCGCACCTCGACCTAAGGTCAGGGTGTCTTGGCTCAGACGTCAATGCGTCCGATTAACTCACGCGGCTATTTGTCCGGTTGCCTTCTGCCAAGACCGGTTGAGGCTGGCGAAAAACAGTCCCGCCAGGATGAAAAGGACAACAAGGGACCACAACAGAGGTTCATAGGTTTTCCACCGGTCAAAGATCGCGTCCGCAACCACCGGGCCGATAACTCCTCCCCATGTGTAAAACAAAGTCATGTAGCCGCGAATCTTGGCATAATGCTTCCTGCCGAACAAATCGCCCACCACCGCCCAGCCGAGTGGAAAAGTAGTCTCCACGGCGGCAAAAAAAATCGTAAACAAGCACAGGGACCAGAGTGAACCGCTCAGAATAGGTAGGAACATCGCGCTGGCAGCAGCAAACAGGATAAATGCGTTCATGCGAGGTTTGTTCGCCTTGTCGGCAACCCAACCGAGCACAAGCGTAGCGACCATCCCGAGAAACGCATAGGCGCTCAGCAACAACGCCGCTTCCGACTGGCTCAATCCTTTCCAAACCATGAGCGGCACGAAATGAACGGAGACCGCATGGTAGGAGCCATTGCGAATACCCGCCGCCAGCACCGATCCCCAGAACGCGAAGGATCGTACCGCCTCGCCCAGAGTGACTTCGACTTACGATCTGACCGTCTGCCTTGGGCTATCTTTGTCAGGTGTCGGCCTCGCGGGTTCGTCACCGTCAGGCAGCAACCCCATGCTTTCCGGCGACCGGCGAATCGTCGAACACAGCGGCACGCCGATCACCAGGAACAAAACGCCGCCGATGGCGGCTCCCAAACGCCATCCCCAGGTTTGTACGACGATGCTAAGGACCGGGGCAACGAGAACCCCGCCCAGTCCGAAGGCGGCGCTACTGACCGTGATGGCACGCGCGCGATGGCGGATAAACCAGGTGTTGATCAACACCATGGGCGCATGCATGAATCCTCCGGCGTGGGCAAGAGAGATAACACCAAGGTACACGACCAAAAAAGTAACATAGCTATCCACCTGGGAGAAAAGCAGATAGCCAATTCCCATGAGCAAAACCGCAGTGAGCATAATCGGCTTTGGGCCGTAGCGGTCGAGTAAGTGACCGACGACGGGTCCCTCTATGGCGCCTTCCGCGCGCGCCAGCGAAAAAGCTAACGAGGTCGAGGTTCGGTTCAGGTTGAGATCCTGACTCAGAGGAAGAAAAAAAACCGTAAAGCCGAAGCTATGAAGGCCCGCGCCGAGCACGCGCAGAGCGACGGCGGCGGCCACCATGCGCCAGCCGTAGAAAAGTCCAGTTAGTTTATTGAGCAAGAGAACGGTCCCGTAGCAGTAATTCGGAATCTAGCAAGTTAGACCATACGGTGAGGTAAAGCGAGATTCATCGAGATATTATTCTCCCGTTCCCTCGGGCGACGTTTGAACAATTTAAATCGCTTGAACACTTTACACTGCTTGCAGACCTGCGGTGGAGCGACGGCTCGTTCATTTGCCGTAAAGGCGTTTGACATACCCGGAAGCTTCCAACTCTTGAACCAAGCTGAGGTCAACAAACTGTTTAGGGTCGGCGCCTTTGGCTTTGGGGTTACGTGGCGCCATGTCATCCAACAAGGTTTTGACGCCTTCCGCCGTCGGCAACGTAGACTCGGGGAAGATCGTCGCATAGGCTTTCGCCGCCCGTTCGAGTCCTTCCGGGTCGTTGAGCTTTAGAAATTTGCTGAATATCGCCTTTGTCCCCTCTCTGTCGGTCTTGATGAAATGAATGGCATCGGTGTTCGCCCGCACCACCTTCGCTACTAGGCTCCGCTTGCTCTTCAGGGTGCTTTCCCGGGACAACACGGCATTCCAATGAAACGGGATGCCGAGGGATCCGGTGTCCAACAGATCACGAAACCCCAATTTTTCCGCTTCACGCACCCAGGGCTCGGGCATGATCGTAAACTGTATAAACCCTCGCGATAAAGCGGCCAATCTCTCCGGGTTTCCTCCCGCGGTAATGATCTTAGTATCCGTTTCCGGATTGAGGCCGAGCCGACGGAGGGCCAAGCGCAAGCCCAAGTCGGAAGTTGAACCCACGCGATTGACTCCCCCGGTTTTCCCTTTCAGCTGTGATATTTCCGTGATCGATTGCAAACTCACGATGTGATCCACGAACGTCGGCACCAGGGTTTGGACCATGATGGTGTCGGCGCCCGCAAGACGAGTGGTGACCAACGTGGTCACTGAAGTGACAATAACGTCCAGATCGCCCGCAAGCAGAGCTTGCATGGCGATGGGGCTCGCGTTGATGCCGACGATCTCGGCATCGACACCTAGTTTTCTCAACAGTCCTTTCTCCTGAATTACCCACATGGGACTGGCGGCGGGGTTGAGAGCCGCCCAAGCGATCCTGGCCTTGTCCTGCGCTGAAGCCGTATAGCAGGATGCAACGATGCCGCCGATACTCAGTAGGGTGATGAGGATTCGGCGCCTTGCTTCTGTCCATGAAACTCCTGTCACGAGCGTTGAAGGCCCCGTGACGACTGTATAGTCTTCGTTGTCGACCTTGCAACCAAAAGTTTCGAGAATTTCAAGGAATTTTTCTTGTTCGCTGACTTTTGTCATGTTAGACTTCCCAAAAATGGTTCCCAAGAAAGTTTTTTTCACCAAGGGAGTCGGTGTTCATAGAGAGAGACTGGCTTCTTTCGAAATGGCGCTGCGGGTTGCCGGACTCGCACACTGCAATTTGGTTCTTGTCTCGAGCATCTATCCGCCCGGTTGCAAAATCATCCCCAAGGAAGAGGGATTAAAGCTCTTGCGGCCCGGTGAGATCGTATTTGCAGTTTATGATCGAGAGAGCAACAACGAACCGAACCGGCTGATAGCGGCTTCGGTCGGATTGGCAATCCCTGCGGATTCTTCCATGCACGGTTATCTTTCCGAGCATCATTCCTTTGGTGAGACAGACGAAAAAGCCGGCGACTACGCCGAAGATCTTGCCGCCAGCATGCTGGCCACTACCGTGGGGATCGAATTCAATCCTGAAATGGATTGGGACGAGCGAGAGCAAATTTTTAAGATGTCCGGCAAAATCGTTCGTACCACCAATATCACCCAATCTGCGGTGGGTAACAAAGACGGTCTCTGGACAACCGTCTTCGCGGCCGCAGTCTTTATAAACGAAGACAATCTGCCTGTTGAGACCGTAAAGCCCGTGGCGGTAAATAACAAGGAATCGCTGCAGGAGGAAGTTTTGAAACAAACCTTGGAAGGTCAGCTTAAAAATACCGAAGCTAACGACCGCCTGACTGTCCGTAACAAAGAAGCGACTAAACCTAATGTCGAACAGCCCAGACTCGTCCCTTCCACAAGAAAGAATTTCTCGTAAGTCCCTGTCTTAGCTCCCGCTGGTCGACATTTTAAGAATTTCAAACGTGAAAATGTCGAGGATCGTCTAATTTGATCGCGCTTCAAGCTCGGTCCCTGACCACTTGAATCGGAAAATGCTTAAGCTGGTTTAACGTGTTTTTTGTTTAAGCAAAAGAACTTTCCTCGCCGCTGAAGCATCAAAGATCTCCTTCCGCTCACCATCCTACGTATGAACCTGGAATAGTTGTGAGAATTTATATAGCCTCCGCCTAAAAAGGAAACAATGCAGAGCCGGCCTGTTAGTGCAATTTCCGGCTCCAAGATCGATCCAACGAGCGCGCTATCTAAAGTGCTATTATTTCGAAACGGGGTTGTCTTGACACGATTTATAAATCCACATTATTTTGAACCTTTGCTGCGAGTTGTTTATTCCCGCATCCCTGTCGCGGCGATTTTCGAACTGGGAATTTGAACTTGAAGGAAAACCTGCAACGAAGTTTTTTAGACAGTACGCTCATATCAGCGCCATGGATCCTTAAAAAATGACCGACCGGGAAAAATCATGAACTATGTGGTTGGCGTGGACATCGGTGGAACGTTTATCGATTGCGTAGTGGTGGATGAAGCGGGCAAAGTCACGATCGGCAAATCCCTTTCGACGCCGGTCGATTTCTCCCAAGGAGCCCTGAACGCGGCCGCGGATGCGGCTAACAACCTCGGCCTTAAAGACACTGACGAGCTTTTGAAATCGACCAGTCTATTTTTTCATGCCTGCACCATCGGCGACAATACACTTATCACTCGCGCCGGAGCAAAAACCGGCTTGATCATGACCCGGGGCTTCGGCGACAGCCTGCATATGATGTGCGGCAAAATTGCCGAAGGTTTGAGGGAAAACGAAACCGCGCACAAATCCGCTTTGAGCAAGCCTGAGCCCCTTGTGCCGCGCAAGTTGGTGGAAGAAGTCCCGGAGCGCATCGATTACAAAGGCACCGAGCTGATTCGCCTCAACGTCCAAGCGGCGGAACAGGCGATCGATCGGCTCGTCGCCCAGGGTGTGGAATCGATTGCGGTGTGCTCTCTGGTCGATCACGAACGACGCTCACGAAAAGCAGTTGGCGGAAGTCAATCCCAGCGATCGTGCGGCCATGGATGAGTACCGCAACATCAGAATTCACTTAGGAGCATAGCCTGGCTGTGAATCCCATCGTCAGCAGTGTAGACCCGATTACTTTCGAGATCCTTTCGCACCGGCTATATCAGATCGCCAAGGAGATGGGAGCCACGCTAGAGCGCGTTGGCGGCACCGTGAACACAACGCAAATGCATGACTACGCGGCAGCGTTGTATCTTGCCAATGGTGATGTCTTGTCCGCGGGCGACGCCATGGGCTGGCACGTTGCGTGCGCCGGTTTTGCCGTTAAGCGGATCATCGAGCGCTTCGGAAATGGCGGAGTTAATTCCGACGACATTTTTTTGCTCAACGATCCTTACGTGGCGGCGATTCACCAGTCGGATGTCTACATGATTTCGCCTATCCACTATAAGAGCAACCTGATAGGCTGGAGCGCGACCTTTGTCCATGTGATGGATATCGGCGCCATGTCACCCGGCGGCAATTCGCCGGGGGCGACAGAGATCTGCCATGAAGGAATTCGTATCCCGGGAATCAAACTCGTGGACCGAGGCGAACTGAGACAGGATCTTTTCGACACGTTCATTAACATGACGCGGCAGCCCATCATGGTCGGGTTGGATCTGAAATGTGAGATCGCGGCGAACAATGTCGCCAAATCGAGAATGCAGACATTGTGCGACCAGTTCGGCGCCGAATTAGTGGCTGCGGTATCACAGGAGGTCCTGCGCTATTCCGAATCGCTCCTGCGCAAAAGAATCGCCGAGATTCCTGACGGCGAATGGGACGAGACGGGAACCATTCATGCAGGTGACACGTGGAATGTCCACGTGACTCTCAAGAAGAAAGGCGATGGTCTGCTGTTCGATTTCACGGGCAGTAGCCCGCAAGCTAAAACGGGCATCAACTTGCCGTACCATGCGACCTTTGGGGCGTGCTATGAGGCGATTCTTTGCACTATGGCTTACGACCTGCCCAAAAACCACGGCGCGTTGAAGCCGATCGAAGTGATTGCGCCTTCAGGAACCGTGGTAAACTCAACACCGCCTGCGCCGGTCTCTTTGAATACGACTTCGGGCGGTAGGACAGCGAAATTTGTCGCTGGCTCGGTGATCATGCAGATGCTGGCGACCAGCGAGAAATGGCGCGGTGAGGTCATGGCCCTCAACGCCGGCCATCGATTGGCGCGCCACGCCGGCGTCAATCAGCATGGGAATTACTACGTCTCCACGCTTTCCGAGGGCGCACTGGATGGTACCGGAGCGCGCTCGTGTAAGGATGGCGACGATACCGGCGCCGGCCTCAGTAGTCATAACATAGAATGGATCGAGGCGAATTTTCCCTTGCTCTATTTATTTAGGCGCAACACCAGAGGCGGGGCGGGGGCAGGCAAATACCGCGGCGGCACCGGCAGCGAATCGGCGCTGACTGTGCATGATGCCCCCGAAGGCAAGATCAAGGGCGTGGCCCTTGGAGTTGCGGGGCTAAGAAACTCCGGTCAGGGAATATTCGGAGGCTACCCGGGCGCTCCGAGCTTGCTAATGCTGACCGAAGGAACGCGCGTCGAGGAAACCATTGCCGTGGATACTTCTCCCGATCGGCTCGACGAACTCGGCGGCAGCAACAAGCTTTTGCCTTACTGCGAATTCAACGTCGGCAAGAATGACGTTCTTTACATGCGCATGTCGAGTGGCGGCGGCTACGGCGACCCGTTGGAACGCGAGCCAGAACGGGTGCTACGCGACGTTGAAGACGGGATTGTATCGCAGCAGGAAGCTCGAGACATTTATGGCGTCGCCATCGAGGGTAGTGATCCAGCGCTGAATTTAGCGAGGACGGAACAATTGCGCGTCGATCTACGCAAACAGCGCTTGCAGAAATAAGAATGAGACCGCCTTGCTAGAGAACCTGGACGATCGCGTCAACAGACTAGTGTGACAGAGCGACACTCAGGAAAGAGATTTCACCACGAAGGGGGCTAAACGCACGAGGTTTGAGCCTCCAATGTCTGAACCCTTCACGGCTTTCGTGTTCTTTGAAATTGCGGCGCTGGAGTGACCTCAGTCAGTCTAGACAGACCAGTTGGTTTCGTCGTCCTATAGGCGCGCGTAAGCTCATGACTCACTTCGTAGTAGGATCGCGTTATTGTCCTGAGAAAGCTATTACAATTGTGGCCTTCGCTTGTACCATTCCGCGGCCCTCTCATAGGCATGCGCTACTTGAAACAGCCTACCCTCCTGGAAGGCCGGCGCAGAAATCTGCATGCCGATGGGCAGACCGGAAGATGAGAAACCGCAACAAACGCTGATCGTCGGAAGCCCGGTCACATTGAAAGGTATGGTGTATCTGGTCAAAAAGTTTCCCGCTCGATCCGCAAGATTGATCCTTTTGCCGTCGGCCTCGATATAGCCGCGGTTACAATCCTCGATGGTTGGGGCAGTGCTGAACAACGTCGGCGCGACAATTGCCTGCACCTGCTCGAAGGCGGTATCGAACTCCTGGCAGAGCAGGCGCCTGACTCGCTGGGCTGTTAGGTAGACGGGAGCGGGAATCAAAAGTCCAGCGATGAGCCCATAAAGCAGGCCAGGACTATAGTCACGGGGCCGCGTTCTTAAATAGTGATCATGATCGGAGTTCGCTTCCGGTCGGGTGCTGGCGGCTTGCAACGCGGGGACCAGATCCATGTGCGGAATCGTAATTTCTCGAATTTTTATGCGGAGGGCTTTTAGCATCTTCAAGGCTTCTTCAAATCCGCGCCGGACTTCGCTGGTCAAGCATTCCTCGAAGTATCCGCCTTTGATGATCCCGACTTTCATTCCTCTCACCGGTATTCCAATCGGCTTGGTATAGTTGGGAACCGGCTCATTCGAGCTCAGCGGATCCTTGAGATCCTGTCCCGCTATATGCCCCAGAACCAAAGCACAGTCCTTGACGGTTTTCGTGAGTATGCCGAAGTGATTGACGGTGTAACCGCCGGTCCCCGCGACGCCGCCGAAAACGCTGATTCTGCCTAAAGTCGGCTTGAGTCCCACCACGCCACACAGCGATGCGGGGTTTCGCACCGATCCAGCGCTGTCGGTACCAAGTGATGCGGGGCAAAGACTTGCGGCAACCGCCACGGCGGAGCCGCCGCTCGATCCTCCGGGAATTCGGGTCTTATCCCAAGGATTGTAAGAGGTGCCATAAAAAGGATTGATGCTGTTGCTGCCTTTGGCCCACTCGTGCATGTTGGTCTTGCCCAGAATAATTGCCCCCGCTTGCTTAAGCCGCTCGACCACGGTGGCATCGAAGTCCGGCACCCAATCCGAAAGGATCTTCGATCCGGCTGTCGTTGTTACGCCTTTGGTGGCGATATTGTCCTTGATGGAAAACGGAATGCCGTGGAGCGGCCCACGGTAGTTTCCCTTGGCGATCTCCCGTTCAGCCCTTCTCGCTGCAGCCATCGCCTCCTCCTCCGTCAGGGCCAGATATGCATTGAGGGTGGGATTTAATTTCCTGATCCTATCGAAATAACAGTTGGTCAGCTCCAGCGGAGAAATCTGCTTTTTTCTGATCAGAGGAGCAATCTCACTAATCGTCAAACCTTCGACATCCAACGCCTTCATTTTTTCCCTTTCTTAATAGTCGGCGGCTTAACCCTCTTATCGACTTTCGTCAGCGGCGCTATGTCTGCGATGTCAACTTCGAACAATGGCTGAAATAAGAGCGCAGCTTCCTCCGCTTGCTTCGCCACAGTATCAATCTCCTGCTCGGTCAGGTTGAATCCGTATTCGATATTGAGTTTTCTCACTGCATCTTTCATGAATTTTGCCCTTCTTCCTGCGAAGATTGTGTTTCTATATTCGGCGGAGGAAGCTGTCAACCGAAAACAACGATGGTGGAGAATCTCTTCGATGACGACGGAAATCGATTACAAGAAACAAGGAGTTCTGCCTAGCTGATTGGGCTTTGCGTTCTTCACGGGCCCAACGAATCGAGCCATTTGAGGAACTCCGTCGAAACCACTTTCGGCACATTGAAATGATCGCTCTCCAGCACGACGTAGCGGCTCAAAGGGTGAGGCGGGGTTGAATCGAACATCGCTCTCGATTCAGGATAGAATGGATCAGTGGTGCCTATGACCAAAAGCACGGGCACGACCTTTGATAGCTTTCTAACATTCTTCGTTATCGCCCCGAGACCATCGGGATCGAAATAGGAAATATAGGTGCTGGCCGTCATTTTGATCGTTCTCTGCTTGCCTTGATTGATGTCATCGAAGGATTCGGCCTCAGCGGCCCGGTTCTCGGCGACCATCCGTCTCGCCCTCTCGAGGCTAGAAGTCAGCCGTCTTCCCATGCTTCCCTCTGGGAAATGGCCTGGGGACAAGATCACCAGCCCATCGAGATTGAAGCCTGATGAAGCATACGCCACAGCCGCGTTCGAGCCCATGCTTTGTCCCGCCACGACCACGCGCTTGGCACCTTTCGCACGCAACTGGCGCACCTGCTGCTCGATTTCCTTGAGCGCTGCCGGATAGTCGGCGTCGTACAGCCGACGGCCGGACCAGGGCATTTCCGCATTGCTCACCATATAACCGTGCGCCTCCAAATCTCGCGCAATCGGCAACATACCCTGAGGCGAGCCCCACTTACCGTGCATGAGAACCACGCCGACTTCGGACGAAGCCGCAAAGACTGGATGAATAAGTAACGCCGACAGCAGCGCAAGCACTGCGCCGCAGATTACTCGCTTCACGAGCTCACCCCATATTGTTGTATTAATCTTGTATTTGCTTGCGGGTGGGCTACCCCTCAGCTCTTGTATCTTGCTGAAGAGTCGAAATTTGGAGCAATAGGAAATTGCCAGTCTCGTTCGTATGAGGGCGGTGTTTATGTCGTTCCGCTCTAATCGATTCTTATGGAAGGATGTACTTCTGAATCATCTCTTTTATCAATTTCACAGAAGCTGGTTTATCGAGAAAAGATTTCATGCCTATCTTCAGCGCCTCTTCTTTTAAGGTCTCATTGAGCAAAGCAGTGTAAGCAATGATCGGTATATGCGCGGTGCTCTCCTCTTCTTTCAATATCTTAGCCGCCTCAATACCCATCATCCCGGGCAGTTGAAGATCCATCACGATCAGATCGGGTTTTTCGGAACGCGCCTTTTCCAATGCCTGTAGTCCATTCCCTGCCTCTTCAATCTGGTATCCTGAAAACCGCAGTAAGGCGACGAGCACATCTCGCGAATCCTTGTGGTCCTCGACTATAAGAATCTTTTTGGCCATTTGCTCCGCAGCTATCTAAAGCATCATCGCCAACACGCTATGTTAAACGCCATTTCTGAAGTGATAAATCAACTTTGAAGCTTTAACAAAATATTATTCCTCGGAAACAAAAG
>Ga0126374_10000167_pt1 | contig 13570 bp, 11 predicted proteins | sample PanSoiMetPlot_12_FD_89874 | JGI IMG/M metagenome (GOLD analysis project Ga0126374, IMG submission 89874) | Tropical forest soil microbial communities from Panama - MetaG Plot_12 | ecosystem: Environmental > Terrestrial > Soil > Tropical forest > Bulk soil | place: Panama | collected 2016-02-17
GCCGACCACGCCGAGCGGTTCACGTCGCGTGTAGCTCAGGACATGTTCTCCTAAGGGAATCGTCTCGCCCTTGAGTTCCCCGCCCAAGCCGCCGAAATAGCGAATGATGTCGACTGTCGTCTTTGCCTCCGGGCGTGCCTGGGTGCGAAGCGCATTCCCGGTCTCAAGTGCGATCGTGCGCGCAAGCTCCTCAACCCGCGCTTCGAGTGCATCGGCAATCCGGGCGAGCAGTCGCCCGCGCTCGCGAGGAACCGTGCGCGACCAGGCGGGGAAGGCATCGGCCGCAGCTTTCACGGCGCGCTCGACATCCTCGGCCCGACCTCGTGGGACCTCGGTGATCGGGCACCGGTGCGCCGGGTCCTCGACCTCGAGCACCTCGCCCGAAGCGCTGTCGACCCACTTGCCACCGATCAACATTTGCCGTTTGCCAAGCGTCGCCTCGTCAGCGCGCCGTTTCTGGATAGCCGTCATGCTCACCTCCATCGCTCGGTCCAGCCAAGTGAGCTACGACCGCACTTTGAAAACGACGTCGTGCTCACGCGCGTGGTCGACCACCTTTAGGCCGAAATCGTCTTTCGGTCCCACTTCGGTCGTCGGCGCATGGTCTACCTCGAGAGACTCGACCCTCTGGCGGAAATCGGTGGTGTGTCCGCAGATATGGATTACGTCGCCAACCCGCAACGTACCGCGCTCGAGCTGGATAGTCGCGACGGAGACGTGGCTGTAATAGTGAGTCACGACGCCGATACGCTCCTCCGACGTAACCGGTTCCGCGGGCGGGGTCGGCGTCGGCCTGATTGAAGTCGGTTTGACGGCGGTCGGCCTGGCTTTTTTAGGTGATGCTCCGCGAAGCGGCGCCTTCTTCCTTGCCTTTTTGCTGATTGTCCTGGTTTTTCTGGTGGTAGCAGTCTTTTTGCGTGGGGACGTCTTGACCGCGGCCTTCTTGCGTTTGGCCTTGGTTTTCCGTGTGGCTTTTTTTCGCGTTGACATTGTAGCCTCCCTAGCCCCTCCTCCTGGATACAATTGGTCGAATCGTTGCCCAATTACGAAGCAAGTCAACGGGCAAGGTACTGTTTCCAGATAAGCGGCAATAAGTTCATATCGCGCGATCGATGACGAGTCACCGCGATGCCCCGAATATCTAGCCCCTGGCGTCTATGTGGAAGACGACATCAGCGGCTGCCAAGCAACTAGGGTAGAATGTAGTACCGCTAGTCGCGTCGCTTTGGGCATGTACTTCATTCCAATGGAGGAAGCTAACACGTGCGAATATGGAGGGATTCGCTCTAGGCTTTCCTCGTTCTGTCAAGCGCAGAGATGCGACTTCGGATTACGCCCCTTTACAGAATCATAAACAGAAACATGCACGACTGGATGTGATGTTTTGATTTTAGGCCCAGCCTTTTCAGCCGTTTCAAAGGTCGCAAACGAGTCTTTGGTTTGTCCATCCACGTTCAATTGGCACTGCTGAAGCGATGGTTTGCCATGCCCAATGGGCTCATTTGGAACGACCTCTTTATTGTCTGGTGCTTTCGATAGTTTTTGTCACGTGGCATGTCGAGTTCTCCGTTGATGACGTTGATGATAATGAATGGGTTGCCACTGCCACAAAATGCGACACGGGATGGTAGATTTACAATGCGGTTCTGGCAGGCTTCAAACTGTTAACGAGTCATTACGTCCTCACCACTATCATAAGAAGCCATTCAGTGGGAGGCAGTCCGCATTGGCTGATTACTATCCTCTCCTTTCCCGCGCTGTTTCGAGGTTAACAGTCAACCACGCGCAGACTCGTCAAGAATTGTACGAGTACGCGCGAAAAGTTCTTGTTGCAGAATTAGAGCGAAGCATCCCAGGAAGATCACCTCAAGCGGGTCTAGGTGAACGGATCGAATTTGAAACGGCCGTGCTCAAAGTGGAGGCAAACTCGCAACTTGGGTGCGAGAGAAGCCCCGAAACTTTACTAAATCGCCTTCACGCTCTTCGTAAACGTGGAAACAGTAAGCCTGTATCTGAGAAAATGTCGGATTTTGCTTCTCTACTCCGTGAGCCTGCGGAAGTCTGGCCAGCGCCGGCCCGCCTGCGTCGCTAATGTTGGGGTCGATTATGCTAATTTAGATACCATAAGCTCTGACATTACGTTCAATACGCCGTTCAATTGGTATTTCACCGCGAACGAATTTCTCTCCAGTAATTTGCTCATACATGAGGATATAACGACGCGACAATTCCTCAACTAAGTTCGTCGGAGCATCGGGAAGCTTTTCGTCTTTGTACGGATCGCAGTGCGCCTTAAACCACATACGCAAGAACTCTTTGTCGAAGTACTCGGGTTCCTCACCTCTGATTAAACGTTCCTCATAGGAGGCAAGCTGCCAAAATCGGGATGAGTCTGGCGTGTGAATCTCATCGATAATGATAAGCTCATTGTCCGCATCCACACCGAATTCGTATTTTGTATCTACAAGAATGAGCCCTTGGCGCGCTGCTAATTCCTGACCGCGCGCAAATATCGCATGCGCGGCGTTCTTTATTCGCTCGAAAAGCTCTGCCGTAACAAAGCCCTCGGTTATCATCTCGCTTGGGGTTAGCGCACGGTCGTGCGTGTCTTCTTTCGTGGTCGGATCAAATATAGCGCGCGGCAATCGCTGATTTTTCTTCATCCCATCAGGTAGAGTTAGCCCTCCAAAGTCGCGCGTCCCTGCCGAATATCGCGTCCAAATCGATGTATCGGTAACACCGGTGAGATAACCGCGCATAACAGCCTCGATCCTCACTTTTCTAAATTTCTTTGCGACGGTGACATTCGGATCGGGTATCGCGAGTACGTGATTGTCGATGATGTCTCTGGTCTTATCAAACCACCAGTTGCTCAGTTGATTGAGCACCTGGCCCTTCCATGGAACGTGCGCGATGATGCGATCAAACGATGAATGCCTATCTGCCGTTATCAAAATGAGCGTGTCACCTTGATCATAGACATCGCGGACTTTGCCTGTTTTCTTAGGACCTAAGAAATCAAAGTTTGTCGTTTTGAGTACTTCAAAATCATGCACAAGTCCGTTCCCTTTTCGATTTATTTGCTACCGACCTCGTAAACTACTTTTCCACTAACCATCGTGAGCAAGGGCTTTATGTCCTTGATCTCGTCAGCTGGGACCATGAGATAATCACGGTCGAGAACGAGCAGATCTGCATACTTTCCCGGCGCAAGCGATCCAAGATTGCCCTCTTGAAACAAAAATGACGCATTTGCACGTGTATGCGCAATCAATGCCTCCTCGCGGGTGATGGTCTGCTTCAGCACCTCCTTGCCACCTACCATCTTGCCGGTGACCGCCCACCACAGTGTGTAGAAGGGATTGCTTGGCGTGACTGCGGTTGCGTCAGAACCCAGTCCCCAAGGTACACCGCTGTCCTGAACCATACGCAACGGTGGCATGTCGTAGGTAAGGTCACCGTGCACCTTGAACATCAGACCACCTTGTATAGTCGGTCGACTGTGGATTTGTGCGTACACATTCAGGCGCCTCATTCTTTCAAGATCCTCGGGCCGAGCTTGATCAAGATGAGAAAAGGTCCAGCGAAGGCCTCTGATAGGCTTCTCCTTGTTGATGGTTTCCATGGCCGTCAGAAACGCTTCAATGCTGCCGCGTAGCTGCGCGTGGACGTTGAGATGGATGCCATTTTTTGCCAGACCGAGCCCCAGCCGCTGCCAGAGTTGAACGGCTTCGGCCGACGGACTGGTCGCCTTCGATAGCAGCGCATCGTGCAGAGGAAAGTAAAGCGTTTCGCCATAACCAGTAAGGTCAAACCAGTCATCACCCTGAAACGGTTTGATGCTCGGCATCCGCGCAAGCAGATCATCCACGTCAGCGGCCGACTTGGGCTCTTCGTAGTAGTTGTAGAATGATCGAACGGTCATCTGACCGCGGTCGTGCGCCAACTGAAAGGCTTTGATGTGGTTTGGATGAATGCCGGTGCCACCTTGATCCTGGAACGCGGTGATTCCCATTTTGTTGAGATCCGCCATAATGAGACGGGCATTATCGATTGCTTTTTCCATGGCCACCTGCCCCAGTTTTGAGCGCAGCAAGCCAATGGAAGCACCGCCATTCAGGGCTCCGGTAAGTTGTCCTTGCGCATCCTTGTCGATCTTTATGTTTTGTGGATCAGGCGTGCTGGCATCAATGTCCATCGCCTTCAGGGCCGGACTGTTTGCGTAAACACGGAAATAGAACAGTTGTAGCGCCACCGGATTTTGTGGAGCAATTTCGTCTAATTCATTTCGCGTGAAACCGCGCGGCTGGTCTGTGAACTGTTCTTCCGACCAGCCACCCAACACGACTACCCATTCGCCCGGTTTTGATTCGCGCACTTTGTCACGGATGAGCTCAAGCGCACGTTGATGTGAGGTGACCCCGTCGAGCCGAACCTCTCGAGGCCAATACTCGGCGGCACGCATATAATGGGCGTGATTGTCGATTAGTCCGGGAATGACGGTTCGACCCTGAAGATCAATTACTTGCGTGGTAGGGCCTTTCAGCTTTTCAAGGTCGGCGCTGCTGCCGATTGCCATAATACGTTGGCCTTTGGAGGCCAGCGATTGAACTATATGAAACTGATCATCGACAGTGACTATTTTTCCATTGGTAAGGATGAGATCAGCTGTTTGAGCAAACGACGCAACTGACCAGACCACTCCTATCGAGATCAGAATGACTCGCCTTGACAAGAATAGTCTCATGTCTCGCCCCCAAATTTTTAGATCCGATTCATCCTAGCTCACAATGCGGCTCACGGCCCTACATAAATTTTGAGTATGGGCTGGAGATATTCGCGTGAGTGTTGCAACAATCGTACTACACCGACGGTGGCCGCTTGAAAATCGCTACCTTCAATGTAAATGACGTCAAAAAGCGGCTCACCAATCTTTTGGGTTGGCTCCGCCGAGCCCAACCGGATGTTGCGTGCCTCCAGGAATTGAAAGCGGCAGACTCCGAATTTCCGATCTCGACAATAAAAAAAGCCGGATTTGGCGCAATCTGGCGCGGGCAGAAGTCGTGGAATGGCGTCGCTATTTTAGGTCGCGATTGTGAGCCTGTCGTCACGCGAACTAAGCTTCCCGGGGATCCTGAAGATACGCAGAGCCGTTATATCGAGGCCGCCGTCAACGGCGTCCTCATCGCGACAGTTTATGCGCCTAACGGCAATCCCCAGCCGGGGCCGAAATTCAAATACAAGCTCATCTGGATGAAATGGCTTTTGGCGCATGCTGCCGAACTCTACGGCCTAGACGCGCCGGTCGTACTTGCCGGAGATTTCAATGTCGCGCCGGCCGATAACGATATCTATCCAACCAAATCTTACGTCGACAACGCGCTTGTCCAGCCGGAGCCTCGGGCGCTGTTTCGTCGGATCCTTAATCAGGGATGGATCGATGCCATCCGCACCATCCATCCCGATGAGCCGATGTACACATTTTGGGATTACAGACGAAACCGGTGGGAACGCGACGCCGGCCTCCGCATCGACCACCTGTTGCTAAACCCGAAAGCTGCAGATCGTCTTGTCAGCGCGGGTGTCGACCGCGAGGTTCGTGGGATAAAAGGCGCGAGCGATCACGCCCCGGCCTGGATTGTACTTCGCGATAGACCATCCCGGCGACGGAAGCCGTCCCCAGATCCAGAGACGCGAACGCGGCCAGTGAGCGGGCGAAACGCTCGCCATCCCGCCTTGCCTTCCCCCCGCCCGCTTCTAGTTATCGACGGGGATTCATTCGCGCATCGTTCCTATCACGCCCTTCCGAAAACGATCCTCAGACGTGGCCGTAAGCCCGCCGGCGCAATCCTCGGCTTTGCGAATATGCTGCTCCGTTTATATCGCGATGAGCAGCCGCGCGCCGTCTTAGTCGCTTGGGATACGTTAGAGATCCCGACCTACAGGCATCAGAAATTTCCAGCTTATCAAAGTGGTCGCGAATTTGACGATGCGCTGCTCGAGCAGCTTGACGTGCTGCCGCAATTTGTTGCCGCCTGCGGATTTCAGAATGCGAAGGCGCCGGGCTTTGAGGCGGATGATTTTCTCGCGACCGCCGCTGCGGCGGAAGAGAAGCGTGGGGGTACTGTCCTCGTTGCGAGTGGCGACCGCGACACGTTCCAGCTCGCATCGGACCACACCACAATCCTTTATCCCCTCCGCGCAGGCGAAATCGCGCGGATAGACCCCGCTGAGGTTCGCGCACGGTATGGGGTCGACCCCGCACAGGTCCCGGATTTCATCGCCTTGCGTGGCGATCCCTCCGACAAGATTCCGGGCGCACCGGGCGTTGGCGCGGCCGGTGCTTCAGCACTACTAAAAAGATATGGCGGCCTCGAAGCCGCACTTGGTGCCGGCAGATTTTCTGCAATAGCGGATCGCTTGCGACTTTTCAGATCCCTCGCCACGATGAACCGAAAAGCCGCGTTGGCGAGTCTCCGGAGCCAAAAACCAACATGGCACAAAGCGGCCGCACTAGCGCGAGAGTGGGAGCTGAATCAGCTCGCCCAAAGACTCGAAGAGCTTTATGCGCAGGGCTAAGCTGCCAGACAGAGGTCATTAAAACCGGTTAACCTCCAACCAGACCGTTGCAAAGACTCTCACTCGGCTTATCGCTTCGTCGGAGGCTGACCAGCGAACACAAACAACTATGCAGAAATAGCTGAATGGCATTGGGTAAGCTGACAAGAAATACCCATGGTGATCCGGCAGTTTGCGTTGCTGGTGTGGACGGTACGCCTGGGGGCTGGGCAGTTATTATTAAGGACCCAAAAAAATCAGTCGTCAAAAAGTTTGCGAGTATTGCTGACCTCTTTCATGAGCATCCCAAACTTAGAGCTGTCGCGATCGATATCCCAATAGGCCTTCTCGATGTGTATGAGCCAGGCGGGCGTACCTGCGATAGGGTCGCACGGAGCCTTCTTGGTAGAACGAGAGGCAGCAGCGTTTTTCCTGCTCCAGTTCGGTCCGCCCTCTTGGCGGCGTCCTGGCACCAAGCATACGCAAATTCACGTGCCGCTGGCCCGCAAGCGAAAGGGATTAGCAAGCAGACATTCGCAATATTTCCGAAAATTCGTGAAGTTGATGCTCTTCTCCAGGCCCGCCCACAGCTCCGCAACCTAACGTTCGAAGTCCATCCCGAGGTCTGTTTTGCTGAGCTCGGCGGAAGACCAATGGTGCATCGAAAAACTTCCGCCCTAGGACGGCTAGAGCGGCGAGAATTGCTCGCTGCCGTATTTCCGGATTTCGACGCTTTGGAAAAGAATGGTCGAGAACAGCGCGTGCCGACAGAAGATACTCTTGACGCGGCAGTCGCTTGCTGGTCAGCGTTACGATTAGTTGCGGGCAGAGGTCGCAGTCTAACTGAAACCACCGCACGGGATAGCACTGGGCTGCCAATGACAATCTGGGTCTAGTTGGCTCCGATAATCCTCTTTATCGGAGGTAGGAGGAGCTCAACGCCGCATGTCGGCGTCTACGGATTCTGTCTCGCCCGTGTTCCCAGCGGCCTCTCTCGATATATAGTCTTCAGCCAAGTCAACCTTCGGGGCTCGCAATGTACGGTGCGACAATCGGAGCTCACCGTTACAGATTCCGCGACCTTGCGACCTTACTGGCTAAGGCATCACCGTTACGTAGTGGCGATCAACTGGCCGGCCTTTCCGCAGACACGTGCGAGGAACGTGTCGCCGCGCAATATGTGCTGGCCGACCTGCCGCTTACGACGTTTCTTCACGAGCACGTTGTTTCCTACGAGACCTGCGAGATAACTCGCCTCATCGTCGACACGCATGATCGGTCGGCTTTCGCACCTGTTGCGCATCTGACCGTTGGCGGTTTTCGTGACTGGCTCTTGTCGGACGAAGCGACAACTCCCGTGCTGGCCACATTGGCGCCCGGCGTCACACCGGAGATGGCGGCTGCGGTGAGCAAAATCAGTCGCCTGCAAGACCTGATGGTAGTGGCTTCAAAGTGCTCGGTGGTAACCCGGTTCCGCAACACGGTCGGCCTGCCAGGCCGGCTGTCCGTGCGGCTACAGCCAAATCATCCGACTGATGACACACGCGGAATCGCGGCCAGCATTCTCGATGGATTGCTCCTAGGCTCAGGGGATGCCGTCATTGGCATCAATCCAGCGACCGATAGCCCTGAACGAGCGCACGCGCTGCTACTCATGCTCGACGAAATCAGGATCAAGCTCGAGATTCCGACGCAGTGCTGCGTGCTGACGCACGTAACAACCACGCTGGACCTGATTCGCAAGGGCTTGCCAATTGACCTCGTCTTTCAATCAATCGCTGGGACTGAGGCAGCCAACAGCAGCTTCGGAATCAATCTCGCTCTCCTGGCGGAGGCTCATGAAGCCGCCATATCGCTTCGCCGCGGGACGGTCGGCAACGACGTGATGTATTTCGAGACCGGACAGGGCAGCGCGCTCTCAGCCAATGCGCATCAAGGCGTCGACCAACAAACGCTCGAAGCGCGCGCTTATGCGGTTGCGCGCCGGTTCAAGCCGCTGCTAGTCAACACTGTCGTTGGCTTTATCGGCCCGGAATATCTGTTCAATGGTAAGCAAATCACGCGCGCCGGACTGGAGGACCATTTCTGCGGCAAGCTTATGGGCGTGCCGATGGGCGTCGACGTCTGTTACACGAACCATGCCGAGGCGGATCAGGACGACGCCGACACGCTACTCGGCCTGTTAGTCGCGAGTGGTGTCAATTTTGTAATGGGCGTACCAGGTTCCGACGACATCATGCTGGGCTACCAGAGCACCTCATTCCACGATGCGCTCGCCATGCGCGATCTGTTGGGCCGCCGCCCGGCGCCGGAGTTCGAGACATGGCTGGAGCGGCAGGGCTTGATGGATGCCGCAAACCGTATCCGCCCACGAAGTATGCCGAACCACTTTCGCTCGCTGCTGTCAGCTTGAATTCATGACGGACGACGACACCGCACTCCCTTATCGTAGTTTGCCACCGGCGCCGACTGAAGGCGACCTGTGGAACGACTTGCGCCGGCTGACCGTGGCACGCATCGGGCTCAAAAGGACGGGCGCGTCACTTGCAACCGGACCGCTGCTCGACTTGCAGCTTGCTCATGCCCGCGCTCGCGATGCTGTGCATGAGCGGCTCGACGAAACGCGGCTGATCGCCAAACTCGCGGCGCTTGGATTTCCAGTCCTTTCGGTAGCGAGCGCGTCCGAAGATCGGGAACAGTATCTGATGCGTCCGGACCTTGGCCGCCGCCTAGCCCCGGGCGCCGAGGCAACGTTTGCGCAGCATGCAAATGGTTTTGACGTCGCGCTCGTCGTCACCGACGGCCTGTCGGCACGCGCAACGCAGATGCATGCCGAGCCGGTCCTGGCTGGCGTGCTACCTGCATTGCGCACTGAAGGCTGGAGGATCGCGCCGCTGGTCGTCGTCCGCCAGGGTCGGGTTGCGATCGGCGATACCATAGCCAGCGCTCTGCGCGCAGATTGCGTAGTGGTTCTCATCGGCGAACGTCCCGGCTTATCGGCGCCCGACAGCATGGGAGCTTATCTGACTTGGCAGCCCCGCCCGCAGGTCACCGACGCGGACCGCAACTGCATCTCCAACATCCGGCCAGAAGGTATCGGATACGCCGACGCCGCCTTCAAACTAGGATATATGCTGCGCGCCATGAGAGCACGCCGCCTCTCGGGCGTGCGGCTCAAAGATGATTCGGATCGATTGTTGATTAGAGAACGGTGAGCGAGTGTTTTGCTCGCTGGATAAGCTTGCTTCCGAAAGCGGGAACTGAGTTGACGACAACACTCATTCCGCTTCTCCGAGCCCAGTTACGCGAGAAACAGCGAAATTTGAAAGCCGGAACGTGCAGAGCGATTTCCGAACGAGATTTTCCAATAGCCGCACGGCAAGGTTGCCTTTGTTTTCCTTATCACGCAGCAGCGACAACGCGCCCCTGATGTTCCGCCGCCGCCATATAAGTTTGGCCGGCTACAATCACGCCCTGATCGCAAAATGCGGGAGCAATCAATGTCGCGCCGACTGGAAGTCCATTTGTGCTAAAAGCGGAGGGAACGGCGATCGCACATAGATCCAGAAGATTGACGAAATTGGTGTAGTGACTCAGCCGCCCATTCGTGGCGGCGGGATCTTTAAGCACTTCATCGACACGGTAGATTGTCGGAGTGGTCGGGACAAACATCGCATCGACTTTTGACCAAGTTGCGTTGGTGGCAACGCGCAGCTCCTTAATTCGGTAAAATGCCTTAAAAGCGTCAGCTGCAGAAAACTTAGACGCACTCATGATGGCATGGCGCGTCACTTCGACAACAGATTCGGGCTTGCGTCTAATAAAGTCTCCTACAGCGACGTCGCGTTCAGCCATCCATGGCCCGTTGTAAAGCATCTCTGCGGCCTCCCGGAAGGGGCCGAAGTCTATATCCTGGCAATCGAACCCCAGTCGTTTCAGCCTCTCGACGCCGTTCTGATAAATCGCTGCAGCGCCATCGTCGCCATAAAACTGGCGGTCTGCCGAGCGTAGAATTCCAATTTTCCTAATTACAGGTGCCTTGGATTGCGGTGGAAATTCACGGGAGAAGGCGTCGGTTGCGTCGGGCCAAGTGGCGACATCCATTACCGTTTTGGCGCAATTGACGTTCATTGCAAATATCGCGACGCAATCCAGAGAGCGGCATGCCGGAACGATCCCGCTAATACTAAGGAGGCCACGCGTGGGCTTCAAACCTACGACGTTATTGAAGCCGGCAGGGACCCGGCCGGAGCCCGCTGTATCAGTCCCGAGTGCAAATGTGACTAACCCGCAGGCCACGGCCACTGCAGAACCAGAACTCGATCCACCGGGGATATAACTTTTGTCGTAAGGATTTTTCGGAACTCCGTAGGGTGAACGTGCACCGGTAAGGCCGGTCGCAAACTGATCGAGATTGGTTTTTCCTACGAGAATGCCGCCCGCATCCAAAAGACGCTGCACGACCGTGGCCGTTCGTTTCGCTACATAGGAATAATACTATCAGACCGCTGTCGTCAAACGACCTTCAAAGTCCATATTGTCCTTAACCGCAAACGGCACACCATAGAGCGGAAGCTTGGCCATGGCCGCGTTTTGTTTGTCGAGTTCCGCCGCCCGTTGCGTCATCTCCTCCCTGGAACGGCGTAGGATCCAGACGTGATCATCACCCGCAGCTTCGATTCGGTGAACAACCTCTTCAATCACGTCCAAAGGTGTATAACGACCCGCCGAATAACCTTCTTGAAGTCGTGCGATATTGGTGATCACAATTTTTCCGGACATTAATCTGATTCCGTTATCAAAGCTTTGAGCACATGGTCATTCGGGCAGCTTCTGTCCTTTCGTCTCGATCGAAAATGGAAGCAAGAGCAGCCCGATTGCTAAGGCTATAGCGGTTAACGCGATTGGTATCCCGAGTGTCCCCATATTGCGGATAAGTGCAGCGAGAAGGAAGTTCGCACCCGCTGCAATGAACCGTCCGAACGAGACGGCAAACGCAAATGCCGTCGCACGCACCTTCGTTTCATAAAGTTCAGGAAGCCAAATATTATACATGGCGAAATTACCGCCGGCTAAGCCAAGAAGCACAAGGATCACAAGGAATGGGATTAGCCCATTCGGCAAATAGAATGCCCAGGCGAAGGCGAGCACAATACCTATCAACATGCCGGAGAAATACATCGCCTGCGTGTACCGCCGTCCAAGTCGTTCTGCGAAGTATGGCAGGATCAAATTGCCTACAATCGTAACAAGGGAAAATAAAGCGGCACCATATGATGCCATTTGCGTTGCTTCGAGAGCGTTCATTCCACTGTTGACGCTAAGTATTCTGATGGCGGTTGGCGCATAGACTGAGCCTGCCCACAAGCCGATGATTGACGCCGAAAGCAGGCCCGTCATCACCAACGTTCGCCCTAAGTAGGGGGCTCGGAATATCGCGGCCAGTTGATTAAGGCGCTTCGCGCCTTCTGCTTGGCGTGTCCATCGTTCGGGCTCTTTAACGTAATAGAGCGTGAAAAGTGCAATCACGACCGGTGCAATGCCGGCAAGAAACATAGCCCGCCAGCCGAAGGCCGCCCCAAGCGTCAAATTTAGGGCTGAAGCAATGAAGAAACCGACGTAAAATCCGGCATTGAGTACGCCGCCAAAAAACTTACGGCGATCTTCGGGCAACATTTCAGCGACGTAGGTTCCAGAAATGGCCCAATTCCCTCCGACACCGAGCCCCGCGAGCAGCCGAAACACCGCAAGCTGCCAAACATCCTGCGCAAAAGCAGCCGCAGCTGTGAAAATCGAATAAACCAAAATTGTCGCTGCTAATGTGCGCGTCCGGCCGAAGCGATCACCAATGGGTCCCCAGAGGAAAGCCATTCCCCAGCCAATGAGAAACAGGGCGAACATAATCGAGCCGAAGAACCCGATATTCTCAGTATTTGCGACATATCCAGATAGCGGCAACAGCTCGGTCAAAGCCGGCGCCAACACCAACGCGTAAATGAACGCGTCCATTCCATCGAGAATCCAACCAAACCACGCCGCCAGAAAACCTGTGGTTTGTGCCCGACTTAGCTTGGTTTTCCCAATTGACCCCACAGCGACCTGCGCAGTCATTGCCCACTCCCTTCGCCATTGCACGAGCGAGACGGAACCCCTTAAAAAACGCGGATATTTTCCGACAATCCTATTCAAGTTAGTAGTGTTCTTCTAGAGCCTTCAGGACCAAGATCAGCAGGGAGAATGTGGGGCCAAATCAATTCATGAGTATCGCTTTCGACTCAACTGCATTGCATGGTTACTTGACCAGCGCCAAGAGAGCCCGCTCATGCAAATATTGACGACCGACGTAGCTATTATTGGCGGTGGCGCGGCCGGCTGTTACACCGCGCTCAATCTGCAGAAGCGCGGCATCAAATCCATCATTGTCTGCAAGGGTCTTGTCGGAAAAAGCGGCGCGTCTTTGTTCGCCGGCAACCTGGTGATCTCCGGCCGGCTACTCGGAAACAGCGAAACACAGGCACGCAACACCGCCGAATTCCTGATCAAGTACCACAACCAGTTTCTCATCGATCAGGAATGGGCACGCCGGTGCGGCGCCTGGATCGAACAGGTGTATTACCCCGAGCTGGAAGAACTCGGTCTCTATTTCAGGCGCGACGACGAAGGAAATGTCGTCACCAGTCCGGGCGCGATTCGTAGCATCGCCGCGAATGTGCAGGGAAACTCCGGCGTTCCGTTCATGGACCTGCGCCGAAAGCAGGTCATCCGCGCCGGAATTCCACGACTCGAGGAAACGGTCGCCACGGCACTGATGCACAACAGGGACGGACACGTTGGCGGGGTGTTCTGCCTAAATTACATGACAGGCGAATATGTCGCCGTCCAGGCGCGCGCTGTGGTCCTGGCGACCGGATATTCTGATCGTCTGCATCAACGATCTACTGGAACACGCGAGATGTCGGCCGACGGCATCGCGATGGCATGGCGTGCGGGCGCGACACTGGTCAACATGGAA
>Ga0126374_10000168_pt1 | contig 13568 bp, 19 predicted proteins | sample PanSoiMetPlot_12_FD_89874 | JGI IMG/M metagenome (GOLD analysis project Ga0126374, IMG submission 89874) | Tropical forest soil microbial communities from Panama - MetaG Plot_12 | ecosystem: Environmental > Terrestrial > Soil > Tropical forest > Bulk soil | place: Panama | collected 2016-02-17
CCTCGACAGCGCCGTCCGCCAGCCGGACGGCGGACGGCGTCGCGGCGACCAGGTAGCCGACACCGCCGACATCGACGACGAGGCCCTCGGGTGTGTTCGCCACCGGGCGGCCGCGGAGCCGCGCGATCACCCGGCAATCCTCAGCAATGGCGGCGCGAGCGCGTGGCAGATGGCGACAGCGAGCGCATCCGACGCATGCGACGGCGTCGGCGGGGCGTCCAACGACAGGATCGCAGTCACCATCTTCTGCACCTGCTGCTTCTCTGCGCGGCCGTAGCCGCAGACGAGCTGCTTCACGCGCGCCGGCGGGTATTCAGCGCAATCGATGCCGGCGTTCGCGGCCGCGACCATGACGGCTCCGCGCGCCTGCCCGACGGAGAGCGCGGTGCGGGCGTCGACGCCGACGAAGGACTCCTCGAGCGCGACGGCATCCGGACGATGTGCCGCGATGAGCTCGGCGACCCCGTCGAAGATCGTCTTCAGGCGCAGCTCGAGGCGCTGCGCTGCGGGTGTCTGCCACCACCCGTGGTCGATGGCCCTGAGGCGCCCGCCTTTTTCGTGGACGATGCCGAACCCGCACGAAGCCGTCCCTGGATCGATGCCGATGACCTTCACGCAGCCACGTTAGGCAGCGGATCGGACGTTTCCTGCTTGGCCGTTTCGCGGAAGAACCCGGCTATGGCGGCGGAGACCTGGCTCACCTTCCCGGACGGCAGCGAGCACGATTTGACCGGCACCGTGGCAATCGGGCGAGACGGGGACAACGACCTCGTCATGGGCTCGTCCTCCGTCAGCCGGGAGCACGCCGCCGTCACCTTCCGCGACGGCCGCTGGTACCTGGAAGACCGCGGCAGCTTCAACGGCACCTACCTGAACGGGACACGCCTGGTGCCTGGCACCCCGCTGCCGCTGCGCCACGCCGACGGGATCACCATCGGCGGCGAGACGCTCATCTTCTCGTGGCCGGCGCAACGGCACGATCCCGACACGACCGAGCCGCTCGGGGAAGTGGGCGTCCCGAACGACATCCAGCTGTCGGCGTTCCAACGCCAGGTCGTGCAGGCGCTCTGCGGGCCGTGGCTCGCCGGCGCGAGCCTCGAGACGCTGCCGTCTAACGAGGAGATCGCGGCAGCCCTGGGCACGCCCGGGGCGACCGGCACCGTCAAGGCGGCGCTGCGGCGGATCTACGCGAAGGCAGGCCTTTCCGACCAGCCCGCGCACGCCAAACGGAGAGCGCTGTGCCGCGTGGCCCGGCAGAAGGGATGGGTCTGAAGAGAGCGGAGGAGCCGCAACGGCTCCTCCGCGACCCCCTCTCCCTTGCGAGCTGAGAAGCGTAGAGACGCCCGCCGCGCCGCAGGTGACCGCCTGAGTAACCGGGGAGGCGCTAGACCGCGACCGCCTCGAGCACCTGCTCGGGGATGTCGAAGTTCGCGTACACGTCCTGCACGTCGTCGTTCTCCTCGAGCTGGTCCATCAGCCGCAGGATCTTCTTCGCGGCGGACTCGTCCCCGACCTCGACCGTGGTCTTGGGCCGCATCGTCAGCTCCGCGGAGTCGACGCTGAAGTTGGCGGCAGCGAGTGCCTCGCGCACCGACATCAGCGCCTCGGGCGCGGAGACGATCTCGTACGTCGAGCCGTCGAGCGCGACGTCGTCTGCCCCGCCCTCCGCTGCCGCCAATGTCAGCTCGTCCTCGTCGACGCCCTCGGCGGGGACGAGCACAACACCGCGCCGCTCGAACAGCCAGGCGACCACACCGGAGGTGCCGAGGTTCCCGTCGTTCTTGTCGAACGCGTGCCGCACCTCGGATGCGGTGCGGTTGCGATTGTCCGTCAGCGCCTCGACGATGACGGCGACACCGCCGGGTCCGTAGCCCTCGTACACGACGGTCTCGAAGTCCTGGCCCTCGGAATCGGCACCCGAGCCGCGGGCGATCGCGCGCTCGATGTTGTCCTTCGGCATCGAGTACGACCGGGCCTTCTCGATCGCGTTCTGCAGCGCCAGGTTCGCGGCCGGGTCGGCCCCGCCCTCCTTGGCCGCGACGATGATCGCGCGCGACAGCTTCGAGAAGAGCTTCCCGCGCTTCGCGTCGGCCGCGCCCTTCTTGTGCTTGATCGAGGACCACTTGCTATGCCCTGACACTGGTCGCCTCCCCCACCTGCTCGAGGAACAGTTCGTGCACGCGCGTATCTTCCGTCAACTCGGGGTGGAACGACGCGACGAGGAACCGGCCCTGGCGTAACAGGACGGGCTCGCCGTCGTGCTCCGCGAGCACCTCCACGTCGCCCCCGCGTTCGCGCACGCGCGGCGCGCGGATGAACACGCCGCGCAGCGGCTCAGCGTCGTCGCGCAAGCGCAGGTCGGCCTCGAAGCTCGCGACCTGGCGGCCGTACGCGTTGCGGTCGACTTCGAGATCCATCAGGTCGAGATGCCGGCGGTCGAGGACGATCATGCCGGCGCACGTCCCGAAGACGGGGCCGGGAAAGGACCGGAGCGCCTCGTCGAGGCCGTAGAGCCGCATCAGCCGCATGAACGTCGTCGACTCGCCACCCGGGACGACGAGGCCGTCGAGCCCGTCGAGCTCCTCCGGCTTCCGCACCTCGACGACGTCCGCGCCGAGGCGCCGCAGCATCGCCGCGTGCTCGCGGAAGTTCCCCTGGACGGCGAGCACCCCGATCTTCACGGGGACTACCAGCCGCGCGTCTCGAGCAGCTCTTCCGGCCGCAGCGCCGCGGCCGAGAGACCGCTCATGGCGTCGCCGAGCCCGCGCGACACGCGCGCGAGAATCTCCGCGTCGTTGTAGTGCGTCGTCGCTTCCACGATCGCCTTCGCGCGCTCGCTCGGATTGTCGGACTTGAAGATCCCGGAGCCGACGAACACGCCGTCCGCGCCGAGTTGCATGCAGAGCGCCGCGTCGGCAGGTGTCGCGATGCCGCCGGCGGTGAACGTGACGACCGGGAGCCGACCGTTGTCTGCAACCCAGCGGACGAGCTCGACGGGCGCCTGCAGGTTCTTCGCCTCGGTGTACAGCTCGTCCGGATCCATGGCGCCAAGGCGCTTGATCGCGCCGAAGACCGAGCGCATGTGCGTGACCGCGTTGACGATGTCGCCCGTGCCGGCCTCGCCTTTCGTCCGGATCATCGCCGCCCCCTCGGCGATCCGCCGCAGCGCCTCGCCGAGGTTCGTGCAGCCGCAGACGAACGGGACCGTGAACTTCCACTTGTCGATGTGATGCGCGGTGTCGGCCGGCGTCAGCACCTCCGACTCGTCGATGTAGTCGATCTCGAGCGCCTGCAGGACCTGCGCCTCGACGAAGTGCCCGATGCGAGCCTTGGCCATGACGGGGATGGTCACCGCCTCCTGTATCTCGACGATCTTGTCGGGGTCGGCCATCCGCGCGACACCGCCCTCGGCGCGAATGTCCGCGGGAACGCGTTCGAGCGCCATGACGGCGACCGCGCCCGCCTCCTCGGCGATGCGCGCCTGCTCCGCCGTCGTGACGTCCATGATCACCCCGCCCTTGAGCATCTCGGCGAGGCCGCTCTTCACCCGCATCGTGCCGATCTCAGCCATCAAGCCAATTTTAGCTTCAGCCTCTCAGGCAGCCGTAGACGTCGTCGATCTCCGCCTGAGGGGGCGTCACCGTCCACAGGAAGACGACGTTCTTGTTCGTGCGCATCACGTCGTCGATGTGCGGCCGCAGCTTCTTCGGCGCGAAGGTGCGATAGGCGTGCTCGAACCCCGTCGCCGCGTCAGAGCTCTCGGCGAACGCCGCCCGGACCGCATTGCCGGGGTGGAACGCGATCAGCCCGCCGTTCGGCGCGGTGCGCTCCACCACCCCGAGCTTCGACGGGTCCGTCGTGACGCGGTAATGCAGCTTGCTGCTGAGGCACTTCGCCGTCGGCTCCGCCTTGTACACCGAGGGCTCGCTGTTGCAGCCGGCCGCAAGAGCGGCCAGCGCGAGGAGGAACCAGAGAGACCGCCGCATGGCGCGGCGACTGTATCGCGCTAGAGTCAGGCCAGCGAACCGCGGGGTGATCGGGATGACGGTCTTGGCCGAGCGGTATGAGCTGCTCGAGCGGGTCGGCGAGGGTGGGATGAGCGTCGTCTGGCGCGCCCGCGACATGAAGCTCGAGCGGCAGGTCGCGATCAAGCTGCTCCGCTCCGTCGTCGCCGCCGATCCGGCGCAGTCGCGCCGCTTCCACCGCGAAGCGCGCGCGCTGGCGGCCCTTGCCCACGACGGGATCGTCCGCATCTACGACTACGTCGCAAGCGACGAGCAGTCGTTCCTGGTGATGGAGTACATCGCCGGCGACAACCTCGCCCAGACGACCTGCCGCCGCCTGCCGCTCCGACCAGCCGAGGCTGCCGCATACCTGCAGCCGGTCGCGGAGGCCCTCGCGTACGCACACGCACGTGGAGTCGTTCATCGCGATCTGACCCCGACGAACATCCTGATCGAACGCGGAACGCACCGTGTCGTCACCACCGACTTCGGCCTCGCGCGCATCGCGCGCGCGACGGGCTCGCTCACCGCAACGGGTGTGCTACTCGGGACGCCCGAATACTGGTCCCCCGAGCTCGCGCTCGGCCGTGAGCTCGGCCCGGAGACGGACCTGTATGCGCTCGGCTGCATCCTCTTCCGGCTCGTGAGCGGCGAGCTCCCGTTCGAAGGCGACGACCGGCTCGCCGTCGGGTTGCGCCGCGCCCACGACGACGCACCGTCGCTCGGAGCCCTCGTCCCGGCGGCGCCGCAAGAGGCAGTCGCGCTCGTCGACTCGCTGCTGGCGCGGGATCCCGAGCGACGACCGGATGCGAGCGTCACCGGCACCGCGCTCGGGAGCCTCGCCGGCGGCGCCGCCGTCCACGCCGGGACGGAAGAGCAAGACGAGCCCGTGCGCGAACCCGCGACGGTCGCTCTGCACTCCGAACAGCAGACGACGCAGCTGTCACTCCCCGCCGCGAGCTCGCCTCGACGAGGCTGGGCCCGACGGCGGATCCTCGGCGCGGCCGCAGCATCGATCGCCGTGATCGTCGCCGCGCTGTTGCTCGCCGGCCACCTCCGCAGCCCGCTCGCTCAGGTGCCGAACGTCGTCTCGCTCCGCGAGGACGTCGCGCGAGCGGAGCTCCGCCGTGCGGTCCCGAGCGCCGACGTCTCGGTCACGCGCGTGTACTCCGACAGCGTCGGCGCCGGCAAGGTGATCCGCCAACAACCTGCCGCGAAGACGCCGCTCGGGAGGCGCACGCGGATCCAGCTCGTCGTCAGCAAGGGCTCGGCGTTCGCGAATGTGCCGGCGGTCGCCGGGAAGACGGAGCAGGCGGCACGTGCGGTGCTCGCGAGCCAGGGATTCGCGAGCCGGCGCACCTACTCGCCGTCGTGGACCGTTCGCAAAGGATCGGTGATCAGCCTGCTGCCGCGCACCGGAACGCGCCTGCACCGCCCTGCGCGGGTGACGGTCGTCGTCGCCAGCGGGTATCCGCGGGCGGCCGTTCCCGATGTCCGGGGCTCGACGCTCGCCGCTGCAGAAGCCCAACTCGCGGCGGCGGGTCTTCGCTACCGCCTCGTCTGGCGCCTGACCGACGCAGCGAATCCCGATCAAGTGCTGGATCAGATTCCGGCGGCCGGCATCTCTGTGTACCAGGGCGCGCGGATCAGGCTGACGATCGCCCGCACGCTGCGCTGGGTGAAGCTCTTCTCCAGCTCCGGCGGCAACAGCTTCGACAGCAACGTCTTCAGCGCTCCGGCGCGCTGGCGGATCCGGTACCGGCTCAGCGCGAACCCGTTCGGTCTCGCCCTCGCGCAGTTCGCCTGGTCGGGGACGGACGAGATCGGCGGATCGAGCTTCATCGCGACGAAGACGGGCACGCTGCGCACGTTCGCTCCGAGCGACGGCGCCGGCAGCTACCGGCTCAGCGTCCGTCCCTACGCAGGCGCGGGCTGGTACGTCGAGGTCGACGCGCTCGAGTAACAGTCCGGTTACGAAGCTGTTTCCATCCGGAAACCCGGCTGGGGGTGCGGGGTTGCGCGCGTTCGACCCGCGAGCGACCGGGTACGCCAGACCGTCGTAAGCGACATCGATAGGGGGACTTCTCTATGAGGCGCAACGCCATAGCCGTGCTCTCGCTTGCAGTCGTTGTCGCCGTGCTCGTCGCGGGAGCATCGGCTTCCGCGGGGGCGAAGCGGCAGAGCGCATCGCTCACCGGAGCCGGGAGCACGTTCGTCGCTCCGCTCGTGTCCCAGTGGATCGCAAACGTCGGCAACGGCATGTCGATCACCTACGGGCCGATCGGCTCGGGTGGCGGCATCAACGCGATCACGAACCGGACGGTCGACTTCGGCGCGTCCGACGCGCCGCTGACGCCGGACGAATTCAGCGCGTGCAAGGGCTGCGTGCAGATTCCGTGGGCGCTGTCGGCGACGTCGATCCCGTACAACATCAACGGCGTCAAGGCTCGTCTGCATCTGACGGGACCGGTGATCGCGGACATCTTCCTCAACAAGATCACGAAGTGGAACGACCCGCGCATCAAGAAACTCAATCGAAAGGTCAACCTGCCCGCGCTCAACATCACGCCGATCTATCGCTCGGACAACTCCGGGACGACGTTCAACTTCACCGACTACCTGTCGCGGATCAGCAGTGCGTGGCGTTCCGGGCCCGGCCACGGCGTGTCGGTCTCGTGGCCGACCGGCATCGGCGCCAAGGGCAGCTCCGGCGTCGCTGCTGCGCTGAGCCAGACGGACGGAGCGATCGGATACGTCGACGTGGCGTACTCGCTGAGAACCGCTTCACGTTCGCGGCCGTGAAAAACGCGGCCGGGAGGTTCCAGCTCCCCCGGGCTTCGCGGGATCACTGCGGCCGCCTCGAGCGTGAAGCGACTGCCGGCCGAACAACTCCGTCTCGATCGTGAACCCGTCGAAGAAGGCGAAGCTCGCCTACCCGATCTCCACGTTCACCTGGGTGATCGTGCCGCTGCAGTCCTCGAAGGCGGCCGACCTGCGCCTGTTCATCGGCTGGGCGCTCACGAAGGGCCAGTCTTTCGGGCCGAAGCTGCTGTTCCAGCCGCTGCCGAAGGTCGTCAAGAACGCGTCACAGCGGACGCTGGCACGCATCCACACATAAGTGACGGCGACCACCGCCGGCCGACCGCGCCTGCGACGCGGGAGGCCGGCGGTGGTCTAATCCACGAGGCGGTTGCGGATGAGCTTCGACGCTGACAGTCCTCTTCTTCGCCAATGGGGCAAGCACCGGGAGCCGTCCCGCCCGGGCCTGCCGACATGGGTCTGGCTGCTGCTCGCCGGCTCCCTGGTTGCCCTGTTCGGCGTCGCTTTCTGGCTTTCCGAGCGCCCGCAACCGTGGCGATCGCCGAGCGGCGACGCCCACTTCGTCTCGTGCACGTACGGCGGTCGCGTCCGAGGCTGGTGCGCCCAGTTGCGAACGCCGTCGGATCCGCGCCGGCCGCGAGCCGGCACGATCTCCTTGCACGTGGCCGTACTGCCGGCAACCGAGCGCCCGGCGACGGGCGCGCTCTTCTACCTCGAGGGCGGTCCTGGCGGCGCTGCGACGGCGTCGGCCGTGCGCGTGAACGCGTTCTTCGCGCGGGTGGGGCGGCGTCGCGATCTCGTCATGGTCGACCAGCGTGGCACGGGCGGCTCGAATCGTCTCTCCTGTCCGCACGGCTATGTCCGCGGTGGGGACCGCCAGGACCTGACCGCGTACCTGCGCCGCTGTCTCGCACGGCTCGACGCAGATCCGCGGCTCTACACGACGAGCGTCGCCGCTGCCGACCTCGAGACCGCGCGGCGCGAGCTCGGGTACGGAAAGATCGATCTCTACGGTGGTTCCTACGGCGCGACGCTCGCGCAGGCGTACGTGCGTCGGTATCCGGCGTCCGTGCGCAGCGTCGTTCTGGACAGCGCATCGCTCCCCGACGTTCGGATCTACGACGTCGCCGCCCGCAACGCGGAGCGGGCCCTCGACGCGGTGCTCGCCCGTTGCGCGGCTACGCCTGCGTGCAAGCGCACCTACCCGCACGCGAGGCGACAGCTCCGCGATCTGCTCGCACGCCCGCCGCGCCTTGTCGGCCTGCCGACGGGCAGGGTTCTGCTTCGGCCCGGCGACGTCGCGTGGACAGTGGACTGGCTCTCCGAGAGCGCGACGAACGCCGCGATCGTCCCCTTCGCGGTGAACTCCGCCGCGCACGGCGACTACACGACGCTCGCCATGACCTATGCCGACCAGCTCGGGGGATCGAACCTCGATCCGCCCGCGCGGCTCGTCCCGTTCTGGGTCACCATCTGCTCCGAGCCTTGGGCTGCATTCGACCCCGTTGCGACGTCCCGCGCCGGCGCGGGAAGCTACCTCGTCTCGGCAGCGATCGCGCGAGCACGGCTCTTTCACTCTGTCTGCCACGTCGTCCCCAGGGGGCGCGTCCCCCCCGACGCAGGCGGTCTGCGGGTCGTCCATGCACCGGTGCTGCTGCTGGCCGGCAGTGCCGATCCGCTCGACCCGGTCGCGAACCTCCGCGGCTGGCGCCGGGTCTTCCCGCGCGGACATCTGATCGTCGTCCGCGGTGCAGCCCACGGCACGATCGAATACGCCTGTGTCCAGAGGCTCGTCGCACGCTTCGTCGCACGCGGCGGCGCGACACGGCTCGACCCCTCATGCGCGCGGCACGTCTCGCTGCCCGCTTTCGTGATCGGCTAGCTCGGAGCGAGTGGACGCGCTAGGCTCGGTCGGTGGCCGAGTCGCGCGCCGACGGGCGGCTGGCCGGTGTCGTGCTTGCGCTTGCGGCCGCAGTGCTCGCGCTGGCTGGCTCCGCTTCGACCGCGACAGCTAGGCAGAGCCACACGCTCGGGGTGATCAAGGGCACGAACGGCAACGACCTGCTCCGCGGTGGCAATGGAGCGGACACGCTCGAGGGCCTCGGCGGAAACGATCGGCTCTATGGGCGCGGCGGTAACGATCGTCTCTACGGCGGAGGCGGCAACGACCGCCTCTTCGGCGGCCCCGGTGACGACAAGCTTGCGGGCGGCCCCGGCAAGGACCGGTTCAGTTGCGGCCGCGGCCGCGACGTCGTCTACACGACAGCCGCCGGTGAGGTCAGCCGTGACTGCGAGATCGTCCACCGCAGCGCACCGCCCGGGCCCGGTCTTGCGACGGGCATCTACCGCGGCTCGAGCATCAGCTTCCGACTCGCTGGCGACGCGAAGACGATCTCAGCACTGCAGCTCGACTTCAAAGGCCACTGCGGCGGCGGCGACACGCAGATCCAGATCGCCAACTCCGGCCCCTGGTCGGTGAATTCGGACCACAGCTTTCAGGTCTCCGAGACCGAATCGGACGGCGACACTGTCACGCTGGACGGGCACTTCGAGAACGGCGGGGTCGCGAGCGGCACCTTCCAGCTGCACGCGACGATTCTTGGGTCCACGTGCGACACCGGCGTCGTCGCCTGGACGGCTCGCCGCGCGTAAGAGTTAGTCCCCGACGCGGAACACCGGGTGGTCGGGTGCAATCCGCTGAAGCTCGGCGACGCTCGACTCCGCTCCGACTCCCCCGAAGAACTGCCCGACCTCCCACTTCCAGCGAGCGAGATACGCGCGCAGGATCGGCTCCTTCTCTGCGTTGTCGATCTCGGTCGCGCGGAAGTGCTCACGGCGACGCCCGAGCAAGAGGTCGCCTTCGCCGCCGGCGGCGCGGAGATTGCGTACCCATTGGGTCTGCCCGCGCGGGGCAACGAGGTAGCGCCGGCCGTTCAGGGTGAGCAGGTTCACGGGCGTCCGACGTGGCTCGCCGCTCTTGCGGCCCCGGACTTCGAGCACGCGCGAGCCCCAGAAGCTGACACCGGCACGGGTGAGGGCGGCGACCACTCGGTTGAAGACGTTCCGGGTGAACCAGCCGGGCGCCTGGTAGTGCGAAGGGGTCACGGGCACCATCCTGAGGATACGAGGCCCGAGCCGCCACGGCCCTGGCTCGTTCCGGCGTACACTCGCCTTCGGCATGGCCCGGTCCACGAGCATCGTCTGCGTCTCACATCTCACTGGCGCCGAGGGTGAAGCGGTCGCCCGTGGGATCGCCGAGCGACTCGGTTTCCGCTATCTCGACGAGGAGATCATCGAGCGGGCAGCCGAGTGGGCGGAGCTCGATCCTGGGGTTGTCGGAGAGGTCGAGCGGCGCAAGTCGCTCATGAGGCGGATCGGCGAGGCGCTTCAGGCCGAGCCGATGCCCAGCCGACCGGATGCCGCTGCGCAACGACGGACCGGAAGTGGTGTCGCGAGAGAACGCCCGAGCGACGAGGACCTGCGCGCACTCGTTCGCGATGCCATCCGCGACATCGCCGCCGAGGGGAACGTCGTCATTGCCTCGCACGCGGCGGCGATGGTTCTCGCCGACCGCGACGACACGCTCCGCGTCCTCGTCACCGCGTCCCAGCAGACGAGGGCGCGCAGAGTCGCCGGCGTGCAACACATCGACGAGCGGCCGGCGGAGAAGCTGGTCGCCGATGCGGATGCGTCGCGAGCCGACTACTTCAGACGTTTCCACAACGTCGATCGCGAGCTGCCCATCCATTACGACCTGGTTGTGAACACCGACGTTCTCGCACCGGAAGTCGGCGCCGACCTGGTCGCGCTCGCCGCTCGAGAAATCTGACGGAAACTCCGGCCTAGCCGCGCTGTTTCCGCTTCACGATCTCGTAGCCGACGAGATCGAGAATGGCGTAGCCGAGGGCGGCGGCGATCCAGAGCATGACGAGGACATACGCGACCCGGCCGGTTTTCGCCAGCCACGCTACGAACAGAATCACCGCAGCCAGCAGCACGAACTTCGCAAGATGCATCGGGATCGCGCGCCGGTTCTCTTCGCTCACGGGCTCAGATTGTCATACCAAAGTTCTAGTGGACGTGATGGACGATCGCGTGCCCTCTGGCGCGCGCGATCAGCCAGGCGTTCACGGGAACTGTGATCACGAAGGCGATCGCGAGGCTGAGAGCGAGGCTCCACCAGAAGAGTCCGTCCGCAAGGCCGGCAGCCATCGCGCCTGGAACGACGAGCAGGAAGATGTTGTCCACCGTCTCCATGGTCGTGATCGAGACCGTGTCCGACGCGACGGTCAGCGCGACCGCGCTCCGGAAGGGAACGCCCGCGGAGACGATCGGCCCGAGCGTCAGCGCGTAGCCGAAGACGAAGGCGAGCACGATCGAGATCGCGACGGAGGCGGCGTTTCCCAAAGAGAGCGAGGTCGCGATCACCATCCCAGAGCACCTCCCCGATCGAGCACCCAGTCAGGCAATGCGCAGTTGCCCGGACTGCGGCGTAGTTCATCGGATGGCCTCGGCGATCAACTGCACGAAGTTGGCCGTCGCATCGAAGGGAGCGGCATGGCCGGCGCCGTCGAGCTCACGAGCCGTTGCGGTGGGAATCGTGTCGGCAAGCATGCGGACGAGCCTGGCCATGCTCACCGGGCTGCGCTCGCCGTAGCTGCAAACGACCGGAACGCGGACGGTCGCGAGGTCCGTTGCGGACGGATACGTGGCGATCGAGTTACGGAAGTCCGCCAGCGACGACCTCGCGTTCTCCCTGGCGACGCGCCGCCACTCCTCTGGAAAGTCGTCCCACGCGCTGCCGCCGTCGCGGTAGGAGTAGGCCGAGCGCAGCAGCACATTGACGGCGTGCTCGTGACGTCCGCGGAGAGCGAGCGCTCCGATCTCGACCAGCGCGCTGACCTGCGAGGCCTCCGGAAGGTGACGGGTGAAGCGCCACGGGAACTCGTGGGCGACGACCACCCGAACCAGGTCGGAACGACGCACCGCCAGGTCGACGGCGATTGCAGCCCCGGCGCTCGTGCCGACGATGACGGCGGGCGCGGCCTGCAGAGATTCGAGCATCGCGGCTGCGTCGGCCGTGTGCGTGGCCATCGATCGCACGGGCTCTCCGCCCGAGCGCGCGTAGCCGCGGCGGTCGTAGGTGATCACGTGCCCGATCCGGGCGAGCCCCTCGACCGCGGAACCCCACGTCGAGGCCGTCGCCCCGGCAGGGTGAACGAGCAGGATGGGGACGCCCTCTCCCACCTCTTCGTGGTAGAGGGCGCAGCCATTCGACGTCACGGCGCCCACCGTCAGTGCCTCAGCTCGAGGGGTGGGGTCGAAGGCACGACACCGCGGCGGCTCTCGGTCGTGCCGTCGGGGCCGGCGAAGACATAGCCGAACATCGCGACGACGCCGAAACCGAGCAGCCCGAGCGAGAGCATCGACCAGAACCACGTCTTCTCCTCGAGCTGCCATGTGTTGAGGAGTGCCGCGAGCCAGGACACGACTGCCGCGACCGTTCCCGCGAGGGTCAGCAGCGACCCGACGATGAGGAGCGCCAGCGCCGTCCATGCCCCGGTTCCGCCGTGTACCTCGACCGCATAGTTGCCGCCGAACTCGATCGCGTCGCTCGCGAGGGCCGCCGACAGCGCCGCGGCGCCGAGCACGAGTCCGGCGACGAATGCGATAGCGGCGCCGACGAAGAGACGCGTCACGCTCTTCTTCGACATCCGAATCATCTCGATCGAAGCGGCGCGAGTCATGCGACCGCCCCGTCGGGGACGAGGCCGAGCTGGGTCGCGACGGCCAGGTTGTCGTAGTAGAGGGTGTTGAGGACGATCTTCCCGTCAGCGTCCACCCGGACGATTTCCATACCGGCGATCTCGACGCGCTTGCCGCTCGGAGGCAACACGCTGCCGTCGGGAAGAAGGAACGGACCTGTGTGCGTGCCGGCGAACGTCCACTCGTCGCAGAACGAGTCGCCGTCCTCGACGAAGCTCCTGACGGTGTGGACGACGTCCGGAATCGCTGCCAGCTCGATCGCGAGCCGGTCGTGGATCGCGTTCTTCCCCTCGAAGACACCGTCGGGCATCCCCTGGACAGAGTCCTCGGCGTAGAGATCGATCACCCCGTCGAGGTCACCCGCGTTGTACAGCTCGACGTACCGGTCGAGCAGCTGTCGGTTTGCACTCATTCGTGTTTCTCCTTTCGATTCAGACCTGCTTGGGCACGCGATGCGAAAGCGCCACACGCATGAGCTTGTGGCCGAAGTCCGCGGTCGGAGCGAACATCAACGGGCAGCCGCCGTCGATCACGGTGATGCCGTGCTCGCGCCCGTAGGCGGTCGCCGTCTGCGAGACGCTTGACGCGCCGGAGCCCCAGTGCATCCAGACGTGTGTGATCCCGAGCTCGGCGCACTCGCGCATGGTCTGCTCGGCGATCACCGGCCTGGTTCCGATCACGACTGCGTCGACGCCGCCGGGGATCGACTTCAGGTCCGGGTAGGCCCGGTCGCCTTCGACCTCGTCGGCGTTCGGGTTGACCGCGAACACCTGATAGCCGCGCTCGCGCAACCTCTTGTACACGCTGTTCGACCCGTGCGTCTTCGGCGTGCGGGAAACGCCGGTCACAGCGACTCGTTGCTTAGCCAGGAATACGGACGCTGCCTCTTTGATGTCAGTCATGACTCCTCCGTTCGGTCGAGATCCGTTCGCTTGCGGACCGCGCCCGCGATCAGCAGTCCGCCGCCGACCGCGAACA
>Ga0126374_10000173_pt1 | contig 13370 bp, 12 predicted proteins | sample PanSoiMetPlot_12_FD_89874 | JGI IMG/M metagenome (GOLD analysis project Ga0126374, IMG submission 89874) | Tropical forest soil microbial communities from Panama - MetaG Plot_12 | ecosystem: Environmental > Terrestrial > Soil > Tropical forest > Bulk soil | place: Panama | collected 2016-02-17
GCGGCGCCGCGTCATCTGTTCGCGCTCTGGACGACAAACCGCCAAGCTCTTCGGCCTCAAACCCGGGCTTAAAACGCTTTCATCAATCTTCCCGTCAAAACACATGATTGCCGCGGTTGCCGCGTCATCGCATGCGGGACAAATATCGGCATGCTAATTGACATGGTTAGTACTATATGGTCTGGATAAAATGCGCACCACGCAGTGCATTCCCCATGGGATCTTCGGTGAAAGATTAGCGACATCCGGGTGTTCAAAAGGAGCAGGGTATGACTGAAGAAACTCTTTCTGGATTGACTTTGTTCAACCGCGGCAAAGTGCGCGATATCTATGATTTTGGAGACCGGCTCCTGCTCGTCGCCAGCGATCGCATTTCCGCGTTCGATGTCATTCTGCCCACCGAAATTCCCGACAAAGGAAAAATTCTCACGGCACTGTCCGTTTACTGGTTCGATGTAATGAAGGATATCGTTCCTCATCATCTCATCTCGACTAATGTCGACGATTTTCCCACCAGCTGTCATCCCCACAGAGCTAAGCTGGAAGGTCGGAGCATGCTGGTGAAAAAGAGCACTCCCGCGCCGGTGGAGTGCATCGTACGGGGCTATCTTGTGGGTTCAGGATGGAAAGACTACCAAAATACAGGTACCGTGTGCGGCATTCCCCTAGCGAAAGGTTTGGTGGAAGCCTCGCGTCTGGATCAACCCGTCTTTACGCCATCTACCAAAGCGCCTGTGGGTTCACATGACGTCAACATTACATTTGACCAAATGGTCCAGAAAGTTGGCAAGAAAAGAGCCGAAAAGATGCGCGACGCCACCATCGCAATTTACAGTCGCGCACGCGCCATAGCTGAAAAGAAGGGAATTATTATCGCCGATACCAAGCTCGAGTTCGGCGTTGAGGGCGACGATATAATGCTGATTGATGAAGTTCTGACACCGGACTCTTCACGCTTCTGGCCCGCGGATGGCTATCATCCGGGCAAAACACCGGATAGCTTCGATAAGCAATTTGTCCGCGACTACCTCGTGAATCTTCCGTGGGACATGAAAGCGCCGCCGCCTGTCCTGCCCCCTGAGATCGTGCGCAAGACTCGAGAGAAATATACCGAAGCGCTCAAGCGTCTGACCAGCTGAAATATGCCTTTGCGCTGTTCGACCTCCATTGAAATTGCCAAATCGAAACCCCAAATAGAAAGGCAGGAGCTGCTAACTCCCGCCTTTTGCCACCGAGGACTAACAAAGCTTAGGTTTGTCTCGCTTCAATCCTTTGGCGCCGCGCGCATGGTCACGGTCTGAGTTGTGTCCACTTCTTGATAGATCTTCCCGCCGCTGCGTTTGAACTCCTGCGCCTTTTCCTGCATGCCGGCTTCCAATGCAGCTTGCTCCTCTAGGCCCTTCTGTGCCGCATAGTCGCGCACGTCCTGGGTGATTTTCATCGAACAGAAGTGCGGGCCGCACATGGAACAGAAGTGCGCGACTTTCGCGCCCTGCGCCGGCAACGTTTCATCGTGAAACTCACGGGCGGTGTCGGGATCGAGACTCAAATTAAACTGATCCTCCCAACGAAACTCGAAACGCGCTTGGCTCAGGGCGTCGTCGCGCAGTTGCGCCCCCGGATGCCCTTTGGCCAGATCAGCGGCATGGGCGGCGATTTTGTAAGCGATAACGCCGTCTTTCACGTCTTTCTTATCGGGAAGGCCGAGGTGTTCTTTTGGCGTCACATAGCAGAGCATCGCGGTGCCAAACCAGCCGATCATCGCCGCGCCGATGGCGCTGGTAATGTGGTCGTATCCCGGCGCGATATCCGTCGTCAGTGGACCTAAAGTATAGAACGGCGCCTCGTGACAACATTCCAGTTGCTTGGTCATGTTCTCGTGAATCAGCTGCATAGGCACGTGCCCCGGTCCTTCGATCATCACCTGCACGTCATGCTTCCAAGCGATTTTCGTCAGTTCCCCGAGGGTCTCGAGCTCGGCGAATTGAGCTTCGTCATTGGCATCGGCGATACAGCCGGGCCGCAGCCCATCACCGAGAGAAAACGAAACGTCGTAAGCCTTCATGATCTCGCAGATCTCTTCGAACCGCGTATAGAGAAAACTTTCTTTGTGATGTGATAGACACCACTTCGCCATGATCGAGCCGCCGCGGGACACGATGCCCGTGATCCGTTTAGCCGTGAGTGGCACATAGCGCAGCAGCACGCCGGCATGGATGGTAAAATATGAAACGCCCTGCTCCGCTTGCTCGATCAAGGTATCGCGAAAAATCTCCCAGGTGAGATCTTCGGCTTTGCCGTTAACCTTCTCGAGAGCTTGATAAATCGGCACAGTGCCGATGGGCACAGGAGAGTTGCGCAAGATCCACTCGCGGGTCTCGTGAATGTTGTCCCCGGTCGAAAGGTCCATCACGGTATCTGAACCCCAGCGTGTCGCCCAGATCATCTTCTCTACTTCTTCTTCGACGGAGGAAGCGACGGCGGAATTCCCGATGTTGGCGTTGATTTTAACTAGGAAATTGCGCCCGATGATCATCGGCTCGCTTTCCGGATGATTGATGTTGGCCGGAATGATCGCGCGCCCGCGAGCGACCTCGTCGCGCACAAATTCGGGCGTCACGAACTTGGGAATCGCTGCGCCGAAACTATTTCCTGCATGTGTTCGCGATCCAGCATTGCTGCCATTTTCCAGCGCTTTTTGGCGGCCAATATTCTCCCGAATCGCGATGTATTCCATCTCCGGCGTAATGATTCCTTGCTTGGCGTAGTGCATTTGCGAAACATTGCGTCCAGGTTTGGCGCGCAGGACCGGCCGCCTTGCAGTGTCGGGAAATCGTTCGGTAGGGGAAGCACTTTTCTTCGAACCGTTTTTTCCGTTGCCGTTGGTGTAACTGTAACCAGCCACCTCTTCCACATCACCGCGGCCCTTGATCCATTCCAGCCGCATTGGCCTTAGCCCTTTACGAATATCGGTCTCGACATTGGCGTCGGTATACGGCCCCGACGTGTCGTAGACCATCACTGGCGGGTGAGAGTGCCCGTTGCTCGATTGGTCACCCGGCGTGGAAGAGATGGTAATCGCACGCATCGGGACACGGACATCCGGCCGCTGGGCGCTCTGAACATAGATTTTTTCGGAAGCCGGCAAAGGTTGGGTGGTGATGCCAATTTTATTCGAACCGTTTTGATTATTTGCCATGGTTATCCTCCTTGAGGTTCTCCGAGATGTGTCACACGTGTCGGTACGGTTTCACGTATTCTTCGTAGAGACCTTCTTTTCCTTTTTCAGCTAACTCCTCCGAACGCTTCATTAGCACTTCTTTGGTCTCGACAAATGCCTGTCGGCTAAAACCCAAATTTCCAGGATGCGTGCCCGAGTCCATGCGGATAGCATCGCAGGGGCACGCCTCGACACAGAAGCCGCAATAGATACAGCGCAGGGTGTCGATTTCGTAACGTACGGGATACTTTTCGACGGGATTGTCGGGGTATTCGCCGGCCTGAATATAGATACACTCCGCCGGGCACGCCGTCGCGCAAAGAAAGCAGGCGGTACACTGAACCGAGCCGTCTTCTTTGAGGGTCAGTCTGTGACGGCCGCGAAATGTCTCCGGGTAGGGCGCTCGTTCGTCCGGATATTGCACGGTGACCGCTGCCGAAACATTTTTGGCGAAGCCGAGCTGATGCAGTGTGTGAACGATGAGGTTACGCCAGAAATGGTAACCTGTCACTGTCAGGCCGCGAATGACTTCTGGGAAATAGAGACGCTCCCAGAAAGTCATTTCTTCAATTCGTTTCATAAGGTGGATATTACACTAGAGCGTGAAGGAGAGCAAAAAAATTGTCCCGCGAAATCGACTTCTTCGCTGGTTTCCCTCAAGCTAATTCTAAAGTCACCTTATAGACGATTGACCTGGGATGTCAAGGAATTGTGACACAGCGAGGCCGCGTCGTTGATCAATCAGAATCGTATTGTAGTATCGAAAAAACTCCGTGAGGTTTGAGTTTCTCTCTTCCCTTGAGAAAAGAAAGCTCGATGACAAAGGCGCATTCCACAACTGTTGCGCCGAGTTTGGACACCAACTGCGCCGTCGCCGCAGCCGTGCCCCCAGTGGCGATCAAATCGTCGGCGATAACCACCCGGGCATGGTTCGGGATCGCGTCAATATGAATCTCGAGCTTGTCCACGCCATATTCCAATTCGTAACTGGCGCTGTGGGTCTGGTACGGGAGCTTGCCCGGCTTGCGCACCACACAAAAACCGGCGCCCAGCTTGTAAGCCAATGCCGCGCCAATAATAAAGCCACGGGATTCGATGCCCAAAACCGTATCAACCTTTTGCGATTGATATCGGTCAGCGAAGATGTCGATGGTGCGCCCGAAAAGCCGGCCGTTTCCTAGAAGCGGAGTGATGTCTTTGAAGATAATACCGGGCTTGGGAAAATCCGGAATGTCTCGAATAGCCTGACGAATAGCCGCGATGTTCTCGTTCATGCTCGTGAGCTAACACAAATGGCGCGAGGCAGCAACTTGCCCTTGGTGCCGTTCCATTGAACCTTGAACCCTAGTGATCGTCCAGACTAGCCCCATACCTGCCGGCTGGTCTCGACCACAACTTCAAGCTTTCTCTTCTGATCGTCTGCGCTGATGAGGTTACCGACCACATCGGACGAAAAACCACATTGGGGGCTAATCGCGAGCTGATCCAAGGGAGCGTATTTGCTCGCTTCATCGATGCGTCGCTTGAGGTCATCGACCTTTTCCAGCTGTGGGACCTTGGTGCTCACCAAGCCCAGGACCACGACTTTGCCTTTAGGTAAAAATCGCAGCGGTTCAAAGCCCCCGGCCCGGGGCGTATCATACTCGAAAAGAAAGCGATCATGCTTTAACTCGTTCAGCAGCCTTTCCGCGATGTCGTCGTAGGTTCCCTCGCGGTGCCACATGCTACGCTGGTTGCCGCGGCACAGATGAATCCCGAAAGTCACCTCGTCTAATCCCTCCAACAACTGGTTGTCGGCCTTGAGGGACCGGCTAAAGTTCTCTTGCGGGTCCTCGCCTCGGTCACGCATCGCCTGAAGCGACGGCGAGTCCACGTAGGCGGTATAACCCGGAGCGTCGATCTGGATGTAACGGCACCCTGCATCCACCAGCCCTTGGATTATCTCTCGTTCCACCTTCACGACATCCGCCATAAACTCATCCATCGTCGGATACACTGTCTTGGAGTTCTGCCAGTCGAACCGCTGGGAAATTCGATCGGGCCCAATCAGCGTCACCTTTACCGGCTTTTGCGCCACCTGCTTCACAAAGCGAAATTCTTCCAACGGCGCGTTGCGCGCAAGGCGCAACCGCTCGACCACCGGCAGCCTCTGGGACATCACCGTCCCTTTGACTTCGCCGCTGCGTGAAACTTCCCAGCGCTGCAGCGGCTGGGAGCCTTCTACCCGATGCTCGTAAAATTTGATGCTGCCTTTGGCCGCGTCGTACCCGGCTACAGATTCGCCGAAACTATCTTGAAAATTGAGCCTGCGAAATTCTCCGTCGGTTAGGATGCCCAGCCCAATTTGTTCCTGGAGCCGGACGGCTTGGCGAATTTCCCGATCTTCGGTGGCACGCAACTCCTCGAGGCCGATCTTTCCTTCGTCGAAGCGCAGCCGAGTCTCCTTCAACACCGGTGGGCGCAACAAACTTCCCACCACGTCATTTCTGAGGTTGGCCAAGTCTTTCATAAACTACCCTTTCGGCGGCACTGTAACCGATGCCGGAAGACAGCACAACTGGGGTAAAAACCGTAGCGGATCCTGCGCCGTATTGTTTTGGCGAATCTCGAAGTGCAGGTGAGGTCCGCTCACTCTTCCCGTGCTCCCGACCCTGGCGATAGTCTCCCCGCGGGAAACCGTTTGCCCTTGCCGCACCAGATTGCTTTCATTGTGAGCGTAGACAGAGATCACACCGTCTGGATGACGGACGATGACGATGTTTCCATAGCCCCGCAGTTGATCGGCGTAGATGACTTCTCCGCGCTCGATCGCCCGAATCGGCGTCCCTTCCGGCGCGGCGATATCGATGCCGTCGTGAAAACTCGACCCGCGCTGGCCGAATCCGGAATTTATCGTGCCGTTTACCGGCCAGATAAATCTCTCCCGGTCGAGGTCAAGCGGCTGAGGAGCACTGGGAATTTCGGGCGCGGACTCCACCGGAGTGATAATTTCTACGGGTAGCTGCCCGGTCGCCCCGGGAATCCATATTCTCTGGCCAACGCGGATCTGACTGGAGTCGCGGATGCCGTTGATGCGGGCCAACTCCTGATGACTGACATCATAGGCTTTGCCGATGCGAAACAAATTCTCCCCGGCCCGGACCACATGATAAATTCCCTGCGGCTTCTTTGGAGCTGGAAGAGGCGCCCGCGGGGCACAACAAATAAAGAAACAGAGCAAGAGAAGTGGGTATAGTTGTTTCCGGGAAGGCGGGGCTAATTCTGCCAACCGTATTTCCCCCAAAGTTTGACAAACCTGCAATCGCCAAGCTGCTCTTGTTCGAGTCCAGAAGCGTTCCGCGTGACACGGACAAGGGTTTGTGATTGATCATCTCCCACAGGAATAATCAATCGGCCGCCAACGGACAGTTGGGTGACGAGGGGATCGGGAAAATCCGGCGCCGCTGCCGTGACGATAATGCCGTCGTAAGGTCCATGATCCGACCAACCCAAGGTCCCATCGCCGACGTGCAGCGCAATATTCTGATAGCCAAGGCGGTCCAGCAACTCGCGCGCCCGCCTCGACAACGCACGAATCGTCTCAACGGAAAAGACATTGAAACAGAGTTCTGCCAGCAGCGCAGTTTGATAGCCGGAGCCGGTTCCGATCTCAAGAACCTTCTCGTCGCCCGCTAGCTCGAGCCCTGCGGTCATGAGGGCGGCGATGTAAGGCTGAGACAGAGTCTGTTTCTCTCCGATGGGCAAAGCGCTATCATCATACGCGCGCTTGGCCAAGCCAGGATCGACGAAGAGATGCCGGGGAATCTTGCGCATGGCTTCGATGACCCGTGGATTCTCGATTCCACGCGCAATAATCTGCTCCTGAACCATTTTAGCTCTGGCTCGGGCGAAGTCATGCCGGATCAGGTCGGAAAATCTCACTGCACTTGGGAAGAGTATGGCCTCAACAACCCGATTTGAGCAAGTGGCCCAACCTCCCCAACGCTTCAATGAATATAGGACGGATTAGATCTTGCCCTGACATTTCAGCTGCTGCAGACGCCACATGAAGATCCCCTCAACGTGTTCCGTGGGCGGAGGATTGGGCATCATACCAGGTTCGGCTCCCAGCTGGACGAGCCTGCGATGCATTCCGCTGAGGGACGAGTAAAGTCGCTTGTAGTTTTCGATGTACACCGCACATTCTTTAAGTCTATCATCGATACCATTGAGACAGCCATCGAGCGCCTTTCCCTCTTCCTCAAAAATGGCTTCCAATTGTTGCCGTATCTCCTGGGTCTGCTGCTGAAAGGTAATGGTCACCTGCTGAAGGTTTATACGCATCTGCAGGATTATATCCATTAACCGGTCTACGGGTTGACCATCCAAGGCGCTAGCCCCTGCCGACTCTGCAATGCTTACATAGTGCCCTTGCATCTTGCTCTCCATATCTAAAAGCATAATTCACCCAAAAAATGCGAAAATTTCAAAATATTCTTTCGCTTTCTAGTCCGCCACAGTGACCCTTGTCAAGCAAAGTTTTCAAAATTCTTTGTCCGACCCGGGGCCAGTGGGACCGGATGATCGGGGACGTGACCAGGGAATGACCTGAAGACCGGGTTCGACGCAGGACTTACTTCGGGAAAACCTTGACTTTATCCACAGGGAAGCGCACATAAACTTTTTCACCCGCCTCTAACCGTCGATCGTTGGTGGTCGTCTTGCCACGCATCGTTTTACCGCCGGCGGTCAAATGATAAACCGTGATATCCCCAAGAAAGAGGCGGGAAACCAGGCGGGCAGAAAATTCATTGGGTAAGCCGCTGGGCTCTGACGAAAGCGAGATGTCTTCGGGCCGGATGGCCACCACCACTTCCGCTCCCGGGCCATTGGGCGCTCCGCATTGCACCACTCCCAAATCGATTCGCACATGACTGTCATTTTGTATCGTGCCTTCGAATTCGTTCATGGAACCTAAAAAGGCCCCTACGGTTTTATTCAGGGGAAAATCGTACAGATCTTGAGGACCGCCGATCTGCAGAATTCGCCCTTCGCTCATAACCGCGATCCGGTCCGCCAACGCCATCGCCTCCACCTGGTCATGCGTAACGTACAAAACAGTAATGCCTAGTTTTTTTGCCAGCCCCCTGATTTCGTCTCGAACTTCCTCCCGCAATCGCGCGTCCAAATTGCTCAACGGCTCGTCCATCAATAGGACTTTCGGCTCTACCGCCAGCGCTCGCGCAAGAGCGACCCGTTGCTGTTGACCGCCGCTGAGAAAAGGCACTGGCCGGTCCGCCAAACCGGTGAGTTGAACCAGTTCCAACGCGCCCATGACCCTCTCTCGAATCGTAGCTCGCGGCGGCTTTCTTCTGCCGTTGACTAGAGGAAACGCCACGTTGTCGAAAACCGTCATGTGCGGCCAAACCGCATAAGACTGAAATACCATGCCGAGCGCTCTATCCTCAGGCGGTACAAAGATGCCGCGTTGCGCCGAGCTAACCGTTTGCTCTCCCAATGCGATATCCCCTCCTTCCGGCTTCTCCAATCCCGCAACGCACCGGAGCAAGGTGGTCTTGCCGGACCCGCTCAGCCCCAGGAGCACAAAAAACTCTTTTTCCTCGACTCGCAGGTCGACACCGTCGACGGCTCGCACGGGGTCAGGGCCGGTCTTGAATATCTTTGTGAGTGAATGAACGCGGATCACACCCAGCCTACGATACAGTCGCGGCGATATGCTGCTGGCGGCGGGCGAAAACCCAGAAACTTATGACCAAAGGCGACATCACCGCCATCATTACCACCGCGATCGCCGCCGCATCGCCTAAGCCCCCGCCATGCCATTGTCCCCAGACATAAGTAGAGAGCACCTGGCTTTTCGGCGAAGCCAAGAACACCGCCATGGTGAGCTCCCGGTAGGCCGCCAGCGAGGTCCAAATCCAAGCATAGGTCAGCCCCGGCCGAATTAGAGGCAGGATTACCTTCCACAGCACCCGGAATGTAGAAACACCGCCGACCTGCGCCGCTTCCTCTAATTCGCGATGCACTTGGATCATGCTATTGTTCAAAATTCTCGTGCCAAAGCTGATCCAGCAAATCACGTACACAGCCATGAGCACAAATATCGTTCCGTACAAAGGAACAATATTTGACACCAGCAACGCGAAATAGGCGATGGCAAGGGCAAAAAGCAGATGAGGGACGGGATGGGGCAAAAATGCTATGGCATCCAAAATGATTCGCCCGCGCAGGCGCGAGCGCGTGACAATCCAGGAAATGGCAGTGCTGATCGCCACCACCACCGTCGGCACGATCACCATCAGAAGCAGCGTATTTCCGCCCGCTGCTAGCAACGCGCTATCAAAGGCAATGGCGCCATAACGCTCAAAGGAAACCAAAGCCAAGGCTTGCCGCGACGGGATCTGAACGTAGGGCAGCAAGGAAACCCAGAAAATTGCGAGCAACGGAAGAACAAAGGCCAGGATAAAGTAACCGCCCAGGATTCCCCAACCCAAGAGCCACCAACGTCCCAATTCAATGGGGCGGGACTGATAGGATTTTCCCGAGATAATTTGGTAGCGGTGGCTTTGCTTCAACGCTCGGAAATAAGGAATCATCAGAACCAGCGAGAAAGCGACCATGATTGTCCCGTAAGCCCCGCTGAGCCCATACCGCGGCAGGCCCTCGTTGGGATTGATCATAAAATAAACCGCGGTGCTAAAGGTAAAAATGTTGTTCGCCATGCCGATCACCCCCGGAACATCGAAGGCGGCAATCGCAACGGTGAGCATCCAGATCACAGCGGATAGCAAGGCGGGCCACACCAGCGGCAGTTCTACGCGAAGCAGCGTCTTCCATTTGCTCACTCCATGAATGCTGGAGGCTTCAACGAGGGCGGGATTCATGCTGCGCAAGGCTGCGGAAATCATCACGTAAGCGAGAGGAGTTAAAGTCAGTCCTTCGACGAAACCGATTCCTTGAAGCGTGGCGATGTTTAGCGGGCTCTTGGTCAGGCCAAAGAGATGCATCAAAAAAATGTTGATGATCCCGATGCGCGGGTGCAACAGGAAAACCCAGCCCATGGCTTTCAAAAACGTAGGGAACAGGATGCCGATACCGAGCAGGCTCATCGCCATGGCTTTGTACGGCATATCGCTGCGCTCGATGAACCACGCGAAGAGAAATCCCAAGGGCACCGACACGGCGATGGTCACCGCGGCGAACCCCAAGGTCGTCATCATGACCCGATAACTGTACGGATCCAGTAGCAGCGTAGTGTAGTTGCTAAAAGTGTAAGCCGAGGGTTGTCCGGGAACTCCCGTTCGCAGGCTCATCCACGCCACCATGGCCAGGAGCCCGACAATGGCCAGCGCCGTAATTCCGGAAATTCCAAAGAGGAAAAGCTTCGAGCCGTCGATGCTCAAAGACCTTGGTTTAAATGCCAAAACGTTATTGGCCGTTTGCATCGACCCTTCCTCTCAAGGAGGCCATCATGCCAAGCTGCCTATTGTTTTAGCAACCTAGCCAACTCCTCGTTGAGCTTAAATCCGCCTCCCTTGAGGTAGAAATTGAAGAGTTCTTTTGGGTCCTGAAGCGCAGTCCCGTGATCGCGAAGATATTTCGCCATCCTCGACCCTTCGACCAAGTGCGACGAGCGAAAATCGTGCTTGTCGAGAAGTGACTGGCCTTCTTTGGAGATCATGAAGCCGACAAACAACTGCGCCAACTGAGGATGGCCTGAATTTTTTGGCACACCCAAATGAAAATAAGAGGTATCGCCCGGGCTTGTCCCCAGTACTGCAGTCAAGGGCCCTCCCCTGGATTGCCATTTCCACATGGCAGCCAACGCATCACCGATATTTGCCATGATGGGGAACTCTCCACTGATAACGCGCTCCTCTTCGCCGTAGCGAAGCCAGCCGCCACCCAACGCCACTAGCCTGCGAGTGAAGTCCTTTACCCTTTCCTCGCCCCACATCAATGACAGCTCCACGAGCCAATTGGGATATGGTGGGAGCGCCAACTTCCCTGCCCAAGTGGGGCTCAGCCTGGGATCGATCAGATCCTCGTACTTCCTTGGCGCCTTTTCTTGTGGGATCAGGTTCGCGTTATAGATCATTCCCCTGGGAGAAGTGTAGACCAACACTCCTTTTCGAGACAGGGTCTCTTCCATCTCCCGCGTGACCCAGGGGAACGTACCGGACCAATTCACTTCCTGCAAAGCATTTTCTTTCTGCAAGTGCGCAAATTGACCTAAGGATCCGAGATAAACATCGGTAGAGGATCTTCCGCTAGCCTTCAGTTCCGTTATGACCCGTGCGGCCATCGAATTCATTTCCGGGCCGGCGGTAAAAACAATTCGGCTGTTGATGCCGAACTTTCTGTTGAAAGCAGCCTCGATCTCTGAAAGTCCTTTTTTCCCTCCGAAGGTTGTTGGCCCGGCAACAAAATAAAGCTCTTTCTCAGTCCTGGCAGCGGCGATGAGCTGGTCGAGCGTTTCCGAAGCCTGTAGTGGAAGTGATAAAGCAAAAAACAAAATGACAGAAGCAATCGACGCTAATCCAAAGTTTGGGTTTGCGGCGCCGTGACCCCAAGCCTGTCCTAATAATAGCCTCCTCGCCCTCCTCCGAGGTTGTGTCTCAATGTCATCCTGAGGCGATAGCCGAAGGATCTGCTTTTTGTAAAATAGCACGGTTAGATTTCTCCGCTTAAAGTTATGCGGCTTTCGATGTCCCGCTTGTTAGACCCCGCTCGTTGCAAGAAGCCCTTCGGGACAGCTCCATGTTTTCAGCGGTCGGCCTTCAGCCAGGGCCCGCAACTCGCGTAGCCAAATTTTTCTCATCAGGATAACGGCGGCATCTGATCGGCCAAGACGTTCGGAATCACGGTCCGGAATCGCGCCCTGCCCTTCCTGGGCAACGTGATCCTGAATATTGACGATATCCGGTCGATCTTCGATGTCGTGAATCCGCCAAGATCCCGCCAAAACGGCGTCGGCCATCTCCCTCGCGGAAGGAAGCTTCTCCACGGCCGCTCGTCGCTGTTTTCGCGACTCTCGATAGCGCTCCGCCGCATCGCCGGTAAGATGGACCAAACTGATATTAAAGCTCGCGTGACTCACATCGTCTATCGGCATGCGCCAAGCGAAGGCGTCGCGCCACTTTTCCCCTGACTCGTCGGGCGACCCTTTGATGTAGAGTATGTTGGGCATGAGGTAATGGTTTACTCTTGAAACGCCATCGGAGCGCGTCCCGGACATCGCGACGCCGTACTCTGTTTCCTCCGCGCTGATCTTGGGAATATCCCAGTTCAGACCGAACTTGGTGAAATTGGATTTTGCGTGAGTGAACGGCACATGGGCCTGGTCAACGCCGTTCTCCAGCGCGTTAAAGTAGTTGCAATTTCTCACGTATGAACTGACATCAAGCACCCCGTCTTGTTCCAATTGCGGATAGCGCGGGAAGGCAGGCGTGGTTCCTGGTCCCAAATAGGCAAAAATAAGCCCGAGATATTCTCGTGTCGGGTAACCGCGAATTTTCACTTTCGCGGCGAAGCTGACATCCTCGGCCGGCTGCTCTACGCATTGTCCCGTGCCGTCGTATTTCCAGCCGTGATAAAAACAGCGAATGCATTCTCCCTCGACCCAACCCACAGAGAGTTGTGTGCCGCGATGGGCGCATCTGAAGTCTACGACATAAGTTGCCCCACTTTCGCCTCGATAGAGGGTAAACTTTTCTCCCATCACCTGAATCGGTAATGCGTGGCCAGGCTTGAGCCGATCTGAGACATAAACCGGCTGCCAGAACATGCGCATGTATCGCCCAGCCAAGGTTCCAGGTCCGGTGCGGACAAAATCCACCTCGCCGGCTTCCTCGAATCGCCGCTCGGATGACAGCGTCATCGTTTTAGACCTTTCGATTCCTCCCTCAGCTCGTGGGCGAAGCAATCTCCCCCCTACTTCAGTAGTATCTTGGTTACCTCTTCTTCAAGGCTAGAGTCGTCTTTCAAAAACAGCTCGCTGAGCTCCCGCGGATCTTGAAGCTTCAACTTATTGCTGCGCACGTATTTTGCCATGATCGTGCCATCGACCAGGTACGACGAGCGGTAATCGTATTTTTCCAGCACCGACTGGGCTTCTCTGGTAACCATAAACGCGACAAACAGTTTCGCC
>Ga0126374_10000174_pt1 | contig 13359 bp, 10 predicted proteins | sample PanSoiMetPlot_12_FD_89874 | JGI IMG/M metagenome (GOLD analysis project Ga0126374, IMG submission 89874) | Tropical forest soil microbial communities from Panama - MetaG Plot_12 | ecosystem: Environmental > Terrestrial > Soil > Tropical forest > Bulk soil | place: Panama | collected 2016-02-17
AGTACTTGGTCATGCAAAAAAAGGGGTGGTCATTACGACCACCCCTTTTTTTCTGTTTAGTCAGATCGCTTTCCCAAGCCGCTTTCGTATTCGAGATCTAATCGCTTGACCGTGGTCCCAGTACATGCGTAGTAACGAAGCTCCAATTAGCGCCACGGCGGACAGAACCTGCCTTGCACTTACGGTTCTTCTGATCATTTGGTTTTGCCAAAACCTCGTTTTCAGCGAGTCTGTGCCCTTTTTCCGCGATTTGACTACTTACTTCTATCCGATGCGGTACAGTTTGTTTGAAAGTTACAGATCCGGAAACCTGCCGCTCTGGGATCGCCATATGGCGATGGGATTTCCGCTTTTGGCAGATTTCCAATCAGGGGCGCTCTATCCGCCGCACTTATTTTTTTTGATTCTGCCGTTTTTTACGGCCATCCGTGCGATCTTCGTCTTTCACTTTCTCGTCGCTGGAGTTGGCGGTTACTGCGTCTGTCGCAGTTGGAAGTACCCACCTTACTTGTCGGTCGTTGCAGCCTTGCTATTCGCCTTCGGCGGGACAATCGTATCTCTCGCTAACTTGCTCAATCACTTTCAAACCGCAGTATGGCTGCCCTGGGTTATTCTTTCTTGGGAAAAGGTTCTTCGCACCGCGACCTGGAAGCATTTCTTAGTCTTTACTCTCATCTTAGTCACTCAATTTCTGGCGGGCTCCCCAGAGCTTTTCGCTCTGATGATGGTTCTGGTACTGATCGACGGGCTACGGATCAAACAGTCAGATCCTGGTGTGTCTTATCCGAGAGTATTTTCAATTTTTCTCGCAGCAAGTGTACTGCTTTTGATGCTTGTGATGATCCAACTGCTGCCAACGGTCGAGCTCTTCTCCGAGTCACGCAGGCAACAACCGATTCCTCCCCAAGAAGTCCTTCATTGGTCGCTTAAACCGATACGCCTCCTGAACCTCGTCTTTCTTGACAAGGAAATCGATTTCAAAAACCCCGTGGGCCTACGTCTTTTCTTTGCTCGTGAGACGCCGTTTTTTGTGAGCTATTACTTGGGAGCGATTTGCGTTTTCGGCATCAGTCTGTGGGTTTGTTTTAGTTCTGTTCGTGAAAAAATTACCGTCCTGAGTTTAATCCTTGTCTCGTTGATTTTCGCTTTGGGCATCTATACGCCTGTCTATCCTTTTTTGTTACAGCATATACACTTTCTTGGCGCGTTCCGTTTCCCGGAGAAATTTTTTTTCCCTGTTTACGCGATCCTCGTGTATATAACCCTCGAGGGACTTAACAGATTGTTGCAAGACGGAAAGACGTTCAGAAGACCTTTCATCGCTCTGGCTATAGTGGGTGTCGTGTGGGTGGGGTTGTTTCTTATGCTCAGATTCCGCGTGGACGTCATCGCGCGATTTGTCACTGTGCAAAGCGGCATTCCGCTGTCCTCTCCGGCCCATGCCGACATAGTCGCAGCGGTATTGTCAAATCTGGAAAGGCAAGTTGTGTTGTCTTTGGGGTTCCTGTTACTGATAGTTTTGGTACGGGCAAAGGCGATCCGACTATCTTTGTTCGGCGTCCTCATGATCTCCGCTGTTTTTATTGATCTCGCCTGGGCACAACAAGGTTTTCTTTTCCCGCTCTCGCCTCACATTGCCACAAGCGGACAGCGCATCATGCGCGCACCGGATCTCGATCCCACACGACTATTTTACTATCCGTCAACGCGAAATCTGCACCCCAGCTCGTTATTAGCCGAGGGCCAGCCCTCATTCAAAGATGCGACTGCTTTATCATTTCAGGACCTTCTACCGAACTCGGGTATTATCTATGGTTTCGATTACATGCAGGAGATTGATGCACTGGCCAGACAGCCATATACCGAATTCTTAGGTTTTGCGAATCAGCTTGACCCCGAGCAACAAATTCGGTTGCTACGCGCCTTCAATGTCGGTTATGTGGTTACCTTCATGCCTTTGTCGGTAGAGGGAATTCAATTCGTAAAGCGTTTTCCCCAGTTCTATTCCTGGCTCTATAAAATCGACAAGCCACTCCCGCGAACGTATATCGTCAATAGAATTTCGGTGGAACAAAACTCAGAACGAACTTTCCACCGGCTCTTAGAACCGGGATTCGATCCAATGCAGGAAGTTGTTTTGGATCATTCGGTCCAGATCACGCAAAAAGGCCATTTCGAGGGTATCGCTAGGATCGTTAGCTATAAGAATCAAACAGTGACGATTCAGGCATCCGTTAACGATTCCGGAATTTTGGTTCTTGTCGACTCATATTATCCAGGTTGGAAGGCTTATGTTGACGGAAGGGAAGCACGAATTCTCAAGGCCAACCACTTTTTCCGAGCCGTAGTCCTGGCAGAGGGAGAGCACGTTGTCGAGTTTCGCTATGAGCCGCTCTCGTTCAAAATCGGCTTAGCCGTCTCGCTTACGACCCTTTGCGTTGTGGTTTTAATTTCTGTATTTGTCTATCTCCGCAGGAGAGCGGCTTCAGGAAACCGCGTAGGAATTGTTAGCGAGACGAGTTGTGCTTAAGGAAGCTACAACAAACTTGCGCACGCAGTCTGCCGCCGGTATATGCCGGAATAAAGTTATCGTTGAGAGACTCGTAGCCAATAAACCGAGACAAGCGGCACATCACCGAGTCGGACCGCGGCGATGGGTGAATTGTTATTGAAAAGAAGCCAATCTTTTTTTGACCACACGCTCCGGCGGGTAAGCAGGACGTAGTAATCAGCGCTTTCTTTGTCCGTGAACTGAAGATCCGGCCGCAACCGATTTTCCTTCTGATAGTACTGAAACATAAAATTGGCGAAGGAAGCGTTGACGACCGCGTTCGCAGGCAGCTTCTTATTCAGGTATTGTAGAAACTCAGGCGTGAACGCTTCCATAAAATAGGTCAACTCGAGCCCTTTTTCGTAAGCTCCACGCGAGCCGCCGATCAGACGATTGTAGTAGCTCAGCTCGTAAGGGTGATAGAGAAAAATGTCAAACGCAGCCGGAAATAAGATCAGAAGGAATCCCCCGGCAAGAATTTTTGATCCAACGCGGTTCACGTTTGGGAGCCAGCGTAACTTCTCGGCCCAAGTTTTTATCAGCTCAATCAACCCGTGAAAACCCGCCCCGGCGAGTGCAGCCAGGAATGGAAACGTCGAGAGCAGTTGGCGCACTCCGTCATGGAGCACTGCACCGGGGACCAAACCCGTGAGAGGGATGAACATGGCGTTCATAACCAAGAGCATCAGCGCCGGTCGCTGTTGGCAAAACGGGACACACGCAACGCCGAGCAGGGCGAGCGCGAGAATGGGCTCCGGAGTGGTGACGCCAATGACCCAGAATGGATAGTACCAGGGCAGTTGGCGAGTTAGATATAAGTGGCCGAACCAGTATACGGGAAAATTCGCATCGGGTCGGTAACCCCGGCTGAGTCCGCCAACCAGAAATTCCAGTACGCGCATTCCAGGCTCATGCCACAGATAAGGCTGAGCCAGGAGCATGACGACAGGACCGAGAAAAAACAGCGCGAATATATTGTTGGCGTAGCAGTGACGCTTATAAAGGTGTGCCCACAGCAGCAGTGGAATCGGAATTAACACCGCGGGGAATTTGGTCGCAAGGGCTAATCCCCACGCAATACCCAGCGCAACGCTCCATTTCCAACTCTTGAGCCCTTTCCAAAAACAATAGACGGTCAGAAACCACATCGAGGCGAGGGGAAGGTCTGTGACCGCGATGTGGGCGAAGCCGAAAAGATTCGGGGTTACTGCTAGGGCTAGAGCGGAAAAGAGCCCTGTTGAGCGACCGAAAACTTCGCCCATCCACAGGTAGATCACCGTCACAAGAAGCGCAAAAAAAAGCGCCGGCCCCAACCGATACGCTGTGAATTTGTCCAGGCTAGGAGCGGCAATAGCGTTGGTCAGACCCGAAATGATCCGGGAAAAAGGCGGATGGGGAACGTGGTAGGGATCCCAATGCCACGCGGCGTTGATGGTTTGGTCGGACAAACTTTTCTCGATTTCTCCGTGGGCGATCTTGCGCGCAAAATTAGAAAACCATTGGACATGAAGATCCGAGGCATGAAAATACGGCGGCTCATCCCAGCTGACGCCGTAATCTTTGAGCGTCGCGGCTACCAGAAGAAATGAGCCGAGAAACAGAGCGATGGGAATCAACCAATGCGCTTGATCCCGGAGAGAGATGCCCGTGATCCTAATAGGATCTCGGTGAATCATTTCGATTCTCGGTTTTCCCATACCGCGAGCACGGACTTGCCGAAATTTCCGAACAATACACAGTCAACAATTCGGGAGAGCGGTACGCACAGTCGATCCCATAAGGAGAGTTGCAATCGCGACGGCAAAGCCCGCCGCAGGGCGAGGGCATTTGCAAGCGATAACAGAACGCCGACGGAATCGAGATACGTCAGTCTTCTTTCGATCCACCCCAAGGGCATGAGAGACCGTAAACTCCTTTTGTCGTAGCGGCGGAGATGGCCGATGTTCTTATCGAATTCACTGAAGAGCCACTGGTGAGCGGGAGACAATACTACGATGTGCCCACCCGGCCGAACCCGGCGTGCGGCCTCCTCGATTTGTAGTCGGTCGTCCTGAATGTGCTCGAGAACATCTAGGTACAGCACGCAATCGAAAGAGGGCCGGTCCGCGAGCGTGCGCAATGATCCGGCGATCACACCAGGTTTACAACCCCGCCGGTTTTTGATGACCGTAGCCCGCAGCCGTTCCGCCTGTGCGGCATCTGGTTCAAGGCATATCCATCGGTGCGCGGTGCCATCATGGAGCGCCAGCGTTGCGCCGCCGATGCCAGCGCCAATCTCAAGGACATCGCCGATCAAATATTTTCCGATCTGAGCCTTTACGTACCGTTTCCAATTGGTCGCTAACGCGAACAGCTCCAGTTCCTGACCTGTATAGGAACGTTCAGCGGCCGTTGCCATACATCCGTTGTACTCCATTGGTGAAGTAAATGTAGTCGCGGCCTGGAATAAAACTAGCTGTATCCCGCGCCGCCAAAATCACGAACGCAAAGACGAGAACGATTAACAACATCTGGGTTAACATCAGCAGGAGTATTCCCGAAACATAAGTCGCCCAACCGGGGATCGCGAGGGTTGTTAACAGACGAATACCAACAACGCCAATTAGTGCTCCCCCGGCCAAAACCATTCCAAGCGACACAACGATCAAAAGCCGCACGCCGATTCGGTCGCCGAAAACGGCCATGGCACTTAACCCGTGTACGACGAGAGCGACAAGGTTCATCTGCGACCGGCCTTCTAAGCGCGTCCCTCGCTGGGTCGGAACCAACACCATCGGTAATCTCGCCTTATAAACGGCCGCCGCGTAATGGTTCCATAAATCGGAAACTGCCACTAAACGCTTCAAGGCAGGCGAAGGGACTACACTAAAATTGCCGACTCCAACTTTCACACCGGTCAATATAAAATGTATCAACCGGTAGAACCGGTAAAAAAACCGAAACGCTATGTTTTCCGCCCGCCGAGTGCGAGCGGCGAAGATAATTTTTTGGCCTTCGTTAGCGAAGCATTCCCTGACCAAGCGGGGTACATCGCGTGGATCATCCTCCCCGTCGCAGTCCATGACGACCACTGCATGACAGGGACGATTTGCTTCGATATAGGACAAGCCCACTGCAATAGCCCGTTGGTGGCCGAGGTTGCGACGAACTGAAAGGATATCGACGCTCTCGAAAGCCGTAAAAAAATTTGAGCCGAGGCTCGGCGGTACAGGTGCCGTGGACCCATCGTCCACGATCAAGACTTCCGCGCTCAATCCATTTACGTTCAATTCCCGCTCCAGGCGGGGGAGCATAATCGAAAGCGCTCCCCAATCGTTGTACACCGGCATTAAAATGATGAGCTCGTGGTTGTGAGTTTCTCCATTCGCCATTGCGATTCCTTATTTTCAAACAGCGCCTTTAGTTGTTTTGCGAACTCTCGAATGTTTGAAAAGTTGGCGTTTTTGACAGGATTTAAACGCTGGCTGCGCTACAGAATACCATAAAATCCATGGGTTTTGTTTAAATTCGGTGAGACTCTTTCATATTTTTGAGGCAAAGCAGGCGAGAGTCGGGAGCGACGGTTTTTTAAATGCCAGTGTAAGAGACAAGCTTCCCATCAGCCTATAGCATTTTTTGTTGTTACGGGATCACTAACATTGTATCCTTTCAACAATTGCAGGGGGCTGTCGCTATGAACCTTACGAAATTATTGTCCTTTGGATTCTTGTTGACCTTTTGGATACCGACAGCGGTTATGGCTCAAGCATTCGGTGAATACGGCAGAACCCCCGGTGGTGTTACCCGACAAGGGGGCATAAGCGCGTTATCGCGATATATTAAAGCAAACCACTTATTGTCTCCATGAGTGATTTACTAATCTACTGTCAAAATGGTTGAGATAAGGAGCGTTGCGATGAAGAAAAAAAATGTGCCGGCTTTCGTCGTCCTTTTTCTTTTATTTTCGCAGATAGTGGCTGCCCAAGGTTTCGGCGAATATGGGAGGCTGCTCGGAGGAATGGGACAAAAAGGCGGGAGCAGCGTTCCCAAAGGCGCCACCTCTGGCACGGAAGTTCGCGGAAGTGTGAAGCAGCGTTCTTCCGATTCGGGGGTTCCTGAAAAAAATCCTATGCCGTCAGCGTTTGTTGTAGAGTCGAATGAGGCGGCGCTCTATGCGCGAAGCGAGGAATGGGCGGACAAAATCACGCAGCTTTCGCGCGGAGAGAAACTTGTTCCGATGGTTCAGGCCACAGGTGCAAAGGCGCTATGGTATATGGTCAAAACTCAAACAGGCGCCATCGGTTGGGTGAAATCGTCGGACGTAGTCCCGGCTGTAGTCAAGAGCGAGTAATCTGCTTTCCCGATAAAAAATTTCGCAGAAATCTTCAATGAAAAAGAAAACCCCCGGCTGGTTCCGGGGGTTTTCTTTAAGGCTCGCTGAATGCAGCGTTGGTTTACGCGGCGGAGCGAGCTTTTTGCGCTTCCACCAGGGGACGGTATTTTTCGTTAAGTTTCATCCAATGTGCGGCCCGCCTTTTAGCCTTCGCTAACTCGGCTTCCGGAAAATATAAGAACGGTACGCGCGTCGGGCCCACTTTGCAATAATCGGCGAATTCTGCAGGGCGTTTATTCCCGGCGCCGGGCACGGGTTTGCCGCCGCTGCCGTCGCCAATAATATCATCGATCACCTCGATCGCCTTTTCATCGTCGCCGCGTCTTACGAGATCGAGCAAATGCAAAATTACCCAGGGCCCCATCCATACTTCAGTCGACCAGCAGCCGGCTGCGCCGAGTCGGTAGTACGGGAAAAGCTGGGTTTGGTTCACGAAGACGCTGATTTTGCCTTTGACGATCTTCTGCAAATTCATAAACGCTTGTGTGGTTCGGTGGCTGTCTTTCATACCGATAATGGTGGGCTTCTTCACCAGTTCTTTGAAGGCCGATACAGGAAGAGTGAATTTGTGATTGTCGGGATTGTGATAAATAAGAATGTTGAGCGTGGGAAAAAGGTCAGCGATGTCGTGGTAAAACTTGATTGCATCCTGCACCGGGAGGGTTTCATAATAAGGGACGCCCAGAAGGACTCCATCCGCTCCCAAGTCTTTGACGAAGTTCATCTTTTGCACGACCTCTCTCGAGTTGGGACTGGTGCAACCGATAAAGAGCGGCACGCGTTTTTTCACGGCTTCGACGGTGGCCACAGCCAGGGTTTTAAACTCATCGAACAAAAGGTTGTAGCATTCACCATAGGTCCCTGTTGTAGCGATGCTGTTTAAGCCGTCTTTGATAATTTTATCGACACCTTCTTTGAGATTGTCCACCGCGATAGTCTGTGTCGCCCGTATATCCACGGCATCCGGAGTGGCAAACGCGGGCATCATCCCCAAAACCCCTTTGAGTTCATTCGCCGTTATCATCAGTCACCTCCATGTTAGGTATATTTGATCCTGATACGTCCGAGGTACGCGGGTGCGTATCGGACTGCGTCTGCTTCAAGGGTCTTGTTAACAGTTCCTTCGAGCGGTTGTCAAACAGACCGCTACGTTGCCATCTATATCGAAGCGTCCCTTAGCTTCTTAGCTTTAGGCGTGCAACTGCTACATCAAGTTGGGATGAGATGTTTACCCAGAACTGTCTTAGCTTTATCTGAGTGATTCCGTGGCTTTATGATTACTTTTTAGGATGCAACCTATTCGTGGATGGATTCGATATATACTAGGCGCATGTTTGAAATTTGAGTCAGAATGCTGACGGTTAGATGTGGGCCTAAAGGTTCAAAAGAATGTCGCACCGAAAGTTAGTTGTTGGCGTCGTTTCTGTGTGCATCGGCCGCTAGTAGAAAATATTTCCGCACTTGTCCCAACAGTCTCTCAATGTTTTCAGCAGCATCAAGGGCATATCGAGGTGCACGCTTTGAAGTGAGCCGCAGGTGGGCTTCCATGCTGATCACCTGGAGATCGTTCTCCATGTCGTGAATTAGGCGATTAATGACTTCGCTGGTGTCTTTTCCGCTCTGCTCTTTATTAGTTACCGTCATTCTTTTAGCCATATTTTCAACAACTCATCGAAAACGGAAAGGAACTAATTTAGCCGCGGGTTAAACTCTGTACTTTCCCAACGGTGATTCCGTCCGGTCTGGCAGTACAAGAGACTACCACTAGGAGGATGCTAACTTGCTCGAAGATCACCAGCATTGGTGGCGAACTGCCGCAATGAACATGCCAATAGTTACAATGAGTTGGCCAATTCCACTCGGCCGGATTAGGCTGTTTTTGTCGCATATTGTGGTGAAAAGGGAGTAGAAGCCGCTACTAGCTTGGTTCGTGTAAGGTTGCCGCACTCACGTGTAATGCGAGAGTGTCAAAAATTGTTGGCGAAATTGACTTAAATGGCAAAACAGTACTGACTCGACAGGGATAGCTCCATTGAACGAGAACGGAAAATGGAAAAAAGGCCGGCTACTGTGTAAACAGGTTATTGAGATAACAACTTGAGGGTGCCGCCTCCAGGATTTGATTGAAGAAAGGTTTCAGTTCAATCCTGACATCCTTGAATCCTAACTTTTCTGACCACGAGTTCATTCAAGACAATGGTGCAAGATGTCAAGCGTATGACACCGAATGTCAAGACAAACTCTCTCTAAGGGGTTAGGCTCCTGAGATTTTCAAAAGAAGTGATATCCAATGCAGCCGACTACCCGCGAAGAGATAGAGAGACGGATGGATGAGTTAGCCCGCGAATATGTCGACACTCACAACCCGAAAATCATTACAGAGCTTTACCGATTGTGCTGCGAGCTTAAGAAGATAGAGAAGTTGGAAAAGCGGTAAAGGGTTGGGCTTTAGTTAGTCTTGAAACGCTAAGCTGCCGAAAGCCAATTCTGCGTCACATCAGTATTTTGAGCTTGGTGATCTCTTGGCCAAAAAGAAGGCCCGCACACTTCGAAAGGTTACGTTGAATTCATGGCGGCGGCTTTACGGTTTGCAATTGCAGTTACCGAAGCTAGTCGATGTGCTTTTTTAGTCCAAAGAAGCGTACCATTAAGGCGACTACGACAATTATAAAAACGACGAATACTCCGATCACCGTAGCCTTTTCAGTTTCGGCGGCCATCATATAATCCAACATCAGCAGAGAAAGAGGTCTCGATGATGGCGAAGAAAGTAATATCACCACAGGAATATCACGCACGGCTGAGACGAATACCACCAGAGCGGTTGCTAATATTGCCGGCAGCAATAAAGGAATAACGATCTTACGGAAGGTATGGGGGCCGGAAGCTCCGCTCACGAACGAACTCTCTTCGAGTTCTTTGCCTATTTGCATGACGCTTGCTTTGGAAATCTGTGTGCCCAACGGAAGTTCCTTAATCATTATTGCCAGGACCAACAAATAAATTGTTCCGTAGATCGGCGTCACGGCCTTGCCGATTCCCAAGGTCGCCCACAGAAGCGCTAAGCTAATCAGTACTCCTGGCAACGCCCACGGCAGCCAAACGAGAAAGTCCAGCACCTGCCGCCCCATGACAAGTGGGCGCACTATATTATAGCCCAGGATAGCGTAAAGGAGCGCGCCGAATCCGCCCGCTCCCACGCCTAAAATCAAGGTATTACGCAAGGAGCGCAGCAAAATCGGATCAGCAAAGGCACCTGACCAGTTATTGAGAGTCCAAGGTTCTGGAATGGAGAAATAACCGAAGGCTTTCATAAATGTGCCCATGATCAGGACAGCCATCGGTAAGACGATCATGACAACGATGAAAGCAAGTGAAAATCCGAAGGCGACCCAACGCCAGCGTCCTAAGCGCATGACGCGAACCGAATAACCGCGGCCGCCGATTGTGGTGTATTCACACGTACCGAGAAGAATTCTTTGCAACCAGATAAGGCCAAAGACGGCCACCAGAAAAATGCTGCTGAGCGCCGTCGCGGAGTGGTAGGCCGGAGGCTGAAAGTGCGCGTAGTCCCATACTAACGTTGAGAATACGAAAATGCGTGCGGGAACACCCAACACGATTTCAATTTCCATCGACTCCATGCTTTTGATGAAGCTCAACAGCGTCGTCGCTAGGACCGCGGGCATCAATACCGGAACCGTAATTCGCGTTAGCGTTGCGAACGCGCTGCTACCGGCCACGTGAGCTGCTTCTTCAAAAGTCGTATCAAGAGCTTTGAAGGCGGGTGTTAAAAGTATGACGCGGACGCAGGTGCTAAAGGCAAGATGAACCCAAATGATGCCGCTATAGGAATATATGTTGAAGGGACCGTGGGAAAGTCCAAGCCAGTTCGCGATCAGTTTATTGATAATGCCGTAATTGGGATCCAGCAACAGAATCCATCCCAGCGTCATCGGAAGCAGAGGCAGAAAAAAGCCGAGCCAGAGCATGAACTCGATAAGGCCCTTGCCGGGTGTATCCGTTCTAGTGATAACCCACGCGAAAAAAACCGATAATACAGTCGTAATTGCTACGCGGGTAAAGCCGAGGATGAACGTGTTCCAGAGTGCTTTTGGCACCGTGGCATCGCTAAACGCCATCCGCCACCCTTCTAGGCCCCAAGCGATCGGTTGACCCGGCGGGCTAACCTGAAAGCTACTCAAGAAAAGCAGCGCGATTGGGTATGCGGTGAAGCAAGCGACGATCGCTATGAGTAGAACGAAGCGAAGGGAGATAGAACTTGATTTGGTAAATGCGTGGAAATTTTTCCTAGTTACAGCCGGCCCGAGACCGGTCATCTGTCGGACTTCATCCATGAGACGCAAGGCCTGGTCGCAAACGACATGGCGAGCTGCATGGTCTTATTACTGTTGGCCATGGTCACGAGAACTACACATTCCGTTTCGCATCAAGCTCGTGTACATCACGTGAGTAGAGAGAACGGCCCGTTTAATAGGCGCTGGGTTGCAACCCAGCCTAATACCTCTCCCGGTGATATTCGGTGCCCATGTTTTAAAGCAAAGTCATTCGCCCAAATATTTATACGTTATAGAATCGTTTTGGATTGTCGGAAAGAATTTTTTCAACCAAAGGCGCTGGGATGTCCTCACGAGCCTTTATAGTGCGCACGAGATTGCCTTCCTCTGAAGGATCGTTATGACCGTAGTCGGAACCGATGATCAGATTATCTTCCCCTATATATTGCGACAAATACGGGACATCCTCGTCGGCCTCGCAAGCCACGTAGAACCGGTATTTCTGAAACAGCTCGGGGCTCGACAACTCCGACCATCTGTCGCGGGACTGCCTTCTTAAAGCGTGGAGAAGAAAAGGTATCCAGCCGGCGGACGCTTCTATAAACCCGAATTTTAGGGTCGGAAAAAGCTCTGGTATTCGATTGGCCACAAGATTCCTGAACGCAATCAAGGGGAGAAGTCTGCCATGACAAAACACCGAATGACGGTCTACATTGAATAGGCTCGACATGACTGGGGAACCTGCCCCTGTGTGGATACAAATGGAAAGTTCATGATCCATGGCCGCCTGGTACACCGGGAAAAAATAGGGATCGTCCAAATTGCGGTCCTTCTCAAGGCCGCGGAAAAACAGCCCCACGGCGCCATGATCTTTCGCCCACCTCAGCTGCTTGAGTGAATCCTCAACAGACCTCAGAGGTAAAACCGCCACCCACCTCAAGCGGTTCCCGTCCTTTAAACAAGCCTCGCTCATGAACCGGTTGTAAGCCATGCACAAGGCGATTTCTAATTCCACATCTTCTGTCAGATAAACTAGAAAGAGCGTCGGATAAACTATCTGGACGTCTATGTGGAGCCGGTCCATGTCCTTAAGACGTAACGCTGGCTCTGTCAGTTCTCTGGATTCGATAGGTATATCCTTCCTCGATAGCTGCTGTTTGGACGCAGAGGGGGTAATCAGCCTGTTCCCACCTTTGCCCGCCGGCTTGGGAACGATGTTTCCGTCGATCAACCAAAAGGCGTTGCTTGATCCGTAAAGGGTGTCGTCGGGAACTCGCATCATGATTGGCCGTCGAGGGTAGACCTGTTTTTCCAGCAACGCCCACATTTGTTCCGACTCCGCAACATGCGTATCGGCATCGATTATCAGTCCCATGAGTTCCTCCGTGCTGCGAAAAAGAATTTTTTCGAGAAAGAATATCTGTCGTCAGTTTCCGCTGTAGATGGATTTTAAAAATTGCACAAGTTCCCCGCCTGGTTTTCGCAACTCGAGCGCTTCCGGTTTGTCAACCCAGAAATAGTTCTTCCCGGCTTTCGGCACAAAGCAAGGAGTGATCTTCGCAGGCACATCGAGCCTGCGACTCGCCGTATCTCCTCCTTCGGAATAATGAGCTTGTCCTTCCTTGCTCAGTAGCCAATTCAAAAAGATGACGGCTGCGCTAGGGTGCGGCGCTTTGTTAAACAATCCCACACCACCGCTGCCCATGGAGAGCCATTGCCCGTCTTCTAAGCATCGGTGCTCTATCGGAACACCTTTCGCCATAAGTTCCGCAACCGGACGCGTATCAGGGGCAGGCCACAATAAGTAACGCCCATTAGCCACCCAATCGGCTGCCTGCCTACTATTCCGAGTAAAAGTGAGATCCTGGTCTACAATCAGTCTCTTGATAAAACTGGGTCCAAAGCCAAATTCCTTGCCCATATAGAGGTAGGTAAAAAATCCCTGGCCTACTCCGGCAACTCTCGCGTCATCAGAAATAATTTTACCTCTGTACTGGGGTTTTAGCAGGTCTTTGAACGAGGTTACCGCGTCAGACTTGATATTTTGCTGATTGACGGCCAGACCTCCAAAGAGTCTCGCAGAATGTGCAAAAATTCGCCGATTCTTGGCGTCGTACCACAAATATCCGTTAAGCCAA
>Ga0126374_10000177_pt1 | contig 13341 bp, 8 predicted proteins | sample PanSoiMetPlot_12_FD_89874 | JGI IMG/M metagenome (GOLD analysis project Ga0126374, IMG submission 89874) | Tropical forest soil microbial communities from Panama - MetaG Plot_12 | ecosystem: Environmental > Terrestrial > Soil > Tropical forest > Bulk soil | place: Panama | collected 2016-02-17
AAAAGGAAAAGGAAAAAGAAAAAGACAAAGACGAAGCGAAAGAGCGCACCGCAAAAGAACCTTCCTCTGGGTTGTTGATACCTCTGGTCGATGTTTCGGGGGGCGAGATACGTTACCGCGATCAAAAGGAACACACGGATCTTCGGTTGCAACAGGTGGATCTTAAGTTAGAAAATGGGGACGGTGATGGATCTTTTGCGGTGCGCTTGGCCGTTGCTTTGTTCACCCCCAAACAGAACATAAATCTTAACACCCGTATTGGTCCGCTGTCGGCCGACGGTAATCTCAGTCAGGTTCCGTTGGAAGGAAAACTCCAGATCGACACGCTGGACCTGAACAAGTTGAGCACGGCGTTGCCACCAATCAAAGCCGCGTTGCCGAAGGAGTTGGATCTTTCAGGTGCCGTCAAAATCAAGGATCTCAATTTTAAAGGAACGCTCGGAAATCTTTCGTTCAATGGCGCGCTTGACGCCAGTGACGGAGCCATTCGCTTTGGCAAGAGTTTTCAGAAACCTTTCGGCATGACTTTAACGATTTCTGCGGATGGCCAGTACTCCAACAATACGGTTTCCCTACGACAATCCGAGATCAAACTGCACACCCTGGAGCTGGCAACCAAAGGCGACGTCAGGCTTGGTAGCGAGACTGTGTTAAATCTGAGCGTCGGTTCCAAGCCCGCTTCGTTGGACGGCTGGGAAAAGATTATTCCCGCTATCGCAAACTACCACCTTTCGGGGAAGACGGAGGTGCGGGCGACTCTGCGAGGTAAGTTCGGCCAGGGAGCCATTCCCGAGATTCAGGGTGTAATGAATTTGGCGGGGGTGAGCGCCCAACCGCCGCAATTCCCCAAAGCGGTGAAAGACTTGACCGCTACCATTGATTTTACGGGGCGAAAAGCGAACATCAAAGAGACGACGTTGAGTCTGGGAGAGTCCCGAATCCGGTTATCCGCTGTAATCGAAAAGTTTTCCCCGCTCACACTGTCCTACAAGATGTCGACACCCGAGATATGGCCGGCGGATTTTCAAGCTGAACTGTCCGACGAGCGCAAGGCCGATGTGATTCGGGGTCTATCCAGCGAGGGCCAACTAGCAATGCAAGAAAGTGGGGCCACGGTTCAAGCAAAAGTGGTCTCGACACAGGGAACGCTCTATAAGATTGGGTACAAGAATCTCGATGCGAATCTTTCTTTGGCGAACAAGATCGCCAACATCCGCAGTTTGCGGGCCAATGCATTGAGTGGAACTTTGCAAGCCGACGGCGAATACAGCTTTAATACGCCCATTCCTCGTTTTTCCCTGGCCTCCAAGGTTCAGGGCATTGATATCAGGGAATTGTATGCGGCTCTAAGCCCGAAAGCCGAACGTGACGTTCGCGGGCGGCTCAACGCAGATATGAAAATTTCCGGCAGCGGCCGGAATTGGGAAGAGATGAAACCGACGCTTCGTGGACAGGGTGAGGGTGAAGTACTCCAGGGCGCGCTGCTCAATTTCAATGTTCCCGAAAACGTGCTGGGTGGCATCACCGGGATGCCGGGACTGGCGAACATGATCAATCCGAAACTGCGCAGCAAATATCCCGCGACATTCGAGGCGAAAGACACGGAGTTTAAGGAAATGAAGGCGCAATTTGACGTAGCGGATAGCCGAGTAAACGTGAAGACTCTGCGCATCGCCGCAGCGGATTACTTCACCCAGGGAAGCGGTTGGGTCGACTTTGATCGGCGAGTGGACTTCCGGTCCACCCTGACGTTTTCACAGCCGATGTCCGCTGACATCGGTCAATCGGCAAAAGAGGTCAAATATTTTTTCAACAACCAGAATCAGCTCGAGATACCCTATGCGGTCACGGGCCAGCTCCCGCGCGTGAAGGCCAAGCCCGACGCTAGTTATTTAGGCAAGATGGTCCAGCGTGGATTACTAGGAAAGGGAACGGAAGAGCTTCAGCAACGGTTGTTGGGCAATAAGGAATCGAAGAGCGATGAGCCCGCTGCGGGAGATTCTCAGAAGCGAAAAAAAAGCTCCACAGAAGATCGTATACGTAAGGGCATCGAGGGCCTATTCGGGCGCTAACGGCAAAACCGAGTCGCGGTTTCGTGATTGCCAGGCGCCAAATCTTATTTCGTCGCCCAGAGGGCTTTTATAAAGCCCTCTTTGTGAAGTTCGTTGATGATGCTCGGGTCGAGAAAATCGCCGGGCTTCGCGTTACGCGCGCGGGAATCGGTCTTGGCCTGCTCCCCGAGTAAGACTTGCACGCCGGCTTCAATCAGAGATCCTTCTTTCTCGATGGCTTGATAGCTTTCGTCGTAACTGGCGGAAAGCACCTGTGGGTCAATGATCCGAGTATATTTCTTTAGTACATCCATCGTTTCTTCCTTGCTGCGATAAACTTGCCGCACGCCTTCCAGGTAACCCCTGGCATATTGCTTGAGCGTCGCGCGAAAATCACCATGCAAGGAACTCTCCATGATCATTAGTCCCTCTGATAAGAAGGTCCATGGATTAAACACTCCTACTCTGAAACACCTGCCCTTATCTCAAGTTCCATAGGGCTATTGCGGCGAGGTGCCGGTGACCGCTGTCAGAACCCGGACTGCACAAGGCCGATTCAATTTTTGTTTGGGTTCCCTGTAGTACGCCTTAAAAGGCATCGGCGCCGCGTCTAAGCCTCAGAGGTAGGTCATCGCGAGTGTGACGGAATAGAAAAGCGATGAAATATTCGGTGATGTTGTACCCAAAGGTTGAATTTATAAGACTGGGGCAATCGCGACGTCTGGGTTTCGTTTGTTCGTGTCCGTGATCACCTTCTTAGCGGTGAAATCGCTATTCAGAAGTTTCATGTACTGCTCTTTAAGTGCATCTTGGAGCTCGTTCTTCTCCCAATTGTTTTTCGGATTCTCCTTAAAGAAGTACCTAAGGCAGTGATAAAAATGCTCAGCTTCCATTTTTGCGCTCACTTCGATCGTTTTCCTGTTGTGCAGGCGCGATGATATGTTTTTCTATTTCGGCTTTGACGGAGCCGATTCAAATGCTCATCACGACGCCGACACTAGCATTTCGACCATAGCTGCCAAGCGAGCCTCAATCCAGTTTCTTGCTGCATAAATTACGATATTTAGGTCCGACTAACTGGTGCGATTCCCCATTGCGGTTATAATCGAACCTAATATCAGCTTTGCCGATCCACGAACTTCGTTTGGTGTGATTGAACTGCGCAGTGACGACGATGAGATGATCGCGGTAGAGAATGATTCAGCCATGGGTGACCTCCGTGTTGATTAACGCTGGACAGCCCCCCAGCAATCAGTCAAGACCATCTGATCCTATAAATTTACTGATGGACGGTCAAGCACGCGAATCCTATCGTACCAGGCGCTGATTTTTACCTGAGTTGGAGGCTAACCGATCGAGTTTGAACAGAGTTGCCATGCCGGGAAACAAGATCCTAGCAAGTACCGCACGGCTCGCTCGGGCTTGTTTGAGCGACGAGAGGGGTGAGTGCGGCTGCTCAAGTAGTTTCCGCCGTGCCTTTTGTCTTATAGGCATCGATCCGTCAACCGCTCCCTGTTAGTAAAGGCCGATGAACAAATTCAAGATTGCGCTGGCGCTGATGCTCGCGATCGCGCCAGCATGCGGAAAAAGAGCCAGGACGAAAGAAAATCTGTGGAACGGGGCAAGTATCTGGTCAGTTTGTCTGGATGCAACGATTATCCAACTCCATCTTCCACTTCTCGCTCATTTTCTGAGGCATTCTCATATTTGACAACGAAGTTTTTTATCGCATATTCTTTGGTTGTGTCTTCGCGAGCGTGTGTGCCGACCGTAAGAATAAGGGATGAGACTTGGGGGCTAATCCCCCAATATCGCTGTGATGCCAGCAAATGATAGCGGACGGCAAAATGGCGACGGAGGCAAACTGATGGCTGAAGTCAATTTATTGAACCGTATGTATCACACGATCGTAGAGTGGTTTGTCGAGCACGGTCGGGCTCCGCACTATGTCGAGCTGGCGCATCGGCTTGAGCTGCCTGCGGAGGAGACCCGGCGAACCTTGCGCGAGTTGGTCGATATGGGCCTACCCGGCGTGTGGCAGCATCCGGGCACGGACTACATCGAATCCTTCGCGCCATTCGCTAATTTGCCGACGCAGTACTTGATCACGGTCCGCCGACGGCAACGCTGGTACGGGCAGTGAGGGTTTGAGTCGCTGGCAGTCTGCTGGCTTTTCCCAAAGCAAGAAGTGCGTATTGATTGTCCCTGCCTTGACTGTGGCGAGCCGATCCGCGTGCGAATGCGCGACGGTGAGATCCTCTCCGTTGATCCGCCCGGTACGGTTGGCCACTCTAATATTCCGTACTCGCGCTGGCGCGAGGATTTAGCACGCGCGTGAAGCCAGATGAATCTCTTCCGGTCGGAAGAGCACGTACGGCGGTGGGTCCTTTTTGATTCGGCGAGCGAGGATGGCATCCGGCCGGTGGCGGAGTTTGCTAACCTTTTTGGCCTGCCCATGTTCCGGGAGCGATCAGCACCCGATTACCTGCAACGTCTGCCTGCGCTGCGGCAAGAACGTTTGGCCGCCGCGGAACGATTCGCAAAAGGGTCACCATTCTGGGCCGCGCCTCCTCCGTCATAATTTTTAGGGGCAACGACCTCAAGCTACTTGGCCGACGTCTAACTCGTTCGTTTGGCTATTCTTGCTTTCGAGCCCTCATCAGGCCGTTTCCGTTTGGCAGGCAACGAAAAATTCGCGCGTTCGATGTCTATTTGATCACCTTGTTCGCCCTAGCATGCCGAGAAATGCTCTGTCGTCCACCGCAATGCACAAAAAAAAGGGGACCCGACGGCTGCTGAGCGGCTGCCGGATCCCCCATTTCAAGCAATGCAAGTTTTGTCAGTGGCTCACAAGCAGTAAAAAATCGCGTGCAACTGAGTTCTCGCCTTTGATAGCTGTCAGCACGACGAAGTTCCCGTCACCCCGGAGTTGCTTTTTGATGGAGCGTCGGCTTTTCCAGTAGTGGAAAACGCATTCGCGTGTGAAGCCGATGTCTCCTTCAATGTGAGCCCGAATCGCGAAGGAAGGAACTTGCGCTATAAGGGGGCGGAAAATTAAGACGCTCTGTCCAAATCAAGATCACACAAACTATTACCACCGAGATGACCAGAACACCGACTGTCCGGTGAATCGCACCCCCGAACGCCGCTCTGAAGATCAAGGCATCAACGAACGAAATAGCGACGATGAGGTTCGGCCGAAGCAGCATCGATCCGTGGCTTACGAGTGCGACTTTGGGAGTCAAGGTGTAGCCTTTTTGGCGGCCGGAAATCACATCACATACCGCGCAAAGATGGTAAGGCCATTTAGCCAAATGTAGGACTGCCGCTCTCCAATGGAACCCCCATTCGCTCTTGGGATCGAGAAAAAAGCGTTGCCTATAGAATTCACAGAGCTGCAACACGCCATACAGACCGGCCAGTCTCCAGAGGGTGCTAAAATCAGTTACTTCTGCAAGGCCACCAGTTCCGACCATGAAAATTCCGGTTACGAGCAGGGTAAAGACAAAAATACTTCGATACACGTAGCCGAAACCGTGCATGAAGCTAACCAGCCGGGTTTTCAATGGTAAACCCGTTTTCGACAACCTTGGAAAGAGACGCCACTTGATGTCTAGCACAGAGCGAGCCCAACGTCTTTGTTGAGTAAGATATCCGCTCCAATCCACCGGAGTCAGACCCCTGGCGAGAATTTGCGGAACATAGACGCCCTGTCGGCCCAAGGCGCGATATTTCAGCGTCAACAGAATATCTTCTGCATCGTGGCAGGGAAATCCACCAACCGCTTTTAGTGCGCTCACTCGGTGGGAATTGTGGCTGCCGACGATAACCGGATACCCCATCCCGTAGCTCGCCATTTGAACCGTAGAATAATAAGCGTATGTCTCCTCGGCTGCTCCACGCGCGATGAAACTCACCGATTGATTATAATAGGCTTGAGCCGTTTGCACATAGGCGACGTTAGGATAGTTGAAATACCCAAGCACCCTTGACAGATACGTCGGATGCGGAACGTGGTCTGGATCGAATGTGCTAATAATTTCATACCGCTTAAACCCGATTGCATGAAACCAAGCATTGTAGTTGCCATGCTTTGAATGCGATTTAAACAACCCATTTTCAGCTTGGTACTCCGGTCGCAGTTTGCGGCTGAAATACTTTGCTCCCAATTGTGCGCACAGGTTTTTGACGGCGCCGTCGTCTCCCTCATCCAAAACCCATGTATCGTGCGGATAATCCAGCGCGACCAAAGCTCTTACGGTTCGCTCGAGCATTTCTATTGATTCGCCGCGGGGTACAAACGTCGTCGCAACCGCAACCTTCCAGCCCGGGCGTGCCGGGATCGCCGTAGGCTTTCGCATCCACGGCAACATCAACCAGCGGCCCTGGTTATTCACTAACAATAGGACAAAGGCAAGAGTGAGGATCGAGAGTATGATCGGATGTCTTTGCCAATCTTCCTGGAGTGAGAACCAGTAAAAAAGGAACGCAACAATCGCGAAGCTGCTTAGAGCCGTCAGTACAGAAAAGATAAACCAATCCCACCGATTAAATAACTTTTCGGTTGGAATAGTTCTGCGATCATGCTTTGACTGCTGCACCATTTCGGGTCGAGTACTGTCTTCTGCCTCCTGCGTCATTTGAACTCCACTATTTGTCCCCTGGCCACTAACCACTTTAGGTCGATCAGACAACATCGAAGCGCTCCTTATATGAGAAGACTCTCGGCGCCAGAAGCGTCACTCTTGACAGTGTTCTGGCGAGCTTCTGTGATGGCGGGCAGGTCTCAGCCATGTATTGGTCGAGGACCGCGTCGGAATCTCTATGGAGGACCCGTGTTCCCGCCCGGAGCCACAGCGCTTCGCCGCAGAGTTCGCGGATCAGGCCGGTCTCATGGGAAACGAGGAGGATCGGCACCCTTCGGCTTGAATTGACTGATCCGCTCGTTACATTTGCGCTGGAATGGAAGGTGACATACTTCGTCCGGGCGGGCTACGAACGTCTACCTAAGGTTCAGCTCTACCGAAGTGGGGCAGGATTGTGTCTTCTCCACGCCAGGTCTTTCGAGCGCCCGTCCTAAGAGCAAGTGGCTTATACGGTCCAAGACCGAGGACACACTTGAGCCAGAGGCGATACAGCATTCGCCAGTAACCACTACCGACACGGAGCAGCCGGAAGGAAGACATTCCCATATCAGGCGCCCGATTAACCCAGGAAATCGGAATTTCTTTGATGTTAAAGCCCATCAACAGTGGCTGGAGTCCGGTCTCCGCATTAACAGCGAAACCCGGCTCTATGATGTGGAGTTTCTCAACTACTTCACGGCGCATCAGTTTTAAGTTGTTGGTTAAATCACGGAACCGGCAACATAAAAGCAACTGCGCTAAGAGGTGAAAAGCGCGATTAGCTATGATCTTCTGCACCGGATACTTCAGCAGAACACTGTGTCGCGAGAAACGGCTCCCGACGGCCACATCATAGCCTTTTGCAGCGGCATCGAACAGATCGCGGAGTTCTGGCAATAATTGTTGAAAGTCGCAGTCCATTGATAATATGTAACTACCGGTCGCTATGCGGTAACCATCGGCGATGGCGCGGCCAACGCCGTTCGGCGGAGAGCGAAAGATGGGTTTGACCCGCGCGTCCTCTTCCGCTAACTTCCTGATGATCGTCGCCGTATTGTCATTGCTGTTGTCATCGACGAGGATGATCTCATGAATATATTCGTCGAATAACTCGCAAAGGCGCGTAACCAACGGCCCAATATTCGTCTCCTCGTTATGACAGGGAACGACAACCGAAAGCGACCGGCGAAGCTGCTCGTGAGCGAACAGTGAAGTCTTTGGGCGCTCAACTAGGCGGGGCGGTTTTTGCGCATGGACGAGAATCGAACCGGCGAGAGTTTGAACCATTGGTGTATTTTCCAGCACGGTAGACAAATTGCGAAGAAGCCAGGCGAGTCGTTCTGTCAGTGGGGCGTAAACGAAGTCGTTAAAGACCGCAAAGACCCGAACAAATCCGACCTCTGAGATCAGTTCATAAAGCTGCAGCCGGCTAAGTAGAGACCGGGGATCAGGCTTCCCCAAAAATCGGGACACAAAGCGGCGGAATTTTAGCACGATATTCCATGGATTGCTCTCATAATAGAGAACTTCGCCGCCTGGATTTAGCAACTCATAAGCCGTTTGCAGCGCTGCCGAGCAGTTCCAGCGATCCAAGAGATCCATAGAGACGATAAAATCAAAACTTCTGCCAGCCAGGGGCCCTGGTAACGAGTTGGCCGTAAGAAGCGTCACTTCCGGCGGCAAGTCCTGGGTCACCTTCTCGCGACCGAATGTGACCGCCGTGATGGGATTCTCGGCACGTAAAACTTTAACTAGCTGGCGGGTAAAAATACCCTCACCGCAGCCCAGCTCAAGGACGCTCTGCCCGGGCATTAGATGCACCATGTGGCGGAACGTTTGCGCCCGCCAAAGCATCCGGTCCTCAGCAATGGGGTCGCGCTGCCGCAGGTATTGGTCGCGGACCCTTTCGCGGAGCGCAAGAGTTTCGATAAACGAATCGTCTTTATGCATCAACGTTTGAGCGTGCTGACCAGTTCTCCTGGCCACCCTTTCGACGCTTCGATCACGACAGGGCGCGAAACGCCGGCTTTCCATGCGGCTCCTTCAATATCGTTTACGTAGTAGGAGAGAACAAGATATCGGGCGAGTGTGGGTAATTCTCAATTGCCTCCAGTTCGTTGATTGTATTCCAGCCGTTCATAGCGATATTGACGACAACCCATGGCTCTCCGGGCAGCTTCTGCAACACGTCGGGAAAAATCTAGCCGGATCGGCCATCCCCATTCCGGCTACAAACGAATCTCCCACGACAAAAACCGCTTTACAGCCACGAAACCCCGCTTCCGAATGCTCGATAATCACGGTAGCCTAGGGAATTAACAGGGTACCAGTAACGCGCCCTCCAACGTTGTGATGCCAGTGTATAATCAAAATTGTCGGACTGAAGAAAGAAAAGACCAAAACCGAAGTCCAAGATTAGCAGCAAATAGAGAATGGAAGGCCCGGGAAGCGTTAGAAGTACAACAAATGTTCGTAGTCGCGAACTTCGAATCCAAACGTAACGCAATATCAAAAAAGCATTCAACGTAAGACTGAGCAAAAAATGGACACTCGGATTTGGGAAGAAACGTTCATCCTCGAAACTCTCCGACGAAGCTTGATGCCTCTCAGCGAGAGAGTTATGGTTGGGCATTTTTTAATGTATGCCTTCGTGTCTTCCTGTTTACCACACTGCTAACGGCAGAAACGACGCTTGCGTTAAGTAAAGCTCTGAGCCTGGCTCTTAGCCTCAGTTAGCGTCGGCCATCGCATGTGGTGCGATGTAAGAAAGGTGAATAGTGACCAAACGATTTCTTTTAAAGCTGGATAATCTTGCCAATGTGATCAAGGAGCAATGCGAACTTAGAAAGCTCTGGTTGTTATTGGGTTTTTCGGTTGTTTATTGGTTTAGCACGTGCCTACTCGCTTCGCGGAAGCTGATGTGGAACGATGAACTCTTTACTTTTTACACCTCTCGGCTTCCTAAAGTTTCTGACATTTGGGGTGCCCTATTGACGGGAGCCGATCAAATCCCTCCGCTGTTTCACCTGATTACGCGAGCGGCGTTTGCCTTGTTTGGAGTAAACTCCTTGTCAGTCCGATTACCGGAAGTGCTCGGCTTTTGGGTTATGAGCTTGTGCCTGTTTCGCTTTGTCTGGAAACGATCTTCGGCGCTTTACGGCTTTGCAGCCATGCTTTTCCCTCTGGTTACGGCTGCTTACGACTACGGCTACGAGGCGAGGCCCTATGGAGTTGTTCTCGGTTTTAGTGGGTTATCGTTAGTATTTTGGCAATCAGCAACCGACGGCCACTATCGCAAAATTTCGTTAGTCGCTTTAGGTTTAGCCCTTGCTGCGGCGGTTTCGACTCACTACTACGCTATTTTACTGTTAGTTCCTCTCGTATTGGGCGAGTCGGTCCGCTCGATTGCGCGACGACGTTTAGATCCGGGCGTGTGGGTGGCGTTTGGTTGTTCTCTCATCCCTCTGCTTTTGTTTCTGCCGTTGCTTGAAAGAGCTGCAAGCTACTCAGGCGCGTTTTGGGCCCGACCCGATTGGAGATCACTGCTTGAGTTTTATTATTTTTTACTAATCCCGGCGTTGGTGCCGTTGGTGTCACTCCTGCTTTTTTCAGCCCTCTACACCGCGATTAATCCTACTGGTGACAACCCGTTTACTCGTGAGCCGCGGCCCACACCTCCTCTCCAGGAGATCATGGCCGCGCTTGGATTTCTTCTAATTCCAATTGTTGCAGTTATCTTGGGCGTACTTGTTACTCACGCGTTCACCGACCGATATGTGCTATCAGCCGTCGCCGGTTTTAGCATTCTCTTTGCCTTTGCCGCCTATGGCATGTTAAGTGGCCGCGCGATCATTGGAGTCTTTTTCGTGTTTGTATTGTGCAGTGGCTTTATGGTGGTGATCGTGCATCAGCTTGGAAAGATGACCGCCGCTGCTCAAGAGTTGACGCAGACGTACAGGTTTCTACAGAGTCAAAATGAAACAACCCTGCCCATCGTAGCTGCTGACTTGCATACATTCATGAGGCTCAAATATTACGCGCCGCAAGACATTGGTTCTCGTTTAGTCTACCTGGCGGATCCTCAAGCCGCTCTTGAGTACCTGCGCTATGACACTGTGGATCGGGGAATACTCGATCTGGAGCCTTGGTTTCAATTAAATGTGCAAGAATATGGACGCTACGTGATGTCTCGCCGCCGTTTCTTTCTCTATGGGCAGCCCGGATTTTTAAATTGGTTGTTCTATAAGCTGCCCGAAGACAAAATGCAGATCGAACTAAAAGGAAGGAACGGAGACGATCTCCTGTTTCTGGTGAGCGTCAGGGATAAGCAGCCGCTGAACTAATCTGGGAATTCACACGCTCATAAATTTCAAACCTGTTCGCCAGTTCGGTCCCGAACTCCGATATAACCGAAGCAGAATAAACCCGCTTCCATTCGGCTGGAAAGGTCCGAACGACCGCAGACGTGTATCTTCTGGTATCAATGGCAAGCTCCTCATCCAAGATGAGATATTTCACCGGTACGGAATTGAGTAGATGCTGAGCTTCAGCGGGATCAGGTTCATAGGGCGGCATCACCGCTTTCAATCCCGTCCGCAGATAAACCCAATGAGGCATAGAGCTTGCGACGACGTCAGTCGGCTTCGCTCGTAGTTTTAGCCAATCCAATCCTTTGTCCAGAACACGATAAGCGTCGTGATAGAAAAACAAACGGTGCCGAGTCTGGGAGTTATGTGGGCCAGCATATGCTGCCTCGGAATGCCACCTTGTATACGTTGCAAACAATGTCAGCGACTGCTGTATGAGAACGACAGCCAGCAATACGATCGTGACCGTTAGGCCAGCGGCTTTCCATGGCGCCGGCAGAATTTGTTGAGATTGATCTCGAATCTGAAGCAGCATAGTCAATAACGACAAAACCAGAAATGGCGCCACGGGCACCAGATAACGATAAAACTGCTCCGGCCATGGAGTAAGGCACATTATAATGATGTAACTCGAAATATAAAACGGAATCATTAATTGCCGCCTTATCACTTGTAGCCCGAGCCCGCAGAGAATCAGAGATCCGAGAGTAATTAGCATGACGTGTGCAGGCCACGGAGTAGCCACGGGAAACTGCATCTTGTAGGATTTCCAGGGCAACTCCCAGAGCCTGGGTGTGGAACTCACTGCTGCCCCCAAACTCGTTGGAATCCATGTCAGATTATGGGTGAACCGAGCTGCTATGTCCTGGAGTGAGGCGGGACCCGATTCAGGAGTAAAAGGATCCTTCAGTGAAAAAATGTTCTTCGCATAACTTACATTGTAACAAAGATAATTTGCTCTCTGATAGTCATAAAAGGGATGCTGATAGTGCGGTCCAGACTCGACGAGGGAGATGTAACCTTGCCAGCAGAGTACTGAAACAGCCGAGAGCGCCAGTCGGAGAGCTGATCTTTTGAATTGCCTCTTGAAGAGGCTTTCAGCGATCCAGGCTGCGAGCACTGTCGTGCCGATCGTTCGTAATGCATAGGCGGCTATCGCGAACAATCCCGCCAGAATCGAATAGATTCGTCTACTGTGATTTCGATTGCACAAAACAAAGAGAATCGTGACGAATGCAAACGGGATCTCCGGAAACAACAAATCGGACAAGAAATAGGTGTGCAAGTTAAAAAGACACAGTAGTACTCCGACGAATGCATACCTTAATGGCAGATGATTCCTCAGCAGCAAGTAGATGCCGAGAATGTAAAAGAGAAAGATGAAGAAAAAAGAGAGTCTTAGCGATTGGCCTACAATGATAGGATCGGTTGTGCCGAGCACCCGCTCATGCGCCGCGATGATCAATGGTAGGAGGGGCGGATATTGAACCTCTTCAATCTCGCCTGGCTCGTTCAGCAGCCTGTACCCTTTACCTTCCGCGAGCGACGTACCGAGGATATAGTAGACCGCTCCATCCCAGCGTAGGTCGATAGGGCCACGGAATCTGGGAAGCCAGATCCCGACGATCAACACGCATAAGACAACGACCGCAAAAACATCGGTCGGGGACCGAGCCAGGAGTCGACCAGTCGTTTTTGTGACCCCGGAGCTGATCGGTGCTGTAGCCGGTACCAGCAATGACGAAGCGAATGGTTGTTTAATACGATGTTCCTAAAGTCCTGAGCCGGTATCGCCATTGTGTGCGAGCACTTTCGTCGAGCGTTAGCGTCCACCAGAGGAAGAGCCCGCCTAGAACTGCGAATCCCATTTCCAGTGCCAAGCCCAACCATCCCCAAGGAACGTGAGTGCGAGCGAGCAGCCACAAGATACCCGCGTACAACAGAGCCCACGGCAAGGGAGCCAGCGCTGTCCGCCAGAGTACGGAAGGCGAGAGGCCGAAAACTTCATGGAGCACTTTCGGTAGCGCCCACGAATTAATAACAAGGAAACCTATCAAGGTACCCAAGAGCGGACCCACTACGCCGAATGCCAGTGTCCCAAGAATACTCACCGTTACATTGACGATCGCGAAGACGATAGCATATGGCGCCCAACGGCCTATGTTTCCAGTACCGAGCAGCGGCCAACCCCACAAACTATAGATCGACCAGAACCAGACGTTGATACAAGCAATGATAGTCAAACCGTCGCCCGCATAAGATGAAGCACCCACCCAGCGCGCAACGAAGTGATGATTA
>Ga0126374_10000178_pt1 | contig 13324 bp, 13 predicted proteins | sample PanSoiMetPlot_12_FD_89874 | JGI IMG/M metagenome (GOLD analysis project Ga0126374, IMG submission 89874) | Tropical forest soil microbial communities from Panama - MetaG Plot_12 | ecosystem: Environmental > Terrestrial > Soil > Tropical forest > Bulk soil | place: Panama | collected 2016-02-17
CCTGGGTGGATCCGGGGCACGAACTGCGTGCCGGGCGCGGGCCGACCTCGCTCCTCTTCGAGGAGGAGCACCGGGTCACGGCGGCCGGCCCTGCCCAGCTGCACATTCGCGCCGTCGACGGGGCACGCGTCACGGAGAGCGACTGGGATCTCCGGCCAGGCGAGACCGTCACCCTGCGCTCGGGCGACGAGCTGCGCTGGCCGACGGGGGCGCGCCTACGCTTCGAGGTCGGCAAGGCGGTGCCCGGCGCGCCGTCCTCGGGCATCGCGTGGGCGGATGGCCGGCGAGGGGATTCGGTGCGGCGCTGGGGATTGCTCTTCACGGTGGTCGGCGGCGCCCTCGCGCTCCTCGACGTCGGGGTAGCTGGTCGTCCCACGCGTGCCCAGCTCGCGACCGTCGGCGCTGCGCTCATTCTGGTCTTCGGCTGGGGCGTGATCTGGGCCGTGTACTGCGCGCTCGGGGCGCCCGACCTGTTCTTGGGTGGCGTTGCCATCGAGCGTCTGGCGCGGCCGCCGTCGCTCGGTTGGCCGACCGGCCTGGGCCGCTTCGTGCCGCCGTTATTGCCCGCGGCCGCCCTCGCGAGCTTCCTCGCCTCGAGCGTTGTGTTACGTGAGCGCATCGGAAACCTCGATGTCACCGGCGGCGGCGAGATCGGCCACGACGTCGGCCTGTGGTCGGCCATCATCGGCGCGGCGGCGTTGGCGAGCCTGTGGCCGGCCGAACCGTGGATGCTCGTCGTGGTGGCACTGGGCCTCGCCGCGTCCACGTTGGCGCCCGCCGCCCTCTGGCCGCCGCCCACGGAGCATGCACGATGGGCGACGGTGGCCGGGCTCGTCGGGCTCGGTATCTTCGGTGCGCTCGCCCTGGGCGGCCAGTGGACGCGCGGCGTCGAAGGCTGGGTGGGATTGCCGCTTGCCTATCCCGCGGTGGTGGCAGCGCCCGTGGCCGCCATCGTGCTGAGGCTCGCCCGCCGACCACACAGAGGCTAGAATGGGAGCCGATGGCCAACGACAGGATCGTCGTCCGCGGCGCGCGTGAGCACAACCTCAAATCCATCGATCTCGAGATCCCGCGGGACCAGCTCGTGGTCCTCACGGGCCTCTCCGGCTCCGGCAAGTCCTCGCTCGCCTTTGACACCATCTATGCGGAGGGACAGCGCCGCTATGTCGAGTCGCTCTCCGCCTATGCGCGGCAGTTCCTCGAGCAGATGGAGAAGCCCGACGTCGACTCCATCGAGGGGTTGTCGCCCGCCATCTCCATCGAGCAGAAGACAACCTCGAAGAACCCGCGCTCCACCGTGGGTACGGTGACGGAGATCTACGATTACCTCCGCGTGCTCTTCGCGCGCATCGGCGTGCCGCACTGTCCGAGCTGCGGCGCGGTGATCTCCGCCCAGACCGTGCAGCAGATGGTCGATCGCCTGATGGCCCTGCCCACGGGGAGCCGTCTCGTCCTGCTCGCCCCCGTGGTGCGGGGGCGCAAGGGCGAGTACCGCAAGCTCTTCTACGATCTGCGCCGCCAGGGCTACGTGCGTGTGCGGGTCAACGGCGAGCTGCGCGAGCTCTCCGAGGAGATCGAGCTCGCCAAGACCAAGAAGCACACCATCGAGGTGGTGGTGGACCGCCTCGTGGTGCGCGACACCCTGGGCTCGCGGCTCAACGACTCGCTGGAGACGGCGTTGCGCCTCGCCGAGGGCGTGGTCCAGGTCGAGGTGGTCGACGGCCTCTCCTACGTCTTCTCCGAGCGGCTGGCTTGCGCCGCCTGCGGCATCTCCTTCCCGGAGGTGTCGCCGCGCATGTTCTCCTTCAACAATCCCTACGGGGCCTGCGCGGAGTGCGGCGGCATCGGCTCGCGCTACGAGATCGATCCCGCCCTCGTCGTGCCCAATCCCGCGCGCTCACTGAAGGACGGAGCGCTCGTCCCGTGGGCGAGTACGGCGGGGAACACCTTCAAGCAGACGCTGGCCGTTCTCGCGCGACGCTACAAGTTCGACCTCTCCACGCCGTGGGGCAAGCTGCCGAAGAAGACGCGCGACATCATCCTCCACGGGGAGCCCGGCGACGGCTTCGAGGGCGCGGTGAAGATCCTCGACCGGCGCTACAAGGAGACGCTGTCGCCCGAGGTGCGCCAGGAGCTCGAGCACTTCATGGCCCTGCGCGACTGCCCCGCCTGCCAGGGTTCGCGGTTGCGCCCGGAGACGCTGGCCGTGAAGATCGCCGGCCGCTCCATTGCCGATGTGGTCCACTTCTCCATCAAGTCGGCGCGCCAGTTTTTCGACACCCTCGCCCTGTCCGAGCGCGACGCGCAGATCGCCCGCCGCGTGCTCAAGGAGATCCGCGAGCGGCTGGGTTTCCTCGCCCACGTGGGGCTCGAGTACCTCACCCTCGACCGCGCGGCGGCGACGCTGTCGGGTGGTGAGGGACAGCGCATCCGCCTCGCCACCCAGATCGGCTCGAGCCTGGTCGGCGTCCTCTACATCCTCGACGAGCCGAGCATCGGTCTTCACCAACGCGACAACAGCCGGCTCCTCGATACGCTCAAGCGCCTGCGCGATCTCGGCAACACCGTGCTCGTGGTGGAGCACGACGAGGAGACCATCCGCACCGCCGACTTCGTGGTGGACCTGGGCCCGGGGGCGGGCGAGCTGGGCGGGCACGTGGTCGCCGTGGGCACCCCCGAAGAAATCGCCGCGCATCCCGCCTCCCTCACCGGGAAGTTCCTCTCGGGAGCGGAGCGGATCGCCGTCCCTCCCATGCGCCGCGCGCCCAACGGCAAGCACGTGATCATCCACAACCCGCGCGAGCACAACCTCAAGGGCATGGCGGTGAAGATCCCCCTCGGGACCTTCACCGCGGTCACCGGCGTGTCTGGCTCGGGGAAGTCCACCCTCGTCAACGACATCCTCTACCGAGCGCTGGCCCAGATGCTCCACCGGGCGCAGGAGCGCCCGGGCGCTCACGAGCGCATCGAGGGCGCGCAGCACCTCGACAAGGTCATCGACATCGACCAGTCTCCCATCGGGCGGACGCCGCGGTCGAACCCGGCTACCTACACGGGCGTGTTTACCTTGATTCGGACGCTCCTCGCGCGCACTTCGGACGCGCGGATGCGCGGCTATCAGCCGGGCCGATTCTCCTTCAACGTGAAGGGCGGACGCTGCGAGGCCTGCCAGGGCGACGGGCTGGTGAAGATCGAGATGCACTTCCTCCCCGACGTCTACGTCACCTGCGAGGTATGCAAGGGCAAGCGCTACAATCGCGAGACCCTCGAGGTGCGCTACAAGGGCAAGAACATCGCGGAGGTGCTCGACATGACGGTGGCGGAGGCCCTCGGGTTCTTCGAGCCGGTGCCCGCCATCAAGCAGAAGCTCCAGACTCTCCACGACGTCGGACTCGACTACATCCGCCTGGGACAGTCGGCGACCACGCTCTCGGGAGGGGAGGCCCAGCGAGTGAAGCTCGCCACTGAGCTCTCGCGCCGGGCCACCGGCCGCACCCTCTACATCCTCGACGAGCCCACCACCGGGCTGCACTTCGCGGACATCCGCCGGCTGCTCGAGGTGCTCAATCAGCTCGTCGATCAGGGGAACACCGTGGTGATCATCGAGCACAACATGGACGTCATCAAGACGGCGGACTGGATCATCGACCTCGGGCCCGAGGGCGGCAACGACGGCGGGCGCGTCGTCGCTGCCGGTTCGCCGGAGGACATAGTGAAACAAGCGGATCGCTCCTATACGGGGCAGATCCTCGCCAAGGTGCTGGCATGAGGCGCACCCGGATCGTCGCCACCATCGGTCCGGCCAGCCGCGACGTGGCCACCCTGCGCAAGCTCGTCCAGGCGGGCATGGACGTGGCTCGGCTCAACTTCTCTCACGGCACGCACGAGCAACACGCGGCGGTGATTCGCGCCATCCGGGAAGGCGAGAGCGAGTGGGGTCATCCCGTCACCATCGTCCAGGACCTGCAAGGACCCAAGGTGCGGCTCGGCAACTTCGTGGGCGGCCGCGCCATGCTCATGACGGGCGAGCCCTTTATGCTCACCGCCGACCCCGTGCAGGGGACGTCGGCGGGCGCCTCCCTCGATCACCCCGACCTCTTCGCCGCGCTACGGCCCGGCGACCAGATCTGGATGGACGACGGAACGATCCAGCTTGCAGTCGAGCAGGTCCAGGCGCGCGAGGCGCGGTGTCGGGTCACCGCAGGCGGCGTGGTTTCCGACCACAAAGGCGTGGCCCTGCCGGGTCTCCCGCTGCCGCTCTCGTGCCTCACCGCCAAGGATAAGGCCGACCTCCGCTTCGGCATCGAGCAGGGCGTGGACTACGTCGCCGTCTCCTTCGTGCGCTCGGCCTCCGACATCCAGGAGGTGCGCAAGTTCGTCCTCGATCAGCGGGCGAGTCTCCCCATCATCGCCAAGCTGGAGCGGGCGGAGATCGTGGCCAATCTCCCCGGCATCCTCGCTCTCGTGGACGCCGTCATGGTCGCCCGCGGCGATCTCGGGGTGGAGGTGCCCATCGAGGAGGTGCCCATCATCCAACGCGACGTGATCCGCCAGGCCCGCCTCGCCAAGGTTCCGGTGATCGTGGCGACCCAGATGCTCGAGTCCATGGTCACCTACCTGCGCCCCACGCGCGCCGAGGTGAGCGACGTGGCCACCGCCATCTTCGAGGGGGCGGACGCCCTCATGCTCTCCGCGGAGACGGCCTCGGGCCAGCATCCCGTGGAGGCGGTGGAGGTGATGTCGCGCGTGGCCGCACGGGCGGAGCAGGAGCGACCGCGCGCCCTCATCGAGCCGTCGCGCCCCGAAGCCTATGGCTTCCCGGAGGCGGTGGCGGAGGCGGCCTGTCGTGCCGCCGAGGTGCTCCACGCGAAGGCGATCGTGGCGTTCACCCAGTCGGGGTTCAGCGCGCGGCTCATCTCCTCCGAGCGTCCCGACGTGCCTGTGGTCGCCCTCACGCCGTTCCCCGAGGTGCAGCGGCGACTGGGCCTCTACTGGGGGGTGAGCTCGCGGCTCATTCGCAAGGTGGAGACCACGGACGAGATGGTTCACGAGGTCGAGGCGACCTTGCTCGGTGACGGCACCGTGCGCAACGGGGACGTGATCGTGATCATCTCGGGCGCGCCTATGTGGGTCACGGGCACCACCAATCTCCTCAAGCTCCATCGCATCGGCGACCGCCGCTAGGAAGGAGAGGGCATGGGCTACGAGACGATTCGTTACGAGGTCAAGGACGGTGTCGCCACCATCACCCTGAATCGTCCCGACGCCTACAACGCGCTCAACCTCACTCTGGGGGGCGAGCTCTTCCGTGCCACCCTCGAGGCCGATGAGGACCGCGCCGCGCGCTGCATCGTCCTCACGGGGGCGGGGAAGGCCTTCTGCGCGGGCGGCGACGTCAAGGATTTCAACGACAACGCCGACCGCATCGGCATCGTCATCAAGGAGCTCACCACCTATCTGCACGGCGCCGTCTCGCGCCTCAGCCGCACCCAGAAGCCCGTGATCATGGCGGTCAACGGGGTAGCCGCGGGAGGCGGGATGAGCCTCGCCCTCGCGGGCGACCTCGTGGTCGCGGCGGAGTCGGCGCGCTTCACCATGGCCTACTCGAAGATCGCGGCCTCCCCCGACGGTTCCTCGTCGTATTTCCTGCCGCGCTTGATCGGGCTCCGCCGCGCGCTGGAGCTGCACTACACGAACCGCGTGCTGTCCGCCCGCGAGGCAATGGACTGGGGGCTGGTGAACCGGGTCCATCCCGACGCGGAGTTCCCGGGAGCGGTGACCGCCCTGGCCCGGGAGCTCGCCCAGGGACCGACACTGGCCTTCGGCAAGGCCAAGCTCCTCTTCCACCAGTCCACGCACGAAAGCCTCGAGACGCAGATGGAGCTCGAAGCGCAGGCCATCGCGGCCAGTGGCCACACGGAAGACTTCAAGAACGGTGTGGCGGCGTTCGCCAAGAAGCAGCCGGTGCTCTTCCACGGCCGCTAGGAGGGCGATCGCGCGACTCCTCGCCGCGGCGCTCGTGGTCGCGGCCCTCGGCGCTCCCGCCTTCGCGGGGCCGCTCACCTTCGGCGCGGTGGGCGCCAACCGGGTCGTTTCCGGGCGCGGCACCTTTCCGAGGCTCGTCGTGCTCTCCGCCGCCGGCGACGTGCCGTTTCGCTGGGTCGTCTCGCTGCCTCCGAAGCGGCTTGCCGCCATCGACGCCGCCGGCACGCTCTGGATCTTCAAGATCACCCCGGCCGAGCTTCAGGTCCTCGGACGCTACGGCGAGGTGGCGAGCGCGGAGGGGCCACCCGCCGTGGCCGCCCTCGGCAAGGGGCAGTGGGCCGTGCTCGCCGTGTCGCCCGAGGGGCGCCTTCTCGTGTGGAGCGAGGGCGTGCTACGCGCCTTCGACGTGGGAAGCCCGTTATCCCGTCTGACCTTCCCCGTGCCCATCAGCCTCGAGGGCAAGTCCTGGGACGATCTGCTCGCGGTGGCCGCCGACGGCGCCGTGCTGCTCATCGGCGGCTTGCCCTCCGGTCCGCGCGTCGTCGCGCGAGTGGATGCCCGGGCGCTCCCCGACGCACGTATCACCGTGGGCAGTCTCGACGGGGCCACGCCCGTTCAGGCTGTCGTGCTCTCCGAGGGCACCGAGCGCTACCGGCACGGCGCCCTCGGCGACAAGGTGGAAGCCGCGTCGGTGACGGTGATCGACGTCGCCGCGAATGTCCTAGCCATCCGCTTCCGCTACGTGGTCAAGCCACCCGCGGTCATCGAAGACCTCATCCCCGTGTTCGCCCCCATCGGGGAAGGAACCCGGGCGGCGCTGGTGATGGTCAAGAGCGCGGCCCGCCAAGGCTCGTCCGTGCTCGTGCTCGGCTGGCGCGAGGGTGGGCTCGACACGCTGGCGGAGGGACCGGCGCTTGGACAGAGCAATCGATGGGTGCACGTCATCGGCGCCGCCGACGTGACGGGAGATCAGGTGCCCGAGCTCATCGTGACGAACACCCCGCACGTCGCGGGCGTGCTCGTGGCCTACGAGCGGCGGGCCGCCGCGCTCGTCCCGATGGCCAAAGCCCTCGGCTACTCCTCCCACGCCCTTGGATCACGCAACGAAGATCAGGCGGTGATCGCCGACCTGAGCGGCCATGGACGGCTTGCCGTGATCCTCCCTCGCCAGAGCCGCGATGTCCTCGCCGCGCTCGAGCTGTCGAACGGGCGCTGGGAAGAGCAATGGGCGCTCCAGCTTGCGGGCCCCATGCAGTCGAATCTCCTCATCGATGATCTCGACGGTGACGGGCTGCTCGACCTCGTGGTGGCCGATCGCGGCGCCCTGCATCTCTTCCTGAGCGTTCGCTAGCCTCATGCCATCGCCTCGCGAGCTGGGCGCTCGCCTCGACACGCTGCTCGCCCAGGGGGAGGCGCTGGTGGCGAGGCTGCCCATCCGGGCCCTCGACCGCCCGCTTCCCTCGCGTGGAGGATGCGTGCGCGATCTCGCCTTTCGTCTCTTCCGGTGGGCGCTGGCCTACGTCGATGGGATGGACATGGGCGAACGCCCCGAGGCATGGCTCCGCGAGAGCGCGCCGCCCGATCTGGTGGATGGACCCGCCGTGGCGCGCTACGGCGCCCTCGTGCGCGGCCGGATCGCGGGATGGTTCGAGGGCGCGGGCGCCGCGGAGTTCACCCGTGTGATCGAGACGGGCCGGGGACCGCAGACGGGACATGCGCTGCTCGACCACGCGATCTCGCAGGCGGAGGAGCAGCTTCGTGATCTGCACGCCCTTGCCGTCGAGCTTGGTGGCCCGCCGGCCGGGGAATTGCCGTGACCTCGTGAGCATTCATCGAGAGGAGAGCGTGATGCCCAAGAAGCTCGTCGTGCGGACCGACAAGGCGCCCGCCCCGCTCCAGGGCGCGCCGTACTCGCAGGCGATCAAGGTGGACAGCCTCGTCTTCGTGTCCGGCCAGATCGCCCTCAAGCCCGGAGCAACGGCGCTGACCGGCGCTACCGTCGGCGAGCAGACCGAGCAGATCTTCGCGAATCTCCGCGCTATCTTGGAAGCGGCGGGGAGCGGGCTCGATCGGCTCGTGAAGACCACGGTGTTCCTCGCGCGCATGGAGGACTTCGCGGAGATGAACGAGGTTTACCAGCGCCACGCGGGGAGCGAGCCGCCCGCGCGGTCCACCGTGCAGGCGGCCAAGCTGCCCGCGGGTGCCCTCGTCGAGATCGAGGCCGTCGCGCATCTGTGACAATACCGCCGCGGGCGATGCGGCGGCGCGGTCAGCCGAGCGATCGGTCCCGGACCACGCGCAGCCCATAGTCCGAGTAGCGCAGGGCAGGGGGCAGGGATGAGCGGTGCGCCACGGGGCTCCACATGTCCTGGTGCCGCCACGCTCCACCGCGGGAGACACGACGTGAGCCGTGCGGGGGGCCCGTGGGGTTCCGCTCCGGCGACGCCGCGTAGTACGCTTCATTCTCCCAGTCGAGGCACCACTCGTGGCAGACGCCGGAGAGGCCGAGCAGCCCGAGAGGGTTGGCCAGCGTCTCCGTGACCCGTGGCGGCCGATCGACCTGGGCGATATCAGGCCGCTCGCTGCCCCATGGGTAGCGCGCATCGTTGAGGCCGCCGCGCGCGGCCTTTTCCCACTCCGCCTCGGTGGGGAGACGATGCGGACCGTCGATTGTCGACAGCCACTCGCAGTAGCCCACCGCCTCGAACCAGTTGACGCCGACCACGGGCTGCTGCGGGTCGGCGAAGCGGCGATCGCTCCACCACGGCGGTGGGGACATCCCCGTGGCGTTGAGGAAGCGCGCGTATTCGTGGTTGGTGACGGGGCTCCGTGCGATCTCGAAGGTGTCGATCCACACGCGATGCCGAGGCCGCTCCCCCGGATGTCCCTCGCTCCAACCCATCCAGAACCAGCCCGCGGCGATTTCCACGAGCTCCATGGCGTCGAGTATAATCGGCGCCACCATGAACTTCGCCGAGCGCATGTCACGTCTGGGAACCGAATCCGCCTTCGAGGTGCTGGCCCGCGCCAAGGCCTTGGAGCGGCAGGGACGGGAGATCATCCACCTCGAGATCGGCGAACCCGACTTCGACACGCCGAAGCACATCCGCGAGGCGGGCAAGCAAGCCCTCGACGAGGGCGCCACGCACTACGGCCCCGCCGCTGGCTTGCCCGAGCTGCGCGAAGCCGTGGCCAAGGACGTGGGGGCGACCCGCAACATTCCCGTCTCCCCCGAGGAGATCGTGGTGACGCCGGGGGCCAAGCCCATCATGTACTTCGTGATCACCGCCCTCGTGAATCCAGGCGACGAGGTGATCTATCCCAATCCCGGCTTCCCCATCTACGAGTCGGTGATCAATTTCGTGGGCGGCAAGCCCGTGCCCATCCCGCTGCGAGAAGAGAGCGACTTCGGCTTCGACATGGCGGCCTTCGAGAAGGCGGTGTCGACCAAGACGAAGCTCATCATCATCAACTCGCCGCAGAATCCCACGGGGGGTGTGCTGGGCACCGACCAGCTCGGGCGCATCGCGGAGTTGGCCGTCCACTACAAGATCCCCGTGCTCACCGACGAAATCTACAAGGCCTTCTTGTACGAGGGCGAGTTCGTCTCCATCACGCGCTTCCCCGGCATGCGCGATCTCGCCATCATCCTGGATGGCTTCTCCAAGGCCTACGCCATGACGGGCTGGCGCATGGGCTACGGCGTGATGCCCATCCCGCTCGCCGAGCACGTGACGCGGCTCATGGTCAACTCGAACTCGTGCACCGCCTCCTTTACGCAGTGGGCGGGCATCGCCGCGCTGCAGGGCGACCAGCTGCCCGTGCGCCAGATGGTCGCCGAGTTCAAGCGCCGCCGTGACCTCATCGTGGCGGGGCTCAACGCCTTGCCCGGGGTGAGCTGCCGCACGCCCAAGGGCGCCTTCTACGTGTTCCCCAACATCAAGGCGCTGGGCAAGCCGTCCGGCCAGGTGGCGGAAGCCATGCTCAAGGAGGGCGGGGTCGCCGTGCTCGGGGGCACCGCCTTCGGCCAGTTCGGCGAGGGCTATCTCCGCCTCTCCTACGCCAACTCCGAGGCCAACATCACCAAGGCCCTCAGCTGGATGCGGCCCGTCCTCACTCGCCTCTCCGGCTAGCTCGTCCGTGGCGTACGACGTAAAGGCGGTGAAACGCCAGTGGGAGGGATACGAGACCCCGCGGCAGTGGGGACGGTATCCCGTGGAGCACGAGCCGATCCGCCGTCACTGCCACATGCTGGAGGACGAGAACCCGCGCTTCCTCGAGGAGGGGCACTGCCCGCCCGTGATGGTGGACTACTTTGCCTCGCTCGGGCCATATCCTCCCGCCGACTACGATATCTTCCCCGTGATCCGCGCCATTCCCACCCCGGGCGACCGCCTCATCAACCTCAACCAGGAGTTCGAGTGGTTCCGGCCCGTGAAGGTCGGGGACCGGCTGGGAGCGAGCCACAAGGTGGTGGCCATCCACCAGCGGGGCACGCGCCTCGATCCGCTCTCCGTGTGGATCCGCACGGAGACGAGCATCGTCAATCAGCGTGACGAGCTGGTCGCCCGCCGCACCAACCAGATTCTGGTCCACCGCACCCCCGAGGAAATCGCCGCGGGGACGAGCCGGGCGTGACGGCGGGGCTCTGCTGGAGCCAGGTGCGGGCGGGCGAGGAGCTCAAGGGCTTTTCCCTCGAGCTGACCATGACGCGCATGGTGGCGCAGGTCTCGGGGACCCAGGACTTCTACCCGGTCCACCACGATCCGGAGTTTGCCCGGCAGGGCGGCCATCGCGACATCTTCGCCAATACCGCGTTCCTCCGTGGCTGTCTCTGCCGCATCGTCACGGACTGGATGGGGGCCGACGGGTTCCTGCGCGCGCTCAGCTTCCAGATGCGGCGCCCCAACTTCCTCGGGGAAACCATCGCCGTTCGCGGTCGTGTGCGGAAGACCATTGCGCCCGACCGGGTGGATCTCGAGCTCTGGATCGAGAACGGGGGCGAGGTGACGGTGCCCGCCACCGCCACCGTGATCCTGCCCGCGTCCTGATGCCCACCGTCGCCGACGTCCTCGTCGATGGTCTCCGCCGGGCCGGCGTGTCGCGGATCTTCGGTGTGCCCGGTGGTGGCTCCAATCTCGAGCTCCTCGAAGCGGCGCGGACGGCCGGTCTGCCCTTCGTGCTCTGTCATCAGGAGAGCGCGGCCTGCATCATGGCCGCGGTCAGCGGTGAGCTCACGGGAGTGCCGGGCGCCGTGCTCTCCACGCTCGGACCCGGAGTGAGTGCCAGCGTCACCGGCCTGGCCCATGCCTTCCTCGACCGGAGCCCGGTGATCTATCTCTCTGACCGTCATCCGGCCTCGGCCCTCGGTTACACCACGCATCAGGCCTTCGACCACGCCGCCATGCTCGCGCCCGTCGTGAAGGGCAGCGTCACCGTCAGCGCGGATTCGGCGAGCCACTGGATCGCTCACGCCGTCCAGCTCGCCCTGGCGGAGCCGCGGGGGCCCGTCCATCTCGATCTTCCCGCCGATGTGGCGGCTCGAGCCGCCGTGCCCCTCGCGGCAAACGTGATGCCCGCGGCGGCGCCCAGTCCGGCGTCCATGGATCTCGACGCCGCGGCGGTCATGATCAAAGGCGCGAAGCGGCCCGTGGTGCTGGTCGGTCTCCAGTGTCGAGGCGCCGATGCGAAGTGGCTACGGGCCTTCTCGGAGGCGCTTCCCGCTCCTGTCCTCGCGACCTACAAGGCCAAGGGCGCACTCCCGGATCCGCATCCCCTCGCCCTCGGCGTATTCACGAACGGCGCTCTCGAGGAGCCGGCGGTCGGCCGCGCCGACCTCATCATCGCTCTCGGCCTCGACACCGTAGAGCTGACTCCGAGGCCCTGGAGCTACACCGCGCCCGTGCTGAGCCTGGTCCGTGCCCCGTCCCCCGGGGGGTATTTCAGCCCCGCCCTCGAGCTGGTGGGTGATCTCGGCCTCGTCCTTGAGGAGCTCGCGCCGCGTCTCCGGAGCCATCACGCCGACTGGGACGTGGTCGAGGTGGACCGGCTGCGTCGCGAGCGCCAGCGCGCGCTCGAGATCCCCGTGCCCGGCCTTGCCCCGCACCGCCTGGTGCAGATCGCGCGCGAGTACACGCCGGCCGGCACCATCGCCACCGTGGACGCGGGCGCGCACATGTTTCCCGCCGCGGAGTACTGGCAGGCGGTCAGTCCCGGGGAGTTCCTCATCTCGAACGGTCTCGCCACCATGGGCTTTGCCGTGCCCGCGGCTATCGCTGCCCAGCTCCTCTACCCCGAGCAGCGCGTGCTGGGCTTCACGGGTGACGGCGGCTTCATGATGGTTGCCTCCGAGCTCGAGACGATGGCGAGGCTCCGCCTGCCCATCACCGTGATCGTGTTCGACGACGCTGCGCTCTCCCTCATCGAGGTGAAGCAGGAGCAGCGCGGCTATACGGGAGCCCCCATGCGCTATGCCGGCCCGGATCTAACCGCGCTGGCCCGGTCCTTCGGGGTGGCGGCGCGGACGGTGACAGACGAGCCGGGCTTCACTGCCGCCCTGGTGGCTGCCCAGGGCGAGCGGGGACCGGCCGTGATCGACGCCCGTATCGATCCCTCGGGCTACCGGGCCATGCTCGAGATCGTCCGCGGCAAGCCGCGCGCCTGAGGCTATACTGACGCCATGGGATTCCTCACGACACAGGACGAGCAGGCGGTTCAGAAAGAGTTCGAGAAGCTGACCGGCCCCGTGACCCTCAGCGTGTTCGCCTCCGAGTTGGGGTCGGAGAACAACTCGCAGGTGGTGGCCCTGATCAAGGAAGTGGGCGCGCTCTCCGACAAGATCACCGTCAAGGTGCTCAATCCGTACATCGAGCGCGACGAGACGGCCGCCTACGGGATCTCCGTCACCCCCGCGGTGGCGGTGGAGGGCAGCAAGGACTACGGTATCCGCTTCCTGGGGGTGCCGGCCGGCTATGAATTCTCCAATCTGATCGACGCCATCATCGCGGTGTCGCGAGGCGAGCCGCAGCTCAAGGACGAGAGCAAGGCCGCGCTGGCTGGACTCGCCCAGGACGTGACCATCAAGGTCTTCGCCACCCCCACCTGACCGCACTGCCCCCGGGCCGTGCGCCTGGCGCAGCACATGTCGATCGCCTCGGACCGGATCCGCTCAGAGTGCGTCGAGGCCAACGAGTTCCCCGACCTGTCCCGCCGCTATCAGGTGATGGCGGTACCCAAGATCGTGATCAACGATCGCGTCGAGTTCGAGGGCGCCATCCCCGAGCAAGACTTCGTCAAAGCGGTACTCCAGGCCGCGGACGGCGCGAGCACCTAGATGGAC
>Ga0126374_10000180_pt1 | contig 13263 bp, 9 predicted proteins | sample PanSoiMetPlot_12_FD_89874 | JGI IMG/M metagenome (GOLD analysis project Ga0126374, IMG submission 89874) | Tropical forest soil microbial communities from Panama - MetaG Plot_12 | ecosystem: Environmental > Terrestrial > Soil > Tropical forest > Bulk soil | place: Panama | collected 2016-02-17
CGCGCACCACGGTCGCCTCGCGCGTGCGCAGACCCAACCAGTCGTCGCCGTGGTAGGTGTCGCTCGAGCGCACGCCGACAATGCGCGGCAGATGAACGCCGCTTGCGGCCTCGACCCGCATAACGCCGCCGCCGGTCGCGTTGGCAAGCGGGGCGAGAACCTCGGTGGTCGAGGTCACCTCGGTGAATTCGCGCGGATTGGCGGGACCCACATTGGCGAGCGCCGTGAGAGTGCCGTCGCTCGCGCGCCACAGCCCAAGCTCATTCGCCTCGATGGTCGAACGCCACACCCCCGGCTCGGCGGGCGAGAGCGGTACCGTGCGCGTCTTGCCCGAGGGGGTCGTCAACGTGACATCGCTGACGCTGTCCGACATCGTCTGCCGCTGCACCGTGAGGTCGCGCCCGCGCACGATGAGCCGCAAGGCTTCCTCCTCGAGGTCCGGTTGCTTCATCAGCCAATGCGAGAGCCGCCGCAGCAGGTCGAGGTGCGGCCCGCCGCCCTCATAGCCGCGCGCCCACAGCCAGATGTGGTCGGAGAGAAGCAGCGCGACGCGGCCTTCGCCTTCGCGCGAGAGCAGCAGCAACGGCTTGTTCTCCGGGCCCTGCATCACCGTGGTGCCTTTGGCGGCGCGGCTGTCGACGAGGCGGAACCAGCGGCTCCAGTGCGGCGGATCTTGTTCGGCGCCCTCAAGCCCGCGCGTCACCGGATGGCGCTTGCCCAATTCGGTGAGCCGCGCATGAAACGCGCCGTCGGTGGTGCGGCCGTTCGGTTCGGCGGGCAGGATGATGTCGAGCGGCGTGCGCCAGATGCTGGTGGGACTCGCGTAATCGGGCCCGGCAGCAACCAGCACCGCGCCGCCCTGGCGCACATAGCGCGCGATATTGTCGAAATAGATGACCGGCAGCACGCCCTGCCGCGCGTAGCGGTCGAAGATGATGAGCTGGAACTCGTTGATCTTCTGCTGGAACAGCTCGCGGGTGGGGAAGGCGATCAGCGACAATTCGTTGATCGGGGTGCCATCCTGCTTCTCCGGCGGGCGCAGAATGGTGAAATGCACGAGATCGACGCTGGCATCGGACTTGAGCAGATTGCGCCACGTGCGCTCGCCCGCATGCGGCTCGCCGGACACGAGCAGGACACGCAGCTTGTCGCGCACGCCGTCGATGGAGACGACCGCGCGATTGTTGACGGCGGTAAGCTCTCCCTCGAGCGGGGAGGCTTCGATCTCCACGATGTTCGGCCCGGCGTGCGGGATCGGCACGGTGACGTTGACGGCGCCGCCCACGCGCACATTGCGATTCTCGATGAGCTCGCCATCACGCCGCACCGCCACCTGCGCCGGACCTCGCGGCGCGCCCTGATCCTCGACCCGAAACGTGATCGTCTGCGTCTGCCCGACAATGCCGAAGCGCGGGGCCGTCACCAGCACGACGCGGCGATCGCGCTCGTTCTTGTGACCGGTGATCAGGCCGTGCACTGGCGCGGCGAAGCCGAGCGCCGCGACCTCGCCCGGCACGTCGTGCACGCGCCCGTCGGTAATCAAGATCGCGCCGGCCACGCGCTCGGCCGGCACGTCGGACAGCGCAGAGGAAAGCGCCGTGAACAAGCGGGTGCCGTCGGTCTCTCCATCGGCTTGTCCGGCCTCGACGAAGCGCACTTCCAAGCCGGCGATATGGCCGAGCCGCTCGGCAAGCGCGGCGCGCGCCGCTTCCGTCTGTTGCAGACGGTCGCCGAACTCCTGGCTCGGGCTTTTGTCGATGACGACGGCGGCGACCGAGGTGAGCGGCTCGCGGTCTTCGCGGGTGATCGAGGGATTGGCGAGCGCGAGCACGAACAGCGCGAGCGCGATGGCGCGGATTACCGCCGCGCGGGCGCGGGCGAAGACCAAGAGGAGCGAGAGGACCAAAGCCACCGCGACCGCGGTCCACACCATGTACGCGGGCACAAGCGGAGAAAAGGAGATCCCGAGGTTCAATGTTTCAACTTCCCTTCTCCGTGGTCCCCGCGCAAGCGGGGAACCATATTCCAGAGGTGGTGGTCATGGGTCCGCGCTTGCGCGAGGACGACATCATTGTCCCAACCGCTCCAGCAATGCCGGGACGTGCACTTGGTCGGCCTTGTAGTTGCCGGTGAGCGTGTACATCACGATGTTGACGCCGGCGCGGAAGGCGAATTCGCGCTGGCGCGGCTCGGCGGAAACGAGCGGAAGCATGGCTTGCCCGTCCTGGCGCATCGCCCAGGCGCCGGCGAAATCGTTGGAGGTGATGATGATCGACGATACGCCGTCGCCGGCGCGCGCCGGACGGCTCGCGGGCTCGTCGTCCTCGGCGGCGGGCAGCGCTTCCACCCACAATTGGCCGGAGCTGAAGCGGCCGGGAAAGTCCTTCAACAGGTAAAACGTCTTCGTCAACACGTGATCGCGCCGCACCGGCTCGAGCTCGGGAATATCGAGCGAGGAGAGGATCGAGCGCAGCGCCTGCATGCCCGGACCGCGGCTCTCGCCGCCAGTGCCAGGGGGAGCCTCGAGCGCATCGCGTGTGTCAAACAGCACCGTGCCGCCCTGCTTCATGTAGGCGTCGATGTGCTCGAGCGCTTCGCGCGAGGGCTTTGCCGCGCTCGGCACGATCGGCCAATAGATCAGCGGGTAGAACGCAAGCTCATCGCGCGCCGGATCCAGCGCGATCGGCTCACCTGCCTCGAGCGCGGTGCGCTGGGCGAGGAACAAGGTGAGGCCCTGCAGCCCGGCCTTGGTGATGCGGTCGACCTCGGCATCGCCGGTGATGACGTAGGCAAGACGCGTCTCGAGCGTCGATCGCAACGCCTGCTCGTCCGAGCTCGTCGCGCGCGCGGGCGCTTGGCTCTGCGCGAAAGCGTATGGGGAAACGAACAGCGCGCCGGCAAATATTGCCAGCGCCAGGATGGCTGCCGCCGGCCGCCGGCGTACGAGTTGGCGGAGCCCGCCGGCGAGCAGGAACACGACGAATGCATCGAGCGCGAGCAGCGCGAGCGCGATGATCAGGATGGGCCCGCGCAGATCCTCCGGTTCGATCGTTCGATAACCTTCTCGGCGCGCGTTAAGCACGGAGGTGTCGAGCGGCGCGAGCCGGTCATTGGGTGCGAGCGCGTTGACCGCCAGCAATCCCTCCGCCGGTCCATAAAAGCCCGGCGGATGGTCGGACGTTGCGCGGCCGCTAAACGTCGCTGGCACCGCACGCGCGCTCGCGGGCGGCGGCCCGAACGCACCAAAGCCGTCGAGAATGCGCGTCGGTGGCAACACCTCGCGATCGGCGCGGGCATTGGGAGTCGTGGCATCGCTCGCTGCCACCGTGCCGGCCAAAGAGACGATTCGCTTGAGCATTTCGACGAATGTGCCCGATAGCGGCAGGTCTGACCAGCGCGTATCGGCGCTGACATGAAACAAGACGATCAGGCCTTTGCCGCGGCGCTGGGCTGTCACCAGCGGCGTGCCGTCGGCAAGCGTCGCCCAGGTCCGTTCGGTCAGCGTGGCATCTGGCTCCGCCAACACCTGTCGGCTGATGCTGACGTCGGTCGGCACAGTCATGCCGAAGAACGGGCTTTCGCGCGCGAAGGCGCTGAGCTGCTGCGGCTGTTCCCAAGACAGGCTGCCGCCGAGAATGCGCCCGCCGCGTCTCAGTCGCACCGGCACAAGATCATCGTCAGCGGCGGCAAGCCGCGGGCCGGCGAAGCGCACGAGCACGCCGCCGTCATCGAGCCAGCGCGTGAGCTGATCGCGCGCTTCCGAGACGTTGCCCACGTCGGCGAGTATCAACATCGGCAGTCGCTGCTCGATGAATTGGCTCACCGCCTGCGCGGGCGAGCCGCGCTCGGCGAGCCGCACATCGGCGAATGGCCCGAGCGCGCGCGTGAGATAATAGGTCGAGGCGAGCAGCGGCTGAGCGGTATCGACGGTCGAGCCGGTGACCACGCCGACGGAACGCCGGCGCCAGCGCTTATCGAGCAGCGCCACCGCGCCGGCCGAGCGCTCGCCCCCGATCTCCAGCCGAGCGATATCGTTGCGGATCTCGACAGGCAGCGTGAGCTCGGCCTCGCTCTCGCGCTCGCCGTCCTTGAACGCGAACGAAGTATCGCCGAGCGGCAGGCCCTTGAGATCCAGCGCGCGCACGGTGCCGGTTTCCGCGCCGCCGCTCCCCGCGCGCAAGACCTTCACGGTCAACGCGCCGGCCGCGTTATCGGGGCCGGTGAGCGCATGCGCGGTTGGGATACCGCCCTCGACCACCGTGATCGGCCGTTGCTCGATCAATCGCCCGAATGCCGCGACAAAATCGTTGCCGCCGCCGAGATCGACGCCGTCGCTGAGCCAAACGAGCTCGACATCGGGCGCGGCAGCGAGAAAACGGCCGAGCGCCGGCAGCGCATCCGCGCGCTCGACCGAGTATGGCTTCGGCTTGATCTGTTTGAGACGCACGCGCGCCGCCGCCGGCGGCTCGAACGAGACGTCGCGCGCCCCTTCGGAGAGCGGGATCAGCGCAACGCCGCGATGATCGGTTTCCGCCCGCGCGATGAGATCATCGGCGCTGCGCATGCGCATATCCCACGTTCCCGCTGCCGGGAAGCCGTCGTCGATCAATATCGCGAGCGGCCCCTTGCTGGCCGAGCCGGCAAGCGGCGGATTCCACAACGGGCCGGCGGCGGCGATGATCACCAGCGCGGCGAGCGTGAGGCGCAGCAGCGTGAGCCACCATGGCGTGCGCTGCGGCGTCTCCTCCCTCGGCGCGATGTCGAAAAGAAGCCGCGTCGGCGGGAATGCGATGCGGCGCGGCTGCGGTGGAATGAGCCGCAGCAGCCACCACAGAACGGGCAGGCTCAAGAGTGCGAGCAAAACGAGCGGCTGCGCGAAGCCGAGGGGAAGGCCCGCCATCATGCGCGCCTCCCGATTTGCCCCGCGACGCCGAGCCGCCCGCCGATCGCCGCGCCGGGAGGCGGTGCGCCTAGACGCACGTGCAGCGCCAGCAACAATTCGGTCGCCGGGTGATCGGTGCGATGGATGGTGAAGCTCCAGCCGAGCTTGTCGGTTTCGGCGCGGATTTCCGCGCGATGACGTGCCACGCGCATCTCGTATTCGCTCTTCCAAGCTTCGGCGCGGCCGGCGGTGATCGATCCTGCGCCCTCCGGCTCGATGAACTCGACGCGCCCGGAATAGGGAAAGATTTCTTCCGCCGGATCGACGATCTGCACCGTGTGTCCGTGCGCGCCGGTCGCGGAGAGCTGCGCCAGCGTGGCGCGCACTTGCGCAATCGGGGTCCAGAAATCCGACACCACGACGATCTCGGCGAGCGAGGAGGGCGCAAACAGCGGCGGAAGGCTCGGCCGTTCGGTGACGTCATGCACGATCGCGTTCGCCATCTTGTCCAACACGTTACGGCTGCCGGTCGGCCGCATCAGGCCCGGCATGCCGACGCGCTCGCCCGCCTGGACCAGAATTTCGGCCAGCGCGAAAGCGACGACCAGACAGCGGTCAAGCTTGGAGTCTTCGGCGAGCTGTGAGCGAAACTGCATGGAACGGGAGCGATCCGGCCACAGCCACACAGTATGCGCCGCCTCCCATTCCTGCTCGCGCACATACAGATGCTCATCGCGGGCGGATCGACGCCAATCGACGCGGCGCGCCGGCTCGCCCGACAGGAAGCGGCGGTACTGCCAAAAATTTTCCCCGGGACCCGCGCGCCTGCGGCCATGCAGCCCATGGATGACGGTAGCAGCGATGCGGCGCGCCTCGAGGATCAGGCGCGGCATGGTTTGCGCGAGCGAGCGGGCCTCGCCGCTCGCCCGCTGCGTTGCCCTGATCTCGTGCTTGTCCGCGCGCTGCTTTGCCGCTGCCATCCGACTATCCGATGCGGGCCTTGAGCTTACCGATAACGCCTTCCATGCTCTCGCCGTCGGCGCGCGCGGCAAAGGTGAGCGCCATGCGGTGCTTGAGGATCGGCTCGGCCATGGCGACGACGTCGTCGATCGACGGGGAGAGGCGCCCGTCGATGAGCGCGCGGGCGCGCGCCACCAGCATCAGCGCTTGGCTCGCGCGCGGGCTTGGCCCCCAGGAGATCAACTTGCCGATCTCGCCGCTCTCGGGGCCGGGACGCGCCGAACGCACGAGGTTGAGGATCGCCTCCACCACGGATTCGCCGACCGGCAGGCGGCGCACCAGGCGCTGCGCCGCCAGTAGCTCGTCGGCCGTCATGGTCGGCTTGGGCTTGCTCTCCTCGGTGCCGGTGGTGTCGAACACGATTTTGCGCTCGGCCTCGTGGTCCGGGTAATAAACGTCGATCTGCATGAGAAAGCGATCGAGCTGCGCCTCTGGAAGGGGGTAAGTGCCCTCCTGCTCGATCGGGTTCTGAGTCGCGAGCACGTGGAACGGGCGTGGAACGTCGTGACGATTGCCGGCGACCGTGACGTGGTGCTCCTGCATGGCCTGCAGCAGCGCGGATTGGGTGCGTGGGCTCGCGCGGTTGATTTCGTCGGCCATCAGTAATTGGCCGAAGATCGGACCAGGGATGAAGCGGAAGCTGCGCTTGCCGCCGGGGCTCTCGTCCAGCACCTCGCTGCCGAGGATGTCGGACGGCATCAGGTCCGGCGTGAACTGGATGCGGCGCGCGTCGAGCCCGAGCACGATGCCCATCGTCTCGACCAGCTTGGTCTTGGCGAGGCCGGGAAGCCCGATCAGCAGCGCGTGCCCACCACAGAGCACCGTGATGAGCGCCTGCTCCACGACCGGGTCCTGCCCGAAGATCACATTGCCGATTGCTGCCTTCGCGGCGGCGACCTGGGCGCCGGTCGCTTCCGCTTGGCGCACGATCATGTCTTCGAGCTTTTCCAGCCCGTCGGTGGCTGCAGCCATGAGATCAGTTCCTTCTCCTCGATCCATTGCTCGGGTCGGCTATGGCTCGGATCGTGTCGCCAGGCCCATCGGACTTGACCAAAAAACGTGCAACATTCGGGCCATGCGCCCGGCGACGCAGGCACGCAGCGGCGGCGGCTGTCGCCTCGAATCCCTCACAACTGCTGGAGATTACGCTATTTTTCACTGGGTGCGATCCCGCCTCGGCGTAGCTCTGCCTCGATCGCCCCAGAACCCCGGCCGCTCGACAAAGGCTCGTGAGCGCCTTGAACTCCTTGGGCTTTTCCGCCCGCCTCGACCGGGCAGGGGATAAGTTCGCTCGCAACCAAGACCCAGTGAAAACAGCCGGTCACCGCACAAGTTCCAGATAGACAATGGCAGACGAACGGCGCGGGTGCGCTCAACTCATCGTGAGGCGGCCTCGCCGCCCTGACGGCGTTTCGGCTTTGGCCGAGGAGATGGAGCCGTGATCGGCAAGCGCGCCGCCTCGCGAGGCTCCGCTCCCGATGGGGGGGAGCTGCACAAGGCCAACCCCTCTTTTCTCGCGCTCACCGCGGTCGGCATCGTGTTCGGCGATATCGGCACGAGCCCGCTCTACACGCTGTCCGTCACGCTTGCCGCCACCGGCCACGCCGTGCCGACCGCTTCCGACGTGCTTGGCATCGTCTCGCTCATCTTCTGGGCGCTGATAGCGATGGTGTCGCTCAAATATGTCGTCCTCGTCTTGCGCGCGGATAATGAGGGCGAAGGCGGGATTCTGGCGCTGCTGTCGTTGGTGGCCCACGGGCGGATCGCGAACGGTCGCGGGATTCCGATTCTCGTCCTGCTCGGCATTACGGGCGCGGCGCTGCTTTACGGTGACGGGGTGATCACGCCGGCGATTTCCGTGCTTTCGGCGATGGAGGGCCTCAAGCTGGTCACGCCCGCCCTCGAGCGGTTCGTCCTCCCGCTTACCATTGGGGTTCTCGTCGCATTGTTCACGCTGCAGCGGCGCGGAACGGCAAATATCGGGCGTCTGTTCGGCCCGATCATGGTCGCCTGGTTTCTTGCCATCGGGTTACTCGGCGCCGCCAACATCTACCTCGCGCCCGCCATTCTCGAAGCGCTCAGTCCCGGCGAGGCGGCGCGTTTCGCTTTTACAAATCCGGTCACAGCCTTCACGGTGATGGGCGGGGTCTTTCTTGCGCTCACCGGCGCGGAAGCGCTCTACGCCGACATGGGCCATGTCGGCGCGACCGCCATCCGCCGTGCTTGGGCCGCTCTGGTGCTGCCGGCGCTGCTTCTGAATTATTTCGGCCAAGGCGCGCTCGTGCTTGCCGATCCCACCGCAATCGACAGCCCGTTCTACAAATTGGCGCCGGGTTGGGCGGTGATGCCGCTGGTGGGACTGGCTGCGCTGGCGACCATCATTGCGTCCCAGGCGCTCATCTCGGGCGTCTTCTCCCTCACTCGCCAGGCGATGCAGCTCGGGCTTTGCCCGCGCATGTGGATCGTGCCGACCTCGCCCGAGGAGGCCGGGCAGATCTATGTCCCGACTGCCAATTGGCTGCTTATGATCGGCACGTTGCTGGTCGTCGTGTTGTTCAAGACATCGCAGCATCTGGCCGGCGCCTACGGCATCGCCGTATCCGGGACCATGCTGGTCACGACGATCCTGCTCTATCGCGTGACCATCGAGCGCTGGAGATGGCCGCCCGCGCTCGCGATCTTCATCATCGTGGTCTTTGGCGCGGTCGACGCGACCTTTCTCGCCTCCAACTCGCTGAAGATCGTCGACGGCGGCTGGTTTCCGATCACCGTCGGTGGCGCGATGGTGGGATTGATGCTCTGCTGGCGCCAGGGCTCCTCGCTCGTGCGCCACCGCCTCCGGGAGATGTCGATGCCGCTCGAGCAGTTCGTCAAGAACATCGACAAGATGGTGGTGGCGCGGGTCCCAGGCGTGGGCGTGTGGTTGACCAAAGGCACGCACGATGCATCGCCGGTGCTGCTGCACCATGTCAGGCACAACCGCGTCGTGCACGAAACCTTGATCCTGATGACTTTTGCCGGCGACCGGCGGCCGCGCGTGCCGTTGGCAGAGCGCCATTCGATCGCAGGCCTTGGCCACGGCATCCACCGCATTCAGGTGCGGCTCGGTTTCATGCAGACGCCGGACATTCCCGCAGCGCTCAGGAGTTGCAAGACGCTCGGCCTCGAGATCAATCTCGGCGAAGTGCATTATTACATCGCTCACGAAATCGTGGTTCGCCGTGCAAAGAACTCGGCGATGGCGGGGATACCGTTCGCGATCTTTGGCTTCCTCGCGCGCATCGCGAGCCGTGCCCCCGATTTCTTCAAGATTCCCCGCGAGGGGCTCTCCGAGGTGGGCTTTCACATCGAGATTTGATCGTCCCTCGTGGGCGGCGCGGAGCTAGGAGCTAAATGTGCGACGTTGGGCGTCCACTCGGATTCGCCGGCCCCGGCGACATGTTAGACTTGATCCGCCATTATCCCGGGCACAGATCGCAACCATGGCGCAGAAGACTGAACACGTCGGGCTCGACGCCATCGCAGGCATCGCGCGCGAAGCCTCGCGCAAGGGGCCGCCGCCGGTGCATCTTTGGAATCCGCCTTTTTGCGGCGACCTCGATATGCGCATCGCCTCCGACGGCACCTGGTTTTACCTCAAAACTCCGATCGGCCGATCGGCGCTGGTGAAGCTCTTTGCCTCTGTCCTCAGGCGCGATGGCGACAAATATTTCCTGGTCACGCCCGTGGAGAAATGCGGCATCGTCGTGGAAGACGCGCCGTTCCTCGCGGTCGAACTCAAACCGGAGAAGGCGGCACAAGGCCAGGTACTGCATTTTCGCACCAATGTGGACGACTGGGTGGCCTGCGGTCGCGATCACGCGTTGCGCTTCGAGCCCGAACCGGAAACCGGTGGGCTCAAGCCTTATCTCCACGTCCGCCGCAATCTCTGGGCGAAAGTGACGCGCGCGCTGTTCTACGATCTCGTCGAACTGGGCGAGGAGCGCGCGATCGGAGGCGAGCGCATGTTCGGCGTTCCTTCGAGCGGAGAGTTTTTCGCCATGGCGCCGGCCGCAAGCTTGCAGGATTTGCGATGACAGACGTGGCGCTGCCGAACGGCGCAACGAGCGATGATTTCTTTCATCGCGCTCGGGCGCGGCTCACGCTCGACGTGCCGCCCGCGCTCAACGACCTGGCGGCGCAGGCCAAGCGCGGCGATCTCGACCTCGACCCCGCGGCCTGGGAGCGCGCCGGCGTGAAAGCGACGCGGCCGGCAGCGGTGCTCGTTCCTGTGATCGATCGCGGCGAGCCCACGGTATTGCTCACGCTGCGCACAGAGCTTCCGAGCCATCCCGGGCAGATTGCGTTTCCGGGCGGAAAAATCGATCCGCATGACCGCACGCCGGCCGATGCCGCGCTGCGCGAGGCGGCAGAGGAGATCGGGCTTGGCCGTGCATTGATCGAGCCGATCGGCTATCTCGATCTCTATCTCACCTTCTCCGGCTATCGGATCCTGCCGACGGTCGCGCGCGTTCGTCCCGACTACAAGTTGGTGTTGTCCACGGCGGAAGTCGCCGAGGCCTTCGAGGTGCCGCTCGCTTTCCTGATGGACGCGCAAAATCACGCGCTGCACAGCCGCGATTGGAAGGGCGTGACGCGCAGGTACTACGCCATTCCCTTCGGTGAGCGTTACATCTGGGGCGTCACTGCGGGCATCTTGCGGAATTTGTACGAGCGCATTTATGCGGACTAAAGTGAAATTCGCCGAAATGGATCTGGAGCTTTCGCCCGGAACAGCAGAGCGATGATCCGCCCCGTCCTCACCGAAATCGCGCTGTTCCTGGCGCCGTTCCTCGTCTACGCCGTTTTCTTATGGGCGACGCAGGCGGGCGTGCTGCATCCGGACTCCTGGAGCCTGCCGCGCGTCGCCTGGCTCGTGATGGCGGCGCTCGTGCTCATGATCGGCAGCTTCGTCGTATTGGCGCAGTGGGGCGGCTCGCCCCCGGGCTCGACCTACGTTCCGGCCCACATGGAGGACGGCCGCTTCGTGCCGGGCGGGACGAAGTGACGCAAGCAAGCCGCCGGCTGGATGCCGCATGGCTGCGCGAGGCGCCGCTGCGCGACATCCTCGCTGCGCTCGACGGGCAAGGCGAGGAGACCCGAGTCGTCGGCGGCGCGGTGCGTAACGCGCTCCTCGGTGAACCGCACGGTGATACTGACATCGCCACCACCGCGCTGCCCAGCGAGGTAATCCGCCGCGTCGAAACGGCAGGTTTCAAGGCGGTGCCCACCGGCATCGAGCACGGCACCGTGACCGTCGTGGGCGCCGGGCGGCCGTTCGAAGTCACCACCTTGCGCGAAGATGTTGAGACGTTCGGCCGTCATGCCAAAGTGGCTTTCGGCCGCGATTGGAAACGCGACGCCGAGCGCCGCGATTTCACCATGAACGCGCTGTCGCTCTCCCGCGACGGAACGATCTACGACTACGTCGGCGGCCTCGCCGACATCGAGGCGCGGCGCGTTCGCTTCATTGGCGATGCCGCAACGCGCATGGCCGAGGACTATCTGCGTATCCTGCGATTCTTCCGTTTCCACGCCGCCTACGGCGAGGGCGCTCCCGACGCGGAAGGGCTCGCGGCCTGTATCGAGGCGCGCGACGGCCTCGAGCAATTGTCGCGCGAGCGCGTGCGCATGGAGGCGCTCAAGCTCCTCGTCGCCAAGCACGCCGTGCCTACGCTGGCGCTGATGACTGAGACGGGTTTGATTGAGCAGGTGCTCGGCGGCGTACCCCTGCTCGCGAGCTACTCCAATATGGTCAAGCTCGAGGGTGCACTTGCGCTTGCGCCCGATGCCATACGCCGGCTCGGCGCGCTCGCCGTCTCGGTGGTCGAGGACTCGGACCGCCTGCGCGAGCGGCTGCGCCTCACCAACGCGGAGTACGAGCGGTTGGCGTCGATGGTGGAGGGCTGGCGGCAAATTTCAGCGGGCTTGCAGGGGCAGGAGGCCCGGGTTCTGCTCTATCGGGTCGGACCGGAGCGTTTCACCGATCGCATCCTGCTCGCCTGGACGCGTTCGCCGCAAGGCGCGGCGGATCGGGCCTGGCATCGACTCACGACGCTGCCCGCACGCTGGAGCGCGCCGGCATTCCCACTCAAGGCTGCCGACTTCATCGCGCGGGGCGTGCCGAAAGGACCCGGTCTGGGTGCGGCGCTCGCCACGGCCGAGGAGGCGTGGATCGCGGCCGGATTTCCGGCGGATGCGGCTCAAGTGGCGGCCATTGCGGACGCGGCGGCGGCCGCAACAAGGTGATGCTGCGCCAGCCGACTCGCTCCGCGGCCCGTTGCGCACTACATTTGCCAGAACCAGGTTATCATGAGTAACAGCCGCCGTCCCGCTGATATCGCGCGCCGCTCGGCGAAAGCGCTCAAGGCGCGGCCCCGCGATGCATTTCGCCGCGAGACTTTCGCACTGCCGCGCGAGAAGGCGCGCGAAAAGGCACGCGAAATCTTTCGCCGCTATCCAAAGGCCGACTACATGACCGAGATCGAATCCTGGCGCGAACTTCCGGGCGACCGCATCGAATTCACTATGCGGCGGCTTCCGAGCGCGGATTGATATCAATTCCGCTTCACAAGCTCATCTAGCAGCGCTCCCGCGAGGCACGCGTCGCGGGATGCCTTCGGAGTATGACGGCGAGCAACGTCACGTGATACTTCAATCGCTCTCGTTGGCTCTTGCCGAAATCTCGTTGCCGCAGCTCGCGCTAATTGCCGCAATGGCCCTCGTTGCTTCGTTCGTCGGCGGAGTTGCCGGCTATGGCACTGGCGCGCTGATGCCGCTGGTCCTGGTGCCGATCGTGGGCGCCGAGCCAGTCGTGCCCATCCTTTCGCTCTCGGCGCTTTTGACGAACAGCAGTCGCGCGACGGCGTTTTGGGGTTTTGTCGATGGACGTCGCGCCTTGCTGGTGCTCATCGCGGCGGTGCCGACCTGCGTGCTCGGCGCCTGGGCTTATACCCTGCTCACTGGCAAAGGCGCCGCCCTTGTGATCGGCGCGATGCTCATGGCGAGCGTGCCGCTGCGCCGGCTCATGCGCCGGCGCGGGCTTGCGCTCTCGAGCCACGGATTGGCAGCGGCTTGCTTCGGCTGGGGACCGCTCGCCGGCGGCACCGTCGGCGCCGGCGTAATCCTTCTCTCGCTTCTGATGGCGGCTGGACTTGAAGGCGCCGCCGTGGTCGCGACCGATGCCGTCATCTCCATCGGCATTGGGCTCGCCAAACTTGCGACCTTCGGGCTCGCCGGCGTCGTGAGCGCGAAGGTGATCGCCGTCGCGCTGCTCATCGGCGCCGTGGCGTTTCCGGGCGCCTTCCTTGCCAAGCGGCTCA
>Ga0126374_10000184_pt1 | contig 13192 bp, 12 predicted proteins | sample PanSoiMetPlot_12_FD_89874 | JGI IMG/M metagenome (GOLD analysis project Ga0126374, IMG submission 89874) | Tropical forest soil microbial communities from Panama - MetaG Plot_12 | ecosystem: Environmental > Terrestrial > Soil > Tropical forest > Bulk soil | place: Panama | collected 2016-02-17
CCCTCGGTTTCCGGCGCGGCGACCGCCTCTCCATCATCGGCGACAACCGGCCGCGGCTCTACGCGGCCCAGCTCGCCGCCCAGGCCTTGGGGGGACTGTCGGTGGCCGTGTACCAGGATTCCATCGCCAAAGAGCTCGCCTACGTGTGGAACCACGCCGAGGTGAGCATGATCGTGGCCGAGGACCAGGAGCAGGTCGACAAAATCCTCGCATTGCGGGCGGAGCTCCCCGCGCTACGCGTGGTGATCTTCGACGATCCTCGCGGTCTCACCCGCTATCGGCACGACTGGCTTCAGTCCTACTCCGACGTGCAGGAGGCGGGACGGAAGTTCGGGACGGCCCACCCCGGCTATTTCGAGGCCGAGGTCGACCAGGGCAAAGCGGACGACGTCGCCGTCATCTGCTACACCTCCGGTACCACCGGCCATCCCAAAGGCGCCATGATCACCCACGCCAACGCCATTGGCGTGGCGGAGATCTTCTGCCGAGAAGCGCACGTCCGTCCAGAGGACACCTCGCTGGCGTACCTGCCGATGGCGTGGGCGGGCGACGCCGTCTACACTCTCTTCGCGAGCCTGGTCGCCGGCTTCTGCGCCAACTGTCCGGAGAGCCCGGAAACGGTGCAGCGGGACCTCCGCGAGCTCGGGCCCACCACCGTCCTTGCCCCCCCGCGCATCTGGGAGAACATGCTCACGGCCATCCAGGTGCGGGCCAACGATGCCACGCCGCTCAAGCGGCGCACCTTCAATCTCTTCCGCTCCGCGGCCGAGCGCGCGGAGATCCTGCGCTCGGAGGGCAAGGCGGTGCCCGCCGGGCTCCGTCTCGCCACCGCCCTCGGCGAGTTCTTCGTTTACGGCCCCGTGCGCGATCAGCTCGGACTCCGGAAGGCGAAGTGGGCGCTCACGGGCGGCGCTCCCCTCGGCCCCGACACCTTCCGCTTCTTCCGGTCCATCGGGGTGAACCTCAAGCAGGTCTACGGCTCGACGGAGACGAGCGGGCTCGTCTCCCTGCAACCGGACACCGAGGCCAATCCCACCAGCGCGGGCCGACCCGTCCCGGGTATGGAGGTGAAGATCGCCGACCGCGGCGAGGTGCTCGTGCGCGGGTGCACCGTGTTCAAGGGCTACCTCAAGAACGAGGAAGCCACGCGCGAGGTCATCGATTCCGACGGCTGGTTCCACACGGGCGACGCGGGCTTCATCGACCCGCGCGGCCACCTCGTCATCATCGATCGCGCCAAGGACGTTGGCGCCCTCGCTGACGGCACCCCTTTCGCCCCGCAGTTCATCGAGAACAAGCTCAAGTTCAGCCCGTACATCCGCGAGGCGGTGGCCTTCGGACATGAGAACTCCTTCGTGGCCGCCATGGTCGCCATCGACCTCTCCACGGTGGGCAACTGGGCGGAGCGCCGTGGGCTGCCCTACACGTCCTACATGGATCTCTCCCAGAAACCCGAGGTGCGGGGGCTCATCGCGGGCGAGATTGTCAAGGCGAATCAGACGCTGCCCGACAGCACGAAGATCCGCCGCTTCCTCCTCCTCACCAAGGATCTGGAGGCCGACGACGCGGAGATGACGCGCACCCGCAAGGTCCGTCGCCGCTTCGTGGCGGAGAAGTATGTCGCGGTCATCGATGCCTTCTACCGCGGCGACACCGAGGTGGAGCTGACCACCACCATTACCTACGAGGATGGACGCCAAGCGTCGATCCAGTCGCGGGCCCGCATTGAAGAGGTGGAAGGAGCGCCCGTCCATGTCTGAAGAGTTCGGCTTCTTCCTCCTCCTCCTTTCGAACGGCGTGCTCATCGGTCTCATGTACTCCCTGATCGCCCTGGGATTCGTGCTCGTCTACAAGGCGACCGACGCGGTGAATTTCGCGCAAGGCGAGTTCGTGATGATCGCGGGCCTGGTGGTGGCCCTGGCCATGAGCGCGGCGGGGGCGCCCCTGTGGATCGCGGTGATTCTCGGGCTCGTCAGCATGATCGTGTTCGGGTTCGCCCTCGAGCGGGTGGTGCTGCGCAAGCTGATCGGACGGCCCATCATCGCGGTGGTCATGGCCACCATCGGGCTCGCCTCCGTCCTCCGCGGCGTGGGCCCCACCTTCTTCGGGGCGGGGACGAAGCCCTTGCCCTTGCCCATCAGCGACGAACCCTTCGTGATCGGCCCCCTGTTCATTCCGCCCATCCAGCTCCTGGGCGCCTCGGTCAGCCTCGTCTTCATAGCGGCCTTCGGCTGGTTCTTCCTCTGGTCGCGCAAGGGCATCGCCATGCGCGCGGTGGCGGACAACCAGCAGGTGGCCATGGCCATGGGCATCAACGTGGAGCGCTATTTCGGGCTGGCGTGGGCCATGACGGGCATCGTCTCGGCGCTCGGCGGTATTATCTGGGGCAACCTGCTGGGTGTCGACGTCAACCTCTCCCTCGTCGGGTTCAAGGTCTTCCCCGTGGTCATCCTGGGCGGCCTCGACTCGATCCCGGGCGCGGTCGTCGGCGGCCTCATCGTGGGCATCGTGGAAAACATCGTGGCGGGCTACGTCGATCCCTACGTGGGCGGAGGGACCAAGGACTTCGCACCCTATGTCCTCATGATTCTCGCCCTGATGGTTCGGCCGTACGGCATCTTCGGCAAACGGATCATCGAGCGGGTCTAGCGCGATGAGAAGGGCCCATCTGCTTCGTTGCCGCCCTCGGCCGCACGCTCAACGTACAGAGAGTACGCCTCGCGTGCGGCTCTCGGGCGGCGCCTCGCATCTGGACCCTTCTCATCGCGCTAGCGGGCGCGCGTTGAAGGCGTAGGGGGGAGGGCGAATGTTTCATCGTGAGTCGGGGGTGTTGAAGACGACGTACGAGGCGGACATGGCGCTCTATCCGCTGCCCATCGCGCGGTGGACGGTGGGCGCGATGGCCGTGCTCTTCTTCGTGGCGATTCCGCTCACCCTCGACCAGTACTACCTCTCCCTCGCCAACCTCGTCTGGATCTCCGTGGTTGGCGCCCTCGGCCTCAACATTCTCGTGGGCTACACGGGGCAGGTGTCCATCGGGCACGGGGCCTTCATGTCGGTGGGCGCCTACACCGCGGCGAACCTGGCCATCCGCTTGGGTTCACCGTGGCCCGTCAATCTTCTCGCGGGAGGACTCATGGCCGCGCTGGTGGGGGCGGTGGTGGGGATCCCTTCCGTGCGCATCAAGGGCCTCTATCTCGCCATCGCCACTCTCGCCGGTCAGCTCATCATCGAGTGGACCATCAACCACGTCACCTTCATCAGCGGTGGCGTGCAGGCCTCCATCGACGTCCCCCGGCCGCGTCTCGGCTCCTACGTGCTCTCGAGCCAGCGCCAGATGTACTTCTTCCTCCTCGTCTTCGTGGTCCTGGCCATCGTGGCCACCCTCAATCTCATCCGGAGCCGGATAGGGCGCGCCTTCATCGCCATCCGCGACCAGGACATCGCCGCGGAGATCATCGGCATCGACATCTTCCGCTACAAGCTCCTCGCCTTCGCCATCTCCTCTTTTTACGCGGGCGTCACCGGAGTCCTCTACACGTACTATCTCGGCATCGCCAACTACGAGCAGTTCCAGATCGGCGTGTCCATCGACTACCTCGCCATGATCATCATCGGCGGGCTCGGCTCCGTGCTCGGCTCGGTGCTCGGAGCCATCTTCGTCACCCTCCTTCCCATCGCGATCCGTTACGCCATGGAGGCCTTTGGAGGCCTCTTCTTCTCGCCCCAGACCGTGCTCAACCTCATCCCCAACCTCCGCCTCATGATGTTCGGGGCCCTCATCATCTTCTTCCTCATCGTCGAGCCCGAGGGACTGAACCGCCTGTGGCGGAATATCCGCAACTACTTCCGCATCTGGCCATTCGCGTACTGAGGTACGCGAGGAAAGGAGCAATTCCCATGCGACAGATCCTGGCCATCGTGACGGCCCTCGTCCTGGCGATCAGCCTGGCCGCCCCCGCGCCGTCCTTCGCCCAGTCCAAGGGCGAGATCGTCATCGGCATGCAGTGTGACCGAACGGGGGCGACCCAGATCGTGGGCACCGTGCTGTGCCCCGGCTTCCACGACTACATCGCTCTCATCAACAGCAAGGGCGGGGTCGAGGGGTACAAGATCCGGGCCCCTGAGGTCGACAACGAGTACAAGGTGCCACCGGCCGTGGAATCCTACGAGCGTCACAAGAAGGAGGGTGCGGTCACCATCGCGGTATACGGCACCCCGCAGATCTACGCGCTGGCCGCCAAGCTCGCCGAGGACCGGATTCCTGGGACGTCCCCCGGCTTCGGCAGCGCGGCCGCGGCTGACGGCGTCCGCTACCCCTATATCTTTCCCATCGCCGCTACCTACTGGTCCCAAGCGGCGGCGGCCACGGACTTCGTAAAGAAGCAACTCGGCGGCAGCCTCAAGGGCAAGAAAATCGCCTACATCTTCTATGACAACCCCGCCGGGCGCGAGCCCATCGAGGTCCTGGAAGATCTCTCGGGCCGCGAGGGATTCCAGCTCAAGACGTTCGCCGTTCCTCCTCCCGGCGTGGAGATGGGCGCCCAGGTCCTCGACATCGCCCAGCGCTACCGTCCCGACTTCGTGATCGCGCATCTCTTCGGCGGGGCCCCCGCCGTGTCGATCAAGGAGCTCAAGAGCAAGGGCTACCCGCTGCGGAAGGTGATCGCCCTCGTGTGGGGCTCGGCCGAGGTGAACATCGAAGCCGCGGGCGGCTTCGGCGTGGCCGAGGGCTACTACACCATGCAGTTCGCGGGCGTGGGGCAAGACTATCCCGTGCTCAACGAGATCCGCGAGATGTACAAGAAGGAAGGCAAGCCCGTGCCGAAGGAGATGGCGTCCTCCGTGTACTACAACCGGGGCGTTTTCCAGGCCGCCGTGCACGTGGAGGCCATCCGCAACGCGCTCAAGGCGAAGCCGGACGGCAAGATCACCGGCGTGGACACCAAGGCGGGGTTCGAGAAGATCTCCAACTTCACCCTGGGCGGGCTCGTGCCGCCGCTCAAGATCACCTCGACGGACCACGAGGGGGGCGGGCTCGTGCAGATCTGGCAGGTCAAGGGAGGAAAGTTCGAGAAGGTGACGGACTGGTTCTCCGCCTATCCAGATGTGATCGCCAAGCACACCAAGGAAGCCGCGGCCAAGTAGACGGAGCCGCGGAGAGGACGCCGGAGGGGGCACGCCCCCTCCGGCGCGTCACGGGCATGCTGAATCTGAACAACATCGAAGTGATCTACGACGGCGTCATCCTCGTCCTCAAGGGGGTGTCGCTCGAGGTGCGCGAGGGGGGGATCACCACCCTCCTCGGCGCCAACGGCGCCGGGAAGACCACCACCCTCAAGGCGGTGTCGGGCGTGCTGCGCACGGAACGAGGCGAGGTGACCAAGGGCCACATCGACCTCGCCGGGGAGCGCATCGACCGACTCGCCCCCTACGAGGTGGTGCGTCGGGGAGTGGTCCAGGTCTTCGAGGGCCGCCGCGTCTTCGAGCACCTCACCACGGAGGAGAACCTCGTGGTGGGCGCCCACATCCAGAGCGATCGTCAGCGCCTGGCCGGCGGGATCGAGCGGGTGTATGAGTACTTCCCGCGCCTCAAGGAGCGGCGGGGGGTGCAGGCGGGCTATCTCTCGGGCGGCGAGCAGCAGATGCTCGTGATCGGCCGAGCCCTCATGTCCGACCCCAAAGTGGTGCTCCTCGACGAGCCCTCGCTGGGCCTTGCCCCCATGTTGGTGGAGGAGATCTTCCAGATCGTGCAGCGGCTCAACCGCGAGCAGAAGCTCACCGTGCTTCTCGTCGAGCAGAACGCCACCCTCGCCCTCGGCATCGCCGATCACGGCTACGTGATGGAGAACGGGCGCATCGTGCTCGACGGCACCGCGGACCAGCTCCGCGACAACGCGGATATCAAGGAGTTCTACCTCGGTCTGACCGAGGTCGGTGCCCGGAAGTCCTATCGGGACGTCAAGCACTACAAGCGCCGCAAACGCTGGTTGAGCTAACCGCGTCTCTCGCCCAGGAGGAGTTCCGATGCGTGCCCTGACCCGAGCCATCGTCGTTCCGATGGCCGTCCTGCTCCTCACCGCGTGCGCCTCCTCCTCCGCTCCGCCGGAGACGGCCGCCTCCGGACCCACGCTCTATCAGCGGCTGGGCGGGCGCGAGAACATCAAGCTCATCGTGGACGACTTCGTGACAACCATGGCCGCCGATCCGCGGGTGAACAGCCGCTTCAAGGGCCTCGACGCGGCGCGGGTGGCCAAGCTCCAGACCAATCTCGCCGACCAGATCTGCGACGCCACGGGCGGGCCCTGCGCCTATCTCGGCCAGGACATGAAGACAGTGCACAAGGGCATGGGCATTACCGAGGCGGAATGGAACGCCACTGTCGAGGATCTCGTCAAGAGCCTCAACAAATTCAAGGTGGGAGCGAAGGAGCAGGAAGAGCTCCTGGCTGCGCTCGGCGGGATGAAAAAAGACATAGTCGGCCAGTAGCGGAGGGGAAGGCCCCCGGCCATGAGCGTGCAGGACTTCACCGTCTACGACATGATCGCGCGCGGCGCCGCGCTTCACGGCGCCGCGCCGGCGATCATCCAGGGCGGGTACACGCTGTCCTTTGGTGAGTTCAAGGCCCGCGTGGATGCTTTGGCGGGAGGCCTCGGCGCCCTCGGCATCGGCAAGGGCGACCGCATCGCCATCCTCGCCCAGAACGACGCCGCCTACCTCGCCCTCTACGGCGCCTGCGCGCGGCAAGGCATCCTCGCCTATCCCATCAACTGGCGACTCACCGGGGAGGAGGTGGCGCGCCTGCTCGAGCGCGCCGCTCCGAAGATGATGGTCGCGGATGCCTCCACGCTCCCGGTGGTGGCGAGCTGGCCCGAGAGCAAGCGCCAGGTGCCGCACTGGTATCAGCTTGGGAGCACGGCGGGGGCGGGCTTCACGCCGTTCGATTCGTTGTTCGCCTCGTCGAAAGATATCGCCTCCGCTGAGGTCTCGCCCGCCGACCCCTTCGCGGCCATCTCCACGGCCGCCGTCGACGTGGTCCCGCGCGGCGCTGTCCTCACCCACGATAACGTCATCATGGCCAACCTCACCGCGATGGCTGCCATGGGGATCTCGGCGGCCGACCGCTACCTGCTCGCCTTGCCGCTCTTCCACATCACCGCGTTGGGTCTGAGCCTGGCCCACCTGCACGCGGGGGGTGCGTGCGTCCTCGTGCCGCGCTTCGACGCCGAGGAGGCCGTTCGCCTCATCGACCGTCACGGCATCACGCACGTCTCGGACTTCCCCCCGGTCCTCCTGAGCCTGCTCGATGCCGCGGCGAAGCGGGGGAGCCGGCTCGAGAGCTTGCGCCACGTGTCGGGACTGGACGCGCCGCAGACCATTGCGCGTCTCCACGCAGAGACAGGCGCCCAGTTCTGGACCGGCTTCGGCCAGTCGGAAACGAGCGGGTTCGTGAGCCTCCAGCGCGTCTCGGAGCGCCCGGGCGCGGCGGGGCGCCCCGTGCCCTTGAGCCAGGTCGCCATCGTGGACGACTACGACCGCACGGTGCCCACGGGCACCGCGGGCGAGATCGTGGTGCGCGGGCCGCTCGTTTTCCAGGGCTACTTCGACCAACCCGACGTCACCGCCTACACCTTCCGCAACGGCTGGCACCACACGGGCGACGTGGGCCGTTTTGACGCCGACGGCTTCCTCCACTACGTGAAGCGCAAGCCCGAGAAGGAATTGATCAAGCCGGGGGGGGAGAACGTCTATCCGGCTGAGGTCGAGACGGTCATTATGCAGATGGACGAGGTGCGCGGGGTGTGCGTGTACGGGATCCCCGACGCGCGGTGGGGCGAAGCCATCAAGGCGGTGGTGGAGGCTCCGCGAAGCCGGTACAGTGCCGAGCAGGTGACCGAGTTCGTGGGCTCGAGGATCGCGCGCTTCAAGCGGCCGCACGTGGTGGTCTTCACGGAGGCCCTGCCGCGCGCGGCGGAGGACAGCGCGGTGGACCGCGAGGCCGTCAAGGCCCAGTGGGGTGACGCGCGATGAAGATCTTCAACGAACAGCACGACATGTTCCGGCAATCCGTGCGGGCCTTCGTGGAGAAGGAAGTGGAGCCGCATATCGAGGAATGGGAGCAGGCGGGCCAGATCCCCAAGTCCATCTGGCTGCGCATGGGCGAGCTCGGCTTTCTCGGGGTGGAGTACGACGAGAAGTACGGTGGGGCGGGAGCAGACTTCCTCACCACCATGGTCCTCTGCGAGGAGATGGCGCGCTCGCGCTGCGGCTCCCTCGCCATGGCGGTGGGCGTGCAGACGGACATGGCCTCCCCGCATCTCTACTGGACGGGCAGCGAGGCGCTGAAGGCGCGCTATCTCCCCAACATCTGCGCAGGACGGAGCCTCTGCTGCATCGCCGTCACCGAGCCGGGCGGCGGCTCCGACGTGGCCGCCATCAAGACCCGCGCCGTGCGCGACGGCGATGACTACGTCCTCAACGGTTCCAAGATGTTCATCACCAACGGGGTCCTGTCTGATCTCTACTTCGTGGCCGCCCGACTCCAGTCGGGCGAGACGGACGGCAAGCGGCACCGCGGCATCTCCATGTTCCTCGTGGAGCGAGGCACCCCGGGTCTCACCGTCAGCCGCAAGCTCGACAAGATGGGCATGCGGGCCTCCGACACCGCGGAGCTGTCCTTCCAGGACGTGCGGGTGCCCGTGGGAAACCTCCTCGGCCGCGAGGGGGTGGGCTTCTACGAGGTGATGCGCGTGTTCCAGCGCGAGCGCCTGGTGGCCGGGCTTCACTCGGTGGCGGGTTGTCAGCGCGCTCTCGAGGACACCATCGCCTACGTGCAGGAGCGGCAGGCCTTCGACTCGCCGCTGTCCAAGAAGCAGGTGGTGCGGCACAAGCTGGCCGATCTCGCCACCCTCATCGAGGCGGGGCGGGCCTTGACCTACTCCGCCTGCCTCACGTTCGCCGAGGGCGTTGACGTGGTGAAGGAGATCTCCATGGTCAAGCTCTTCACCGCGGACATGGCCCAGAAGGTCGCGTATGACTGCGTACAGCTCCACGGCGGCTACGGGTACATGCGCGAGTACCCTATCGAGCGCTTCTTCCGCGACACGCGCCTCATGACCATCGGGGGCGGCACCTCCGAGGTCATGAAGGAGATCATTGCCAAGCAGCTCGAGCTCTGAGGTCGCCCTTTCCGCTGCGGGAAGGGGATCGCCATGATCGATCTCGTCGCCATTGGCCACGTCACCTTCGACGAGACACCGTCGGGGATCCAGCCGGGGGGCTCGGCCTACTACGCCGCCCTCACGGCGCACCGCCTCGGCCTGGGGGTGGGTCTTCTCACCGCCGCAGCCGCCGACTATCCCCTCGACATCTTCCCGGAGGGCATCGAGGTTCATGTGGTGCCCTCGCCGCAGACCACGCGGTACCGAGTGGCCGAGGTGCAAGGCATGCGCGCGCTGACCCTGCTCTCCCGCGCCGTCGACCTCGAGGCGGAGCAGCTCCCGGCGGCTTGGGGCAAGGCGCCCCTCGCCCTCCTCGGCCCGGTGGCCAACGAAGTCGATCCCGCGCTGGCCGGTGCCTTCGACGACGCCTCCGTGGCCGTGCTCCCCCAGGGCTGGATGCGCAAGCGCGAGGCGGGCGGCCTCATGAGCCCGCAGCCCTGGGAGGACGCCGAGGCCGTGCTGCCCCGTGCCCAGCTCCTCGTGCTCAGCGAGGAGGACGTGGGTGACTCGGAGGAGACGGCGGTGCGGTGGCTCCACCACGTGCCGCTCGGCGCCATCACGCGAGGCCGGCGTGGGGCCACCCTGTACGTCAACGGCGAGCCGTACCACGTGACGGCCGACGCGGCGACCGAGGTCGATCCCACCGGCGCGGGCGACGTGTTCGCGACCACGCTGCTCATCGAGTACCAGCAGTCCGGAGACGCCTGGGAGGCGGCGGCGCTCGCCGCCTGCGCGGGCGCGGCTGCGGTGGAGGCGGCGGGGACGGCGAGCCTGCCCGATCGCGCGGCGTTGGAGGCTCGGCTCGCCGCCTATCGGAGACGACGCGGTGGCTGACGATTGCCCGCCACGCGTCGGCCGACTACACTGGCACCGATGACTCCGCAACGCATCCGCATCACCGCCGGCTCCGTGGCCGCCGACGCCCTCCTCGACGACTCGGAGACGGCGCGGCTCGTGTGGGGCGCCTTACCCCTCACCGTGGCGGGCGAGACGTGGGGCGACGAGATCTACTTTTCCATCCCCGTGAAGGCCAAGCCCGAGCGACCGCAGGAGACGGTGGAGCTGGGCGATCTGGGCTACTGGCCGCCCGGCACCGCCTTCTGCATCTTCTTCGGTCCCACGCCGATGAGCCGCGGCGAGGAGATCCGTCCCGCCAGCCCCGTGAACGTCTTCGGGAAGATCGTGGGTGACTCCACCGTGTTCAAGAAGGTGCGCGCGGGAACCAAGATTCGCGTCGAACGCGCCTAGCGCCATCGTCTCACCCCCTTCCGCCCTTTTCGTCGCGCGCCTGCGTATACCTAGATGAGTGAGCACCATGGACGAGGAACGACGGCTGATGGGGCGCGTGGCGCGGGGTGACGAGATGGCCTTCACCGAGCTAGTCGGCCGTTACGGGGGCCGGCTGCTCGGGGTGGCGCGGCGGCTCCTCGGCTCGCGCGCGGATGCGGAGGACGCCGTGCAGCGCGCGCTCTTGCAGTGCTACCTCGGTGCGGGGACCTATCGTGCGGAGTGGGCGGTGTCGACCTGGCTGTATCGCGTCCTCACCAACGTCTGCGTGGACGAGCTGCGGCGCCGCAAGAGTCGGAGCGCCGAGGTCGAGCCGCCCGTCCGTTCCGATCCGCCGGGAGCGCACCTGGATCTGCGTCGCGCCCTCGGCCGCGTACCTACGGAGGCGCGCGTGCTCCTCGCCCTCCGCTACGTGGACGGCCTCTCCTACGGAGAGCTGGCGCGTATCCGCGGCATCTCGATCAACACCGTGAAGAGCCAGCTCCAGCGGGGCAAGAGCCTGCTGCGAGCGGCGCTGACGAAGGGAGACGCGGCATGAAGCGAGACAGCGTGGACGAGATCCTGACGCGATACTTCGAGCCCGCGACGGACGCGGGCGATCTAGCCCGGCGGGTGCTGCAGGCGGCGCGGGAGTCCGCGTGGCAGACCACGCGGTTCCTGGACTCGCTCTCCATCCAGGCTACGCGAGATGGCGTGTCCCTCATCCGGGCGGAGCGACTCGAGCGGCCCGCCACCGCGGCGGCCCGACGGCTGACCGAGCAGGCCCGCGAGGAGCTATCCGAGTACTTTCAGGGCAAGCGTGCCTTCTTCTCGGTGCCCGTGGATCTGAGGGCGGCGCCCGACTTCCAGAAGAAGGTCCTGGCCGCGGCCCGTCGCATCCCCTTTGGCGAGGTGCGACCCTACGCGTGGGTCGCCCAGCGCATCGGGCATCCCCGCGCGGTGCGCGCGGTCGGCACGGCGCTCGGCCGCAATCCTGTGCCCTTCATCGTGCCCTGCCATCGTGTGCTCCAGACAGGAGGGGGCCTCGGCGGCTATTTCTTCGGCACGGACGTGAAGAGCCGGCTCCTCGCCCTCGAGCGCACCACCCCGGTGTACGAGGGTTGCACGAGCACGCACATCGTCTGCCGGGTCGGCTGCGTCCACGGCCGGCACATGCGGCCGGACAATCGGGTCGTCTTCGCCTCCGTGGACGACGCGCGGTCGATCGGCTATCGCCCGTGCAAGGTCTGCAAGCCCGAAGCGGCATGAGGGGAGCCGTGACCGAGCGGCTGGCCGACCTCGACTGGCCCGTCCTCGGCGCGTCACTGGACGAGTGGGGTTACGCGCGCACGCCGCCGCTGCTCACCGCGTCAGAATGCGGGGAGCTCCGTTCCCTTTATCACGACGAGGCGCGCTTCCGGAGCCGCGTGGACATGGCGCGCTTCCGCTTCGGGGTCGGCGAGTACAAGTACTTCGCCGATCCGCTCCCGCCCCTCGTGGCCGAGCTACGCGAGCACGCCTATCCACCGCTCGCCGTGGTGGCCAATCGCTGGGAGACGGCGCTCCGGACACGTGTGCGGCATCCGCCCGATCTCGCGGGACTGCTCGCGCTCTGCGCGCGACGCGGGCAGCGCAAGCCCACCCCGCTCCTCCTGCGCTACGAGCCCGAGGGCTACAACTGCCTGCACCAGGATCTCTACGGCGACGTGGTCTTTCCCCTCCAGCTCACGGTGCTCCTAAGTGAGCCGGGGAAGGACTTCACGGGAGGCGAGTTCCTGCTCGTGGAGCAGCGGCCGCGCGCCCAGTCGCGGGGAAACGTCGTGCATCTCGAGCAGGGCGAGGCGGTCATCTTCACCACGCGCTACCGCCCCGTGAAGGGCGCGCGCGGCGCCTATCGTACGGCGATGCGGCACGGGGTGAGCCGGCTCCTCACAGGCGAGCGCTACACCTTGGGGGTCATCTTCCACAACGCGCGTTAGCGTCTGCCCGTCATCGAGCTGCAGAGCGCGAAGCGGCCAGGTCCCGTTCGCGAATCTCCGGAGCGCTCGGCGGGTCGGGGCCCGTCGTCGGGGGCAGGGGTGCGCTCCAGCTGCGTCACCCACTCGCCTGAATCGCCGCCCTTCCGGGCGGCGCACAGGACGAGGGGGTCCCACTCCGCCGGAGCGCACCCCTGCCCCCGACGCCACCCGCCCCGATCGCACGTCCCAACCCCTAGACAGGCCGGGCTAACTAGCGCGCGGCGATGAGAGGCCCGGCCACCTCGCGCTCCGGATGATGGTGGACACGCGGGGCTAGCTACCCGGCTCGGCCTCCCAAAGCCCTGGGTAGCGTGTGACGAACCCGTCTCCGCTCACGGAAAGCTCGGCGGTGAAGCGTCCACCGTCGCTCGCATAGGCGTAGGTCGCCTCGCTCGTACGCCGATAGACTTGCTCGAGAAGTTCGAGGGTCAACGCGGGGAAGCTGAGCCAGGCCGCGCGTACTTCGGCGGACTGGCCCAGCGCGAGGCCGAGACGGCGGATGGGTAGGAGATTCGTGGCCGGCGTGAAGCCGAGGTCGATATCCAGGCATCCGGCCACGGCGAGGCACGGCACGTCGTTGAGCCACCAGCGCCGCTCGGCGTCGCACCGGACCTCGACGCCGATCGCGCGGTCGCCCCACCATCCCGCCACCGATCCGCTCAGCGTCCGCCAAGCGTGGTCGCAGAC
>Ga0126374_10000187_pt1 | contig 13150 bp, 9 predicted proteins | sample PanSoiMetPlot_12_FD_89874 | JGI IMG/M metagenome (GOLD analysis project Ga0126374, IMG submission 89874) | Tropical forest soil microbial communities from Panama - MetaG Plot_12 | ecosystem: Environmental > Terrestrial > Soil > Tropical forest > Bulk soil | place: Panama | collected 2016-02-17
CATTGTGGTCGGGAAGCCCATGGCCTTGAGGGTGATGCCCGAATAGAAATCGATATTCGGATAAAGCTTCTTTTCGATGAAATACTCATCATGCAGCGCGATCTTTTCGAGCTCCATGGCGACATCGAGCAACGGATCGTCCTTGATGCCGAGTTCGGCCAGAACCTCGTGGCAGGTCTTCTGCATGATCTTGGCGCGCGGGTCGTAGTTTTTGTAGACGCGATGGCCGAAGCCCATCAGCCGGTAGGAATCGTTCTTGTCCTTTGCGCGCTTGATGAATTCCGGAATGCGGTCCACCGTGCCGATCTCGCGCAGCATGTTGAGCGCCGCTTCATTGGCGCCGCCATGCGCGGGACCCCAAAGGCATGCGCAGCCGGCCGCGATACAGGCGAATGGGTTGGCGCCGGACGAGCCGGCCAGACGGACAGTCGAGGTCGATGCATTCTGCTCGTGATCGGCGTGCAGGATGAAAATGCGATCCATGGCGCGCGCCAGCACGGGATTGACCACGTAGTCCTCGCACGGAACCGCGTAGCACATGCGCAGGAAATTTGCCGCATTGCTGAGGTCGTTCTTGGGATAAATGAACGGCTGGCCGATGGAATACTTGTAGGCCATGGCGGCAATCGTCGGCAGCTTGGCAATCATGCGGATCGACGCGATATCGCGCTGCATCGGGTCGGAAATGTCCGTGGAGTCGTGATAGAACGCCGACAACGCGCCGACCGAGCCGACCATGACGGCCATCGGGTGAGCGTCGCGCCGGAAGCCCTGGAAAAAACGGCTCATTTGTTCGTGAACCATCGTGTGACGAGTCACGCGGTAGTCGAAGTCCGCTTTCTGCGCCGCCGTGGGCAGTTCGCCATAAAGGAGCAGATAACAGGTCTCAAGAAAGTCGCCGTGCTCGGCCAGCTGCTCGATGGGGTAGCCCCTGTAAAGCAGGATGCCTTCGTCACCGTCGATATAGGTGATCTTGGATTCGCAGCTCGCAGTGGAGGTGAAGCCGGGGTCGTAGGTAAACATCCCGCTCTGCGCGTAGAGCTTCGAAATATCGACAACCTCAGGGCCGATCGTGCCGGGGTATATCGGCATGTCCCAGTTGTTGTTGCCGACCGTCAGGGTGCCGGTCTTGTTTTTGGCACTGGTTTTGGCGTCCATGATCGAGCCCTCGAATTGGCCGCGAGTGATGCGCGTGGAACGTTACAGCCGGACAGGTGTGACGCCCGTTTAGCGTTGGGAATTTCCGGCCGCTTTTTGCGTATCCCATCCAAGTGTGCGCTGCAAGATAGCGCAAAGTCTTGTCCTGCCATGCATATAGGTAGGCACCGGATTTTTGCCCGCTATGAAAAGTTTATGCCGCCTGGTCCCGCAGGCGGGCCAGGCTCTCGTCCCGGCCCAGCACAGCCAAAACGTCGAAAATCGGCGGCGAGGTCGTACGGCCGGTGAGGGCGGCGCGCAACGGCTGCGCAACGGCGCCAAGTTTCAGGCCCGCCCGCTCAGCATAGGGCCGCACGATCGCTTCGACGGTGGTTGCGTTCCAATCGGGAACGGCCTCCAACTCCGGTAACAATGCAGCGATCAGGGTTTTGGCCTCGCCGGTGAGCAGGGTTTTGGCCTGATCGGCGATCTCAAGCGGCCTGCTCGTCCACAGGAAGCGAGACGCTTCGAATAACTCGACTAAAGTCTTGGCCCGTTCCTTCAACCCAGGCATGGCTGCCAGAAGCTTTGCGCGGAGCACCGGTGTCATTTTGCTGGCGAGTTCCTGCCCGCCGGCGATGTGCGGCAGAAGCTGCTCGATGGCAGCAATGAGATCGGCGTCATCGCCCGCGCGTATGTAGTGCCCGTTGAGACTTTCGAGCTTCGTGAAGTCAAACCGCGCCGGCGAGCGTCCAATCTGCGGCAGGTCAAAGGCCGCAATCATTTCCTCGGTACTGAATATCTCCTGGTCGCCGTGCGACCAACCGAGGCGCACCAGGTAGTTGCGCATCGCGGCGGGTAGATAACCCATGGCCCGATAGGCGTCGACACCAAGTGCACCGTGGCGTTTCGACAATTTGGATCCATCAGGCCCATGGATGAGCGGGATATGCGCCATCACCGGGACCTTCCATCCCAGCGCCTGGTAGATCTGGGTCTGTCGGGCGGCATTGTTGAGATGGTCGTCGCCGCGGATGATGTGGGTGATGCCCATATCGTGATCGTCAACAACAACAGCCAACATGTACGTCGGCGTACCGTCCGATCGCAACAAGACGAAGTCATCGAGATTTTCGTTCTGCCAGACGACCTGCCCCTGGACCTGGTCGTCGACCACGGTCTCGCCCGTGAGCGGAACCTTGAGGCGGATCGCCGGATTGACGCTAGCCGGAATGTCTTTCGCGACGCGATCGCGGCAGCGCCCCTCATAAAGACGCGTGCGGCCTTGCGCGCGCGCCTTCTCACGCATCGCGCTCAACTCGTCCGGACTGCAATAGCAGCGATAGGCATGGCCCGCGGCGAGCAGTTGTTCAACGACTTGCCGGTGTCGCGCGGCGCGGGAGAACTGGAAGATAATCTCCCCATCCCAGTTCAATCCAAGCCAGGTCAGGCCGTCGATAATCGCGTTGATCGCGGCGGCGGTTGAGCGCTCGCGGTCAGTGTCCTCAATCCGCAGCAGCATCTTCCCGCCATGCCGCTTGGCATATAGCCAATTGAACAAGGCTGTTCGGCCGCCACCAATGTGAAGAAAGCCGGTCGGGGACGGGGCAAATCGGGTGACAATATCGCCGGTCATATCCGCGTACGATTAAATCCGCACCTATGTTCAGTATGTTGCGCCGCGTCCGTGTATCATAAACTTTTCGTCCGGCACTCACAATTTCATGTCTACGGCGACAAAATCCGGTTGATGGACAGTCGGCAAGCGTAATCTATCCGACGGGCTCGAACAGCGCACCGCTTCTGCCGGTGCCAACAGCGACCAGGCACTCGTGACAGATGGGTAGCAGGGCTTCTCAACCAAAGTTCAAAGCTGAAGGGATACAGTAGCAGTCAATATCGCACGCTGTGAGCTCGGCCTCGCACCGGGCTTTTTGCTGCCATAGTGCGCGTGCAACCGCTTGAGGCGCGCGCCTGGATTTGGCAGATAGGCCGCACGCGATGCCGCTCCGGCAAATGCGCAATAGATAGAGGCTGGTACGGCATGGCATTGGACCAAACCCAGGTCGCGGAGGCGGGACGCGATTTCATCCGCGATATCGTGAAGTCCGACCTCGAATCCGGCCGGGCCGAAGGCGTCGTCACCCGGTTCCCGCCGGAGCCCAACGGCTACCTCCATATTGGGCACGCCAAGTCGATCTGCCTGAACTTCGGTATTGCCGAGGAATTCGGTGGCCGCTGCCACCTGCGCTTCGACGATACAAATCCCACGAAGGAAGAGCAGGAATATATTGACGCCATCGAGCGCGACGTTCGGTGGCTTGGCTTCAATTGGGGGAAGCACCTTTATCACGCATCAGACTATTTCGAGCAGCTCTATTCCTGGGCGGAGGATCTGATCCGGGCGGGTAAAGCTTATGTCGACGATCAGAGCCCGCACGACATGCGCGTCAATCGCGGCACGCTCACCGAGCCTGGGAAGAACAGTCCGTTCCGCGACCGCAGTGTTGAAGAGAACCTCGATCTGTTACGCCGTATGCGAGCCGGGGAGTTTCCGAACGGTGCGCGTGTTTTACGCGCCAAGATCGACATGGCATCGGGTAATATCAATTTGCGCGATCCGGTGATGTACCGAATTCTCCACGCGACGCATCCACGCACGGGCACCCAGTGGAAGATCTATCCGAGCTACGACTATGCGCATGGCCAGTCTGACGCGATCGAGCACATCACGCATTCGATTTGTACGCTCGAATTCGAGGATCATCGCCCACTTTACGACTGGTTCATCGCCAATCTGAACGTACCCTCGCAGCCGCATCAGTATGAATTCGCGCGGCTCAACCTGACTTACACAGTGTTGTCGAAGCGCGTGCTGACTGAGCTGGTACGCGACGGCCATGTGAGCGGCTGGGACGATCCCCGCATGCCAACGATAGCGGGCTTGCGCCGGCGCGGCGTACCCCCCGAAGCGATACGCGATTTCGTCAGACGCATCGGCGTCGCCAAGGCGAACAGCGTCGTTGACGTCGGCATGTTTGATTTCTCGGTGCGCGAGGTGCTCAATAAAAAGGCGTTGCGCCGGATGGCGGTGTTGCGTCCGCTGAAGATCGTGATCGAAAACTATCCCGAAGGACAGGTCGAAGAGCTCGACGCCGCCAATCATCCGGACGATCCGGCAGCAGGGGCACGCAAAATAAGATTCGCGCGCGAGCTTTACATCGAGCAGGACGACTTCTTGGAGAACCCGCCGAAGAAATTCTTCCGGCTTTCTCCGGGTGCCGAGGTGCGCTTGCGTTATGCCTACTTTGTCACGTGTCGCGAAGTCATAAAGAATGCAAAAGGTGAGGTAACTGAGCTGCGCTGTAGTTACGACCCGGCAACACGTGGTGGCAACGCTCCCGATGGCCGCAAAGTGAAGGCGACCATCCACTGGGTTGCGGTGGCCCACTCCGTCCCCGCAGAAGTGCGGATCTACAATCCGCTTTTCACGCAGCCCAATCCCAGTGGCGACAATTTCACCGCAGACCTCAATCCGAACTCCCTAGAGGTGCTGACGGGAGCCCGCCTTGAACCGGCGCTCGCGGATGCCCGCATCGAGGAGCCCGCGCAATTCGAACGGCAAGGCTATTTCTGTCTCGACCGAGACGCAAAGCCCCCAGCACTGGTGTTCAGTCGTACGATCGGACTACGCGACACCTGGGCCAAGGAAAAAGCCACAGGATAAGCGACCTGCGTTCTGGCCATGCTCGAGGCAGATGACTAGTACCTGCGGAACAATCCCACCAGCTTGCCCTGGATACGCACACGGTTGGGCGGCAAGATACGTACCTCGTAGGCGGTGTTCGCAGGTTCGAGCGCGATCGAAGCGCCGCGGCGGCGAAACCGCTTGAGCGTCGCTTCCTCGTCGTCGATGAGTGCGACCACAATGTCGCCCGTGTCCGCTGCCTCGGATTTGCGGATCAGGGCCAGATCGCCGTCGAGAATGCCGGCCTCAATCATGCTGTCTCCTCGAACCTCGAGCGCGAAATGCTCGCCAGCCGAAAGCAGATCGGGCGGCATGTTGATGATATGGCTTCGGGTCTGAATCGCCTCGATAGGGGTGCCGGCAGCAATGCGGCCCATGACCGGAACCGCAACTGGACGGCCCCCGTCATCTTCCGAGGTCGCGCGCACACGACCAAGATCGCCCTCGATCACGCTGGGCGTGAAGCCGCGCGCGCGGGACGAGCCAAGCCCATGACCGACTGAGTCGGGCAACTTGATCACCTCGATCGCCCGCGCCCGATTGGGAAGGCGGCGGATAAATCCGCGCTCCTCGAGCGCCGTGATCAGTCGATGGATCCCCGATTTGGAGCGCAGGTCCAAAGCATCCTTCATTTCGTCAAAAGAGGGGGGCACCCCCGTCTCGGTCAGGCGCTCGTGGACGAACCTCAGGAGCTCGAATTGCTTGCGGGTCAGCATCTGGTCTCTCCCGTCGGCCGACCCCAAAAGGGGTCCAAGCCAGAAACAAATCATGAACGGACACTATCTGTTCGATATGTGTTCCGCAACCACTTAATTTGGAGTGAAAAAAGCAAAACGCGGCTAAAGGCCTAGCTTAAGGATGACGCATTCTGAACCCGCGGGCGCTGCAGGCGCATGGGGTTCGCGAATCAGCAGGCAATCCGCCTTGGCCAATGGAGCCATCAGGGAGCTGTCCTGGGCCGGCAGCGGGGTTACCAGAGGGCCGTTCGGCCCCACTTGCAGAATCGCCCGTAGATAGTCGGCACGCTCATCGTTTGCGGAAAGATCGCTGCCGAGCCGCGCATTTTCGGGCAGGTGGGCGATGTCCTTTCGCCCCGCGAGCGCCCTAATTAGCGGAACGAGGAAAAGGAACGAGCACACATAGGACGACACCGGATTCCCGGGGACGCCCAAGACCTGCATGCCCTCCAGACGGCCATGCATCATTGGGCGGCCGGGGCGCAGCGCGACACGCCAGAACGACAGTTCCAAGCCTTCAGTTGCGAGCGCCTGCTGGACCAGGTCGTGCTCGCCGACCGAAGCGCCACCAGTAGTGACGAGAATGTCTGCGTTGAGCTGGCGGGCACGGCGCACGGCGGCCGCTATGTCCTCGACGCGGTCCCGAACAATACCGAGTTCGTGCACTTCGGCCCCGTTAAGGCGTGCAAGCGCACCGAGAGCAAAGCCGTTCGAAAAGACAATTTCGCCCTCTTGTGGCGCGCTGCCAGGCGGCACCAGTTCGTCGCCGGTACCGAGTACGGCCACATGCGGTCGCCTGTGCACCCTGAGCCGGGGGTGGTTCATGGCGGCCGCCAGCATGAGGTCGCGGTCAGTCAGGCGATGCCCCTTACGCAGCAGGTTCTCATCTCGCGCAAAGTCGATGCCCTTGGCGCGCACATTGCGCCCGGCAGCCGTCTCTTTCTGGATCGTGACCCGGTCTGCGTCGTGCGTGGTGAACTCCTGAATCACCACAGTGTCGCTGCCGGCCGGCATGACGCCGCCAGTAAAAATACGCGCGGCTTCGCCCGGCCCGACTTTTCCAGCAAAGGGGTGGCCAGCCGCTATCTCACCAATAACTTTAAGTGTGACCGGGGCCCGCGCGACATCGCTGGCGCGAACCGCGTAACCATCCATGGCCGATAGCGCGGCAGGCGGCTGCGTGCGCAGGGCAATAACGTCATCACTGAGTACGCGCCCGAGCGCTTCATCGAGAGCAACGGTTTCGGCCGGCAGTGGCCGCGCATCGGCCAGCACGCGCTGCAATGCGTCGGCAACCGCCATCAGCGCCATAGGCTAGGCCTCCGCACGCCACTCACCGGATTTTCCGCCGCTCTTGAGGAGCAGCCGAATGCCTTCAATCCGCATGCCCCGTTCGACTGCTTTGACCATGTCATAGATCGTGAGGCACGAGATCGAGACGGCGGTCAGCGCTTCCATCTCGACGCCCGTCTTGGCCGTAACCTTGACTGTGGCCTGCACCAGAAATCCGGGCAGAGAGTGTTCCGGATTGATCTCAATTTCGACTTTGCTGAGCGGGAGTGGATGACACAGCGGGATGAGACCGTGCGTGCGCTTTGCGGCCATGATGCCGGCGAGCCGCGCAGCGCCCAGGACGTCGCCCTTCATGGCATTGCCCTCAAGAACGAGGTCCAGCGTTTCCTTGCGCATGATGACGCGGCCTTCCGCCACCGCTATGCGCTCGGTTGCACCTTTCTCGGTGACGTCGACCATATGGGCTTGCCCGCGCTGATCGATGTGGGTGAGGGGACTCGCGGCTTGTACCGGCGCAGCGGCGGGAGCTGGGTTGCCAGGTATCTTCGCCACGACGGTTCTTCTGCGGGCGGCCGGTGTGCTTTTTCGCCGCTTCATCGTTCACTCCGCGGCAGTGCGCTGAGTGCCGCGCCCAAGCAAGGCCCTGGTCGCAGCCGCCACATCCGCCTCGCGCATCAGGCTTTCGCCAATCAGGAAGGTCGAGATTCCAATGCGCTTAAGCTGCGCAAGATCCGCAGGTGCGTTCAACCCGCTTTCGGCCACCACGATGCGCTCGTGCGGAACCCTTGGCGCCAACTGCTCACTGACGGCAAGCGAAGTCTGAAACGTCCGCAGATTTCGATTGTTGATGCCGATCAGTCGCGATTTCAGTTTGAGCGCGCGGGAAAGCTCAACTTCATCATGAACTTCAACTAGTACGTCCATACCGAGCGAGAGGGCCGTTCGCTCTATTTCGTCTGCCGCGCCGTTCGCGACGGCCGCCATGATGATCAGAATACAGTCAGCGCCAAGCGCGCGTGACTCGACAACCTGATAGGGCTCGTAGATGAAGTCCTTTCGCAAGACAGGCAGTAACGTGGTGTTGCGAGCCATTGCGAGGTATTCAGGCTGCCCCTGGAACGACGGCGCGTCGGTCAGCACGGAAAGGCACGTGGCGCCTCCCGCTTCATAGGCTTTGGCGAGAACCGGGGGGTCGAAATCGGCGCGGATCAACCCTTTCGAGGGACTGGCCTTCTTGATCTCGGCAATGAGCGCGTAATCGCCGAGCGCGATACGCTGCTCGATGGCACGCAGGAAACCGCGCGGCGGTAAAGCCGATTTTGCGTCGCTCTCCAACGCAGCCAATGGGCGTCTGCGCTTGGCGGCAGCAATCTCCTCACGTTTATAAGCTTCGATCCTGGCCAGTATATCGGTCATGCGCCTGTACCTGAGGCCTCGACGCTGTTTGAGACAGCGATCAGCCGGTCAAGACGACCCTCGGCTTCCCCGGATGCGATCGACTTCGCTGCAAGCACCGCACCCTGTTTGAGGTCTTTCGCCTTCCCGGCAACGATGAGCGCCGCCGCAGCATTGAGGATCGCGACATCGCGAAAAGGACTTTGCTTGCACTTCAACACATTAAGCAAAGCTTTGGCGTTGTGTTCAGCATCGCCGCCACGCAAGGCTTCGGGTTTCGAACGGCTGAGGCTGGCGTCTTCCGGGCTCACCTCGAAGGTTCTGATCTTGCCGTTTTCAAGTGCGGCCACAGTGGTCGAACCGGCAGTGGTGATTTCGTCAAGCCCGTCCGAACCGTGCACGACCCAGATGCTTTCCGCGCCGAGGTTTTTCAGCACCTGGGCCATCGGCTCAACCCATTGCTTGGAGAAGGTACCGATCATCTGCCGCTTGACGCGCGCGGGATTGGAGAGCGGACCAAGCAGGTTAAAGATGGTGCGGGTGCCGAGTTCGACGCGTGTCGGTCCGACGTTCTTCATCGCGGGATGATGTGCCGGCGCGAACATGAAGCCGATGCCCGCATCACGGATACACGCGCCAACCTGATCAGCGGTAAGTTCGATCTTCACGCCAAGCGCCTGCAACACGTCGGCGGCTCCCGATCGCGAGGAGAGGGCGCGGTTTCCATGTTTTGCGACGGGCACGCCTGCGCCCGCAACAATGAACGCTGCGCAGGTCGAAATATTGAATGAGCCCGATGCATCGCCGCCGGTGCCGACAACGTCCACCGCATCGGGGGGTGCTTTCACACCAAGCATCTTGGCCCGCATGGTTGTGACCGCTCCGGTGATTTCCTCGACGGTCTCGCCGCGCACGCGCAGCGCCATCAACAGCCCACCCATTTGGGAAGGCGTCGCCTCGCCCGACATCATGCGATCGAATGCGCCAGCCGCCTCTTCGCGGGAAAGAGTAGCGCCTGTCGCAACTTTGGCGATGAGTGCTTTGAAATCGTCGGCCATGGTGATGTCTCAGGTCGCCTGCAGCGCTGATGGCTTGCGGGCCTTCGTCGCAGCGCGCCCGCGCCGGGTGTTCCAGGCCGAGGCCAGTTCGAGAAAATTGCGCAGCATCAGGTGGCCGTGTTCTGAAGCAATGCTCTCGGGATGAAATTGAACGCCGTGCACCGGCAGGCTTTCGTGCATGAGCCCCATCACCAGACGATCGGCGGTTTCCGCGTTGACCGTAAGCGCGCTTGGCATGCTGGCGCGCTCGACAACCAGCGAATGATAGCGCGTCGCCTTCAGAGGTCCGTTGATACCGCGAAACACCCCAGTGCCCTTATGGCTGATCTCCGACACCTTGCCATGCAGGGGAGTTGCCCGCACCACTTTGCCGCCAAAAGCTTGACCGATCGCCTGATGGCCGAGGCACACGCCGAGGATCGGCATCGTCGGCGAGGCCCTTGCTATGAGGTCGAGGCAAATGCCAGCTTCGTTTGGCGTGCAGGGGCCCGGGGACAGCACGATGGCGTCCGGCTCAAGTGCCATCACATCGGCGACGGAAATCTTGTCGTTGCGATGCACGACAACGTCGGCCCCCAACCCGCCAAGATAATGGAAAAGGTTGAAGGTGAAGCTGTCGTAGTTGTCGACCAGGACGATCATGTTTCACCGCTGTAGCAGGGGTTTACGGTGCCCCCTGAGGGGGGTCAAGCAGCCGGGCTATTACGCAGTTACTGGCCGCGTTTGGCGGCGCTGGCGAAGCGTCGCGCCTCATCCGCTGCGCGAAATAGGGCCTTCGCCTTGTTGATGCACTCCTGCTGCTCAAAGTCCGGATCGCTGTCGGCCACGATCCCGGCACCGGCCTGAACGTACATCGTGCCGTTTTTGATCAGTGCGGTCCGCAGGACGATGCAGGTATCCATCGAGCCGGCGGCGGAGAAATAGCCGACGCAACCGGCATACAACCCGCGCTTCTCTTTTTCGAGCTCGTCAATGATCTGCATTGCGCGCACCTTCGGCGCACCCGAAACAGTTCCAGCGGGAAAGCCAGCTGACAGTGCGTCCAGTGCGTCGCGATTGCCGGCGAGCCTGCCTTCCACGTTGGACACGATGTGCATGACGTGGCTATAGCGTTCGACGAAAAACTGGTCGGTGACTTTGACCGTGCCAATGGCTGCAACGCGGCCGACATCGTTGCGCCCAAGATCAAGGAGCATGAGATGCTCGGCACGCTCTTTCGGATCGGCTAACAGCTGTTCCTCGAGCGCCTCGTCTTCGTGCGGTGTCGCGCCTCGGTGTCGCGTGCCTGCGATCGGACGGATCGTGACAACGTCGTCGGATACTTTCACCAGGATTTCCGGGCTCGATCCCGCGACAGAGAAGTCGCCAAAATCCAGAAAATACAAATAGGGCGATGGATTGGTCCGCCTGAGCGCTCGATAGAGCGAGAACGGTGGCAGCGCGAAAGGCGCTTCGAAGCGCTGCGCCAAGACAACTTGAAAGACGTCACCGGCAACGATGTAGTCTTTGGCTTTGCGCACCATAGTCTTGAATTCATCGCGCGTCATGTTCGATTTTGCCGATACGTCAATCGGACCGGCATCGTGCCCCGTCAGCGATTTGTCCAACGGGCGGTCGAGGCTGTCGACCACGTGGCCGAGCCGTTCAATCGCGCGCGCAAGTGCCGATTTCGCGTCAACACTCTTTTCGGGACGCACTGGCGTCACGACCGTGATCGAGTCCGTGACGGCATCGAACACGACAATGATCGTTGGACGCACCAGGATCGCATCAGGAATGCCGATCGGATCCGGATTGGGTGGTCCAAGCTCCTCCATCATCCGCACCATGTCATAGCCGAGATACCCGAACACACCGGCCGACATTGGCGGCAAGTTCTCCGGCAGGACGATGCGGCTTTCGGCGATCAACGTGCGCAGCGCCGAGAGTGGTGGTTCGGGGCAGGGGGCGAAGGCATTTGGGTTGCTGCGCGCCGTACGATTGATGTCGGCTTTGCCTTGCACCGTGCGCCAGATCAGATCGGGCTCGAGTCCGATAATCGAATAGCGCCCGCGGACTGCCCCGCCCTCGACGGACTCGAGCAGAAAACTCATTGCCTTGCCGCCGCCAAGCTTGAGAAAAGCAGAGACAGGCGTTTCGAGGTCGGCCACCAGGGTGGTCCACACCACCTGCGGTTCGTCGCGCCTATAGCGTTCGGCAAAGGCGGTTTCCGACGGGTCGATCTGCATGGACGGGCTACTGTTGGGCGCCGCCGCCGGTCGCCTGGTTCAGGGCAGCTGGGTTCACATTCACGCCGAAATCGTTTTCCAGCCGCCCGATAAATTCGTTGACGATGTCGTCGACATAGGAATTCTGCAGCGTCTCGTTGATCGCCTTGGTCTGCGGCGATGACGCATCGAGCGTCGGATCCACGACGTCGGTTACGCGAAAGATAAACCGCTCCGTGGGCTTTTGGCCCTCGGCAGTGCCAGGCGCTCCCTTGGGCGTCCGAAAAACAACGTCAACGACTCTCGCCGGTACAAAGCCCGCTTGCTTGCCGCGTTGGAGGTCTGTGGCCGTTGCGACCGAGAGGCCTGCTTCCTGCGCAGCCTGGGCGAAGGTCGTTCCGGCTTTCAGCTTGCCGACGATATCATTGGCTTTTGCCAGGAGGCGTTTGGCGACCTCGTCGTCGTGAAATCGTGCTTCGACCTGATCCTTGACCTCTTCGAGCGTGCGTTCGCGCGAGGGGGTTACGCCGACAACGTCGAAATAGAGATAGCCGCCGTTCGGCAACTGGAGCGCCTCGGTGTCAACGCCAATGTCGCTCGAAAAGGCTGCGTTGACGACGTCGGGCGTCTGCGGCAGTCCCGGAACAGGTTGGCCGTCGGGGCCGCGTCCGGACCGGTCGACTGCCTCGATGTTGATAACCGAAAGACCAAGTTTCTTGGCAGCCTCGGCCAAAGTCGAACCCGCCGCCCGCTCGTCTTCGATCTTGTCGCGCAGGGTTGTGACCTCGCTCTTGGCGCGCCCTTCGGCAATCTCGGTTTTGACCTGAGATGCCAACTGCTCGAAAGTCTTCTCTTCGCCCGGCTCAATCTTGCTCACCTGCAGCAGGGCGGTTCCAAACCGTCCCTTGACCGGCTGACTGATTTCGCCCTGCTTGAGAGCAAAGGCCGCGTCGGCGATAGCGGGATCGATGATGTCGGCTTTTGCGACAGTACCGAGCATAGTGTCCGATTCATTCACGCCGTGCTCCTTGGCGATGTCATCGAAGGTCGCGCCTTTGGTGATGCGCTCGCGTGCGGCCGCAGCCTCTTCCGCGTTGGGAAAGACGATCTGACGCAATTCGCGTTTTTCAGGTCTTCCGTAGCTGTCTTTGCGTTGCTCGAAATACGCCTTGGCATCGGCGTCGCTCACGGTGTCGGGTTTTGCAATTTCCGCCGGCGACAAACGCAGCAGCGTGACTTTCCGAAATTCTGGTGTGCGGAAAAGCGCCTTCCGCTCTTCGAAGTATTTGCTCAGGACCTCCGGCGTCGGCGGAGGAATTTCGCCAGCCTGAGCCGGGCCGAGCACAACATATTCGATGCTGCGCTTTTCGTTTCGATACTGATTGAGGGCAGTCGCCGCGATGGTCGGGACCTTCATTTCGCCACCGACACTCTGGGCTATTTGCCGTCGCAACAGCGCTCGGCGCTGGTCGTCGACAAACCGAGTCTCCGTAAATCCCGCTTGGCGGATGAGTTGTTCGAACCGGCTGCGATCGAATTGGCCGCTCGGACCGCGGAACGATGGATCGGCGGTGA
>Ga0126374_10000188_pt1 | contig 13121 bp, 12 predicted proteins | sample PanSoiMetPlot_12_FD_89874 | JGI IMG/M metagenome (GOLD analysis project Ga0126374, IMG submission 89874) | Tropical forest soil microbial communities from Panama - MetaG Plot_12 | ecosystem: Environmental > Terrestrial > Soil > Tropical forest > Bulk soil | place: Panama | collected 2016-02-17
TACGAAGGGGGTGGCAGCGAAGTCTTGAAAATGATCGCCGGTGACGAAAAGCCGGAGCTGGCGCGCGGAGGCTCTCATTCCATCGCCCAGGTCTTGCAGCGCGCTTATGTCCACAACCGCGGTCAAATTCGGGCGGTTCACCATGTGGAAAAAATCCTGATCGCAAACGGACGCGCCGTCGGCGTGCGTTTGCGTGACGGGCGCGAGTGGAACGCCAGGGTCGCGGTGGTCTCGAACGTCGATCCTTATGCTACGTTCATCGAAATGGTGGGCGAAGAGAATCTGCCGCGAAGCTTCACTGAACGGATCAAGAGTATAGAGCTGGACGAGTTCTCGTATTTCCAAGTTCATCTCGCCCTGAAGGCGCCGGTGCGCTATGCGCTGCACGAGGCGCATGATCCGTCGGTCGGTCGGGCGATGAACGTCAATATGGGTCCACAAAAGCCGGAGTACCTAGACGAGATGTGGAAAGAGATTCGCGCGGGCGAGTTCCCTCAGCACGCTTGTCTCCATGCTATCTGCCCAACGGCTTTCGATCCGCTGCAAGCACCGAAGGCAAAGCATGCCGCTTCGCTGTTCATGCCCGTGCCCTTTCGACTTAGAGGCAAGAGACCCGAGGATTGGATAAAGCTTAAGAACAGTTTTATGGAATCGGTTTTGAAAATCTGGCGCCAGTACGCCACGAATTTGACGGACGACAACATCGAGATGAAGGTGGCGATGGATCCATTCTACATTTCAGGTCGCTGGCCCAACATGCGGCGAGGCTCCATTTGGGTGGCGCGCAAGACTGATGCACAAATGGGAGTTCACCGGCCGATTGCGGAAATATCCGGCTACCGGACGCCGATTGCGGGTTTGTATCAGGTTGGCGTGGCGACGCATCCGGCGGACGCGGTCATGGCCGGTTCGGGATATAACTGCTGGCGGGTGATGAAAGAGGATCTGAACCTTTAACGAGCGAAAATCGATTGGAACGGCTGGAACTGCTGGAACGATTCGAATCTCGGAGATGTTCAAGCCGTTCAAGCTGTTCGCTGAAGTACAGAAGATGGCGAAAGTTTTAGAATACGACGGCGTCGTGATCGGCGCGGGACACAACGGCATGATCTGTGCGGGCTATCTCGGTAAGTGCGGGCAGAAGATCATGGTGGTCGAGAAAAACATGGAAGTGGGTGGGGGCCTGGATTCCCACGAAGACCGAAATTATCCGGGCTTCTGGCACAACATTCACTCCGTGTTTCACCGTGGGTTGATGATGCTGCCTTGGTACAAAGACCTGGAATTGGAAAAATTTGGCATTCATTATTACAGGCCCGATCCTGGCGTGGTGCATCACTTCATCGACAAGACCTATATCGGTTGGTTCGCCGATGTAAAGCAGACGATCGAGTCCATCGGGCGCTTTTCCAAAAAAGATGCGGCGACTTTTTCAGACATATGGACACGCTGGCAGCCGGTGGTCAAAAATATCGTTTTCCCAGAAACCTATGCTGTGCCGGTTCCTATCGAAGAAAAACGGCCGCTACTCGAAAAGCTGCCCGAGGGGCGGGAATATTTAAAGCACTTCGACAGCACACCGGAAGAATTTGTCCTGCGCCACTTCGAGCATCCACGAGTTCAAGCATTTATTGGTTTTCTCGGCGTCATGCGGGGCTATGAGCTGGATGCGCCCAAGACCGGGTATCTGATTCCCGCGATGATTGCCTGGGGCGTGAATCCGCAGCTCTGCCGTGGAACATCCCATGCGCTCGGAGATAATCTGGCGCACATGATGTCGCACAATCACGTTGATTACATCGAAGCAAATGGCGTAGAGCGGATCTTGGTCGAGAAAAGAAAGGCTGCGGCCGTGGTGTTGGAAGATGGAACGATTATTAAGGCGCGGAAGTTTGTGGCGTCCAACGTGAATCCCGTCGAAACATTTATGAAACTCGTGGGACGGGAAAACCTGGAGCCAAAATTTGCGGCTATGGTGGAAAACTTTCGCTTCTCAAAGACGACGCCGATCTTTGCGACTAATCTGGCGCTCAACGAGCGACCCAAATACATTACCGAAGAAAAATATCCAGAGGTTGCGGGCTCGTTCATGCATATCGTCGGCCTTGAAGAGTACCAGGACCTGCGTAATCTTTTCGAAGACTGCCGGGCGGGACAATTGCCGCGTAAACCGTTTATGAACGGAGCCACACCGTCCTATCACGACCCCACCCAGGCTCCGACCGGCAAGGCCACGGCGTTTATGTGGCAGCTTGCCCCCTACAATCTTTGGGGCAATCCGCTCAATTGGGATAAAGTACGCAATGAATGGTTTCAGAAGCAGCTGACGGTCTGGCGGCGCTTTGCGCCGAATCTGGACGAAAACAATATTTTGTCGATGGATTCCACGACGCCCCTGGACATCGAGCGCCACGATCGCAACATGTACTGCGGTGATTGGATGGTGGGTGAATACTGTGGAGACCAGGCGCTGGAAAACCGGCCCTTTCCTGGCTGGGGCAACTACCGCACTCCCATTGACGGCCTTTTTCTTTGCGGCTCATCATGCCATCCGGGTGGCAATATCACCGGCGCCCCGGGCTACAACGCCGCCCGTGTGATCGTGGAGGCGCTTGGAATCGAGCCATGGTGGAAGCCGCTGGACTTCAAAGAGCATCTCCGAGGGCTCCGATGAAGACGGTGGAATATTGGAATGCTGGAATAATGGAGTGTTGGGATCGGGCCCATTACTCCGACACTCCATCACTCCAATTCAGTGGGGTTTCCTTATGAGGTTGGAAGGTAAAGTCGCCATTGTCACCGGCGGAGCGCGGCACATCGGCGCAGCCTATACTGTTAAGCTGGCCGCGGAAGGTGCTGCCGTTGTCGTCGCAGATGTCCTGGACGGCGAAGAGGTCGCCAAGCAAATCCAGCGAGCTGGTGGTGAGGCCATGGCTTTGAAGGTCGACGTCTCCAACGAAGAAGAGACCCTGCGCATGGCCGCGGAAACCATTAAGGCTTTCGGCCGGATCGATATTCTCGTCAACAATGCGGCCATCTTCATCGCGCTCAATCGTCGGCCGTTTTACGAGATTAGCGCGGAGGAATGGGATCGCGTATCGGCTGTCAACATAAAAGGTCCGTTCCTGTGCGCGAAAGCGGTTTTCCCTCAGATGAAGCAACAGAGGAGCGGGAAAATTATCAATATCTCGTCGTCGACGGTCTTCTCCGGCACCCCGTTGTTTTTGCATTACGTCGCGTCCAAGGCGGCACTGGTTGGAATCACGCGTTCCCTGGCGCGCGAGGTAGGGGAGTACAACATTTGTGTTAATGCGATTGCGCCTGGTTTGGTTCAGCACGAGGGGCAGAATGCGCCCAAAGAGTTCACTGAATTTCAACTGAAGGCGCGATCCATCAAGAGACTAGAAACGCCGGAAGACTTGTTCGGTGTCCTTGTCTATCTCGCCTCTTCGGACAGTGACTTTGTTACTGGACAGACCTTTTTGATCGACGGCGGCAGCATTTTCTACTGAGTGCGCTGTTGAAACTCATTGCCTGTTAGATTAGAGACGGTATTTAGACATCGAGGAGGTTAATGAACAAGGATGGCTATCCCTGGAGAGAAAGCGATTGAAATGGTGCGCAGCGCTCACGCGCAGGCCGCGCAGTTGGACATTGCAGTAACTGCAGTGGTGGTTGACCCGAGCGGCCGCATGATTGCGTTGGGTCGAATGGACCGCGCGCGCCCCATCACGGTGGAAATGGCCCTGAACAAAGCCTACACCGCCGCTAGCTTCCAGCAGCCCACCAAGGATTTGGCCGGAGTTGCCGGGCAGACATGGTTTCAAAGCTTGGTGGTATCAAGCAGCGGGCGGATCATGCCTGGCGGGGGTGCGCTGCCGATTGTAGAAGGTGGTAACGTCGTGGGCGCCATTGCGGTGGCTGGGGGCACTGAAGAACAGGACCAGCGTTGCGCTGAGGTAGCGCTGGCTTCCTACAGCGGCGCGGGATGAGCGTCGGCCCGAGGATCCAATGTTGGTGGGTTCCCGTTTAATGAAGAACTTGAAACTACCAGCTTGAAACCACTAGAATGGAGCCGACTGAAGGGCAGGCATAAAAGTGGAGGTGCCCATGGCTGTGACTCTGGAGAAAACAACGCAACCGATGAACGACAGTGACGGCGCCAATGACAACCAAAAGGACGCCGAGTTTCCGACGCCGTATTTGGGCCGGTCGGTTCGTATTGTGGGGCCACACGTCAATGTCGATATGAACCAGTCGCCGCACCCCAAGAACCAACGCGGCGAATTGGGGAAACCGCTTTTTAACTGGTATCGGAACACGGTTTCGAAAGATCCGCTGACACGCGTATCGGCGCCGAACCATTTCGCTGATCGCAGGCAATTTCTCACCACCGTGGTGAACCGAGACATGAAGGGCAAAATTAACCCGCACAGGGTTCACGTGGATGATCCCGCGGCGATGACGCGCCATATCAAGGCTGTGGCCCGTTACATGGGCGCTGACGTCGTCGCCATCGCTAAAGCGCATCCAACTTTTCTCTATGCAGGCAGCCGCTACGTGCAAGATGGCACGGCACAGGATGCTTACCAGCAAGAGTCGCCCGCCGAACTGGTACGGAAGTTTCCCTATGTCATCGTCGCAACCACAGCGTGGGATTACAACAAGCTTCAAGCCCACCGGCATCACATCGGCGATTCCGCGTATCATGTGTCGCAAATGAAAGGTGTCGTAGTCCTCAAGGCGTTGGAAGGATATGTTAAGGAATTGGGATACACAGCTCTGCGCGGCGTGGTAACTCCACAAGCTGCGGGAGTAGCATCAGGTGTTGGTGAGCTGGGGCGCAACGGACTCGTCATCAACAAGACCTACGGCGCCCGCATCCATATGCCGGACCCGATTCTAACAGACCTCCCATTGGTGCCGGACGAACCGGTAGATATCGGCGTCGAGGACTTCTGCAAAGTCTGCCGGAAATGCGCCAACACCTGTCCCACCAATAGTATCTCGTTCGGCGATAAAGTGGTTTTCAACGGCATTGAAAAATACAAGATCAACTGGCTTACCTGTTATAAACTCCGACCCTACGTCCACGACCATTGGGGCAGTTGTCTAACTTGCGCCGCAGTTTGCCCATTTACCAAACCCAACGCGTGGTGGCATAGCCTGACTGTTTGGAGTCTTCATACCTGTCCAATCCCGGCGCGACCAGCTCTGGTGCGGGCGCTGAAGTGGATTGACGATCGCTACTGGGGAGTGACACGCAACAGCCGCGTGCGCTGGTTAGGATATGACTCCGGCATCAAGCCGGGCGATCAAGCGTGTACGGTGGCCGGCTGCACCGCGTCGCACGAGGGTAAGGGCGGCTCAGTAGTCGGGGACGTTGGCTACTACGCTCCGCTGAAAGAGAACACCAACCGTTTCGTCAAGCGGGACGCCTAGTGGCGCTCAGGCTCGGACCAGTAAAAATTCCATGGTTGGGGAAAGACTCCCGCGAGGACGATCCTTACTGGGATTTTTTTATTAACACGCCTCCGGCCGACATCGCTAATACAGTCACGGAGATGATCCGGAGCGCGCCCGAAGGCAACATTTTCCCAACTAAAACAGAGCTCCACACACCCGAGATCACTTCAAGTCACGTCAAAGAGTTGGCCCGCTATCTCGGGGCGGATCTCGTGGGCATCGCCAAATTGATAGCAGCCAATGGCGAGCCAGGTGAAGACTATCCATTTGGAGTCATCTGCGCGGTAACGGCGGAATACGATCCGCGAACTGCGCGCGGCATTGGTGGTCAGGTGCCGGTGCAGAAAGGGTTGTTCATCTCATTTGTTTTGAGCGCGTGGATAAGAGAACTTGGCTTTCGCGCCACCGCGGCGCCTCACCCCGATGCCGAAAAGCTCGCAGCTAGAGCGGGTCTAGGAAGGCTCGATGCAGACGGACGCTTGGTGACTCCAAAATACGGAACAGGGGTCCATGTTGCAAACGTGATTCGCACCGATTTGCCGCTCGCGGCGGACGGCTAACAGGAAAGTTGGTCCCAGCTGTTCAAACCGTTCTAGCCGTTCAAAACGTTCGGCAATTTGAACCGTTTGAACGTCTTGAACATTTTGAACAGGTGGCTCTAGGGTGAGTAATGCGGATTAAGGGGGTCTAGTGGCTTACATCATCACCAGCCTGTGTACTAACGATGGAGCGTGCGTCGAAGTTTGCCCTGTGGCCTGCATTCACACGACTCCGGGTGCGCCGCAATTCTACATCGATCCAGAAGTTTGTATCGATTGCGAGCAATGCGAGATCGTTTGCCCGGTGGACGCCATCTTCAAGGATGTCGACATTCCGGCCGAGCATCGAGCCTCCATCGAGGTCAACGCCAGCTTCTTCCGCAAGAACAAAGCGATCGTCGGGCCAGTTCCTTTCGACAAGGCGTGGCAGATGGTGCGAGCCGCTCACGAGTACGCCGAGATAATCGGTCTTAAGATATCCGCTGTTGTCGTCGATGAGGCGGGCGCTCCTATCGCTGTCGGACGGATGGATGGCGCCGAACCCAGAACCGCGGAGCTTGCTTTTAACAAGGCCTACACAGCAGCTGCGTTTCATCTGCCGACGGCAGAAATGGCGCCGCAAGCGCGCCAAGCGTGGCTGCGGAGCCTGGTGATCTCGCACCGTGGCCGGATGCTGGTCGCGGGGGGAGGAATTCCGATTATCGATGGCGTTACGATTGTCGGCGGAGTTGGTGTGGCGGGCGCGAGCCGCGCCGAGCAAGACATTCTCTGCTGCCGAGCTGCCATTGCCGTATTAGAAGGCCCGGGGCACTGATTTCCAATAAGCTTCTTTTTCTTCTTTGCACATTGCATTCGGCACAGGAGGTTTTACCAGTCGGATCGAGCTTGCCTTGCAGGGTGGTTAGGGGTTCTCACCAGATCCGCACATTGACAAATTGCGGCCGGCTTTTTTAAGGTTGCGAAATCGAATACGGAGGTGCCTCTATGTCCGAGATACTGAGAGAAAAACACGGAGATGTAACTACGATTACCCTCAATCGGCCGGAAGTGGGAAACCGGCAGACCGACGCCACGTGGGCTCAGGTCACAGAGATGATAAACGCCGCTGCGCAAGAATCGCGCCTGATCTTGTTCAAAGGCGCGGGGGAGGATTTTTGTCTAGGGCGCGAAGCGATGGGCCAGCGCGGCCCGGCGCTCGAAGCCTATGTGGTGCGCGAGCGAAGCGAGACGATCTTCAACTTATACGGCGCATTTCGTAACGCGAAAATTCCTGTCATCGGGGTGGTCCAGGGGCGGGCGGTGGGTCTCGGGTGTGCTTTGGCAGCCCTTTGCGACATTACCATCGCGGGCGATAAAGCCCGTTTTCAATTTCCCGAGATGGCTCACGAAATCATGCCGACGATTGCCATGTCGGCGCTCGTTGATCGTGTGCCGCGTAAAGCGGTGACCTACATGCTCTACTCGACACGAGAGATCGATGCTCACAAGGCCCTCACGTTCGGCTTAGTCAGCGATGTGGTGCCGGCGAATGACCTCGATAGCGCCGTCGCCGGTCTTGTCGGCCATTTTAGAAAAATTCCGCTTCCCGCTTTGGTGGCAGTCAAAGAGTATGCGCGATCGGCTTTCAACATGACTACCCAAGCCGCCAGCGATTTCGCCCGCAACTTACATGCGACCGTTAATAGTTTTTCGGGAATGCACAGTCAATAGAGACTACCTAAACTCATAAGATCCTGGAAACGATGGGAAAGAAGAGAGTCTCCCTGGAAACTTTTTCCGATAACTCGATGGTGGACCGACTCGTCCGCGACGGATTTATAGAGCAAGTTTACCAGAGACGCTGAAATACGGCGAAATGCCGGCCATTGTGCGTCGAATTCAAGATCCAGGGGCCTGTTCAAAGTTTTCCGGGAAGACCCAACTCTCTGTTCAGCGCTGCTTGCGCGCCGGGCCGAACCGGCGTCACTTGCTGTCAAACTCGTAAACCATCTGTGCCTTAATGGCGCTGTTGATATTTTCCGCCATAGGATTGCGAATCTCTTCGCTAATGTGAGCCACCGCTCCCAAAGTTCTTCCGATCAGGGCGAATGCCTTGGTTATTTGCCAAGGCAGCCCCATGTCTAGGGCGATCGCGCCGATCGCTCCGGTGACATTGGCGGGGAGTGGCCTTCCGTATTTTGCCGCGGCCGCTTTACAGATCCGTTGAAGGAAATCGCAATACCGTCCGTACACACCCGTTTCCTTCGCGATCTCGAACAAACGCACAGCCCGCGGGTCACCTTCCGGATGAGTTCTATGGCCAATACCAGGAATCCTTTTTTTCTTTTTCACGTGTTGTTCCACCACCGTCGCTGCCGCTGCTTCAAGATCGCTAGATGAATTGCTGGCGGGAAGAGCTTTTACGAGCATTTTTGCCGACCACTCGGAGGAACCGAGATGAACGCTTCCGGCCCCGAGGATTGAAGATGCCACCGCTGCCTGCATCGACTCGGGCGCCGTAGAGTAACAAAGCCGCGCCGAAACGACGCTACTAACCATACCGTGTTCCACCAGAATCGTGAGCAGAGCATCGGTCATCCGCCGTTCGCCGTCGTTGGGGAACCGACCCAACAACATTAGATAAGTCATGTCGCTAAACGTGATTTTCCCTACCAGGTCCTTGGTCAAATCATGCCCTCGGATTAAGACTCGATGCAGTTCCGGCTTCCCCAACCCCGTAACAATTTTCTTCTCGTTGCTCATATTGTCCTCCTGAGTTTAATAGTGACCAGCAATGTCAGACGTATCACGGACGAGAGGTAGTCTGTCAACCTGGTGCGACGCCGTCGAGATCACGGTCCACCCTGATTGTCGGCGTTCGGCGTCATTGAACGCCACTGGTAAAAGATTAGAACCGAAATACGATCTATTGTCGAAGGAAACTTTGTGGAAACGTGGCAGGAGAACGGATAAGGAGCCCGCGACAGTTTAGCTGCTGGGTTTAACTTTTTTCAGGGTTGGTATCGTCACTTGGTTTGGCTTCGATTGGGGTGGGGTTCTGGGGTCGGTCCCCAGGTTTTCGATGACCCTCGCGTTCGCGAGCTTTAACGGCGTTGAGGCGTTCCCGGAACCAGGTCTTCTCTGGCCAAGCCCAGTTGCGATCAAAGTTTGGATTAAACACCGGCCGTTTCATGACAATCCACGAAAGCATGCACGAGCAATCAGCATGCCATAGAAACGGCTGTGAATTTTCCTGCTTATTTTGAGTGTTAGCGGCCATAACTTTACGAAAACTGTCATGCCCCTGCAAAATTCGAACGTTTCGTGACGAGACTTAGCCGGGGAGCACAATCGCAAGGCGAATGCTGTCTTGTCTTTTCCATCCGACTTTGGCTACGAACGCCCCGCAGTCGAGGGTACTGTGTTTCTGTTGCAAGTGCAGGCGGCGTTAAAACCCAGAAATAGGGCAGAGGAGCGGAGAAAAGAAAGGATTTATAGGTTTGAAATTTTCGCTACGTTAGAGGCCTACTTGAGTCTAATCAAATGGGCTTTGCCAATATTTTCCTGTTGGCCCGTTTCTCCTGCTTTGGAATCAAGTGACACGAGATGATGAACGATGCGTCGCCTCTCTTCCGGGGTTATTTGCCGTTTGGGCGTATAATTTCGTATGAACTCTGCAACTTCGTGCAGCCGTAGCACCGCTATAGTAGGCTGGCGCAGCCTAAGTCTTGCTTCAGGGTTGGCAAAGACGAGTAGAGGAGTCACGTAAGGAACCGCGATTCTTTTCCCAGAATATAAAGACGCAATAGCGCTGCGTAGAGCCATACTGTTTCGTTTGGCCTGTTTGCTCAGGCTATTCATCCGGCGCGTCTTAACAGCCCACTCGTCTTGGTTACATCTCACATAACCGGAGTAGTTTTTCACCTCAATGACAAATAGACCGTTGGGACCGATCAGGAGATGGTCGATATCCCCGCCATAAACAGGCAGGGCGATGTGGGTCAGTAGCAAGTAATCGTTGGATAGCGATTTTAGCGCCACTGTGACCTTGGATTTATCCGGCCTGGCTGCAAAGCAGCATTCCCAATCTCGGAGGCGGGCCGTGAAAAGAATTAATAACGGCGCCGTTACGAAAAAACTCGTTTGTTCTAGTTGGAACTTGCGCAAAATAATGAATGCCAAAACAGCCGCCACCAACAAGCCAAAGTCCATGGTGAGACGAAGGTGAACGTGGCGGGGCGTATGCTCCCCGTTCTTTTGTAGAATTCTCATTGCGCTCCGTTGTGACAGGCAAGCGAGATGCCAAAACAGTCGATGCACTTTACGAGGCAATTAGGGAGCAAGAGGGAAAATTGAAGTGATCTTATATGGCCAGGGTGGAACAGAGTTAGTGTGAAGAAAAGCTCTCTTGCCGTGCATTCCTGCTGTTATAGAATGGCTTCAATAGTTGCCATGAAGATTGCGCAGATCACGAGTGTCTATATCTCGGTGCCGCCGAAGACGCATGGGGGAACGGAGCGAATTGTTTATCATCTCTGCCAGGAGCTCCACCGGCGCAACCATGACGTGGAGCTTTTCGCTTCGGGAGACTCAAAGGTAGATTGCACGCTGCACGCGGTCCTGCCGATAGCCAGCCAAGACGATCCCCATTCCACCTTCTATCTGGAAAAAGAATATGAAGCGCGGAACACCTACAACCTGTATCGGCAGGCCGAACGCTTCGATGTGATTCACGCGCACTGGACGACTCTGGCCCCTTATTTCTCCGTTTCTACCACCACGCCTACCCTGATCACTTACGCATATATGGAAAGAGAGCTCCACGAATATTACAAGGAACATTTTCCGCACTGTTTTCCGGTATGCGTCAGTCACGCTCAAGCGAAGGCGTTGGGCGATCCCTCGATTCCCGTCGTCTATAACGGGGTAGATCTGGACGAGATCGCTTTTAACGGCAAGCCGGAAGATTTCCTCATGATCGTGGGGCGGATGACGCCTGGCAAAGGCATTGCCGAGGCTATTCGCATCGCCAAGAAGGCGCGCACCAAACTTCTGATCGTAGGTCATGTCACAACTCACTTGCCTTGGAGCGAGGAGTATTTCTATAAAGAGGTGAAGCCGCAGATTGACGGAGGTATGATCCGCTACATCGAGCGTCTCGCTTATCACGATATAGTGGAGATGATGGGCAAGGCTAAGGGGTTTCTTTTCCCTCTGCAGTGGGACGAACCGTTCGGGATGGTCGTTATCGAAGCGATGGCGGCGGGAACGCCTGTACTCGCCTACGGGCGTGGATCAATGCCTGAGTTGATTAAGCATGGTGAGACCGGCTTTCTGGTCGAGGGCGAGGAAGAGATGGTTGAGATGATTGATCGGCTTCAGACCCTCGACCGTGGGAGCTGCCGTGCCTGGATCGCGGAGCATTTCTCCGTAAAGCAGATGGTGGACTGCTATGAGCAGCTCTACCGGAGGGCGACAAGCGGGCGCTGGCTTGGGAAAGTTGTTCAAAAGCAGGACCATGCCGGGTAAAAAATGGCGCCCTGTGCAACTTCGCAGCCAGAGCAGTTATTGGCGTTCATGCATTCTCATCACTGCGGTCCATCTCAACCTATTCAGTTGGATCGGCGCACAGGAAAAAACTCTCCGGGCTGTGGCGAGTCATTTCGGGGGGAAGCCAGCCGGGTGGGAAATCTTTCTCAACGCTCTTTGTGGCATGAAGTTGCTGCGCAAGCGCGGCGTAAAATACGCCAATACATTCCTCTCTTTGCGCTATCTTGCTGGCGATGATGCGTCTTTATATTTGCCTGATTATGACGCCTGGGATGCATGGGGCGGGCTGGCTTCCGCCCTGCGCGGCGGTCGAAGACCTCAGGTGCATAAACCTTTCTTGTCGGATAGTAAAGCGGCGGCGAGGTTACTTCACGCATTGCATCTCGACGCCCAAAAAATCGCTCCGCAACTAATTAGGAGACTGCCCTTGAGGGGGGCCAGGACTCTGCTAGATGTCGGCGGAGGGCTGGGCGCCTTTAGCGTAGCGTTTTGTCGTCGCTATCCTCTCCTGCAAGCGACGCTGGTCGAGCATCCGCACGTTGTGGCGTTATCACGCCGAGCGATCGAAAATGCTCGCATGGGAAAACGAGTGCGGGTGCTGGGCTTGGATTTCTCGCGTGAAGAATTGCCACGAAACTTCGACAGCGTTTTTGTTTCCAATGTCCTTCATGGCCAAGGTCCTGATCAAAACCGGTCGCTGCTCGCTAAGATCCACGACTGTTTAAATCCCGGTGGGCAATTGATATTGCGGGATGTCCTCATGAGCCACAATCGTCTGGCGCCGGAATGGGCTACGCTTTTTTCCGTTCTCCTGCTTCTGCATACACCGAAAGGACGCTGCTACACCTTGGCTGAGATTCTCACGTGGCTGCGTCAAACGGGATTTGCAAAGCTGAAAGGGCCGTTTCGTTCCAGCTCACTTTTTTTCGATCCAGATTCAATTTTAATAGCTACGAAACGCTAAAAAAGCAGGCAGCAAGAAGGCTGGGAGCGCGAAGCGGCAGGGGCCCCTCCCCTCGTCCCAAAGTTCTAATTGACTTCCATCAGGATTATTTTTTTCTTACAATACTCCTAACAGAGTATTCCGAGTCTACGACCACTGTCGCTTTTCGCCTGGCTTGTGAGTTTTGCTTTGACGATTCGTGGGGCTCGCAATGGACAGCCGGTCACGCAGGAGGACAAGGTGCGCAAATGGATGATTGTCGGCCTAGGGTTGCTGGTATTGTGCGGCGTCGCGGTTGCAGCGTTGCTTAATGTCAACTCTCTGATCAAACGAAATAAGGATTACCTTCTCGATCGGGCCCAGCAGGCATTGAATCGCAAAGTCTCTGTGGGCGATGTGGAAGTGACCCTCCTTAACGGCATCGGAATTCGGTTCAACAACTTTACCATGTCCGATGATCCGACCTATTCTAACGATGATTTCGTGCGCGCCAAGGACCTCCAGATCAATCTCAAGCTTTGGCCGCTACTGCGGGGGCGGGTTCAGGTCAAGAGAGCGATCCTCCATGACCCGGTTATATCCGTGGTGCGAAATGCAAAAGGAGATTTCAACTTCTCCACCGTCGCCAAAAAGGAAAAGGAAAA
>Ga0126374_10000189_pt1 | contig 13118 bp, 10 predicted proteins | sample PanSoiMetPlot_12_FD_89874 | JGI IMG/M metagenome (GOLD analysis project Ga0126374, IMG submission 89874) | Tropical forest soil microbial communities from Panama - MetaG Plot_12 | ecosystem: Environmental > Terrestrial > Soil > Tropical forest > Bulk soil | place: Panama | collected 2016-02-17
GCGCTGCCTGCGCGACGCCGGCATGGAAGTCGTATACACGGGCCTGCATCGCACGCCCGAGGAGGTGGTGGCCGCCGCCGTGCAGGAAGACGTGGACGTACTCGGGGTGAGCTTGCTCTCCGGAGCCCACATGACGCTGGTGCCCAGGGTGATCGAGCTGATGCGGCGGGCCGGAGCCGAGGACATCCGCCTCGTGGTGGGTGGCGTCGTGCCCGACGAGGACGTGTCGGAGCTCCGCGCTCTCGGGGTAAGCGACGTGATCTTACAGGACACGCCGCCCGAGGAGATCGTCGCTCGCGTCCGCGCTCTCGCGCCACCCTCCGCCGCGTAACCGCCCCGATGCTCGCTCTCGACCTCGCCCGGCTCCGCGGCGCGCGCGGGGTGAATCTCGGCGTATGGCCGCCGCGCTACGATCCCGCCTACGCTCCCGCTGCTCACGAGACCTGCTGGCTGCCCGAGGTCGAGTGTGCCCCGCCCGCCGCACGCGATGCCCTCATCCTCGCCAAGCTCCGCGCCCAGGTGCAGTATGCGTGGGACCGTTGCCCCTTCTATCGACGCAAGTGGGAAGCGGCAGGCGTGGCGCCCGCAACGCTCCAAAGCCTCGCGGATCTCGCCGCCTTCCCCGTGGTCGAGAAGGCCGAGCTGCGCGCGGCCCAGGCCGCCGTGCCCCCCTTCGGCGACTACCTCGGCATCGATCCGCATGAGGTGGCGCGGATGCACGGTACCAGCGGCACTACAGGACGGCCCACGGTGTTCGGCATCGGGGGAGAGGACTGGGTGCGCATCGGCGAGGCGCACGCCCGCATTCTCTGGGGCGCGGGGATCCGACCTCACGATCGCGTCATGATCTGCTCGTTCTTCAGCCTCTACATGGGCTCGTGGGGCGCCCTCGCTGGCGTGGAGCGGCTGGGCGCCACCGCGTTTCCTTTCGGGGCGGGCGCCGCGGGACAGACCCTAGCCGCGGTAGGCTGGGCCCGCGATCTCTCCCCCACCGCGTTCTACGGGACGCCCTCGTACGCCCTCCACTTCGCGGAGACGGCGCGGCGTGAGGGCATCGACCCGCGGAGTTTCGGCTTCCGCACCCTCTTCTTTTCCGGCGAGCCGGGAGCGGGCATTCCCGCCACCCGGCGGGTGATCGAGGAGACCTTCGGCGGCATCTGCGTCGACATGGGCACCATGGCCGAGATGAGCCCCTGGATGACGAACGCCGAGTGCACCCACCGCACGGGCATGCATCTCTGGCAGGACATCGTCTATACGCAGGTATGCGATCCTGCCACCTTCAAGCCGGTGCCCTACGGCGCCGAGGGCACGCCCGTCTACACGCATCTCGAGCGGACCTCCCAGCCCATGATCCGTCTCGTGTCGGGCGATCGCGCGCGCTGGACCGACGAGCCCTGTCCGTGCGGGCGCACCTATCCGCGCCTGCCCGCGGGGCTCTATGGACGCTTCGACGACATGATCATCGTGCGCGGGGAGAACGTGTACCCCAGCGCTATCGAGGACACCCTCCGCTCCGTCGAGGGGTTCGGAGGCGAGTTCCGCGTGATAGTCTCCCGGCGGGAGGCCATGGACGAGCTGCTCGTGCGGGTCGAGGCGGCGGCCGATCTCACGGACCCGCCGGCGCTGGAAGCGCTGCGTGTCCGCGCGCGGGAGCGCCTTCGTACCCAGCTGGGGGTGCATCCCGTGGTCGAGATCGTTCCGCAAGGCACGCTGCCGCGCACGGAGTTCAAGGCGCGGCGAGTCATCGACGATCGCGATCTCTATCGCGACGTCCTCGACAGGAAGGAGGTCTAGATGTTCGACCGGGATGAGATCGCCCGTGCCCGCGCGCTCCGCGAAGCCTGGGAAGCGGGAGAGCTCCGCGCCTTCCTCGACCGCCAGCCTGAGTCGCGCCCCGAGTACCGCACGCTGTCCGGCCTGCCCTTGAAGCGTGTCTACACCGCGGAAGACCTCGCGGATTTCCGCCACGACGACCTGGGACTGCCGGGGCAGTATCCGTATACGCGCGGGCCGTATCCGACCATGTATCGCGGCCGCACCTGGACCATGCGACAGATCGCGGGCTTCGGCACCGGCGAGGACACTAACGGCCGCTTCCGCTATCTCATCGAGCAGGGGCAGACGGGGCTGTCCGTGGACTTTGACATGCCCACCCTCATGGGCTACGACTCCGACGACCCGCGAGCGCTGGGTGAGGTCGGCCGCGAGGGCGTGGCCGTGGACACCCTCGACGACGTGGAGGCCCTCTTCGCGGGCGTCGATCTCGAGCGCATCTCGGTGTCCATGACCATCAATCCCACCGCGTGGATCCTTCTCGCCATGTACGTGGCCCTCGCCCAGGGCCGCGGCCTCGACCTCAACCGGCTCTCCGGCACCGTGCAGGCGGATATCCTCAAGGAGTACATCGCCCAGAAGGAATGGGCCTTCCCCATCCGGCCCTCCATGCGGATCATGCGCGACATGATCGTGTGGTCGGCGCGGAACATGGCCCGCTACAATCCCATCAACATCAGCGGCTATCACATCTCCGAGGCGGGAGCCACCTCCGTGCAAGAGCTCGCCTTCACCATGGCCAACGCCGTGGCCTATGTGGAGGAGGTGACGCGCGCGGGGGTGCCCGTGGACGAGTTCGCCCCGCGCCTCGCCTTCTACTTCGTCTCCCAGAACGACTTCTTCGAGGAGATCGCGAAGTTCCGCGCGGCCCGGCGCATCTACGCGCGGCTCATGAAGGAGCGCTTCGGGGCGCGCAGGCCGGAGTCCATGCGCCTGCGCTTCCACTGCCAGACGGCGGCGGCCACCCTGACCCGCGCCCAGCCCATGAACAACGTGGTGCGCACGACATTGCAGGCGCTCTCCGCCGTGCTGGGCGGCGCGCAGTCGCTTCACACCAACGGCCTCGACGAGGCCTATGCCATCCCCTCTGAGGAGGCGATGAAACTCGCCCTGCGCACCCAGCAGGTCATCGCGGAGGAGAGCCGGGTCGCCCACGTGATCGACCCTCTGGGCGGTTCCTACTTCGTAGAGGCCCTCACCAACGAGATCGAGCGCCGCGTCTTCGACATCCTCGCCAAGGTCGACGCCCTCGGAGGAACCATCAAAGCGGTGGAGGATGGCTACTTCCAGAAGGAGATCGCCGACTCCGCCTACGAGACGGCGCGACGGCGGGCCTCGGGCGACCAGCCTCTCATCGGCGTGAACCGCTTCGTGGAGCCGGCGGCGCCGGTGCCGGTGCCCATCCACAAGGTGGAGGCGACGGTAGAGACGCGGCAGGTGGCCGGCCTGCGTGAGGTGCGCCGACGGCGCGACGGCGCCCGTGTGCAGACCCTTCTCGAGCGCCTGGCCACGGAGGCGAGGGATCCGAACGCCAACCTCATGCCCGTCACCATCGAGGCGGTGAAAGCGCGGGCCACCCTGGGAGAGATCGTCGCGCGCCTGCGCGAGGTCTTCGGCACCTACGTGGAGAAGCCGGTCTTCTAGTGCGGAGGGCCGGGGCCGGCCGTGAGCGGCACGGTCCACCACGCGGCATCGGCCCACCGGGGGCGGAAAGCCGCTGATCGACCTCGCACGAGGAAGGGCTGAGCTTCAACGCGAGCAGAGAAAAGATTGCCCGCGAGGACGTGCTTGGCGCAAAAGCACCCAGCACGAAAAATAGTCGAGCAATTTCTTCCGCGTCACCGGGTGAGGATCACCGTCACCGCGACCGGATCGGGCAGCGCGCTACTTCCCTGCTCCGATTGCCAGGACCCGATTTGTGCTAGCCCACGCGTGAACTCGGCGTAGCGCGAGCGTGGGACTTCCAGCCACACCGTGGACTCTCTCTCCGCCTTTCGCGAGCCGCCGAGGCGGGCCAAGAGGAGACCGATATCGCGACGCGCTTCCTGCCGATCCTGCACGAAGAGCTGGGCGATCACATCCGAATGCGAGGCGGCGAGCGGTCTCGTCGCGGCGGCCTGGGGGCGCTCGTCCTGGACCCGCGGCGACTGCGCCACGCTCGGCTCCTTGGCGGGCTTCTGCGCGGCCGTCTTCGGCTCGGGCGATCGAATAGGTCCGGGGGGCGCCGCGGAACGCGGAGGCAACGTACGCGGAGCGGACGGCGAGACGGCCGGTCGCGTCGCGGCCGCGGGTGGTGGCGGCACGGGTGGCTCAGGGGCGACGGCAGGCGGAGACGGCAGAGGTGGCGCTGTGGTCGCTGAAGGACTGGGAGATGCCAAGGTCGAGGCCGGCGCGGCGGGAGATGCTGAGGCAATCGGTGAAGGCTCGGCCGGCCGCGCACTCGGCGGCGGAGGCAACGGCATCGCCTCGGAAACAACGACACTCTTCGATTCCTCGGCGCGTGGGGCAGGCGACGGCGGAGGCGACGGCACCGCCTCGGGAGCAGCGGCGCTCCTCGATTCCTCGACGGGTGGCGCAGGCGACGGCGACGGAGGCGACGGCATCGCCTTGGGAGCAGCGTCTCTCCTCGATTCCTCGACGGGCGGGGCAGGGGACGGCGCCGTCGCCAGCCGACGGGCCGAAGCGGTCAAGGAATCCAGCAGTTCTCCGGCGACGGCGGGCAACTGCGCGGTCGCCGACGCCAGCCGACGACCCGAAGCGGTCAAGGAATCCAGCAATCCTCCGGCGACGGCGGGCACGTGCAAGCCTCGCCATGCGCTCACGGACATCTCGGGAAGCCGACGAATCTCGGAAAGTCGTGGATAGGCGTAGACCCCAACTGCCCCCAGTATAAGGGCGGCCGTCACACCAATTCCCACCCGCTTCGCCAGACGTCCCGTCCGTGAGGCGACGGAGGGATCCCGATCGATGTGCTCCTCGAAACGGCCGTGATAGCGGAAGTTGAGGGTCCGGTCGCAGGTCTCACAGGCGGCGGTGTGGCCCTCCAGCTCTGCCCACTCGGTCAGGCCGAGCCGTCCGGCGAGCAGGCCGGACATGGCCTTGCGCGCCTCCGCGCAGGTCATGACCCCACCGACATGGCGCGGAGGAAGGCAGGCTCTTCCAGCGCCTTGCCCACGCCGAGCACCGCGCAGCGAGCGGGCTCTTCGCTCACTCGCACCGCGAGGTGCGTGATGGCGCGCAACCCCACGTCAAGCCCGGTAAGATGGGCACCACCGCCCGTGAGCACGATGCCCGTGTCGAGGATGTCCGCCGCCAGCTCGGGAGGTGTTCGCTCCAGGCACGTGCGCACCGTCTCCAGGAGAGCGGCCATCGGTTCGCGCAGCGCCTCGCGAAGCTCCTGGACCGATACCCCGATGGTCTTGGGCAGGCCGGTGATGAGATTCCGACCTTTCACCTCACGGATCACCGAGAGACCGCTATCCCCCTCGGGACCGCTTCCGGCCATGGATCCAATGGCGAGCTTGAGATCCTCGGCCTGCCGGGGGCCGATGAGGAGGCTGTGGCCCTTCCGGACGTGCTGGATGATCGCCTCGTCCAGATCGTCGCCGCCGAAGCGCAACGACTCGCAGCCCACGATGCCGGACAGGGAGATCACGGCCACCTCCGTGGTCCCGCCGCCAATATTGACGATGGTGTGCGCCCCCGGCTCCGACACGGCCAGGCCCGCGCCGAGGGCCGCCGCCACCGGCTCTTCCATGAGGTGCACGGCGCGCGCGCCCACGCTGCGCCCCAGCTCCTGCACGGCGCGCTTCTCCACCGGCGTGGTGCCAAAGGGCACCACCACGGCGAGACGCGGGCCGCGGACCCGCCAGCGGCCGATCACCGTGTCGATGAAGTGGCCGAGCATATGGGTGGCCGCGTGCACGTTGGCGATCACACCCCGGCGCAACGGGGCGATCACCTCCACGTTTTCGGGCACCCGGCCGATCATGGCCTTGGCCGCGCGGCCCACCGCAAGCACCGAGCCCTGATGTAGCGCGATCACGGAGGGCTCGTCGAGGACCACGCCCTCGCCGGGGACGTACACTCTCGTGTTCGCCGTGCCCAGGTCGATGGCGAGGTCGCCCGAATCGAGGCGCGGATGCATCACGCGCGTCCGGGCAGCGCGGTGCGCCGTCCGCGGCCGGCTCCGTTCCGTCGGCATCGGCAGGAAGCGACCATGGCTTGCGCATGAAGCAACTGCCGTGCCCACGCCGCGCGGGCCCCGCCCTCGCGCGAAGATGCTGATCTCCCAGCCTCTGTCGTGCGCACCGTCTCGGCCGCGAAAGAAATACCCGGTGCGCCGAGCCGCCGCGCTTGTAGTTCTTACACGCTCTTAGCTCGCGAGCCACGCCGGAGCCACGCCGAGACGCCGCCACGTGCGGGCCACGCGCTCGGGAGTGCCGAGGTCGCACCACGTCAGCTCGGGCACCGCGGAGACCACCAGCGAGAGCGACGCGTCCTGGAGCACGGCGCGGGAGAAGTTCGCGGTGGGAGCGAGCATGCACGCCTGCCGCATCGCCCACGGCTCGTGCTGGGTGCCCAGGAAGAGCTCCATACGACTCAGCCGATCGTGGAGGAGGGGGACACAGGAGCGACCGGCATCCACGAGCGCCGACACGCGGGCCGCGAAGACAAACATGTTCCACAGGCAGCCGGCGTGGAAGAGCGCGTCCGCCTCCGCGAGCGAGGGTTTCTCCAGGAATCGCCGCACGCGGTGGAGCGGGCCGCGCGCCGTCCACGCCACCGTTTCCCCAGGCTCGATCCAGCCGTACTCGGGCTCGGGATTTGTCGCCTCCGCGGCGAGGAGAATCATGGACTCCGAGCGTCGCGGCACCGTCCGCGCCACATCGGCCACGTGGCACATGAAGGCCGACTCCTCGAGCACGAAGTGATCGGAGGGAAAGACCACCACCGTCGCCTCCGGATCGCGCGCGCTGATCCAGTGCGCGGGAAGGAGCACCCCCGCCGCCGTGCCGCGATCGTAGGCCTGCGCGAGCACGTGCGGGCGCGGAGCGCCCCGGAGCTCCGCTTCCACGTACGATCCATGGCTGGCCAGGGTCACCACGATGGTGCGCTCGGGGGGAATGAGCAGAGCCACCCGGTCGAGCGTCTGGCGGAGGAGCGACCGCGCTCCCACCACCGCGGCGAACTGCTTCGGCCGCTCGTCGCCGTAGAGATGACGAGTGAGGGTGCGGAGACGGAGCCCTTCTCCGCCCGCGAGCACGATGGCCCAGAGGTGTCCGCCCTCTTGCGGCCACGCGCGGAAAGAGCGCGATGACGGTGCTGTTACGGCAACCGACCCGTTCATACCAAGCCTCCTTGTGGGGATCTCTGTCGCGTCTGGGGTCCGGCGCGTATGACGAGAGCCGGATGGTGTCGACGGGAACCTCACGAGTCCGCCCGCCGCTGCGCTCCGCACATAAGGCGAGCCCGTGCCGGCGGCAGGTCAGGCGATCAGGCGGACCCTAGGCGGACGGTGGGCTACGAGTGCCGTCCGAGCGCAGGCGGCGAGGCGGGAGCTCGCCCGGCTCGGGAATGACCACGGCGGCGGAAGCGATGGTGAGGCGAGGCGAGAGACTCGGCGGTGAATCCGGAGTGGCCGCGCTGAGGGAGACGAGAAAATCGACGACGTCGTCGAAGTCGGCGGCGTCGTAGACCCCGGGCAGCCACGTTGCATCCGGCGGGCTCGCGTGCGCGAAGGCCACGAGCGTGACGAGCACCACGCCGAGCAGCAGGATGAGAGTGAGCCGAGCCCGCATGCTGAAGAGGCTAACCTCCCTCGGCGCGGCACGCAAGTAAACTTCGCGTGACGGGCTTCCTCCTCCGCGATGCGGACACGAGCGAAATGTGAAGGAGTGTGAAGCTCGCGCGCTTCAGGACTCGGGGGCGTGGTGGTCCTCGTCGACCCACGCCACGAGGAGCGTGTAGCTCACCGCGAGTAGCACCGGCCCCATGAAGAGCCCGATGATCCCGAAGGCGAGCACGCCGCCCAGCACGCCCGCGAAGACGAGGAGCAGCGGTAGATCGGCGCCCTTCCTGATGAGGATGGGACGAATGAAGTTGTCGAGGGTGCCCGTGATGACTGTCCACACCACCATGATGCTGCCCCATAGCGTCTGATCCTGCCAGAAGAGCCAGATCACCGCCCCGACCATGACGGGTACCGCGCCGACCTGCGCCACTCCGAGGAGGAACATGACGGCGGTGAGGATCGTCGCGTGAGGCACGCCCGCGATGACGAGGCCGATGCCGCCCACGATCGACTGCACGAGAGCAGTGACCACAATGCCGAGGGCGATGGCGCGGATGGCCTGGCCAGAGAGGCGGACGGCGCGCTCTCCTCGCCCGCCCGCCAGGCGCCGGGCAAAGGCGATGACCCACTCCGCCGCGGATTCGCCCTGCGCGTACAGGAGCGCGGCGAGGGCGAGGGTGAGGAGGAGCTGGACGAGGAGGGCGAGGAGGCCGCCCGCCTGGGCGAGAAGCCAGCCTCCGATCACCGTCAGGTGCGGGGTGATGCGCGCGGCGAGGTCGGACGGCTGCATGGCCGCCACCTCTTGCCACCACGCGCCGAGCCTCGCCCCCCCCAGCGGCAGGGAGACGACCCAGGCGGGAGGCGGCGGCACCGAGAAGTGGCTCAGCGACTTCGCCCACCCCGCGATCTCGTCGGCGCGATCGATGAGCGTGGCCACCGCGATGGCCACCGGCACGAGGATGATGGCGAGCATGGCCGCCGTCATGATAGCGACCGCGATGCCTCGCCGATTCCCGAGCTTCTGATCGATCCAGCGCATCTCGGGCCATGTGGCCACCACGATCATGACCGCCCAGATGGTGGCGGGCAGGAACGGCCGCACGATCCAGAAGCTCGCCGCGATGAGGCCGCCGATGGCGACCACCGCGAAGATCACACGGGTCACGTCCCAGGAAATCTGAGTCGTTTGCATCGGCGCCTATCTTACCCGAGATCGCAGTGGCCCGGCTGCCTCGTCGTCGGTACACTGGCCGGGCCCGGGCCCGAGGGTCCGCCGGCCGAAAGGAGAGTGACCCCGACCATGGCGGCTCCCACTCCGTTCCGCATCGACATTCCGGAGCAGATTCTCACCGATCTACGCGACCGCCTGCGCCGCACGCGCTTTCCCGACCAGGCGCCCGGCGCCCCGTGGGCCTTCGGCGCCGATCTCGCCTACGTGCAGGAGCTCTGCGCCTACTGGCGCGACGTTTTCGACTGGCGGAAGCACGAGGCCGTTCTCAACGGGTTCCGCCAGTTCACCGCGCCGGTGGCCGGCATCGACCTCCATTTCATCCACGAGGAAGGCCGGGGGCCCGCCCCTCTTCCCCTGCTTCTCTCCCACGGCTGGCCCGGCTCCGTCTGGGAGTTCTACAAGATCATTCCGATGCTCACCGATCCCGCGCGCTTCGGCGGAGACGCCCGCGATGCCTTCACGGTGGTGGCGCCCTCGTTGCCCGGCTACGGCTTCTCCTTCGCGCCCGGGCAGCCACGCTTCGGAGTGAGCGAGATCGCCGACGCCTTCGCCAGCCTCATGACCGACGTCCTCGGTTACCGGCGCTTCGCCGCGCAGGGAGGCGACTGGGGCGCCTTCATCACCGCGCGGCTGGGGGTGAGCCACGCCGATCGGCTCGCGGGCATTCACGTGAACCTGCTCTCTCTGCGCCGCGATCTCCCCCGGCCCGCCAACCCCACCCCCGAGGAGCGCGTCTATCTGGACGATCTCGCGGCGTGGCTGCGCGAGGAGACGGGCTATCAGTGGATACAGGGGACCAAGCCGCAGACGCTCGCGTTCGCCCTCACCGATTCCCCCGCGGGGCTGGCCGCATGGATCGTGGAGAAGTTTCGCACGTGGAGCGACTGCGGCGGCGACGTGGAGCGGCGCTTCTCCAAGGATGAGCTCCTCACCAACGTCACGCTGTACTGGGTCACGGGCTCCATCAACTCCTCTTTCTGGCCTTATTACGCGCGCTATCACGCCCCCTGGCCCATCGCGGACGGGCAGCGCATCGAGGTGCCCACCGCCTACGCGGCCTTTCCCAAGGAAATCGTGCGCCCGCCGCGCTCGTGGGCGGAGCGTGTCTACAACATCCGCCGCTGGACGGTGATGCCCGCGGGCGGGCACTTTGCCGCTCTCGAGGAGCCGCAGGCCCTGGTCAACGACCTGCGCTCGTTCTTCCGCGAACTTCGCTAGAGCGAGGCACGTCTCGCGAGGAGTGCTCCAGCTCCCCGGAGCCGGAGGAGAGGGATCACCGTCTGCTCGTCGGCGCCCTCGAGGAGATCTGGGAGGGCATCGGACGCTCTGCGGAGTCGGGGCTCACCGAGCTCTTCCTCGAGGCCAGCTTCGATCCGTGCGGCCCCATGAGCCTGGAAGTCATGGCGGCGATGGCTCCGCGCTAGCCTCCGCCCAGGAGCTCGTCGATGCGGCGGTGACGGTAGTCGAAGATCTCCCGGAGCTGCCGGTCGATGAATAGCCGGTTCATGAGGGCGCCCAACGGCCCCAGGGGCGGCGTGTAGAGTACTTCGTCTTCGATGACGGTGCCGTGGCCTTCCGCTCGGAAGCGATGGCAATGGTCCCAGAGGCGGTACACGCCGGCGATCTGCACGTCGCGGAAACGGTAGGGCGGCTCGTACTCGCTGATGAGGCGAGCGCCAGCGCGTGCCCACGCCGAGCACCCGCACGCGATAGTCCAGCATGAGATTCTCCGCCATGACGTAGGGCTCCGGGGTGAGGATCCGGAAGCCAAGCCACGGCGGCGTGATGCGGGGCAGGTTGCGCGGATCTGCGAAGAACGCAAAGGTCTCAGCGAGCCTACGCGGCACCCACTGCCGCCGACGCAGCGCATACACAGGCTGTCGGATCATGCTCCGGAGTGTATCGAGGCGTCGGCACGGCTAGCGGAAGAGCGGCTTCAGGCCGCAGACCGCGCGCTCTATCGTGCGCGGGACGCATTCCCCTTGAGACCCGCCTCGAACTGGCTCAGCACATAGACCGCCCACGGACGCGACCAGTGGTGGCGGCCACGCAGGAAGCCGTTCCACACGCGGTCGACGGCACGGGCGTCGAGCTGCTTGCTCTCGTGACATATCGTCCGCAGCTCCGGCTCGCGCGCTCGCATCCAGCGTGCCATGGGCAGGGTGAACCCCATCTTGCGGCGATCCCACACCCCGCGGGGAATCCGGCCATCGAGGGCGCTGAGCAGCAAGGGCTTCGGGCGCTCCTTGGCGAGCTTGTAGCGGGCGGGCAGCGACATCACCCGCTCCACCAGTGGGTGATCCAGATAGGGCACGCGCATCTCCACCGAGTGGGCCATGCTCATCACGTCGCCGTCGCGCAGGAGCTGGTTGCCGAGATAGTGCGTGATGTCGTAGGTGGTGAGCGCTTCCCGCATGCCGTCCGACCCTGCGTAGGGCAGCCGGACGGGAGCGTTGGCAAACTCGGTGGACGAGAGTCCGAGGAGGCGGCTCGCCTGTCCCGGGGTAAAGAGCCCGCGAACGAGGAAGTAGGCGCTGAGGGCGGACGGGTCCTCGAGGTAGGCGGCGCGGTCGAGCCCCGCGCGCAGGACGGGCGCGCCGCGGGCGACGGCCCGCACGAGGGTGCGCCGCGTCGACGGGGGCAGTGAGGACATGATCCGGCACACGGCTTCGAGAGCGGGCGCAAAGCGCACGTGGCGATAGCCCCAGAACACCTCGTCCCCGCCCAGCCCCGACAGCACCACGCGGAGTCCGGCGTCGCGGGCGGCCCGCGACACGCACCAGACGTTGAGGCCGTCAACGGTCGGCTGATCCATGGCCGCGAACATCTGCGGTAGGTCGTCGAACACCGCGCCCGGCTGCAGGCGCACCTCGCGATGATCGGTGCGGTATCGCTCGGCGACCATGCGCGCGTAGTGGGCCTCGGACAGCTCGGCCTCGTCGAAGGTGACGGTGAGCGTGGTCATGGGGCGCTCGAGCTGGGGCGCGGCGAGGGCGACCATGCTCGCCGAGTCCACGCCCCCCGAGAGGAAGGCGCCCACGGGCACGTCACTCACGAGGTGGAGGCGCATCGATTCCTCGAGCATCGCCCGCGTCGAGGTCACCGCCTCCTCGAACGAGCGCGGGCGCGTCGCGCGTGCCCGGCCCACCGCTTCACCGAGATCCCAGAAGCGGGCGCGGCTCATCCCCCGCGCGTCCACGTGCGCGAGCTCGCCCTCGGGTAGCGGTTGCACGTCCTTCATCGTGGTCAGGGGCGCGGGCACACTGCCGAGCTCGAGGAAGCGCAGGAGCGCCTCGGGATTGGCCTCACTGGGGACGAGGCCGCTCACGAGAAGGGCGCGCACTTCCGAGGCGAAGACCACGCGCACGCCATCGCCCCACGTGTAGAGCGGTTTGATGCCTAGCCGATCGCGGCCGAGCACGAGCCGGGGTCGCGGCAGTGCTTCGAAGAGGGCGAAGGCGAACATGCCGCGCAGGCGTTCCGCGACGCCGTCGCCCCAGCGGCTCCAGCCCTGGAGGAGGACTTCGCTGTCACTGTGCGAGCGGAAGGTCGCGACGCCCTCGAGCTCGGCCCGAAGCTCGCGATGGTTATAGATCTCCCCGTTCAGGACGACCCAGCGCTCATCATGCTCCGTGCCCATGGGCATGCGCCCGCGGAACGATCGGTCGATGATGGCGAGCCGGCGCGATCCGAGCACGACTCCGGGTGCGCTGCTCGTGGCGGGATATGTGCTGACGTGCGTCGGGTCGACGCGATCGAGCAGCGTCTTGATCTCCGGCTCGTCGAGAGCGGGCCGGGGCAGCAGAAGTCCCCAGTCGTCGGGGCCACGATGGAACTGGGCGTCGAGCATCTCCAGCACCGCGGACACGTCGCCCACGGTGATGGCTCCGGAAAGCTTGAAGACGCCCGCGATGCCGCACATGGCAGGGGCGCCCTACGAGCCCGCGCCGTACCGCTCGTACGCGGCTCGCGAGGCGGGATCGGGGGGACCCGACCGGGAATGTCTCCCGCCTCTGCATAACATTAATAAGGGGAGGTGCATTTGGCCCTTCGCTCCGTATAGGTAGACTTTTGCCAATCCATGCGTACAACAAATTTTGAAGCCACAGCCAGGCCAGCTGGCTTCGTCCTCCAGCCACGGGCACCCGGCTCGAGCTCCCGAGGGTCCCGAAGGCCGGGACGACTCTTACGGGATCGCTAAGAATACTGCAGTCCAGGGTTTTATGCCCTAGGGCAATAACATCTGGACAGGAGAGA
>Ga0126374_10000191_pt1 | contig 13104 bp, 11 predicted proteins | sample PanSoiMetPlot_12_FD_89874 | JGI IMG/M metagenome (GOLD analysis project Ga0126374, IMG submission 89874) | Tropical forest soil microbial communities from Panama - MetaG Plot_12 | ecosystem: Environmental > Terrestrial > Soil > Tropical forest > Bulk soil | place: Panama | collected 2016-02-17
CCTTTATGACGCGTTCGGCCAACGCCAGGTGAATACCCTCTACACGCAACTGAATCAGTACCACGTGATCCTCGAGACCCAGCCGGACTTTCAGAACAATCCGGCGAAGCTGCAGGATATTTATGTCCGCTCGGCGCTGGCCCCTGGCACCCAGACGACGGGCTCGAATTTGAACAGCCCGGTGGTAACCTCTTCAGGTACGGCAGGAACTTTCAGCACCGCCTCGCCGAACCCCTCGGCTTCAACAAACACGTTGGCCACAACAGGCTCGGCGTTTCCTGCGGCGGTATCGGCCTCCAATGCCGGTGCCGTACCACTCGGCGCGTTTTCACATGTTGAGTTGAAGAACAGCCCTCTCTCGATCAATCATCAAGGCCAATTCCCCGTCGTGACCATCTCGTTCAATCTGGCGCCGAACGCTTCGCTAGGCGAGGCGACCAAAGCCATCGAGAGAGCTAAACAGGAACTCGGAATGCCAATCAGCGTGCAGGGAACATTCCAGGGAACCGCAGCGTCGTTCCAGGCATCGCTGTCGAGCGAGCCAATTCTGATTCTGGCGGCGCTGGTCACGGTGTATATCGTGCTGGGCGTGCTCTATGAGAGCTACATTCATCCGATCACGATTCTTTCAACGTTGCCGTCGGCCGGCGTGGGCGCGATCCTGGCACTGCTTATCTGCGGGCAGGAATTGAGCGTGGTGGCATTGATCGGCATCATCCTGCTGATCGGGATTGTGAAAAAGAACGGAATCATGATGATCGACTTTGCGCTCGAAGCGGAACGCAACGACGGCAAAAAGCCCGAAGATGCGATTTATGAAGCCTGCCTTCTTCGGTTCCGCCCGATCATGATGACCACGATGGCGGCGCTTCTTGGCGGCATTCCGCTAGCCCTCGGTACTGGAATTGGTTCGGAGCTCCGGCGACCACTCGGGATTTCGATGGTGGGCGGCCTGATCCTGAGCCAAATCCTTACGCTGTACACGACGCCCGTCATTTACATTTTCTTCGACCGGCTGGCGGGAAGGTTCTCGCGACGCCACGCGGCCGATGCAGGTCCGGAGGTAGTCCCGGCGGACTGAGGCGATGAATCTTTCCTCTCCATTCATCCGGCGTCCGGTTGCGACGACGCTTCTCACAGCGGCGATTGCCCTGTCGGGAGCAGTCGCTTTTCGAGCTCTGCCGGTATCGGCTCTGCCGCAGATCGATTTCCCGACGATTTCGGTGGGCGCGAGTTTGCCGGGAGCAAGCCCGGAGATCATGGCGTCGTCCGTTGCGACGCCATTGGAACGCCAGTTCGGCCGGATCGCCGGCGTGACCGAGATGACGTCCGCCAGCTTCTTGGGAACGACGAGCATCACGCTCCAGTTCGACCTGAACCGCAGCATCGATGGAGCTGCACGCGATGTTCAAGCGGCGATTAATGCGGCCCGCAGCTATCTCCCGTCGAATCTGCCGGCAAATCCGACCTACCGGAAGGTAAATCCCGCGGATTCACCGATCATGATTGTGGCGCTGACTTCGGAAGTCTACGACCGCGGCAAGATGTACGACGCGGCCTCAACGATCATGGCACAGCGGCTATCGCAAGTGCAGGGGGTGGGACAGGTAACGGTTGGGGGAAGCTCGCTGCCTGGCGTGCGCGTCGACGTGAATCCGACACAGCTCAACAGTTATGGCCTCGGGATGCAAGATGTCGCGGCGATGCTGAACAAGCAGAACGCAAACGCTCCCAAGGGCCAGATCTCGAACGGCACGACGACGATGGACGTTTCGAGCAACGATCAGCTCTTGAAGGCTGTGGATTACATGCCCCTCGTCGTCGGCTACCACAGCGGGGCGGCCGTGAAGCTGTCGGATGTGGCGAATGTCCAGGACTCTACGGAAAACATCCGGGCGGCTGGTTTCGTGAACGGGCAACCTTCTGTGCTGATCATCATCTTCCGCCAGCCGGGGGCGAACATCATCGAAACGGTGGACAGGATCCGAGCGGCGATACCATCGCTCAAGGCCTCCATCCCCACCGCCATCGACGTGAGGGTTGTGCTGGACCGCACGACGACGATTCGCGCGTCGGTTCGCGATGTGGAACGAACTCTGATCATTTCGATTAGCCTGGTCATACTGGTCGTGTTTCTTTTTTTGCGGAACCTACGCGCCACGTTTATCCCCAGCGTTGCTGTGCCGGTCTCGTTGATTGGTACGTTTGGAGTGATGTATCTCTGCAGGTACAGCATCGACAATCTCTCTTTGATGGCTCTCACGATCTCGACGGGATTTGTGGTTGACGACGCAATCGTGGTGATTGAAAACGTCACACGCTACATCGAGCAGGGTATGGCGCCAACGCACGCTGCGCTCAAGGGCGCGAGCGAAATCGGCTTCACCGTGCTTTCGATCAGTATTTCGCTGGTTGCCGTCTTCATCCCCATTCTTATGATGGGCGGCATCGTTGGCCGGCTGTTCCGGGAGTTCGCCGTGACCCTGTCGGTCGCGATCCTCGTCTCGCTGTTAATTTCCCTGACCACCACGCCGATGATGTGTTCGCGGCTGTTGAAGCATATTCGCGAACAAGATAAAAGCAGGCTGTACCAACTGAGCGAACGAGGATTTCAGTGGATGTTGCGGACTTACGAGCGGTCGCTTACTTGGGTATTGGAACACTCGGCGTTGACGCTCGCGGTTCTCTTGATGACCATTGCCTTCAATATTTATTTGTTCATGATTGTGCCGAAGGGGTTCTTCCCGCAGCAGGACAATGGCACGATTTTTGGGGGCATTCAGGGCTCGCAGGATATTTCTTTCCAGGCAATGCAAGCGGCCACGAGGCGAATCGTCGATGTCGTAAAGTCGGATCCAGCCGTTGAGAATTCCATGGCATTCACCGGCGGAAACGGCGCATCGAATAGCGGCTTCATCTACCTGGGCCTAAAGCCTCTCGAAGTGAGAAAGGTCAGCGCAAACCAGGTCATCGACCGGTTGCGCCCGAAACTGATCGCCGTCCCTGGAGCGAATACGTTTTTGCAGGCCGGGCAGGATTTGCGTATTGGCGGCCGCATGAGCAGCGCGCAATTCCAGTACACCATTCAGAGTGACAACTTGAAGGACCTTGTGCAGTGGGGCCCGCTTCTACTGCAACAGATGCGAAAGATGCCGATGCTGGCCGACGTAAATACCGATCAGCAAAACAGCGGGCTGCAAATGAACGTGGTCTATGACCGTGCCACCGCGGCTCGCCTGGGAATTACCCCGCAACAGATTGACAACACACTTTACGAGGCTTTCGGCCAGTCGCAAGTTTCGACCATGTACACGGGCGTGAACCAGTACCACGTGGTCCTGGAGGTTGAACCGAAGTTCTGGCAGTCCCCCCTAGGGCTGAATGACGTTTACATCCGGACATCTCAGGGCAAGGTTGTGCCGCTTAGCGCCGTGGCTCACTACCAGCCGACGACTGCGCCGCTGGCCGTCAATCACCAGGGCCAGTATCCCTCGGTCACCATATCCTTCAACCTTGCTCCAGGCGTGGCATTGAGCGATGCCTCCCGCGCCATAACCGAAATGGAGCAAAAGATGGGCATGCCCAACACGATTCGCGGCATGTTTTCTGGGACTCTGCAGGCCTTTCAGTCTTCTCTCGCTTCCGAACCGTTCCTTATTCTTACGGCCCTGATGACCGTCTACATTGTGCTGGGCATTCTCTACGAAAGCCTGATCCACCCGATCACGATTCTTTCGACGCTGCCGTCCGCGGGTGTTGGGGCGGTTCTGGCGTTGATGATCTTCAAGAAAGATCTGAGCGTGATTGCGCTGATCGGAATTATCTTGTTGATCGGCATCGTGAAGAAAAACGCCATTATGATGATCGATTTCGCGCTTGCTGCGGAGCGCATCGAGGGCAAGGGTCCGAGGGACGCGATTTTTCAGGCCTGCCTGTTGCGCTTCCGGCCGATTCTGATGACCACGATGGCAGCATTGTTCGGTGCGGTTCCGCTGGCCTTCGGCACCGGAACGGGCTCGGAATTGCGTCAGCCCCTCGGGATCACAATTATCGGCGGTCTGATCGTCAGCCAAATGCTTACGCTATACACGACCCCCGTCGTTTACCTGTACCTGGACCGCATGCGCGTGCGCTGGTTGAGCGCACACGGCGGATTAAAGCGCGCCGAGCCCATTGGAGCTAGCTGATGACCGTGCATGGCAGAGAGCGAGAGCGTGCGGTGCAGAGGAAGGCAAGAACTTCAGGAGAAATTCAAACGAGCATGAAAACACAGTCTGGCAACCTATGGCGTGCAGCTATCGCTCTCGTCTACGCGGCGCTGCTCCTTCAAGGCTGCAATGTTGGTCCAAAGTACAACCGCCCTAGCGTGCAATCACCAGCAACCTTTAAAGAGGTTACGCCCGAAGATTTGAAGAAAATGGACGGTTGGAAGGTGGCCGAGCCAAAGGACACCGAGCTGCACGGCAAGTGGTGGGAGATCTTCGGAGATCCGGAATTGAACGCGCTCGAAGAGCAAGTCAGCGTTTCCAACCAGAATGTTGCCGCTGCTTTTGCGAACTTCATGGCGGCTCGCGCGATCGTCCGGCAGGCCCGTTCGCAATATTACCCGACCGTGACAGTAGGGCCGAGCATCCTTCGGGAACATCAGCCTTCCACTTCGGTCAATTCGACCGCGAGTTCATCGGGACGAACGTTCGCGTCCTTCGTACTCCCCTTCGATGCGACCTGGACGCCCGACCTTTGGGGGCGTGTCAGAAACACAGTCAAAGCGGACGTCTCTAACGCGCAGGTCTCCGCCGCTGACCTCGAAAACACTAAGCTGACAGCGCAGGCGGAACTTGCTGTCGATTACTATGAATTGCGCGGTCAAGATTCCCTGAAGGAACTGCTCGATTCGACCGTGGTCGTTTTCCAGCAGTCCTTGGACCTGACGAAGGTGCTCTACGAGACCGGAATCGACTCGGATGAAGCGGTTGCGCAAGCAGAAACGCAACTTAACACCACGCGCGCCCAAGCCACCAGCCTTGGCATTGCTCGCGCCCAGTTTGAACACGCCATCGCGCTGCTGGTTGGTCAGCCCGCCTCCACATTTTCTATCCCCGTCGCACCCCTAAAGGTACCCCCGCCAGCTATCCCCTTTGGCGTCCCTTCGCAACTGCTCGAGCGTCGGCCAGACATCGCCGCCGCGGAGCGCCAGATGGCGCAAGCAAACGCCCAAATAGGCGTGGCCAGGGCGGCGTACTATCCAACGGTAACCCTGAGCGCTTCCGGTGGGCTCGAAAGCACGAGCATCTCGCAATGGTTCACCTGGCCGAGCCGTTTCTGGTCGATCGGCCCCACGGCGTCGCAAACGTTGTTTGACGCAGGACTTCGCCGAGCCACCGTAGAGCAGTTTCGTGCGCAATACGACGCCAGCGTGGCAAATTATCGCCAGGACATTTTGGTGGCGTTCCAGCAGGTCGAGGATAATCTAGCCGCGCTTAGAATTTTGTCAGAGCAAATTCAGCAGCAGGGTGAAGCGGTAAAGTCGGCCCAAAGAGTGGTAACCCTCGCTACAGACCGCTACCGACTCGGAATAGACCCGTACCTGAATGTGATCGTCGCGCAGGCCAGTTTGCTGAGTAACCAACAAACGGATGTCAGCCTGCGCGTTCAACAGATCACCGCGAGCGTGCAGCTGATGGAAGCACTAGGTGGCGGCTGGGACGTCTCCAGACTTCCGACACCACAGCAGATTATCTCGCGCGACTCGAGTGTAATATCTCCCTCGCCACCTCCGGCGACAACAACTTCGCCTTCCCCGAAATAGGTCGCACAACATGCTCTTCCGTGCGAGGGACGAGCTCCAAGTGCTTCCTCCCCGGAACGTCCGATCGCTACCAGTCCCTGCAAGCGGAATTCTTCGCTAGTCTCTATGGGCTCGCACGCCTCTTCGCCACCCTGCCTTTTGCCAAGCGTTGCTTGAGACCTACGCCGTCAGCGACCGAATCAACCAGCTCATTTTCGGAACAGCTGGATCCCCACGCCAGGCGGGCCGCCCCTCCGAACGCGAGCACAATCGCTGCGATATTCGCTCATATGCCCAAAGTCCGTCGCAAGTAACTGTTGGGTTACCCGCTGCCGATCAAGGCGGGTTATTCGAATCTGGGTCTGGGAAAAACTCTGGAAGGAGTGTGGCTTCGCGCATCCACGCTGAGGTTCCAAGTTCTCGAGGGCTAAACCAAGGCTTTTGTAGGGACAAATGGCTCAACACGAAGCTTCATTGCCCACAGGCGATGAATACCGTGGATCGAGAAACCACAACGCCTGAGATATCGCGCCCACCTATTTTACGCAGCAACCGATCGACAGCATCTTATCGGGAATTGACGGTTCCTGTAGAATTGCCGTCGAGGTGCCGTGCCAATGGGCGAGACGTCAGGCGAGGGTGAGGACAGGGAACGTCCGTGTCAAGCGGTTTCACCCAGCAATGAAGTTTGCGGATTTCCGGCGACTGTTCGCTGCGCTATCTGCAAAAAGTGGTTCTGTGATGCGCACGCCGAAGACGAGCAGTGGCACGCGTGCGTGCTGTTGCCAGGTTTCAACTAAACAGACCCGCGTCATTACGCAATGTTCCGATTACCTAATCCTTTGACAAGCTCGACGCCGCCCTGACCGCATAACGCGCTACCCCGTAGCAACGACACCCAAATGGACATTCCGGGCTCTGACGGAGGTGGGGAAAGCACTATGATTTTCATGTTCCTGCCTTCCTGGCTTCTGATGTTCAACGCGACTTCCACAACCGGATAGCGTGAGGTTTCCATGAACGTGCGGGAGACATACGCCGCGAGAGGATTGCGCGGTAAGAGTGTCAGGGTGTACATTGAAGTTCCGCCTGCTAATCACATTGGAATCCCAGCCGATCCATTGATTCGCATCTCAGTTGGTAGCTTTTCAAATCGATTGGAGGAAGCTTATGTCGAAGAAGGCGGCAGAGCACCATCACAAGGCAGCAGAACATCATGAGCACGCGGCACGGCACCACAAGGAAGCCGCGAAGCACCACGAAGCAGGAAAATTCGAAACAGCAGCGCATCACGCGCATCTAGCTAGCGGACACCAACAGCATGCAATGCACTACGCTGCGGAAGCGGCCAAGGCACACATCGAAGACCACGGCAAGGCCCTCTCGGCCCAGGCTTAGTTTGACAGGCGGAGCTCCGCTCCGCCTGTCATATATTCTCCACTGCGTCCCGCGAACAATCGACCATTGCCCCTGCTGCCGTGACGCCAAGCGGTGATTTCCCTGTTCACGGTTGAGTAATCTCCCTCGCGTTGGGCTGAGTTTCAACTGCGAGGTTGTGCATTGCAAAGGTAAGAGTGTTCTATCCGAACTGGCCAGGGACATTTTGATATGTCCTGCACTTGAGGCATATTCCGATGGTCCAGCAACTTCATCCGCAGCGTACTGAACATGCCTTTCATGGAGATAGATAGCTTCTCGGAGTGGCGAGCCATGCGGCGCGAAGCAAATACCGAGAATCAGAATTTTGCGAGTCGGCCAGCAAAATACTCGGACTCGCCGGAGCTAGGAGCTAGTCACTGTTCGCCTTAAGCGCAGTGAACATAATGGCACGATAGTGCCGGATTAGCGCATACCACCACGTCAAATAAACGACCCGTCCGTTGAAGGCTGCCGAGTGCCTACCTTCGTATTCGAGTAAGTCTCAGACGCACAACATATTGGGCTAGCGCGCGCCGGGGCTGAAAGGAATCGCCGTGAGCGGCAACTTGGTGAATTCGTCTGCAGTCATGGCTTTCCTCGCAATTCCCAGCGATGTGATTTGGTCGTATTTTGCCGGTGGAGTGGTTCTTGCAATCGGGCTGGTCGTGATTTCTCTTCGTGGCGATTGGCAAAAGGCGCGAGGATTCGACAAGTTGATGCTATTCGGGCCGCTTTTCTACGCGGCTCCGATCGCCGCCTTCGGCACCGAACATTTCACGGTGACGGAGGCCATCAAGTCGATCATGCCGGCGTGGATTCCCTGGCATCAGTTTTGGGTATACTTCGTAGGCGCTTGTTTTATCGCAGGCGCCCTGAGCCTGGTAACGGGGATTCAAGCGCGTCTCTCGGCGAGTTTGCTGGCCTTGACCTTTTTCCTTTTCGTAGTGCTGATGCACGCCCCGAGTTGGGCACAAAATCCGCGAAATCGGTTTGCGCTGGCGGTCGCGCTGCGGGAAATATCTTTTAGTGGCGGCGCTCTGGCGTTGGCAGCCAGCCTCACCGAGCAGTCGCGCGAGCGCGGCAGGCACATCCTGGCGACGATTGCGCGATACTTCGTCGCAATTCCCGTGCTGTTTTTCAGCTTCGAGCAATTCATGCACGGCAATTACGTTCCCGGCGTTCCGCTGGAACGGATAACTCCTGAGTACATCTACGGACACACCGTTTGGACGTACCTGGCGGCGGTGGTTTACGCCGTCACGGGTACCCTGTTGCTTGTCGGCAAGAAAACCCGCGCAGCCGCAACGTGGCTGGGTTTGACCGTGCTCTTCGTCGAGTTGGTCGTCTATGTGCCCATCGGGGTAGTGGAACGCGCCAGCCTCGGCAATGGACTTAATTACGTCGCGGATACACTGATGTTTTGCGGCGCGGTACTTCTGCTCGCGGGCGCCATGCCGCGCCACGGGTAGCGGCGCGAATCATCGGCTGACGAAACGAGCCGCAGGCGATGTACGATCGATTCTTTCCGCGGTTCAGCAGCGTACAGCAAACGGCGAACATGGAAGAGTTGGAGGTCGCCGGGGAATGAGCCTTCGGCTGGGGTGTTGGTTTGGTGCTGGGGCAGGTGGTCCCGGATCGAGGTGGAGCGCAGGGCCTGAGCATCTTGAGGCGGCAGCAACAACAGTCTGCCGCGCCCAGCTCTAACGCAATTGCGCCGAATGGAGCCTGATCAGCTGCCTCAGAGTGTCGCACTTAGGCAAGCTTGTGGGGGTTCGGAAATGATTCCAGCTGCCGATAAGTCCTAGCGCTGTACAGGGCTCGAGTGGGGAAGTGCGCACGTGAGTAAGGTGTGCTTGCGCGCTTTCGATACAGCGACTTAGAGGGAGCCGCCCGCGGCGCGCTCTTAAGAACTGCAACCAGTGATCTCTGATAGCTTGCGGGAATAGTGCCACTCCAGGAAGAACGCGATTATGGTCCCAACAAGAACGACTGTCCAGACCAGAACCGGCTTGATGTGCGTCAAGTCGGACAAGAGTAACAGAATCGCCGCTGTCAGAAACAGCGGCCCAGTAAGAATGCAGTGATATGTTCGATTCTTGAATGCGTTAGCCGTACAGCCGACCGCCATAGCGAGCAGACAGGTCACTGCGGACGTCGCATGCAGGGGATGCCAAAACATTCCAATGGTTGCCAAAACTGCCCAAGCCGCCAGCAATACAATGAGCCAAAAGCAAATGGAGGCACGGCTGCTGCAACAAACCTTCATGGTCACAGGATGAAATCGGACCCCTTAATCGTTCAAGCAGAATTTTGTTAAGACCTTACGGGGTTCGAGCCGTGCGAAATACCAAGGCGGATAGGTTCGAACGGTCCAGGGACATCATTTTTTCCATTGCGCTACCACAACACCGGGCGTAGTATGCGCGTTGCTTCCTGTCAATCACTGGGGTCTCGCCGACGGTTGCGCGAAGCCACTCTTTTGCGGAGGTCAGCACATGTACCGAGCCAAGTTGTGTACGGTTTTGATGGCTGCACTCTTTGTGCTGCCGGACATTTCCAGCGTGGAAGCTCAATGGGTGATGGCGGCTCACGCGGTGAAAAACCGCGTTCAGCAAATGTCACAGAAATCAGAGACCGGAGGTTACGATGTCGCCATCGTGGTCTTGGAAGCCGCTCCAGCAGCCGTGTATGACAAAACCGTTAAATCGCTGCAGTCTCATCCCGAAGTTACGATTACCAAGAACGACGGCAAGACCGGAAGGATCGAGATCCGTAAGGGCAAACAGGTCGCCGGTTTTCAGATATCGCCGCTCGGGGACAAGCTCACCCAACTCGTGATTGCGTCCAGCGTCAGTGAAGGGGGAGAGCCGAGCGCCGCCTCCTTGGTCGTCGAAGCGGTGCTGCGTGTTTGCAAAGAAGTGGGCGTGAAGTGCACGGTCGAACCCGCCTAAACACAGGCCGCAACCTTGAACCGGGTGGCTTTCTCCCGGTGACGAAGAAGTGGAGGCTAGTACCACAGAGGAGCGCGCTAGCGCCGGGCGTCGCCAGCCGCTCGCAGGCGTGCGTTTGTGCGAGCCAGTTCATCACGGTGTTCGAAGGATTCTAACGATCGTTATCGCTCTACGCTTTCTTCCGTCCTGTGCCCGTTGCCTTCTCGCGCCCGAGCACCGTGGCCACCAACGTGCTCCGCACCATTCCAAGGAGAGCATTGTGAAAAAGTTCATCAACCACCCTGAAGACGTTGTTGAAGAAATGTTGCAGGGCCTCGCCGTCTTGAGCCCGAACCTCGCGCGCTTGGCCGGACACAAAGTCATGTTCCGCGCCGACGCCGATGCCGTTCGCGACCACCAGATCGCCCTCATCTCCGGCGGCGGCAGCGGTCATGAGCCCGCGCACGCTGGCTACATCGGCTCCGGCATGCTTAGCGCCGCCGTCGTCGGCGAAGTCTTCACTTCGCCGGACAGCGACTCCATCCTCGCCGCCATTCGCGCCGTCGCCGGCAAACCCGGCGCTTTGCTCATTGTCAAGAACTACACGGGCGATCGCCTCAACTTCGGCCTCGCCGCGGAAATGGCCCGCTCCGAAGGCATTCCCGTCGAGATGATCATCGTCGATGACGATATCGCTCTCGACGGCGGCGCGTCAGCCACCGGTGCGCGCGGCCTCGCCGGCACCGTCTTTGTCCACAAGCTCGTCGGCGGCGCCGCCGCTGAAGGCAAAACTCTCTCGGTGGTCGCAGCCATCGGCCGTGCCGCCGTGAAGTCCCTCGCCACGATGGGCGTCTCCTTGTCCGCCGGCATTTCTCCTACCGTCGGCAAACCAAGCTTTGAACTCGGCGAAGACGAGATGGAGCTCGGCCTCGGCATCCACGGCGAGCCGGGTGTCACGCGCACCCGTCTCCAATCCGCCGATCAGCTTACCGAAACACTGCTCACCGCCCTTTTCAAACGCGAAAATTTCGGCGAAGCCAGACGCGTCGCAGTAATGATCAACAATCTCGGCGCCACAACGGAGATGGAGCTCGCCATCGTCGCCCGCCACGCCGTTTCCTTCCTCGAACGAAACAAATTCATCGTCGAGCGCATCTACGCCGGAACCTTCCTCTCCTCGCTGGACATGGCCGGCATCTCTATTTCCTTACTCGGTCTCAACGACGACCGGCTCCGCTGGCTCGACGCCCCCACTTCCGCCCTGGCCTGGCCCAATGTGCCCCAGCCGCGTTGCGGAATAGCGGAAATGCAAATCACGCCCAAACTGACCGCTCCGCGAATTTCCGCCGCCCGCCAGCACGTCCAAACCGAGACCGGTCGCACCACAAAACGCGCGATCACCGCCGCTTGCGAGGCCCTCATCGCCGCCGAAACTGAGCTCACAGAATTGGATCGCATCGTTGGCGATGGCGACCTCGGCACCAGCATGAAGCGTGCGGCCTCCGCGGTGAAGGACGCGCTGGACACTTATCCCCTCGACGACATTTGCGCCACGTTGAAAGCTCTCGGCCACACTTTTCGCCACGAGTTAGGCGGCTCTTCCGGTCCGCTCTACGGTGTTCTCTTCCTACGTGTAGGCAATGTGTTGGAATCTATCGGTTGGAAGGGAATTTCGCACTGGGCCCGGGCGATCGAGGAAGGTTCTCGTGCCGTCAGCGAATTGGGCGGCGCAAAGCCCGGCGACCGCACCATGATAGATGCCCTGCAGCCCTTCGTCGCATCTCTGCGCGCTGCCGCACCGAATAGCGCCCGTCGCGAAGCATTGCTCGCCGCGGTCCAAGCCGCGCAGCACGGAGCCGAATCCACTGCGCAAATGATGGCTCGCCTCGGAAGATCCAGTTATCTGCGCGATCGCGTCCTCGGCCATCCCGATCCCGGCGCCATCGCTCTAGCTACCTGGCTCCGTGCCGTCTCCGAAGTCCTCGTGGACGCGGCCACCCCCGTCTGAGTTTCCTTCAGCCGCAACAAATCCTTACCTCGAGCGCAGCGCGCTGTTGCAGATCGAAAGTGGTATGCAAGTCAGCGTGGAGCCACGCAGAGTAGGACTGAAGTCGTTTCCACGTTGTGTCGGCAATCCGTAACCTAACGATCGTCGCCGTTGGCCTCCGGAGCGCGAGTGTCCGCAGGCGTGAAGAAGCCGAAAAGGCCATGCGCCTCGTCGCTTCTGCCAGCGGAAAAATACAATCAATTGCTCGGTCTGGCGGCATGGTCCTTGCCAAAGCGCAGCGCCCAGAGCCGGTCGTTTTGGATCGCATGTCCGTTAGCGTCGCGCGGCAGGTCATCGAAACGCCCGCTGTCTACGTCATAAACAGCGATTTGCCCACTTCCGGCATTGCCGATCAGTAGGTAGTTACTGAAAAAGCCGAAGTTTGGTGGCGCCAGTGCCACACCCCAGAGCGCATTCAGCCATGGACCGTGCTTCAGCCGATGCGCTCTAGCTGGAAACGGTTCATTCCTTTTGGTGCATGCGCTCGACCAGATTTCGCACACTGTTCGCGAGTTGGACTACTTCTCCCTCTCCCTGAATGTCGAAATCGATTGCGCAATCACCTGCGGCGGCGCGATCAACGGCTTGTTTCAGGTTCAACAGTGGTTTCACAACCTGACGAGGCAAAATGAAACTGATCCACACGCTCAGCAGAAAGGTAAGCACCGAAACAACACCGAGTGCCCACTCGGCCTGGTTGATGAGGTGGCGCGCCTCTCGATGATCCTCTTGGACGCGTTTCCAGCTGCGGGATTCCAACTCCGAAGTCCGCCGCAGGATCTCGTGGCTCGAGTTCTCAAGATCCATCGTGGCCTGTCGCAGTTCGGGGTCCTGCTCTTGGACTGTCTTCGATATTTGATTGTCAAAAGAATCCACACGGCTGCGCAACTCGTCAACAAGTTGTGCACGCTTCCTAAATA
>Ga0126374_10000192_pt1 | contig 13082 bp, 14 predicted proteins | sample PanSoiMetPlot_12_FD_89874 | JGI IMG/M metagenome (GOLD analysis project Ga0126374, IMG submission 89874) | Tropical forest soil microbial communities from Panama - MetaG Plot_12 | ecosystem: Environmental > Terrestrial > Soil > Tropical forest > Bulk soil | place: Panama | collected 2016-02-17
ATGCGGGTGGACGCGGTCGTCTACTACCGGGTGGTCGACCCGGTCAAGGCGATCGTCAACGTGCAGGACTACCGATTCGCCGTCGCGCAGGTCGCCCAGACCTCGCTGCGGGCTGTCACCGGGCGCAGCGACATGGACCGGCTTCTGTCCGAGCGGGAGAAGGTCAACGCTGAGCTCAAAGACGTCATCGACGAGCCCACCGAGCAACCGTGGGGCATCCGGGTGGAGCGGGTCGAGGTCAAGGACGTCTCCTTGCCCGCGGCGATGAAACGCTCGATGTCCCGGCAGGCCGAGGCCGAACGCGAACGCCGCGCCCGGATCATCACCGCCGACGGCGAATATCAGGCCGCCGCCAAGCTCGCCCGGGCCGCCTCGGTCATGGCCGCCGACCCAGCCGCCTTGCAGCTGCGGCTGCTGCAGACCGTCGTTGAGGTGGCCGCCGAGAAGAACAGCCGGGTCATCATCGTGCCCGTCCCGGTGGAACTGCTGCGCTTCCTCGACCATGTAGCCTCCGCGGCTGGCCGGGCCCACCGGCCAGCGCGAGAAGCCCGGCCCCGGCCGGTCGTTCACGCCGAAGCCGGCCAGCACGAGAAACCTGCACGGCAGTCCCTGCAGTCACCTCTGCCCTAGCAGCACCAGCTGCCATCCGGCAGCCGGGCTCGTCACATCTGACACATGGAACCACTCCGTGATGGTACTAACTTTGGCACGCTTGGCCGTCGTTGCTGTGTGGCGGGCTGCGGCGCCGGGGACGGCGGCAGGAAAAGCCTTCCGCGCAACGCTCCCCTGGCTGTCGATGCGCCGACGACGGCCCAGGCTGTGACAAGCGCGGCGTAGCCGGCGATTGCCGTCCACCGGAAGGCCGTCGCGCCGGTGTATGCGGCCAGGGCAGATGTACCGGTGACGCAGGTGCCGACGGGGAAGGTGAACGACCACCAGGTCAGGCCGAAGGGCAGGCGGTTGCGGGCGGCGCGGACGGTGAGCGCGGCGGCCAGCGCTGCCCACAAGGCTGCGAAGCCCCAGACCGGAATCCCGTAGACGAGCCCGAGCACGGCGAACGGCGCGGCGTAACCGTAGGGCAGAGCGAGGTGGGCAACGGCGCCGAGCCCGTTCACTGCCGTGATGGACTGCCCGAGCGGGCCAAGCACAATCCACAGCGTGGGGATCATCAGCGCAGGCCCAGGCTTGTAGCGGACAAGCTGCTGCCAGATTGTGGTGATGACGATAACGCTGGCGATGAGGCTCAGGCCGAACATCGCATAACAGCCGAGCAGCATCGTCAGCCGCGGTTGCCCGGATGGCAGGTGCGGAATCAGCAGCGCCCCGGTCGCGGCGCTGACCATGGGCGGGACTACCGGCATCAGCCACCCGCCGAATGCGTCGCCGTCGCCGATGCGGTGCCGGGTGAACATGAGGTATGGGATGGCAAGGCTGCTGGCCAGGCCGGTTATGGTGCCCACAGCCCACAGCCCGGCATCGGCGAGCAGCGCCGCCCGCAGCCCGATCAGCGGCGGGCCGAACAGCAGAGTGCCTGCGCCGACGGTCAGCAGCGCCATCGGCGGCGCGCCGAAATACTGCGCCATTACCGGGTTGTCGGCGTGCCCGCGGGCGTTCGCGCGGTGGGCTATCCAGTGCACCGCCCATGCGGCGGTCAGGACCGCCAGCCATGCCGCGGCCAGCAACCAGAACACGGTCGCGAACACGTGCAGGCCGGGAGGCTTAACCGGAAGTGTGGCTGCGGCGGTAGCGACGATGCCGGTGCCCATCACCGACGCAAACCAGTTCGGGCCGATAGAGGTGAAGAGCTGGCCAGGCCGGTCCAGGTCCCGCAGCGGACGCCACCTCGGACCGGACCCGGCCAGCCCAGGCGGAGGGGAGGCGATGCCGTCAAGGGCGTTGATGCTCACTTCGCCAGCATCGGGCGCTACCGGCCCGGGCTGGTAGACGGCTTGGCCCTGGCAGCTCACAACCGGCTCTTGTGAGCGGGCTAGGCTGAGCCGGTGCCGCTCAGCCCGCACGTGCCCGATCTGGGGACTCTGGAACTGTTCGCCGCTGTCGCCGCTCATGGCAGCATCGGCGCAGCCGCCCGCGCCACCGGGATCAGCCAGCAGGCCGCGTCCGCGCGGCTGCGGGCGATGGAGGCGCAGGTCGGGGCAGTGCTACTCGACCGGGATACGCGCGGGTCGCGGCTGACACCGCCCGGCGCCTTGCTGGCCGACTGGGCCGCCGCGTTGCTGGCCCAGGCGCGCCAGCTGGACGCGAGCATTGCCAGCCTCCGCGGCGACCGCGACGGGCTGCTGCGGGTGGCCGCCAGCCTCACCGTGGCCGAGCACCTGCTCCCAGCGTGGCTGGTCGCGCTCCGCGCGGGCGCCGGGCAGCCTGGACGGGCGCCGGCCAAGATCACATTGACCGCCGCCAACAGCGACACTGTCGCCGCGCTGGTCACCTCCCACCGGGCCGACCTTGGCTTCATTGAGGGACCGGCAACGCCCACTGGGCTGCGATCTCAGATTGTGGCCCACGACCAGCTCGTGGTCGTAGTCCGCCCCGATGACCCGTGGGCGCGCCGGGCCGCCCCGGTCAGCGCCGCCGAGCTGGCCAGCACCGCTTTGGTGGAGCGCGAGGCCGGTTCGGGGACGCGCCAATGGCTCCGCCACGCCCTCCGCGAGCGGCTGGGGCCTGACGCGGAACTTGCCGAGCCCATCTTGACCTTGAGCACGACCACCGCGGTCCGCCAAGCCGTCCAGGCCGGGGCCGGCCCCGCGGTGCTAAGCCAGCTGGCCATCGGGGAGGCGGTGACCGCGGGACAGCTCGTAGTCATCCCCATTGCAGGCCTGGACCTGACCCGGCGGCTGCGGGCCGTATGGACCGGGCCGCCACAGCCACCGCCCGGCCACGCCCGCGACTTGGTCCTCATCGCCGCTCAGGGACTCGGCATTCCGCGTTAAGCTTTTCAAGTACTTGTTGATATAGCAAGTACTTGTTAAAGTGGGAAACACTGTGCTGTCGGGTCACCACCCGGAGGATAAAGATGATCAGGCATTTTTTCTTGTTCGCGGCCGCGCCGGGCCGTCAGGACGAGGCGGAGGAGGCGCTGGGCACGTGGCTGGCGGCCGCCGCTGACTGGCCGCAGATGCGCGGCGGTACCGTGCTCAGGGCCCGGGCGGGGGAGTTCGGAGACTTCCAGCCGCCCATCGCCGTGACCTATGACGTGGAGTCGCGGGAGGCTGGCCTGGCGCTCAAGGAAGCCATGCTGGCAATCCCGAACCCGATGGCTGCCGACATTCCGGGTACGGAGCCAGCCGATCAGGGCGGCATTCTGTTCGCGGACGACCAGGGTCACGGCCACGAACACGGCACGGGCGAGCACGGCCATGAACACGCACACGGCCATGAACACGCACCCGGCGACGGCGACGATCACCAGCACGCGGAGCCGGGGCACCTTCATCTGCAAGTATCGGGCAACGCGGAGGCGAAGATCCAGTTTGATCGCGGCGGGGGCTTGCTCGGCCGGCTCCTGCACGCCCACTTCGAGGTCATTGCCGACGCACCGGCTGCCCCGAGTGAGACCGGCAAGAGGAGTTAGTGGATGCCGGGGGCACGCCACCCGCACGGACACCATGACCACGGGCCCGGTGCGCATCAGCACGACGGCCGCGAGCATGGCGATCACGTTCATCACAGCGGCATGCGCGGCTTCCTCGAGGAGATCCTGAAGCCGCACAGCCACGACGCCGCCGACAAGGTGGACGCCACTCTGGAGTCCAGCGAGCGCGGCATCCGGGCGGTCAAGGTGTCCCTGGCCGTCCTCGGCGTCGCTGCCTGTCTGCAGCTTGTTGTGGTCCTGATCAGCGGCTCAGTCGGCCTGCTGGCAGACATGATCCACAACTTCTCGGACGCTTTGACCGCCCTTCCGCTGTGGTTTGCCTTCGCGCTGGGCCGCCGGCGGCCATCCTCCCGCTATACCTACGGGTACGGGAAAGCCGAGGATCTGGCCGGAGTGGCAATCGTGGCGCTGATCGCCCTTTCCGCGGCCGTGGCCGGCTGGGAATCGCTGCTGCGACTGCTGCACCCTCAGCCGGTCAGAGACCTGCCGTGGGTGATGGCGGCCGCAATCATCGGCTTCGTCGGCAACGAGGCGGTGGCGATGTTCCGGATCCGGGTTGGCCGGGATATCGGCTCGGCTGCGCTGGTGGCCGACGGCTACCACGCCCGGACCGACGGATTCACCTCGCTCGCGGTCCTCATCGGCGCCCTCGGCGTACTGGCCGGCTTTCCTGTTGCCGACCCGCTCGTCGGGCTGGTGATCACGGCAGCCATCCTGGTGGTGCTGGCGTCAGCCGCCCGCGACATCTGGCACCGCCTCATGGACGCCGTCGATCCGCAGATCAGCGACAAGCTCACGCGCGCGGCGCGCCTCTACGGCGTCAAGGACGTCTGCAACGTCAGGGTGCGCTGGCTAGGGCACCGGCTCGAGGCCGATCTGACGATCGTGGTGAACGCTGACCTGTCTACCAGCTCCAGCCACACCATTGCGGAGGCCGTAAGGCACGCCCTGTTCCACACCGAGCCGAAGCTGAGCACCATCTCCGTGCACGTCGACCCAGCAAGCTCACATGGCGCCGACTACCACGCCGCCACGGCTCATCATGGTCTAAGTTCTCGTGCGGGCTCGTGAGGTTCCCGTCCCGCACGGGCTGACATGCCGCGCCAGGTGCTCTGGAAGGTCAGATTGCCAGGAGGGCGTTCTTATCGGCGAGCGTTGCTGGGCTGGGTGTGGCACGGGCTGCGATTAGCTGCCGGGCGGCGGCGATGTCGTCTCCGCGGTTGATGGCGAACGCCGCGCGCAAAATGCCGTTCTTAAGGTAGAAGACGACGAAGTCGAGGCCCTGGATGTCGCCGCGGATAACCATCTGGTCGCAGCCGCGACCATGTCCAGCATAGAGCAGGTTACGGCCGAACTGATCTGACCGGAACCAGGGCGGGTCGTTGTGAGCCGTGCGCCGTCCAAGAAGATTGCCGACTGCGGCTGCGCCCTGGCGGTTGACATTGTCGATGTGTTCTACGCGAAGGTGCTCGTGATACAGCGGGTGGTATTGGCGCGAGGCATCACCGGCCGCGGCTATGCCGTCAAGGTTCGTCCAGCAATACTCATCGACGATGGCACCGTCGCGGAGCGTTATTCCAGATCCAGCAAGCGCCTCGGTGTTGGCACCATGCCGACGGCTACACGACGACGTCGGCTTCGAGCCTGCGGCCATCGCCTGTCGTGATGATCGCGGCAGTTGCGGTCTCCCGGTAACCCCGGATGGTTTGGCCGGTGCGAAGATCGATGACGTGCGTCCGCTGCAGCGCGGCGCACACGTAACCCATGCGGCCGCCGAGGACATGGCCGAGCGGCCGGTTAGATCGCTCGAGCACGGTGACCTGAGCGCCCAGTCCGGTGGCGGTTGATGCCACCTCTGAGCCGATGAAACCCAGAACCGACCACCACCACGCGGGCGCCGGGACACAGATCGGCGCGCAGCAGGCCGGCATCGGCGAGCGCGCGCAGGTACCGGACCCGCTCACCCGCTACGTTCGGAAGCTGCCGGGGCCGCCCGCCGGTAGCCACCAGCAGCGCGTCCGCGCTGAGCGTGGCTCCGTCAGCCCGCTCGACCGCGCGCTGTTTGCCGTGAACGGCTTGGATTGGAGAGCCCAGCCGCACCTCGACGTCGTTGCCGGTACACCACTCGTCGGTCAGCAGCCACAGATCCCCGATTGTCATCTGCCCGGTGAGATAACCCTTGAACAGTGGGGGACGCCGGTATGGCAGCTAACGCTCTCCGCCGATCACCAGCACCGAGCCGTCGAATCCGTTGGCTCGCACGCCCGGCTGGCCGCGGCAGCGGCGTGACCGGCGCCGACGACGATCACCGATTTCATCACCGGGCCGTTGGGACCGTGGCGCGGTCCCCGGCTGGGGTTCCCACGCCGAGCTGGTAGACCAGGCGCCCGCCGAGGTGACCGCCAGCGGTGACGAATCCGAGCAGGAGCACAGTGGTCAGCAGAACCGGCCACGGTGCCCGCGGCGGGATAAGCAGAAAGGTGCAGGACGATATCGACCACTGCGGCGGCGGCCAGCCCGGTCATCGCAGCGCGTGGGCGCTGGCCGGGGAGCCCGGTGCGGTCCGCCGGGCTCGTTCGCGGAACCCTGTGCCAGCGGCAGCTACTAGCGCCGTGCTGGCCAGGATCAGCAACAACGCTGCGGCGCGGTACAGCTCTCGATGCGGCAGAACTTGCCCGGGCAGCGCCGACAGCAGGTCGAACAGCCCTGCTGCGGTGAAGTTGCCCAGCGCTACATGAGCCAGGACCGGATGTCGCGGGATCGCCGGGGGGTTGGCCTGCTTTGGTTCAGATGCAGGCGCCATGCTGCTTCAACCTGTCTGCGGTCGTGGATGCGATGCTCAAGCTGCTCGCCGGTCAGGAACGTATGACCAGGCCAGAGAAGATCTTCTTGTCACTCGACCAGCCACGGGCCTCGCGCAAGCGGGTCGCCCAGTCCAGTGCGGCCGCGAGGTACACGGGCTTGGTGTTTCCCCCGTATTCGCGCACGCAGGCCTCGACGAACTTGATGGCGTGCGGGTCTTCTGTCTCCAGACACCGTTCGAGGACCTGCGATGTTGTCAGCTCGCCCGCGGCGGGCTCGTCAGGCCCGGCGGGTACCTGCGCGCCGAAAGCAGCTGCCCAGCCGGCGACGGCCTGCCAGATGTAGCTGAACGCGGTGCGCTGCACCTGCTGGGACATGTGCGGCAGCATCATGCGCAGCGCCGAAGGCCCGGTGACGGTGTGGAGCATCACAAGCGGGTGATGTTCGGCGTTGGCGAGGTAGAGCCGCGCGGCGGTCTCGGTCAGGACTGTGAGTGCGGCTGGAATCGACTGCGGCGCGCCGAGGGCTGTTACGGCTACTGGAAAGCCTGGCAGGGTGTTCAGTACTCCCACGAATTCCCGGGGCAGCGCTTCCTTAGAGTTGTAGCTCCTGCGGGCACGGGGGATTTGCTCCAGCGCCTGCTCCAGACCCAGGTTGCCAGCCATGACCGGATCTCCGGGCAGTTGCTGGTAGTAGGCCGCCCAGAACCCCAGCGCCCGGCCGAGTTCCTCGAGCCGCAACGACGTCGGCTCGTCGCCCAGGGCCCGGACCGCGTGCGCGGTGCGGATAAAGCCGTGCGTGCCCGCCGCCATGAGGCCCGGCAGGAGCCTGGGCAGCCACTGGTCGAGCACCGACTCCCACGACTGGTCGGCCAGTTCATTGCCGAAGAAGGCTGACCAGCCAGCGGCCGCGTCGATCCTGCCCAGTGCCTCCGGCCAGTTTTGCTGGGTTATCCGCAGGGCGGAGGCGGGCATTGGGATCAGCTTGCTGCGGTAACGGTCGGCCCACTGCACCACCTGCTCCCCGTCGCAGCCAAGGGTTACCAGCGCCTCGGTGGCCATCGGTCCGTGGTTGGGGACGCCGTTGGCGTGCTCGGGGCTGGCTCCGCGCAGCCGCTCCAGGGCCTCATCCATGGTGGAGTTCATGACGTCACATCCGGCTGCTGGCTTCGGCCCGTATGGTTGCATCGGATGCGGCTGGCAGGGCCGCGCCGGAGGCGAGGTAGACGACTTCGCCGTAATCCAGGTAGGCCGGCACCTCAAAAATGCGTATCTCTGGCTCGCCGAGCCTTTCAACGATGCCCGCGAACAGGTCCGACTTGAGGAAGTCGTCGATCGCCGCTCGCGATTCCCACACGTAGTTCGCTCCATAGAGCCCGCGCTCGGGGTCGACGATGAACGCTTTTGAGCGCAGCCCGGGCATTCCCTGGTACTGGAACGCCCGGTCCTCCGCGAGCTTGCGCATCGCGTCCCAGTCCGTGTCGGTGGGAACAGTGAAGTACGACGTCATCGTGAACATGGTCGAATTACCTCCTGCTGGTTTGGCGCCGGTCGGCAGACGCGATGGGCCGCGGTACCCGGGCGCCGCGGCGCCCGGGTACCGCGGAGCTGGCAGGGGCCGGGCCGCGGTGGTTCAGGCCACCGGTCATCAAGATCACCCTGTGCGTGTTCCTGCCTCGCCCGCCGGGCCGGCGACACAAGCTGGGCGAACGCTGCCATGTGCTCTGGGCTCGCGGCAGCGTTCGCAACACACGGCGAAATTAACATGTACTTGTTGAGTTGACAAGTACTTAATCAAAGCCTAGCGTCACGGAAGACAAGGGCAGGCACTGGACGAGCCCCAGGCCGGGAGGATGATCATGGTAAGGGCAATCGCATCGGCTGAGGTGATCAGTAACTACGTGGGCGGCCGCTGGGTCCAGGCGGAAACCAGTGAGGTGCAGGAGATCCGCAACCCCGCGACCGGCGAAATCCTCGGTCGTGTGCCGTTGAGCAGCGCCGCCGAGGTGGCCGCGGCTGTCGCGACGGCGCAGGCTGCCTACCCGGGCTGGCGGGCCACGCCGCCGCAAGAGCGTGCCCGCTACCTCATGCGGTTCCGGGAGGCGCTGGACCAGCATCGCGAGGACCTTGCGCGAGTCATAGTCACCGACATGGGCAAGACGCTGGAGGACGCCCGCGGCGAGGTGCAGCGGGGTATCGAGAACGTCGAAACGGCCTGCTCGGTCAGCACGCTGATGATGGGGTACGGGCTTGAGGACGGGGCTGGCCGAGGGATCGATGAGGACGTCGTACACCAGCCGCTCGGTGTCTTCGCCGGCATCACCCCGTTCAACTTCCCGTTTATGATCGCGCTGTGGTTCTGGCCCTACGCAATCGCCACCGGGAACACCTACGTCCTCAAACCTTCCGAGCAGGATCCCATGACACAACAGCGGGTCTTCCAGCTGATTGACGAAATCGGGCTTCCCCCGGGGGTGCTGAACCTGGTCCACGGGGGCACCGAAGCGGTCAACGCGCTGCTGGACCACCCGCTGATCCAGGGCGTCTCCTTCGTCGGCTCCACAAAGACGGCCCGGTACGTCTACGCCCGCGGCGCCGCGGCAGGCAAACGGGTGCAGGCCTCCGGAGGCGCCAAAAACGCCGCCGTCGTAATGCCCGATGCCGACCTCCAGACGCACCTGCCCTCGCTCATGAACTCACTTTTCGGGGCCGCAGGCCAGCGCTGCCTGGCCAACAGCCTGATCATGCCGGTGAGTACCGCACGAGCGGCGGCCGTCGATGCTGTCGCTGCCGCCGCCGCCGAACTGCGAGTCGGCGACGGCCTCGAATCAGGCGTCGATATCGGGCCGGTGGTCTCCGCAGGCGCCCGCGACCGCATCGTCAGCGCCATTGACCTCGGGATCGGCGAGGGGGCCACCGCCATACTCGACGGCCGGAAACCGAGCGTCCCGGAACGTCCCGACGGGTACTTCGTCGGCCCGACCGTCCTCGACGGCGTCCACCCCGGGACGCACACCTACACCGACGAGATCTTCGGCCCGGTCGTCGGCGTGACCCCCGTGACGACCCTGGATGAAGCAATATCCCTGATCAACGCCTCCCCCTACGGCAACGGCGCCACCATCTTCACCGAGAGCGGCGCTGCGGCCCGCCAGTTCCGCTACGAGGTGGACGCGGGCAACGTGGGGATCAACGTCGGCGTCCCCGCACCGGTCGCATGGTTCCCTTTCAGCGGTGCCAAGGGCTCCTTCTTCGGCGTCCTCCACCCCCAGGGCCGAGACGCGGTGCGTTTCTTCACCGAGACCAAGGTGGTTATCAGCCGGTGGGGCGACACCGCGCGGACGTGACGAACGCCTCAGAACCGCTCAGCCGTACCTGCTCCGCACTCCGCAGCAGCAGTGCACGCCCAGCCGGTGACAGGTATGCGCAGGCCGCGGCGCATGAACTCACCACCCCAGCCTGGGTACGCTGTTAGCGTGACCGCGGTCGAACCAGTCCAGTCCGAAGCGGCCGGGCAGACAGGCGCCATCCCCGCCAAGAGCGACGTGGAGACGGGTTACCTGATCACGCGGTTGCACGCCCTGATTCGCCGCGCCATGGATGACAGGCTGCGTGACCTGGGTCTCAACACCGCCCACTACGTCCTCCTCCTCGAGCTCGGCAGAGCACCGGCACTGTCGGCCGCCGAGCTTGCCCGGCGGGCATATGTACGGCCACAGGGGATGGCGCCCCTGCTGTCCGCGCTGGAAGAGCAGGGCCTGATCGAACGCTCCCCGCACCGGCGGCTCCGTCGCGTCATCGAGGTCCGGCTGACCCCCAAGGGCCACGACATGCTCGCGCAATGCAGGCAACGCTGTGAAACCGTCGAGCAGCAACTGCTGGCCGGTCTCAGCCCTGCCGACCGGGCGCGTCTCCGGCAGGACCTGCAAACCTGCCTGGACAACATGGACCCACCCTGGTACCAGGACGGACCCGCAGCCAACTGAGCCGCGGGCCAGGCAGCGGGCCAATGCTTTGGTGTACTGGACTGGCCTACTGGACTGGCCTGCCGTGCTCTACTGCGCCTGCCGTGCTGTTCTGAGCCTGACCACTGGGCCTGGCGTTAAGCGGGCGGCCATCACGCGGAACTTGGTACCTGCTGTTGTATGAACGCAAGAAACGCCTGTCCCGCAACGCTGGTGCGGCGACGGTTCCAGGCCAGAGCGGTGCGCCGGGTCAGGGTCGGCTCCAGCGTGGCTGTTGTTAGTGGCTGCTGGGCGTGCTGGGCAGCGGACTGGGGGAGCAGGGCTACGCCCAGCCCGTGCCGGGCGAAGTCGGCGAGCAGGGTCAGGTCGTCGGTCTCCGCGCGGATCATGGGCGTGAACCCGGCCTGCGCGCAGGCGGTCTCGAGCACTGTGCGCAGCCCGCTGCCCTGGGTCAAGGTCATTATGGGCTGGCCGCGCAGTTCCTCCAGCCTCACGCGGGATTGTGCGGCGGTGGGGTGGCCCGGTGCAGCGGCGACAACCAGTGGCTCGGTTGCCAGGGCGCGAGTGGCGACGGCAGCGGGCAGGGGCCGGCCGGTGAGCCCGATGATGGCGACATCGAGAGCTCCGCCGGCGACATCGGCGGTCAGCGCTTCCGGCCCGGCAACGTGGAGCCTGAGGTCGACCGCGCTGTGCAGGCGCTGGAATTCGCCCAGCATCCGGATCGTGAACTCGGGTGGCGACTGGATCGTGCCGACCGCCAGCTGGCCGGTCAGCACACCGCGCATGGAAACTATGGCGTCACGGCCGTCCAGCGCCGCGTCGAGCGCGGCCCGGGCATACGGGAGGAACGCCTCGCCAGCCGGGGTGAGGTGGACCTGGCAGTCGGAGCGGTCGAACAGTTTGTCGCCGAGCTCGCGCTCCAGCTGGGCGATCTGCTGGCTCACCGCGGGCTGTGCGACGTGTACCCGCGCCGCCCCGCGGGTGAAGCTCGCCTCTTCCGCGACCGCGATGAGGTATCTGAGCTGGCGAAGTTCCATAAGGATTCCTTATAACTAAGGATAGTAATCATATCTTGGACTTTTGGACACGTTTGGGCTCACGCTGAATACGTGTCTCAGTCCCGTAGTGAGCTGCCGTTGATGTCGCGCCTCGCACGTTCCGCCCGCCCATCCGCCAGCGTGCCCATCCAGGCGCCGCGAAACGGCTGGCACTCACCACTGACGCTCGTTCTGCTCGCTGCCACTGCGGCCGGCGGCCTGGCATTTGCCGTCACCGAAACGCGCGGGCGTTACCCGCTGATCGAACCGCGGTACTTGCGCGAACCGGGCTTCGCCGGGGCTACCCTCAGCGCCACCCTCGCCTACCTGGCCGTCACCGGCTTCCTGTTCGTCAACTCGCTCTACTTGCAACAAGTCCGTGGCATGTCCGCGCTGGCCTCCGGTGTAGCCCTGCTGCCCAGCTCGCTCGCCCTGCTCGCGGCGGGCCCGCTCGCGGGCCGCCTCACCGGGCGGTACGGGCCCAGGCCGGTGCTGGTCGCCGCGTCTGCCTGCCTGATCACCGCGATAGCAGTACTGACCCAGCTCACCACCACCAGCCCCTTGCCCCTCCTCGTCGGTGCCTACCTGCTTATCGGGGCGGCGTGGGGACTGCTCAACCCGCCGCTAACTAACACCGCGATCAGCGCGATGCCACGCGACCAGGCCGGGGTTGCTTCCGCCGCCGTCGGCGCATCGCGCCAGCTGGGCGCCGTGCTAGGTGTGGCCGTCATGGGCTCGGTCCTCGCCTCCCGGACCCAAGCTCTGCTGCCAGACCAACCAGCGCGGCGACCTCCCAGCCTCGCCCAGCCGGCCGCTAGTGCCGGGCACCTTGCCAGCCACGCAAGCCGGACAGCGTTCACCATGGCGACCCATCTCAGTTACGCCATCGGACTGGCCGCAGCCGTTGCCATTTTAATTGTCGTCGTCATCACCATGCGCCCGGCATCTGCCGGGCGCGGGGGCACGCCACCAGCGCCCCGTCACCGACGTGTCGATGGCTCAGCAAGCCCTGGGTCTGGCAGACAGACCCCGCCGGGTCCTGGCGCGTCCGCACCCAAGTGACCTGCGCCGACTGGCCTCCATCAGCAAGATCAACCTACGGGTTATTGGGAGACGCCTTCTTCCCGTAAGTTGATCTTTGTTGGCCGATTGTCGCCGGCCGCCTCCCTTTGGGTCGTATCTGCCATCACCAGTTCGGCCAGACATCGCACCCGAACTGTGAGGCCGGCGCGCCGCCTCACATTCCCAGCGGTTGCGCCGTCGGACTACTGAGACACCATCCAGCACGCGGGAAAGCTCAACGACCCCGGCCGACATGCGGATCGCCGTCCGAACGCATGATCGTCTCCGCGGCTGGCCAATTCATGACGGCAGGGAAGACCTCGCCATGTCCACGCCTGCGACGGCCAAGCAGGACAACCTCCAGTCGCGTCTGCCGACCCCAGCCAGTTCGTCCCCGATGTGGCAGAAATCTCCGGAGCCATGTTCAAGGCCACCCAGAACGGTTCGATTCCGCAGACCACTATCAGCCTGGTGCAGATCCGCTCCGGGCAAGACGTCAGGCTCGCTGCGGCCTTGTGAAACTTCTCCGCGTATGCGCCGCCAATCTGCCGTCCGGACGCGAGGCACGGCACCGGCCGGGCCGCTGACCTGCCAGGACCTGTGCCGC
>Ga0126374_10000195_pt1 | contig 13056 bp, 11 predicted proteins | sample PanSoiMetPlot_12_FD_89874 | JGI IMG/M metagenome (GOLD analysis project Ga0126374, IMG submission 89874) | Tropical forest soil microbial communities from Panama - MetaG Plot_12 | ecosystem: Environmental > Terrestrial > Soil > Tropical forest > Bulk soil | place: Panama | collected 2016-02-17
CGCGCGCCCGCCGACCGTCCGCCGGTCAGAATCGGCAGGCCTGCGAGCGGGCCGTCGCATAGCTGGGAGACGACTGCGGCCCACGCGGTGTCGAGCTGCCCGGCCGGAGCCGGGCTCCTCCGTCCGGCTACCCGATATGGCTGCTCGACGAGAGCGACGCTGAGGCCGGCTGCGCGAGCGGCCTTCGCCGCGCCGACGAGATCCGGCGACTCGATGCCGCCGCCCGCTCCGTGACCGAGCACCAGCGCAGCGACCGGTTCGTCGACCGGCTGGACGTTCGCCCGCGCCGGCCCGTGGGGAGTTTCGAGCTCGAGCATGCGTAAATGTGACCATTCCCGCGTGACCGCCGTACCGGAGACACGCTATGCGAAGAGCGGCGGGCTGAACATTGCCTACCAGGTGGTGGGCGACGGGCCGCTCGACCTCGTCTATGTCCCGGGTTGGGTCTCGAACGTGGAGGGAGCCTGGGAGCTGCCCGCCCACGAGCGATTCCTGCGCCGGCTCGCCCGCTTCTCGCGCGTGATCCTGTTCGACAAGCGTGGCACGGGCTTGTCGGACCCGTTGCCGGCGGCCGAGCTGCCGACGCTCGAGGAGCGCATGGACGACGTCCGCGCCGTCATGGATGCGACGGAGTCCGACCGCGCGGCCTTTCTTGGCTGGTCCGAGGGCGGATTGCTCAGCGTCATGTTCTGCGCGTCGAAGCCGGAACGGGCCGTCGCGCTCGCGACGTTCGGCATCTTCGCGAAGCGGGTCTGGAGCCCGGACTACCCGTGGGCGCCGACGCCGGAGGCGCGGCGTCGGGAGATCGAGCTCGTCGAGCGCGAGTGGGGCCGGGAAATGGACCTCGAGGTGCTGGCCCCGAGCGCCGCGGCCGATCCGGTGTTCAAGCGACAGCTCCTCTCGTACCTCCGTCGGAGCGCAAGCCCAGCAACTGCAGCGGCGCTGCTGCGGATGAATACACAGATCGACGTCCGCGATGTTCTGCCCACGATTCACGTGCCCACGCTCGTGCTCCATCGCAGCGGCGACCGCGAGTCGAGCGTGGACGAGGGCCGCTGGATCGCCGGGCGGATCGCGAATGCGAGGTTCGTCGAGCTGCCGGGGGACGACCACATCCCGTGGGTCGGCGAGCAGGACGAAGTCCTCGACGAGATCGAGGAGTTTCTGACCGGTGTGCGCCCGATCCGCGAAGCCGACCGTGTGCTCGCCACCGTCCTCTTCACGGACATCGTCGATTCGACGGCGCAGGCGGCGACGCTGGGCGATCACGCGTGGCGGAATGTCCTGGAGCGGCACCACTCTGACGTCAGAGCGGAGCTCGAGCGCTGGCGCGGTCGCGAGGTCGACAGCGCCGGCGACGGGTTCTTGGCGACATTCGACGGCCCCGCGCGCGCAATCCGTTGCGCGCTCGCCGTCGGCGACCGCGCCCGCTCGCTCGGGCTCGATGTGCGAGCAGGCGTTCACACTGGGGAGTGCGAGCTGCTGGGCGGCAAGGTCGCAGGTATCGCCGTGCACACCGGCGCGCGTGTTGCCGCGCTTGCGCACGCAGGCGAGGTGCTCGTGTCGCAGACAGTGAAGGATCTCGTCGCCGGCTCGGGCCTCGACTTCGACGACCGCGGCGAGCACGAGTTCAAGGGCGTGCCCGGCCTGTGGCACGTCTACGCGGCGGTCTAGCCGAAACGGTCGACGAGCAGTCCGTGGCGGAGGCCGTGGTCGCTCACGGTCACGGAGTCGGTGCCGAGCTTGGCCAGCACCACCCGGACGATGCATGTGCCTGCCAGGATGACGTCGGCGCGTCCCCGCTGCAGCCCGACGATTGCGCGGCGCTCGTCAGCTCCGCGCGTTCGGTACAGCTCTAGCTGGCGGTCGATCTCCGTGCGGTCGAGCACGGTGCCCTGCACGACGTCCGGGTCGTAGGTCGCCAGCTCGTGCTTGACGGCGGCCATGTTCGTGAGCGCACCTCCCAGCCCGACGACGGCGTCAGGAGTGGCGCGACCTTCGAGCGCGGTGAGATCACGGTCGATCGCACTCAACGCGTCCTGCACGACGTCTTCGCCGACGGCTTCAGCCAAGCCGTAGCGCTCGGTGTAGCGAACAGCGCCGACAGGGACGCTGACCTGCTCGTGCACCTGCCCGTCGCGGCCGAACGTGAACTGCGAGCTGCCGCCGCCGGTGTCGAACACGGCGCGCGCCCCGCGTGCGGCGGGCAGCGCCGAGGTCGCCGCGAGATAGGCAAGCCGTGCCTCCTCCTCTCCCGGGATGACCTCGACCTCGATCCCGCAGCGGGCGCGCACAGCGTCGATGAAGTCGGCGGCGTTCGGGGCGATCCGCAGGCCGGCCGTTCCGACAGCCGCAATCGCGAGCACACCTGCCCTCTTCGCCTCGGCGACCATTCCGGCTACGGCGTCCGCGGTTCGCTCGATTGCGCCGGCTTGCAGGCGGCCGCCTTCGTCGAGGCCGTCGCCGAGTCGTGTGACCTCGGCTCGGTCGACAACCGTATCCCATGCGGCGTCCGCCGAGCGCTCACCGATGTGGAACTTGACGGAGTTCGTCCCGACGTCGATCACCGCATAACGGCCGGCGCCGAAGCCGATCAGCGCCTTGAGCCCACGCGGGTAGCTCGTGTTCGGCCGGTCGGCCAGGCCGAGCCGGCGCACCCCGGCGATGACCCGGTCTGCGTGCTCGGACTCGACCGCGACTGTGCGCGTCGAGCCGTGTTCGGTCGTCACCTCGGTCAGCTCCGCCATGCAGTCGCCGACGGTGTAGCGAGAACGGTGCTTGTGGACCGGCACCGCGAGCAGGTCGGATCTTCCGCGGACGAAATCGTCGAGGTCGTAGGCAGCCCGGTCGAGCTGCGGAACCGGCACGCGCAGGCCCTCGAGGATCGATCGCACCTGCTCCGCCGAAAGCGGGAACTCGGCCTTCAGGACCGGCGCCCACTGCTCGAGTCCGTCGTCGTTCACCTGCTCGAGCCGCTTGACGTCCATCAAGCCGTCACGCACCTTGACCGTGTCCCCGCGCGCGACCGACAGGACGTAGAGCTCGTCGCTCTCCTGCACGCGCTCGGGCGGGCGGTCGCCGAACACGTCGTCCGCGGCACCGAACGTCCGCCACTCCCAGCGGTTCACGGCCGAGCTCCGAAGAGGCGCTTCTCCGACTTCAACTGCGCCGCCCATTCAACCTTCGTCGCACCGGCGAACCGGAGGTACGCACGCAGTGCCTCGCGCATCGCGTCGGCGAGGCCCTTCGCGCGGCCCGGCGCAAAGCCCGGCTCCCACCAGAGGTCCAGAACCTGCACCTGCGCGTTCTCGCGGTCGATCCGCGGCTCGAACCTCCCGACGAGCCGGTCGCGGAAGACGATCGGCAGCACGTACCAGCCCCACCGGCGCTTCGCCGGAGGAACGAAGAGCTCCCACACGTAGTCGAAGCCGAACAGATCCCCGAGCAGGCGACGATCCCACACGATCGGGTCGAACGGCGAGAGGAACGCGACCGATGGCGGCGCCTCCGGCGGGTCCTCGAGCAACTCGACCTCCTCGCGGATCACGAAGTGCTTTCCGCGCAAGCCTTCCACGTCGACCGGAACGATGTCGCCGCGCTCGACGAGCTCCTCACGAAGGACGTTCCGTCCCGGCAGCCCCGGATAGCGCTGCTGGTCAGGCTTCGCGGTGCCGAGACCGCCGAAGATGTCGCCCGAGCCGCCCGCCGCGAGCAAGCCGTGCGCGCGGTAGCGCGACAGCATCTTGTGGCGGATCTGCTCGGGCACCGGGATCTCGCGCTCGAGGACCTCGGCAGGCAGCAGCCGCTCGATCAGATCGTACGAGCGGCGGCCTCCATCGCGGTACGCGAGACCGAGCACGCCGGTGACGGCGTACGCCTCGAGCACGGTGCGCACGGCGTTCATGGGCATGCCGAACCAGTCCTTCGTCGGGCCGCTCTCGCGTTCGAAGTCGGACGACGACAGCGGCCCTTCCGCCCGAATTCGCTCGAGCACGCGCGTGGCGACGTGGGCGTTCTCCTCGAGCAGCAGGTCGCAGCGCCTGCCGGCGCGCCCACGAAACCACGGAAACTCGCTCGTCGGAACGAGCGAGAGGCCTTTGTTGTACGCCTCGAAGATCTCGCGACGCTCGTACAACTCGTCGCACCAAGCCGGGTCGTAGTCCGAGATGCGTGCGTGCAGAACGAGGTCGTGGCTCCGCCCTGCGACCGCGATCGGGTCGTACTGGATCGACCCGAACCTGGCCAAAAAGCCGAGCACGGCCGCCCGCCCTCCGACGAGCGAACGTGGCGGCGTCAGCAGGTGGCGCGCGACGAAGAACCGGCGCGCCTGCTCGGCACTCGACGTCAACGCGCCGAAGCTACATCAGACGATCCGCGACCGCAGGACGGTCGAGACACGCTCGACCGCGAGCAAGACGACGAGCAGGACGAGCAGCTCGGTCGCCGCCGCCCGGTACTGAAAGAGCTGAATCGACGTGAACATGAGGAAGCCGATTCCGCCGCCGCCGACGAAGCCGGTCGCGAGCGAGTCGCGCACGTTCACGTCGAAGCGGTAGAGCGTCAGGCTCACGAAGGCGGGCGCGACGCCGGGGAGCACGGCATGGAGAAAGACCTGCAGCCGACTGGCACCCGAGGCGCGCAACGCGTCGACAGGTCCCATCTCCATGTCCTCGATCGTCTCCGCGAAGAGCTTGCCGAGCGTGCCGACGGAATGGACGGCGATCGCCAGCGCGGCTGCATACGGGCCCAGCCCGACGACGGTTACGAGGTAGAGCGCGAAGATGAACGACGGAATCGTCCGCGTGAACGCGATGACGATGCGCGCTCCTTCGTAGAGCAGCCGATGCGGAGAGAGGTTGCTCGCGGCAAACGGCGTGATCAGCAGCGAGAGAAACAGGGCGATCGTCGTCCCGATCAACGCAGTGTCGAGCGTGACGATCGAGGCACTGATCGACGCGTGCAGCACGTCGCGGGCGGGGGGAACACTGCGGTGGATCAGGTTGCCGAGGTTGCCGAGGCCGCTGACGAGCGCGCCGACAGATGCGCCGATGTCGCGCCACGCGTGAACGTAGATGGCGACGACGCCGACCGCGCCGAGAATCCAGCCGACGCGGCGCAGCCGCGGGTGCGGCTTTGCCGGGCGCTGCCGGACTGCTGCCGGGCTAACCGTCATCGAGCTCACCGTGATAGAGGTGGGCGATGTCGGCGTCGGTGATCGAGGTCGGTGAACGCTCGAAAACCACCTCGCCGGCTGCGACGCCGACGATCCGGGTGCCGTACTTGCGCGCCAGATCAGGCTGGTGGAGGACGCACGCGACGGCCAGGCCGTCGCTCGTGGCGATCTCCGCCAGCAGCGCCAGCACGTCGTCGGCGGCACGCGGGTCGAGGCTCGAGACCGGCTCGTCGGCCAGGATCACCTGCGCCTGCTGGCACAAGGCTCGAGCGATCGCGACGCGCTGCGCCTGGCCTCCCGAGAGCGTGTCCGCCCGCTGCCACGCCTTCTCTGCCAGACCCACCCGCTCGAGCGAGCGCCAGGCGCTCTCGACGACATCGTCGGGAAAGGCTCGCCGCGAGAGCGAACGTATGCCCGAGATCCGGCCCAGCGCACCGTAGGTGACGTTGTCGAGGGCGTTCCGGCGCCGCACGAGGTGGATCTGCTGGAAGATCATCGCCGCATTCCGGCGCAGCCGGCGGAGATCTGCGCCGCTCGCGGCCGTGATGTCCTCACCCCTCAGCTCGACGCGGCCGGAATCGGGCTCGATCAGCCTGATCGCACACCGCAGCAGCGTGGACTTGCCGCTGCCGTTGGCGCCGAGCACCACGACCAGCTCCCCCGGACGCACGTCCAGGTCGATCCCCTTGAGGACCGGCTCGTTGCGCCTGAAGCTCTTGTGCAGATCCCGGACGACGAGCGCAGGCGCGCCGGCGGGACGCGGCGCCTCGAGCCCGCGTCCCGCCTGCGTCATTTCCACCCGATCGCTCAGCCGATGTGGTTGATGTCGATGCCGAGCAGCTTCACGAGCTCGCGAATCTGCGTGTAGAACGAGTCCTTGCCGGCGATCATCGGCCCGGAGTCGACGCCGAGCTCCGTGTCGAGCGCCGCGAGCTCGGCCGGCTTCAGCGACAGCAGCGCCTTCTTGACGGCAGCCTTGAACGCCGGTGACAGGTCGCCGCGGACAGTGATCGGATCGTTCGGGATCGGATTCGAGCGCCAGATCCGCCGGTACTTCGACGCGTCGAAGGTCCCCGCTGCGCTTGCCGTCGCCTGCTGCTGGCTGTTCACCTCGGCGGCGTCGACCTTCCCGTTGACGAGCGCGAGCAGCGACGCGGAATGCGAGCCGGCGTACTGGATCTTGACGCTGTCCTGGCTCACTCCCGCCTTCTTGAGCGCGTAGAGCGGGAACAGGTTCCCGGACGTCGACGCCGGATCGGACAGCGCCAGCGTCTTGCCGACGAGCCCTTTCACGGACGTGATCGAGGAGCCCGACGGCACCCAGAGTGCGGCGTAGTAGACGACCGGCTTGCGATCCTTGGTCGCGAACACTGCGACGGGCTGAGCCTTCGCGAGTTTCTTGGCGAAGATGTACCCGAGCGGGCCAAACTCGCCGACGTCGAGTTTCTTCGCGCGCATCGCTTCGACCTCGGCCGTGTACGACGTCGCGACGTAGAGCTTCACGGAGCAGTGGAGCTTCTTCTGGAGCAGCGACGTGAGCGTCTGGTACGCGCCGAGAAACTTGGCGCCCGTGTCGTATGGCTCGACGCCAAACCGCACCTTCCCGCCCGGGCAGACGTTCTTCGCCTGTGCGTCTGACACACCGCTCGAGGAGGCGGAAGCTGATGCTGCGACGGCCACAGCGACGGCGACGAGAGCAAGCGCGATCAGCGACGTCGCCGTCATTCGTTGCTTGGTCATGAGTGCCCTTTCAGGTCGACCGAGAAGACCCGCCGAGGCTAGGGCAGTGCCGGTTGGAATTGGGTTCCGGCTCGGTAACGGACCTGAGAAAGGGTGGTGAACTTTGTCTAGACAAGTGCGTCCATCCGACACGAACTTGTATGGTCATGTTCGCGTGGCTCAGCCGCTCCACACCCGGATCGCCGACGCGCTCCGGCACGAGATCCTCGGCGGCCGGATCGTGCCGGGCTCGACGCTGCCCTCGGAGCACGAGTTGGCGAAGACGTACGGCGCGTCCCGAGGCACGGTGCGACACGCTCTGAGCACGCTCCGCTCGGAGGGCGCCGTCGCCGCTCGCCGCGGTGCCGGCTGGGTCGTGCTCGGCGCGCCGCTCGTCCAGAGCTTCTCGGAGCTGCTCAGCTTCTCGGCCTGGGCCCGTTCGCAGGGCCACGAGCCAGGGGCCTCGGTGATCGAGCTCGCGCGGCGTCCGGCCGGACGCGCCGACGCCGACCGCCTCGGCGTCGCCCCCGGCCAGCCCGTGTACAGGCTCGTCCGAGTGCGAACCCTGACGGGGGCCCCCGTGATGATCGAGCGGACGACGTTCATCGAACGAATCGGCGCTCTCCTCGTCCAGCTCGACCTCGAGTCGTCGTCGATCTACGAACAGCTGGGTGACCGCGGCATCGTGTTCGCCCGAGCGCGACACACCATCGACGCCGTCTCTGCCACCGCCGATGACGCGGCACTGCTCGGAATCGGGCGGCGGAAGCCGTTGCTTCGCCAGCGCCGTGCGTCGACGTCGCATGCGGGGCAGCCGCTGGAGTGGTCCGACGACCGCTATCGCGGCGACGCGGTGGCATTCGTCATCGACAACACGGCGATGAGCGGAAATCTCGAGCGGCTGATTGCCTCAGAGGGGATCGAGGAGCGTGATGCGGGCGACCTCGGCTGAGACGGTCCGCGGTTGGGCTACGGGCCGCGCAATCGACCTCTGGATCGTGCTCGGCGAACACGTAGACCTCGGCGTAGCGGAAGCAGACGGGGGGCTCGCGCGCACGGCGGACGAGGACGACCTGTTCGCCGTCTTCAACGCCCTCCGGGAAACCGACGTTCTCGATCTCCGGCGCGTCGGGGTTGTCTCACGCAGCGCCGTCGGGGTCGAGACAGGCCGCCGCGCCGGCGCCGCAGCGGTCGTCGCGGTCGCCGGGACCGCCCCGGTCGACCAGTTGCTCGCCGCCGAGCCCGATGCGGTGGTCGAAGAGCCCGCGCTCGGTGCCCTCTACACCGAGCGCTACGGCTCGAGGCGGCCGCTTCGCCCGCAGGTGCTGCTCAATCCGGGCCCGGCCTTGACGAGCGACGCCGTCAAGCGCGCGGCGGCAGGTGTCGATCTCTGCCATCGCGAAGACGAGTACACGAGCCTCGACCGGCGCGTGCGCGACAAGCTGCGTCGCGTCGCCGGTGTCGGCCCGGATTGGGGAATCGCGCTCCTCTCGGGCTCGGGGACGCTGGCGACGGAGACGGCCTTGCGGGCCTCGGTGCGGCCGGCACGGCGAGCTCTGGTCGTCGTGAACGGCGTGTACGGCGAACGGATTCGCGCAATGGCGACGCGAGCGGGAGTCGAGGTGGTCACGCACGAGCGCGGGTGGACCGAGGCGGCCGACTCGGCTGACATCGCCGAGGTGCTGGCCCGTGCTCCCGACATCGACGTCGTCGCGGTCGTTCATCACGAGACGACAACCGGCATGCTCAACCCGGTCGACGAGATCGCCGCGGTTGCGCGGGACGCGGGCGTGCGCGTTCTGGTCGATGCGGTGTCGTCGTTCGGCGCAGAGGAGCTTCCGCTCGAGGGCTCCGGCATCGACTTCGTCGCGTGCAGCTCGAACAAGTGCCTCCAGGGCCTCCCCGGCGCCTCGTTTGTTTTCGTCAGCCCGGCCGGCCTCGAACGGCTCGAGAGCGTGCGGCCCTCCTCCGTCTACCTCGACTTGGCGGGGTACTTGCGTGGCGCCGAGACCGGCTCGGTCCCGTTCACGCCGCCGATTCCGGCCGTGGCCGCGCTCGACGTCGCACTCGACGAAGTGCTCGTGCGCGGGGCCGAGGCGCATCGCCGGCTCTATGCCGAACGTGCGGCCGTTCTCGACGAGGTGCTGGCTGAGATCGGATTGGAGCCGATCATCGAGCCCCATCGCCGCTCGCGCACGGTTCGTTCGCTCCCGCTGCCGGCCGGAGTGGAGTACGCGGCGCTGCACGACCAGCTCAAACGCGAAGGCTTCGTCATCTACGCCGGACAGGGCGCGCTCGCCGACGAGATCTTCCGCGTGTGCTGCATGGGGACGCTCGAGCCCGAGCTGCTGCGACTCTTCGGTGCACGGCTTGCGGCGGCGCTCGTCCCGGAACCGACGCCTGCGTGAACGCCGTCGAAGTGAACGGACGCTGTTACCGTCCTCCGGCCGGCCGAGCCGCGGTCGTCTGTCTCGACGGGTGCGATCCGGCATACCTGGACGATGCTTTCGAGCGCAAGCTGGTCCCGCGGCTCGCGGAGCTGGCGGAGTCCGGCACCTATGCACGCGGCACGTCGCAGCTGCCGAGCTTCACGAACCCGAACAATCTCTCGATCGTCACGGGCGTCCCGCCGGCCGTGCACGGCTTGCCGGGCAACCACTACCTGTCCTCGGACGGAACGGAGGTCCAGCTCGTCGACCCGGCGTTCCTGCGCTCCCCGTCGATTCACGCCTGCTTCGCCGCCGCAGGCATCCCTGTGCTCTGCGTCACGACGAAGGACAAGCTCCGCCGCCTGCTGGCAGCGGGAGGAGTTCCGTGCGTCTCAGCCGAGTACGCCGAGCGCCAGTCGCTCGACGGGCTGGAGCGAGTCGCCGACGTGGTGACGCGTCAGAAGCCGGGCATCTACGACTGGGACTGTTCGCACTACGCGCTCGAGCTGGGGCTCGCGCTCGCGGAGCGTCTCGGCACGCAGCTCCTGTACGTCTCCCTGACAGACTTCGTGCAGCACAGCGATCCACCGGGAGGAGAGCTGTCCGACAGGTACCTCGTGCTGCTGGACGAGCTCGTCGGCGCCTACCTGGACGCGGGCTGGCGCGTCGCACTCGTCGCCGACCACGGAATGAACCCGAAACCGCAGGTCTCGTACCTCGCCGATGCCCTCGACGCTGCCGGCGTCGAGGCTCGCGTCGTCCTCCCGATCACCGACCCGTACGTCGTTCACCATGCATCGCTCGGCTCCGCCTGTTGGGTCCATGTCCCGGACCGCGCGCTGCGCACAGCGCGTGACGTCCTCACGGATCAGCCCGGCGTCGAAGAGGTGCTCGAGCGCGCTGACGCGGCGGCCGAGCTGTGCCTGCCTGCAGACCGAATCGGCGATCTCGTCGTTCTCGCCGACGCGCGCACCGCGCTCGGAGGACGGCGGCGGGAACACGATCTGTCGGCGCTCCGCGGGACGTTGCGGTCGCATGGCGGGCGGCACGAGCAAGCGGTGCCCATTCTGCTGAGCGAGCGCCGCGACGCCGAAGGCGCGACGAACGCCGACATCCACGCGCTGCTCCTGGGACTCGCCGCATGACCGCCGTTCAGCCGACGTATGAGCTTGCGTGCGTCGTCGGCGGGGAGGAGCTCTCCGGTCCGGATCGGTTTCGCGTCGCCTACCCGTACACCGGCGAGGGAGTCGGCAGCGCGCCGCTGCTCGATCGCGCCGCAATCGAGCGCGCGCTCGACCTCGCGGCTGCTTCCTCGCCGCCGCCCGACCGCTACGCGCGGGCGCAGGTGCTCGAGCGCGTGGCCGCGCGGATCGACGAGGAGGCCGCTGAGCTCGCGCACATGATCACGTGGGAGTCGGGGCTCGCGCTCGTCGACACCCGCTACGAGGTCAGGCGCGCCACCGATGTCTTTCGCTTCGCTGCGGCCGAGGCGTTGCGCGACGACGGCTCGGTCTTCGCCTGCGACACGTCGGCAAACGGCAGGGCCCGGCGGGCGTACACGCTTCGCGAGCCGGTCCGGCTGGTGGCGGCGATCACGCCGTTCAACCATCCGCTGAACCAGGTTGCGCACAAGCTTGCTCCGGCGATCGCGGCCGGCGCGCCGATGGTCCTCAAGCCGTCGGAGAAGACGCCGCTGGCGGCCCTCTGGCTGGGTCGCGCGGTGCTCGATGCCGGGTGGCCTGAGGATGCGCTCGCAATCGTGACCGGCGATCGAGCGGAGATCCTCGACACGTTCCTTGGGCACCAAGCCGTCGAGGTCGTCTCCTATACGGGAAGCGTGGCCGTCGGCAAAGCGATCGCGGAACGGCTCGGCTACCGCCGTGCGGTGCTCGAACTCGGCGGCAATGACCCGTTGCTCGTGCTCGAGGATGCCGACCTCGACGAGGCGGCCCGTCTCGCCGTCGCGGGAGCGACTCGGAACAGCGGCCAGCGCTGCACGGCGATCAAGCGCATTCTCGCTGCGCGTTCGATCGCTGAGCCGCTTGCCGAGCGGATCGAGGCGCGCACGGCCGCGCTCGTCGTCGGCGACCCGTTCTCCGACGAGACCGAGGTCGGCACACTCATCGACGAGGGGGCCGCCGAGGTGGTCGAGCGGCGCGTCGAGGCGGCCGCGCGAGCGGGAGGCCGTCTTCGCTACGGCGGTGCGCGCTCGGGCGCGCAGCTCGTCCCACCGGTTCTCGACGGCGTTCCGGCCGACTCGGAGCTTGTGCGAGAGGAGACGTTCGGGCCGGTCGTGCCCATCGTCCCGGTAGCGGGCCTCGACGAGGCGATCGCCGTCGCGAACGGAACGTCGTACGGCTTGTCGGCCGGAGTCGTCTCGAACGACCTTGCCGCGATCACCCGCTGCGTCCGCGAGTTGCGCTGCGGCACCGTCAACGTGAACGAGGTGCCCGGCTACCGCACCGAGCTGACTCCGTTCGGCGGGATCAAGGACTCCGGCCTGGGCGTCAAGGAAGGGGTTCTCGAGGCGGTTCGGGCGATGACGACGGTGAAGTTGTTCACGCTCCCGTGGCCCTGACGCGGCTTGTCGTCGTCGGGGGCGGGGTGATCGGGACGGCGCTTGCGGTCGAGGCCGTGCAGCGTGGACACGAAGTGCTGCAGCTCGAGCGTGACGCCGAGCCACGCGCAGCGAGTGTGCGCAACTTCGGTCTGATCTGGATCTGCGGGCGCGCAGCGGGCCGCGAGCTCGAGCTTGCGCTTGCCGGGCACCGGCGGTGGCTGGAGCTTTCGCGACGAGCGCGCGGGATCGGCCTTCGCGAGCTCGGCTCCCTCGTCGTTGCCCGGAACGAAGCGGAGCTGGGTGTCCTCGCCGCTGCGTGTGAGCGAGACGATGCGGCGAGGCGGCAATTCACCCTACTCACGCCGGAAGAGTCCCGACGCGTCGTGCCCGCGCTCGGCGACGAGATCGTCGGCGCGTTGCACTCGCCGCTCGATGCGGTGATCGAGCCGGCAGCCGCGCTGGCGGCTCTGCGCGCTCTCGCCGCCGAATCGGGCCGATATCGCTTCTTGCCCGAGCGGACCGTTCTGGCCGTTGACGGAGGCGCCGTCGACCATCGCGGCGATTGCCACGATGCGGATCTCGTCGTGGTCAGCACGGGCGACTTCCTCGAGCTCGTTCCGACTGCGGTCCAACAGCGCGCACGACTGTCGCGGCGCAGACTGCAAATGCTGGAGACCACGCCGAACGGGTCAGCCCTCGAGACCGCAATTGCCGACGGCGACGCGCTCCGCTACTACCCGGCGTTCGACCTGCCCGAGCGCGAGCGCCTACCCCCGGCCGAGCCCGTCGTCGAGCGCCTGAAAGCACAGCTGCTCGTCGTCCCACGGGCGGACGGGGGGCTCACGATCGGCGACACGCACGTCGACGATCCGGGTGTCCCGCCGGGGTCGGACGAGGAAGCCGACGACTACCTGCTACGGCGGGCGGGCGAGCTCCTACCCGGCGTGTCGCTCCGGGTCCGCCGGCGCTGGACGGGCTCATATCTTCGGCGCGCCGACGGTGCCGACTCAGTGTTGATCGAGCGCACGCGAGCGGACTCTTTGCTCGTGACAGCAGTCGGCGGGATGGGCATGACGGCGGCGCCGGCGATCGCGGCCGAGGCCCTGGACAGCGTCGGGTTGTGAACGCGGGCTGGAAGCGGGGCTGGTCCTTGCCGCGCGAGCACTACGTCGACG
>Ga0126374_10000196_pt1 | contig 13051 bp, 11 predicted proteins | sample PanSoiMetPlot_12_FD_89874 | JGI IMG/M metagenome (GOLD analysis project Ga0126374, IMG submission 89874) | Tropical forest soil microbial communities from Panama - MetaG Plot_12 | ecosystem: Environmental > Terrestrial > Soil > Tropical forest > Bulk soil | place: Panama | collected 2016-02-17
CAGAAACGTAAACTCCGGTGCCTTCCATATAGACTGCGGCTTGATTGCCGGTAAGCGCGGCGCCGGCGGCGATCGAAACTGCTTCCGCCTCGCTGGTAGTGGGTACGACCCTAAACAAGCTATCCTCCTGCAGGAGTGGAATTACCCGGCTTAGACGAGTCTCCGGCAGGTAGCTGACAAAAGAAACACCCGAATCTTTTAGCGCTGTCACCAATCTCTGAGCCACACTGTTTTCCATAAAATATCTCGCTGCGGGCCCTTTATCCCGACTACTCTGAAAACGCCAGGCCTAGAAACATCGGTGATGTTAAACAGAGTCCCTTCTGTTGCGTTCCGAAATCAGCGCCGGTATTTGACCGGCGGCATATTGAGCGGAATACCGTCCTTTTTGATCTCCTCTTCGAACATTTGGCGGACTTTAGGATCTTCTTCTTCAAATTCGATCAAGTGGCCGCCTGCCGCGGTGCTGACGAAAAGCTTTTCATAATCTCCAACCCGATACTTCTGACCAAACGGTTTGAAGGCGAGCATCTTGAGCGGCTCTTTCGCGGTGTTGAAATGTTGATGAAACCACATGTGCGGCGGAGAAAACATGTATCCCGTTCCCCAGTCATATCTCTCCATCTTTGTGCCCTCGAGCCACATGAGCGAATAGCCTTTCCCTTCGAGAACCAGAATATCGGCGCCCTGGCCATGTCGGTGGGCCTTCTTGTAGGCCCCAACCGGAGATCGGGTAATATGTGCCGAGATCATGTTATGGCAGAATTCCAACTCGACGTTAGTCGCGCCCGGCCCTTTTCGCGTCCAATCGTGAAACTGGAGTTTCTCAATGTCGGCGATGAAACTGGTGTCCCACACCCGCTTTTCGGGAACAGCCACTCCCTTACCGCTGAAGTAGTCTTCCTCGCCGCGATAGCGATCCGTGAATTGATAGCTGTTGTTAAAAACAAAGTCATAGCTGTGGTACAAATTGAACGCCATCGGAGCATTGGTATAACCGATGAACCGCACCGTTTCTCCCCCCTGGCCGTTGAAATGCTGATGCCAGGCGTTCAGTGGAATAGAAAAAAATGAACGCTCCTGCCATTCGAATGTTTGCTTTTTTCCGCCCTCGGGCCATACCGTGGTCGCCCCACGGCCCTTTAGGACGTAAATCATCTCTTCGAACATCTGTTTTTGTGGTTTAATGCTCTCTCCTGGCGGAATCTCGCAGATGTAAGCTGCCGAACTCGGGGGATCTTTGGGGTGGCCCAAAATGATATAACAGCCGTATCCGCCTCGCCTGCGCCACGGAGCGACTTCGAGTTTGCGCACGTCGCTGACAACAAAATTTCGAGTTACAGGAATACCTTCCGAGTCGAGAAACTGATCGAAGGAAGTCTTTTCCCCATACGTTACCTCTTTATAAGTTGCTTGACTTTCCATGCTTACCTCCCGATGACAGATTCTCAGGCCGGATAATCCTCACCGACCTCCGGATCCATTTTTCACGAACAAATACCACGAGACAGGGCGCGGTGGGTTTCTCGTGACGTGCGACTAGGCTTTACTCGTTCGTTCCTGAGCAGGAACCAGCGCTGCAAATGTTAGTCGCTCAAATTCTCGTAGTCAGACGAACCGTACCGCACACGTTGAATCTCAGAGCCACTCAAGCCGTTGCCGGCCGTAACTACTCAGAGAGATCCCAAGTGCTGGGCACAAAGAGATCATAGGGGCTGATCTGTCTCGCGCTAATACCTTGCGCGTCACAATACAAAAGAAACTTGGTTAAAGCTTCGAAATTCTCCTTCAGGCCGTAAGCCCAGGGATCGCGCCCAGCGAAAACTTTGACCTCCTCCTCAAGATACTGGTTCTTCCAGGCCATGGTGAGACTGGGAATAGATCTAATCCACTCCCGGCCCAGCTGCTTCGCTTGGCTGAAGAGCTCGAAGAGTTTCTGCGGCAGCTCCGGAAACCGTTCAACTATAGAGCGGCGTATTACCAAAACATGCATGATGGGGATGATCCCGGTTTTGCGAAAGTAAGCGGCTTCCGCCTCCCGCGCGTTCGTAAACAATGGCCGCACTCTGGGATGGGCTGCGAGCTGATCGTATTTTCGATTCTCACTAGTCATCAGGACGTCTATTTTTCCCTCCACGAGAGCACGGCAGCTCGTCTCGTACTCGTCGCTTCCTTCTCCAGTCAGTCGTTCGATCACTGAGCCATCGGGTGGCGCAATACTTTCCTCCGATCCGTTTTCATGCCAGTGATGAAGCGCCGAGACATACCAGCGCGTAGCTTTCGGATCTAGATTATATTCCTCCGCCAACATACCCCGTAGCCAGATAAAAGCAGTTTGCACCCACCGCAGGCCAGCGATTTTTTTGCCGGTTAAATCATGCGGGCCGCGAATGCCGGCGGACTCATTGTAGAGCATAAAACTGTGCCGAAACAGCCTGGAGGGAAATACAGGGATCGCGGTAAAGTTACACTTATCTCGCGTCAGGTAATAGACCATCTCGGCGAGCGACATCTCCGAAGCGTCGTATTCACCATTGAACATGCCGGAAAACATCTTGGGGACGTCATTGACTTCGTTGACTTGCAGGTTCACGCCGTGAAGTCGCAGCGCGCCGCGAAGGATAGCGTTTGTGCCGTCATAATTGCGACAGGCGAGGCTCACCGCATCGTCGGCCATCTCCCTAAACCGTCCAGGCTTCTTCGGAGAGCTCGATGATATTTCCATCCGGATCTTTCAGATAAAGCGATTTGCCTGGATCGCCGGGCGGCGCGGGCATCACGGCAATCTCCGGCTCACCGGGATAAAGGAAAGGCGGAGCCCTGTGGATTCTTTCTTTTATCTTTTCGATGCTGTCGACCTGAAAGCCGATGCGTTCGAGCCCGCCTCTGCTGCCGTTGGATTTTTTTAGCAACCCCAAAGCCGTCGTACCGGCAGAAAGAAAAATAGCGCTTGGCTCCTTGTTCGATGCGGTTACCCTGCGCACTTCTTTTATAGGCAGAGCTGATTGGTAGAAATTGGCGAGGCGCTCAGGATCGTCGGTGCGAATGCCGACATACCTGACCGCAGGAAGCCGTTTTTCTCCTCCTGCTTCCCAACCGCCTTCAGCTATCTCGAAGATCATCCCATCGGGATCGGTTATTCTCCATTCCTCATAACGGCCGTCCTGCGGACTGGCAACAAGCTTGAGAGGGGGCTTTAATGCTGCAAGTCTCTGCTCGATTTCCTTAACGCTCTTTACCCAGAATCCGACGTGATTGATCCCGACATCCGGCATGATCTCCTTGCCATCGACGATCCGGTTGTAAGAGGAGCCAGGACGGATCTGCAAGCAGTTTAGATTAAGATAGCCGTCGCTCATATAGAAAGCGTAGGGGCTGTTCTGAAACCGGTTCCAGACTTCTTCAAAGCCAAAGACATAGTGATAGAACCTGGCCAACCTACGATTGTTCTTCGTGCACATGGCCAAATGTTGAATCTCTGCCATAAAGAACTCCTTTTGCTACTAAGGCTTGGTCCAGCCGTTCAAATCGTTCAAACCGTTCAAGCCGCCTAAAAACAAAGTAGATGCAATCGGAATAAACGCGCACTAAATGAAACGCGTTTCCATTGTCGCTCCCAAACGTTTTGAACCATTTGAACGGTTGGAATGGTTCAAACCGTCGCGTCTGCGTGACGAATCAGACCGGCCATCCATGTTCGGAAGCATCGACACGGTTTCCTTCGGGATCTTTGATCCAGCTTTCGGCCACCGCGCCAAAAACATTAGACTCTGCGGTGGTCTGGGCTTTCTCTTCAATCTTTTTGACGCTCTCAACCTGAAAACCAAAATGGTTGATTCCCCAAGGCAGCCTGTCCGTATTGATTAGAGCAAGATCGACGAAGCCGTCGGAAAGATAGATCGTCCCATTCTCACCCCGATACTTTTCCTGCAGCCCGAAAACCTTTTTATAGTACTCCGCGCATTTTTCCCGGTCCTGCACGTTGATGGCAATATGCCGAATTCTTGGTCTTTCCATAACTCTCCTCCCTGTCATTCACATAATCGCACCCATTCTACGCGCTGCCCCTTTTGATGATCCTGATTTTTTCCAAGCGCTCGACATGTCGAGCAAACGCGTACTTGTTCTCTCTGGTGTCTAGGCCCGGTGTTCTCTCTTCGCGATAGACCTTGGATTCTTTGACATCGACAGGCTCTATTTTCGCCACGATAAACGAGGGCCCTTCCCCCGCAACGCTTTTCTCAACCGCCTGTTTGAATTCGGCTTCAGTGTGAACGGTCGTCGCCTTGGTAATCCCGCAGCCCTTCGCCACCGCCTCTAGATTCATATTTCCCGCTGTCGCCGTGGGCATGCCTTGTTTTCCCTTGCCAGGGCCTCCGGACAAATAATTGCCGTTGTCGCAAACAATAATGGTCAGATTGCGCGGCTGTTTATTTCCCACTGTTCCTAGGCTGCACAAATTAAGAATAAGGTTGCCGTCCGAATCCACTGCGATCACCTTGCGGTTAGGCAGCGCGAGCGACAACCCCAAGGCCACCGGCGTGCACATTCCCAAACTCACCCCGGTCAAGCTGGTGGCACCCTTGCCGAGCTCGTCCCAGAATACAGAGGTGTTACCGATCGGCGTCACTACGAGCATTTCGTCGGTAACCACGGACGCGAGTGTTTTCAAAAGGTCATAACGTTTCACCATAGAGCCTCCCCCGTCAGAAGCACCGCTACCGGTTTAAGCCAAGTTTCCGTGCATGACTGACAATCGATGATCGCCTTCTTTATCTCACCCGGCTGACTGACAACTCTGTACGGTATATCCATAACGTCGAGCATGGGCTCCGTGTACTTTTTATAAATACCCATCCAACGGGGGTCACCTAAGTCGCCGCGATACGGTATAATGATCAATAGGGGAACCTCCTTGAGGTGCAGCCGCGCCAGTGAAAAAGTCGCGACCAATAATCCCGAGGTCGCTATAATCAACGCCGGTTTTTTGCCGCCAAACCAAGCTCCCATGGCTACCGCCGCTCCCTCTCCTTCGTTTCCTACGCCTACGTAAGTAAACGACGGGTCCGAGGCAATAAGGTCATAGACTTCATGAAACTGCGAGTCGGGGAGTCCCGCCGCGAAATTCACACCGGCCTCCTTCAAACCGTCCACGACTGTTCGAGCCTTCTCCATCTCCATAGCTATTTCCTATCTCCTTTTTTGCTTTGCGCATCAACTTCTAGTCATGCGTGTCGTAGCTTCGACCCGGATAATCGATTGTCTGCTCTTGAACCAGGACATCCGAAAGTGAAGAAACAAAACAGAAAATCAATCAGTCCTCATAGATTTACTAAAATTCGTGATCGAGCGCAGCTATTGTGGCTATACCAACGTGAAAATGTCTCTGTCAATAACGAGCAGCAGATCTTCGCGAAAACGGAACCCTCGAAAAGACAATTCACCTTTGACATCTTCTGGCTCAGGTGATAGCGGCGAATGAAGTGCGGGGCCTTGTATATCGTGCTCAATCGTGGTCAGGGCCTCCAAGAAATAAGGAGGGAGATTAAATGGTTGCATGGCGTGCCCGTATTGGTTTGATCAAGCCCACCCATCGCGGCAAGTCTTTTGCCTACTGGTATAATCACGCGCCGGAAGGCGTTGAGATCGTACCCACGTTTATCGGCTTTCGTAGCGAGAAGCGAGAAAGTTTTCTCGAGGGCTTCAAAAAAGCCGAAGCGCTGGCGGTGCAACTGAAGGAAGTCGGCTGCGATATTGTCGCCGTGAGCGGAACGCCGCCGTTTTTGCTACAGGGTCTGGATTATGAACGACAGTGGGCTGCGGATCTGTCGGCGAAAATCGGCCTGCCAGTGGTGACACCGATGGAACCCCATGCCATCGCCTTGCGGACCCTTGGTGTGAAGAAGGTTGCGGTGGCAACCTATTACGGCGCTGAACTCAATCAGGCGATCGTAAACTATTTTTCGCGGTTCGGACTCCAGTCAGAATTGATGCCGGGTTTGAGTATGACCGGTGAGAGCTCGGGGCTTTATACCACTTCGCTGATGGCGTTGGATGAAGTGTCGCATATGGATGTCTACCGCCATTGTAAAAGGGCTTTGGCCAAGATGGCGCCCGTAGACGCGCTGTATATAAACGGTGGCGGTTGGGACGCGGCACCGGCGATCGAGTACCTCGAACGCGATCTCAAAATCAAAGTGGTCTGGGCTTTGGCAGCGGAAATGTGGCTGACCTATCACATCCTGAAAATCGAGAATCCGGTGGCGGGAGGCGGAGTGTTGCTGAGCGGAAATTATGCGCCGGAGTCGGATCAGCTTCGAGTTTCAAGTTTCGGGTTTCGTGTTCAATCCGAGACCAAAATGTAAACGGCGACGAGCAAAGAGCAACGTAAAGGCGCTTTGCGCTATGCCCTTTGCCCTTACGCGAGCGGCGCCTCGCGACTTACAGGGCGTAAAGCTCTTTAGGATTGTGTGTGAGTATTCGTTCCTTTGTTTCCTGACTGATACCTTCCATGCTTTGAAATTCTCTAAGCGCGCTCACTGCGCTCGAGGGATCGGTGTGGCCGTAGTCGGTACCGATGACGAGCCTGTGCTCTCCCACATAGCTGACGATATAAGGGACATCGTCATTGATCTGGCAGGTGACGTAAACTTTATATTCCTCGAAAAGATTCTCCGGTAAAGCCCGGCCGCCTACCCGGTAGCGGATCGCGACTTCGCGATAAACCCACGGCACCCATTGGGCAGAGGCCTCAATGAACCCCCAGCGGAGCCTGGGAAAGTCCTGCGGCAATTCGCTCATCAACAAATTGAAACACGCGGTTACTGTCGGCACACGAAACTGGGCGAAACGTCCCGCCGGAGCCAGGCGATAGAGGTCGCAGTTGTCGGGGTTGCCATTGGCAATATGAATGGCGATGGCCAAGTCAAGATCGCTGGCGGTTTGGTAGATGGGATAAAAATAGGGATCGCTGAGGTGTCGCTCTCCCTCGAGAGGGCGCATGCAAACCGCCGCCGCGCCGTTTTCCTTCGCGAACTTGATCTGCGCAACGGCTTCGTCGATGTTCATGGCCGGAACAACGCACGAATAACGGAGCCGGCCCTTGCTTTTCTTGAAGACATCGGCGAGCCAACGATTCCAACTCCAGCATAGCGCCGTCTCAACCTCGGGCCGCGTCGTGATCTGTTCGATCCAAAAGGTATTGTGCAAAACCTGGATATCGATGCCCAGCTCATCCATGTGCTTAAGCCGAAGCTCGACGTCGTCCAACTCGCGCGCGGCCTGCGGCGTCTCAAGGTTTCTACCCGCTCGTTGGGAAAACTCCCTGAGTTGCTGTTCGGATAGAGTGGGGAAACGAAACCCTCGTATCTTATCGTCGATCACCCAGTATTGGCGTGTTTCGTCGTCAGGGGAATAAAAGAGTCGAGGGCGAAACTTTCGTTCCGACGGCTCCATGTAGTCCCAGGTGTGCTCCGTTTCTATGACATGGGCGTCGGCGTCGATGATCGGAAGATGGTTTTGCATGTGCCCTCCTCCTTATAAGATTGGAGTACTAGAATAATGGAGTAATGGATTTAGAACCCAATACTCCGGTACTCCAACACTCCATAATGCGCGCAGACCCGCCTGTCAATATCCATTCTTTCGCCGGCAAAGCCTCTTATTGGGTCCCCAAATAAACCCGGTTCCCTTCAAAGCACTCGATGCTATAATAATAATGTCATATGAATTCGCTGCCGGCGAAAGTGGACATTTTCGGCGACCGCTTGACCTTGGAAGACGTGGCCGCGGTCGCCAGAGATCGCTGCGTTGTCGCGCTCTCTTCGAATACGGACGTGAGGCAGAAGATTGCCGCCGCGCACAGCCTGCTGGAAAACAAATTGGCGCGGGGAGAAATCATCTACGGCGTGAACACCGGCTTTGGCGGTAACGTTCGATTTCTTATTCCGCAAGAGGATCTTACCTTTCATCAGGAAAATCTTTTCCGGTTTTTGACCTGCGGCGTCGGCCCACCGCTCCCGGAGGATGCCGTTCGCGCCGCCATGCTGTTAAGGGCGAACGCCCTCGCGAAAGGCCTGTCCGGCGTCAGGATAGAGATCATCGAGCGGATGCTCGACCTCCTCAATCATGGCATTACCCCAATGGTGCCACGCTATGGTTCGGTCGGCGCTAGCGGCGACTTGATTCCGTCGGCTTATATTAGCCGCGTGCTATTGGGACAAGGCGAGGTCCTTTATCGCGGCCAAAGACTTACGGCCCATGAAGCGCTTCAAAGCGTCAAGATTGAGCCCCTTAAGCTCCTGGCTAAGGAAGGTCTTGCTCTCATCAATGGAACCACCGTCATGACTGGCATCGGCGCCTTGGTCATTCACGACGGAATTTATCTTACTTCACTGGGTTTGGCTTGCGTGAGTTTGGCCATTGAGTCGCTGCGCGGCACCGACGATCCGTTTTCGGAAAGGATCCACAAGGCTAAGAATCATCCGGGGCAGATGGAGGCGGCTGAAATTTGCCGCCTGCTCCTCAATCAGAGCCGTTATGTTCGCAATCTCAACGAGATCCGCGAAAAAGTTGGGCAAGCGCGGGAGTCGGCCGAGCGCAAGGCCGTTCATACCGATGAAGCGATCCAGACGCCGTACTCTCTGCGTTGTATTCCTCAAGGACTTGGCCCGTTGCTCGACGCTCTCCGAGCGCACCGGCTCACCCTGGAACGTGAGATCAATTCCGCCAACGATAATCCTCTCATCGAGCCCGACGAAGGACGCGTTTATCATACGGGAAATTTCTACGGCGGCCATGTCGCGCGCGCTTTGGATAGCTGGAAAATCGACCTTGCAACGATGGCCAACTGGTTTCATGCAATCATGGCGATGTTGGTGGACGAGAGGTTCAGCAGCGGGCTTCCCCCGAACCTTTCGCCCAAGCCCGGCGTATCGTCAGGCTTCAAGGGCATGCAGCTTTGTCTGACGAGTTTGGTCTGCGCATTGCGTCACCTGGCCAACCCGAGCATGATTCATTCCCTAGCGACCGAACAATACAATCAAGATATGGTAAGTCTTGGAACTCACGCCGCCCTAACCGCCATGGACATGACCGGCATGCTGCGTGATGCCACCGCGATTTTGTTGATCAGTCTTTGCCAGGCGATAGATTTGCGCGGCGGCCCGGAGCATTTAGGCGTCGGCAATAAAGCGATCTTCGCCAAGGTGAGAAGCGAAGTTCCATTTATGGATAACGACCGGCCGCTTGATGAGGACATTACCGCGATTTCGAGCCTGATTTGGGATCACGCGATACCTCTTCCTAGTTGAAGGAGCCGACGATGAATATCTTCGACGCTCTGGAAAATGCCAAAGACCGTTTTCCCGACAAAGAGGCAATTTTATTCGGCAGCGAGAGCCTTACCTATCGGCATCTCTACGAGCGGTCATGTCGTTTGAGCGCCGTCCTAAAAACAATAGCCGACCTGCGCCGCGGCGATCGAATAGGGCTGTTTCTCCCTAACAGACCCGACTTTGTTGTTTCCTACTACGCTGTGGTCCGGCTCGGGGCAATCGCCGTTTCACTCAACGTCATGCTCAAACATGAGGAAGTGAAATTTATTCTCAATGATTGCGAAGCGAAGCTGCTGATCACCACGAGCTCACAGCTCGACCAAGTTCCTGTGGCCAATGAGATCCCGTCCGTGAAAAAAGTTGTTTGCACCAGCAAGACGGATCGTGGCGAGATTCTAGACATGGAGGCGTTGTTGTCGTCGGCGGCGTCGGGGTCCCTAACCTCCGCCAGGTTGGCTAAAAAAGCAGGGGCGGCAATTCTGTACACGTCGGGGACAACGGGAAAGCCGAAGGGCGTGCTCCTCTCTCACGGCAATCTCGTATCCAACGTCGGCGCAACGATTCAGCACACCCAGATGTCCGCCGCGGATAGGCTCATTTGCTATTTGCCCCTATTTCATTGTTTCGGTCAGAACTTCATCATGAACGCTTCAGTCTCCAGTGGAGCGACGTTAATCCTCCATGCACGATTTCAGCCCGACGAAATTCTCGATTCTATCCAATCCAATCGCGTCTCCATGTTTTTTGGCGTTCCGGTCGTGTACTCGCGTCTGCTTTCCATTCCAAAAATCAAAGAATGCTTTCGCAATGTTCGTTATTGCTTTACCGCCGCGGCACCCATGCCGGTGAGCGTTGCCCGCCAATGGCGCGAGAAAGTAGGTAAAAACATTTATGAAGGCTATGGCCTGACCGAAACTTCTCCCTTTGCCACCTACAATCATGATTCCCATTATCGCGACGGAAGCTTAGGCACTCCGGTCGCGGGCGTCAAAGTGAAAATTGTCGACGTCAACGGACGAGCGCTGCCCGCCGGCGATATCGGCGAGATAGCGATCAAAGGACCAAACGTCATGCAGGGCTACTTTCGCCGGCCCGCAGAGACCGCCGAAGTCATGCGCAGAGGCTGGTTTCTCACCGGCGACATCGGCAAGATGGACGACGACGGATATTTCTATCTCGTGGACCGGTCCAAAGACATGATCAATGTGTCCGGTTTTAAAGTTTGGCCCCGCGAAGTCGAAGAGGTTCTCTTGCAGCACCCAAACATCGCTGAAGTCGCGGTCGTCGGAATTCCGGATTCCGATTCGGGTGAAGCAGTGAAAGCCTTCGTCGTTCTAAAACCAAGCGAAGCGATAAAGGAAGAGGAATTGATCGACTTCGGCCGCTCGCGCATGGCTGTTTATAAAGCGCCGCGATTTGTGGAATTTATCGACGTGCTGCCGAAAAACCCCACCGGAAAAATCCTTAAGAGAGAGCTAAGAGCACGAGACGCAGTACGTCCCGCGGCGACGAGTCCCCATGCTGCCTAAGGCGAAATAACGATGTCGGACCGGGTCGCTATCATCGGAATCGGTTATACCTCTCTGCAACCCACCTCGGTGTCACGCTCGTTTAAAGAACTCACCTTTGAAGCAGCGCAAAAAGCCTATGCGGACGCAGCCATTCGCTTTGACGAAATCGATTCGTTTGTGACCTGCGCGGAGGACTTTAATGAGGGAATATCGATCTTTGATGAGTACACGCCCGATCAGCTCGGCGCGGTGCAAAAACCGATGCATACGCTGGCTCAGGACGGGCTGCACGGGATTGCCGATGCCCTTATGCAGATCCGCTCAGGCGTCGCAGAAACAGTGGTCGTCGAGGCCCACAGTAAAGCGTCCAACCTGCTTACGCCGGACTGGCTGCTGGATTACGCCACAGACCCTATTTACAACCGGCCGCTTGGTTTTAACCCGCACGCGCTCGCGGCGCTTGAGATGAACCTGTTTTTGAATCAGACGGGTATCAGCCCGGATCACTGCGCCGCGGTGGTGGCAAAGAACCGCGCCAATGCGCTTGTCAATCCGATTGCGGCCTATCCACTCGCGATGGCACCGACCAACGTCAAGTCGTCGCCTTACTTTGCTTATCCATTGCGCGAAGCGGAGATGTCCAGGCCTGCCGACGGCGCGGTAGTCGTGATCCTCGCCAATGAAAACAAAGCAAGTAAATCTCGCGCAAAACCTGTTTGGGTTTTAGGCGCCGGCTTAGCCAACGACAGCGCAACCCTTGAATCTCGCGAGTGGGGCAAGGCGCTTTACACGGAAATTGCTGCCAAACACGCCTATAAACAAGCAGAGAAAGATCCTAGTCGGATCGATTTGTTCGAGGTTGATGATTCCTACGCTTACAAAGAACTCCAGCATCTCGTCGCTCTCGGAATTTATAAAGAACCCACGGAGGCAGCGCGAGCGCTTGAATCGGGAGAAACCCAAGTGGGAGGTAAAACTCCAGTCAATGTCTCCGGCGGCTCGCTCGGAATGGGGCTCGCATTGGAAGCCGCCGGTCTTTACCGCATCGTGGAACTGGTTCTACAACTCCGTGGGCAAGCCGGACCGCGCCAGTTGGCGCGCGCCAAAACCGGCTTGGCGCAGTGCTGGCGCGGCGTGCCAACAACCAGCGGCGCAGTGGTGATCTTGGGTTCAGAGAAACCAGCATAACTGATAGTTAAATTCAAAATTCGAAGCTCGAAATCCGAAATCCGAAACAAATAGAAATGACCAAAAATGGAATTTCCAAACGGGTTCATCGACTTGGTTGTTTTGAATTTCGTTGATTTGTATTCATTTCCGTCAGTGTTTGTTTCGGATTTCGATATTCGAATTTCGGATTTTTCAGGTTAACGCACAGGAGCCTACATGGCGCAAAGAAGAGTGGCTGTGGTCGGCGCAGGCTTGACCAAGTTCATGCGACGGGCTTTGGAAACTCCTAAAGAGCTGGCCTGGCTGGCCGCGAAAGCTGCCCTCGAATCCGCCGAGATGAAACTCAACCAGATCGATTCCGTCGTTCTCGGTACCGCTCCGGAGGCTTTTGACGGACTCCACATGAAGGGCGAGTACCTATCGGACGGCTGCGGCGCGTGGAACAAACCCTTTTTGCGTTGTTATGTCGGCGGCGGCACTGGAGTCTACGCCTTAGCTCAAGCTTGGTTTCATGTCGCCTCCGGCCTCTATGATACGGCGCTGGTGGTGTGTGAAGAAAAGATGTCGACCTGCCAGCCGCATCCGCAAGCAGCTTTTATCACGATCTTTGATCCCATCACCGAACAACCGTTGAAGCCAAACCTGCTCTGGATCTTCGCCCTGGAACAGAACCGGTACATGGAAACATACGGCATTACCATCGAAGAGATCGCGCGTGTCTCGGTAAAGAACAAGCGCAACGCGTTGGACCATCCGGCCGCCCAGCTCGGCGCCGAACTCACGGTGCAGCAGGTTCTCGCGTCGGAAATCATGGCGTGGCCGGTCCACCGGCTGATGGTGAGCCCGACTAGCGATGGCGCGGCTGCAATCGTAATCGCATCCGAGGACGTGGCCCGGCGCGTCACGAGCAAACCCGTGTGGATTCAAGGTGTAGGCTGGTGTTTGGACACTGCTTACTGGACCAACCGCGACCTAGCTTATCCGGAGTACGTTGAAAAGGCCGCGTGGATGGCTTATCGCATGGCGGGAATAAAA
>Ga0126374_10000197_pt1 | contig 13039 bp, 9 predicted proteins | sample PanSoiMetPlot_12_FD_89874 | JGI IMG/M metagenome (GOLD analysis project Ga0126374, IMG submission 89874) | Tropical forest soil microbial communities from Panama - MetaG Plot_12 | ecosystem: Environmental > Terrestrial > Soil > Tropical forest > Bulk soil | place: Panama | collected 2016-02-17
CTGGAGAATCGGTCAACTGGTAGAGCAACCAATTGACCGCTGTCATCTGCATCCAGGTGCCGATGTTGGAAATGAAAAGACTGGTCCAGAAAAGTCTAAAGTCCCGGTAACGAAAAGCTGCAAGCCGCCCCGCGGTTTGCGGGTTCGGTTCGGCGGATTCGCTGATCATTCGACAGAGCTGTCGGCGGGACTGAGTGTGGGAATCAGTTGAGATCCCAATAGGCGAAGCCCATGGCGCAGCCTACTCCGGTGCGGGTGCGATAGAGAGGAAAATAATCCACCAGCGTTCCTTCACGATTAGCCGCCGCCGCAGTGACGATCCAATTGCGTATCTCGGAAGTGCCTTCGACCAAAATGGAAGACGGCATCGCGCCCATATAATCGGTGTCGTTTTGCTTCAGTGCTTGGATAAATTGTCGGTCCAGCTCCTCGTCGATTTTCGTATGACTGAGTCCGCCGGAGGCGACAATAACAACTCGCTCGGAAGTCGGCGACCGCTTTAGGATGCCAGCCATGACCTGCCCGAAGTTGACGCAGCGCTGTGCCGACGGAGCGGGCGGATAGTAAGTGTTGACCATCACCGGAACGACGCTACGGTTGGCTTCGGGTGTGAGAAATTTAAGCACCCGCGCGAAGGCGTGCCCAAGCCCGCCCTCATAACGCGTTTGCTTGGAATAAGAAGGGTCGAATCCCTCATCCATAAGGCCGTTGATAAGGGATTCCGCCAGCTTAGCGTCTACACGATACTTGGTGCGATTTTCCGCCTTCGGTTGGTTCAGGTATCTCAGGCTGACGCTTGCTTCGACTTCTTGACCCATGAAGATCGTGAACGGCGGCATATTGTCGTCGATGAGATTTTCATGTTGGTCATCGCCGACGACGATGATCACGTCGGGATGATAAGCTTCAATCTTCTTTCGCAGTGTGGCGATGGCTTCCATGCAGCCCCGCCATTTGGCCCATCTGACTTCCGTGGTTTCTCTCTCAAGATCCGGTTTGTCGGGTAAATTTTCGCTTTCCCGATTTCTTAGGAGAGTCCAGTGATCGGGATCGAGCATGAGCTGCGGCGCGTGGGACATGGCCACGCAGCCTACCAGGTTTGCCATAATCAGTTTCGCGTTTCGGGTTTCGTGTTTCGGGTTGCTCCCGCTAGCTCCCGACAAGGCTTTCGCTCACGCATGGGCGGCTTTCATGTCGGAAACATGGCCGGTCTTCAAGGGCAGCTTGGCCCAGTTTGCGCCGCCGTCTTCGCTGGCGAAAAGATCGCCGCTTTGCTGAGCTGCATACATGTGATCCGGATTGGCCGGATCGAAGGCAAAGGCTTCGACGAAGTTGTGGTTGGCTTTTGAAAGCTCGTTGTCGAGTTTCGTCCAACTTTTCCCGCCGTCCGTGGATTGGATGACGAGTGCTTCCGCTCCCGACGAGCGACTGCGCCATTGTCCGGGCTGGCCGTTGGCCAAAGCGGAATAAAGAACGTTGGTTTTCTTCGGGTGAAACGCCAGCGGAATCGAATACTCTTCTCGGAATTCAGCCGCCATCGGTTGCCAGCTCTTGCCGCCGTCAGCGCTGGAGTAGAGCGCTCGGCCTTTAGCCACGCCCTTTCGGGCGTCATGGCCGCCGGTGGCGATATAAACCTTCTGGGTGTCCTGCGGGTGCAGGACAATGGTGTGAACATCGGCGTCAAGATCCTTGTTCAGCAGTTCCCAGTTTGAGCCGCCATCGGTGGTCTTCAACATGTAACCGACCTGCAGGGCGATATACATGGTCTTGGGATCTTTGGGATCGACGGTAATGTCGCGGACGTGAGGCTCGACCGCTGCCACAGGATAGACAACGGTTTCGACCCATGGAATGTTCCAGACCGAATCCAAACGCTTCCAGCTCTTGGCGGCGTCACGGCTGATAAAGACATCGATGGGTTCGGTGCCCGCATAAAGCGTGTTCGAATCATGGGGATCGATCGTAAGGCATCGGACTTTTCCCGGCCCGCGCTTGCCGTAACATGGCTTTTTCCACGTAGCCCCGAAGTCTTCGCTTAGCCAGACGCCGTCCCCGCGGGTTCCAGCGAACACTCGGTTGGGTGCCGAGGATGACACGGCAACCTCCGGCACGGACCAATCCTTGAGTGCATGGTGCTCCACTTTCCAAGCATTGCCATCTTCGCTCTTTAGAGTGATTACGCCTTCATCTGTTCCCAGGTAAAGAATCGATGCCATAACATTACCTCCTTTTGAGTTTGTCAGAATCTACTACAGAACCAATAGGCCGACAAGGCCGAGACCGGAGCCAGGAGTCGGAGGCGGACGTCGGAAATCAGAAATCTGTAGTCGGCGGTCGGTAGTCGGTTTTGAGCGGCTGCTTCAGTAACCCAGCTCTTTGTCCACCACGTTCCTTAGCGGCTCGCCGGCCAAGAAATGCTTGAGGTTGTCGATGAAGATCGGCAGTAGCTGAGCCCATTTCTGCGCCGGGATGCCGCCAATGCGGGGGCTAATAATGACGTTCGACAAGGACCACAGTTCCGAATCCGCCGGAAGCGGCTGGCGTGGAAAGGCATCCAGGGCCGCGCCGGCGATCCAACTTTCTTTCAATGCCCGAACCAGCAGTTGCTCCGAAATGGCGTTGCCGCCGGTGAGATTGATCAGGTAGGAACTCTTTTTCATCGCGCGCATTTCGGTCTCCCCGATAATGTTTTCCGTGGAGGGGATCGATGCTAGACAGAGGACCACAAAGTCGGACTGCGCCAGCAGCATTGGGAGATATTCCGGGCTACCCAGCTTATCGACAAAGTCGGGCTTTGTGGTCACGGTTCGCTTTGTGGCAATTACGCTTAGACCGACCGCCTTGGCTTTCTGGGCGAGCTCCGTTCCAACTGTTCCGAGTCCGACGATCCCCAGAGTTTTTCCGGCAATCTGCTCCGTCGTTAGTTTTTGCCATTTCCTCTGTTTTTGCGCCGCCCAGCACTCGGGCAACTTTTTCGCCAGCGCCAATATAGAGGCGAGGGCAAATTCAGAAAAAACGGTGCCATGGATGCCCTTAGATCCGGTTACTTGGATGGGGCGTGCTTTCACTGTCGGAGTTAAATAAGCGTTCACGCCGCCGCGAGTGACATGGAGCCATTTGAGATTGGTCATTTCAGCCGTGAGCTGATCCGGCAGCGGCTCTTCAGTGAACACCGCATCAATTTGCTGCAGGTGTTGCGCGCTCATCTCCTTGTCCTGCCTCCGCCAAAGCTCACAACCAGTCACGCTACCGCGGACGGACGTAAATTCCTTTTCGGGAAGATCGAGTCGAAGCCAAATGCGACAGGACATCGGAAAATTGGTATCGGAATGATCGCCAGCTGTCAACGAAAGCAAGCCAAGGCGGGTTTCAAACCGGCCTTTGAGGTGCGTTGACGCAGTTATAACCCCATGTTACTAACCGCTTAAGTTCAATGTGATGGCGCGCCTGCGGTGGCGGAAAAGTAGTGCCAAGGGCAGATCACAACTTACAAGAGATGAAAAAAATTAGTCATCCAAAACTTGTGCGGAGCAAACCCGAGTCGGCCCAAATTAAGAATCTCAAGCAGCGTCTAGTCGATGCGCTTCAGGTTATTACCGGCGAAGGAGTGCTTTCCGGATCGGGTCATTTAAGTGCGCGGATTCCCGGAACGGAGATCTTTCTCATCAATCCGCGTTTTGCGGGTGTGCTGGCTGATACAAAGGACATCTGCACGGTAAATTTCGACGGCCAGCGCATTGCCGGCAAGGGGCCGATACCATCCGAGACGCCGATTCACGCCACGGTCTATCGGCACCGGCCCGACGTTCAAAGCGTGCTTCATTGCCACGCGCGCTATTCCATCCTTGTGGGCCTGCTTGACAGCGGCCTGATTCCGTTCAATCGCGAAGCCAGGATCTTCGCGGACGGGGTGCCGGTTTTTCCGGACAGTCATGGCATCAACAGTTTCGGTCTCGCCAGGCGCATGGTGGATACGTTGGGACAACACTACGCGGTCTTTCTCCGCGGGCACGGGACTGTGGTCGTCGGTCCAGGAATCGAAGGGACCTGCATTTCGGCCATCCAGCTCGAACGGGCCTGTCAAGATCAGTTGCTGATAATGAGTCTCACCACAGTCAAGCCGATGTCCGATTCGGGGCGCGGGCGGGTCAACGCCCGGTTGGAAAATCCCTACCGCACCTGGCCGTTCCTTCTGCACAAGCACAAAGTAAAATCGAAGGAGCAGATTCGCGCCGGGATTCGCACACTCAAAGAGGGCGAGCATTACTGAAACAGGCTCAGAGATAGACAAGGAGATAGGGAGACAAGGACACAAGAGAAAGAAATGAAGTGCGGAGCTGACCTACTACTTCTGATCTCTGTTATTTTGCTGGTGCCTCTAGACGCGCGTGCGCAGGAGAAAAAGCTCGAGCCGTTCACGATATCCTATGCTTCTGTTTCCGGCACTCGTGCGCCGCTTTGGATCGCTCAGGATTTAGGATTGTTTGAGAAATACGGGCTTGACGTCAATCTCGTTTACATCGCCTCGGGCGTGATTTCTGTCAACGCGTTGCTCGGCGGTAGCGTGGACATTATCGCGGCCTCCGGCTCGTCCGCCGTCAGCGCCGCAGCGCGCGGCGCGCCGTTGGTGATAATTGCCAGCCTAGGCCATATCGCATACAAGCTCATCGCTGTTCCGTCGATCACAACGGTTCAAGGGCTGAAGGGAAAAATTATCGGATCGAGCCGGATCGGCGCTGGCACCGATTACGCGCTGAAGCGATTGCTGCCCAAATTGGGTTTGACGCCGGGAAAAGACGTGCAGCTGATTCCCACCGGCATCAGCGAATCGGACCGCAGGCTGGTGATGATGCTACAAGGTAAAATTGATGCGACCCTCGCCACGGAAGACAATTTGCTCCAGCTCAGCGCCAAGAACGTGAAATTTTCAGTGCTCGCCGATCTTTACGATAACGGCGTTTACACAACCGGAAGCGATATCGCCACGAGCCGCCAGCTCTTAAAGACGAAGCCTCAGCAGCTCAAAGCTTTCATCATGGCGCTAACCGAAGGAACGGCATACGGGCGCGCGCACAAAGACTACACGATGCGGATCTACCGCCAGCACATGAAAATTGAAGACTCTAAGCTGCTCGAATCGATGCACAAGAATTACTTGCTTGGGACAATTCCCATGAGGCCCTTTCCCCGGGAAGAGGCGCTGCAAAACGACATCGAGGATTTAAGCTACACCTATCCTTTTTTAAAAGGAAAAAAGGCAACTGAATTTCTCGACTTGACATTGCTTAGAAATTTGGAGGACGAAGGTTTCTTTAAGCGATTGTACGGGAAGTAACGTAAGTCTTGCGGTGAGAAGACTAAAGTTATGTCCAGCGATCATACGGCCACCCTTTGCGTAGCGATTCTAAACGGCAGAAAATATTTTTGATCGTCAAGATGTTCAAAAAGATCAGCCCTAAGAGGTAATAAAGATGATCGCTTCAGACGAAAATAATTTACTAACGCAGGTCGGTCCCGGAACTCCGTGCGGTGAGCTTATGCGCCGATACTGGCAACCGGTTGCTCTCAGCGAGGAGCTGCCCCGAGATGGTGCGCCGTTAAAAGTGCAGATCCTTGGCGAGGAGTTGGTGTTATTCCGCGACGATCAAGGACGCCCGGGATTGCTTGGGCTTCATTGTTCGCACCGGGGCACGGATCTCAGCTACGGTCGCGTGGAAGATGGCGGCCTACGCTGCCTCTACCACGGCTGGCTTTACGATATTTGCGGTCGGGTGCTGGAACAGCCCGGAGAGCCGGGGGGTGGGACGAATAGAGACGGTATTCGCCACCGCGCGCATCCTTGCCAAGAGTCGGGTGGAGTTATTTTTACTTATATGGGGCCCGGAGAAGCTCCGCTGCTTCCGAAGTACGATTTTTTGACGGCGCCGGAAGAGCACAGAACAGTCACGAAAGTTTTCCACCAATGCAATTATCTACAAGCGAACGAGGGAAATATTGATCCGGTTCATTTGTCTTTTTTGCACCAGTATCTAGAGGAAGCAAAGCCTCCGCTGCAGCGCATCGTAGCCGGCACCAACGACACCGACAACGCGTTGCTAAGGAAGGATATCGCTCCGACCATCGAGGTGGAAGTTACCGATTACGGACTGAGAATCTATACCACGCGCAACGCAGGTCTTGATAAATGCTATTTTAGAGTCACCAATTTTATCATGCCTAACTTGGCCGCATTTGGGGGTTCCACCGTGGGTGACGGCTACTCGGTGCATTGGCACGTGCCCATCGATGACACGCACCATTGGAAATATTTGTTCATGTTCAGTAGAGCAAAACCGCTCAACCCGGAACTTCAGGGTAAAAATCGCGCCGAAGTGACGCCGGATTATCGATTGACGCGCCTGGCGGCTAACCGTTACCAACAGGACCGCGAATCGATGAAAGCGAAAAGTTTCACTGGGATCGGTTTTAATTTTCAAGCTCACGACGCTTTCGCCACGGAGAGCCAGGGCCCGGTGCAAGACCGGACTAACGAGCATCTGGTTTCCTCGGATAAGGCTATTATCGCCGCGCGCAAGCTGCTGCTCAACGGCATCAGGGATGTGAAGGAAGGACGACAACCGCAGCACGTGGTTAAAGATACGAACGCGAACCACTTCCCGCATCTGGTGGTGCTCTCCGAGCTCGTGCCCGCCTCAACCGATTTGAAACAGTTTGTTAGGGACCGAGCGGCAACTTTCCAGTGACAACCACTGGCCATTTTGGCGCTCCCACAACTGAATTATCGGTGGAGAGTTTACTGATGGTGAGCAAATTTGCCTGTGCTTGCTTTTACTACTGTGGTCGAGCTTGAATGTTCTTTAAGCGAGTTGCAATGCCCAAGAGTTCGAAAATCAAAGTTTGGGAGTGCAGCATATGACCAACCTTAACGCTGCACCACAGCACGATCCCTCGACAAACAGGCTCCCGGTGCTTGCCATCGTCGGACGGCCCAATGTGGGGAAGTCGACGCTGTTCAACCGTCTCGTGAAGGAGCGAAAAGCGATCGTTCATGACCAGCCCGGCGTAACGCGGGACCGTAATTATGGCGTTGCGGAATGGTCGGATAAGAAGTTTATCCTGATCGATACCGGAGGATTGGATGTGGAGGCGCAAGAGGGTCTCGAGCAGAGGGTTCAAGAACAAAGCCGCAATGCCATTGCCGAAGCTGATGTGATTCTTTTTCTGTTCGATGGCAAGAACGGACTCAATCCCATCGATCGTGAAGCCGTCGATCTGCTTAGGAAAACCGATAAGCCGGTGTTTTTTGCCGTCAACAAGTTAGACACGCACCAAAAAGCGGTGGACCTCTACGAATTTTACTCTCTAGGTTTGGACCGCTTGTTTGCGATCTCGGCGGAGCACGGAATCGGGTTATCTGAACTCATGGACGAAATTATCAGTCTTTTCCCACAGGAAGCAGCAAAGGATCAGGACGCCATCGAGGAAAAAATCGAACTGCCGCCGTGCATCGCCATTGTGGGTCGACCGAATGTCGGTAAATCGACATTGACCAATCGTTTGCTGGGATTTGAACGCTCCGTCGTTGATGCGAAGCCGGGAACCACCCGTGATGCCGTGGACACGCCGTTCACGCTAAAAGGCCAATCCTACATTTTAATGGATACTGCCGGTATGCGGCGGAAGGCGAGGATCGGCGACGGGGTTGAACGATTTAGTGTTCAACGCGCGCTTCGCGTCGTGGACCGCGGCGACCTTATCCTGCATGTCATAGATGGCGCTGAGGGAGTAACGGATCAGGATGCACAGATTCTGGCCTATGCCCACCAGCGTGGCAAAGCATTGCTTCTGGTGGTTAACAAATGGGATCTGGTAGCTAAAGATGGACGAGATGTCGAGGCTTACCGTGAGGAGGTCTATTACAAGCTTTCATTTTTGGAATATGTTCCAGTGGCTTTCGTTTCTGCGGCGACCGGCTTTGGAGTCAGAAAAATGCTCGACACCGCGGACCGCGTGATCAGAGCGTACCGACGCAAGGTCCAAACTTCGATGGTCAATCAGGCACTGCAAACCATGGTCCGAGCCCATCCCGCGCCGCAAAATCAGGGCCGACAGGTGAAGTTTTACTACGGAACTCAAACCGGGATACGACCTCCTACTTTTACCTTATTTGTAAATACGCCGCGGGCGGTTTCGGACAGTTACCAACGGTATCTAATCCATCAGCTGCGTGAAAGGCTGGGATTGGAGTATGCGCCGGTCAGACTCGTGTTGCGCGCGAGGCGTGAGGAAAGAAGGGGCAAAAGATAACTGATTTGCGCTTGGTGTATTTTTACCCGAATCACGCGCCTTACAAAAATTTAACAAATTTGCAGAACGTTTCGGAAAATCAATAACTTCACGGAAGAATAGGCCCTCAGTTTTCATACCTATCTTGCAAGGTTCTAGCGTTCGATTTTAAATTACCTTATCATTCTTAGTTTGTTACTAGAGCGCGCGGATTACGATACTTGCGCGGTGATGATTTATAAGCCCTGATGAATACGATGGACGCTTCGGTATCTTTCGCGAAGACAGCTGCTTCCGCCGCGCCGGTTCAGGACGCGCCGGCGCGCTGGCTTGCGCTTAGTCGAGTGAAGGGATTGGGATGTGTGAGCTTCAAAAAGCTCGCCGCATATTTCGCCGACCCAACAGAAGCTTTGTTCGCGTCGGCGGCGGAATTGGCCACGGTGCCGGATTTAGACCAAAGCGTCATCGAAGCATTGCGGAATTTTTCGGAGTGGGGAGCTGTGGCCGAAGAACTCCGTCGAGCAGAGCAAGCCGGAGCCAAAGTCGTGCCGTTTCTCGATGCGAACTATCCGGCGCGGCTGCGTGCCATCGCAGATCCGCCGCCGTTGCTCTACTTAAAGGGGGAGTGGAAGCCGCAGGATGAGAAAACCGTCGCTGTCGTCGGTTCGCGCAGCGCCAGCGACTATGGTCGGCGAGTGGCACGAGATCTCTGCCGCGGCCTCGTGTCGCTTGGCTTCACCGTGGTGAGCGGCATGGCGCGGGGCATCGACGGCGTAGCGCATGAGACCACTCTCAACGCGGGAGGCAGAACGATTGCGGTGTTGGGCTGCGGCGTTGACCGTGCTTATCCCCCGGATCATGAGAAACTTTACCAGCGCATCTCAGAAAGTGGCGCGGTGATCTCCGAATTGCCCATCGGCACGAGGCCGCTGGCGCATCATTTTCCGGCGCGCAACCGGCTCATCAGCGGTTTGTCCCTAGGTGTCGTGGTGGTGGAAGCGACGGAAAAGAGCGGGTCTTTGATAACGGCGGGATTGGCCCTAGAGCAAGGCCGAGAAGTCTTTGCCGTGCCGGGTGAAGTGGGTTCGAGCCGTAGCCGCGGCACAAACCGCCTGATCCGTCAGGGTGCCAAGCTGGTCGAAAGCGTTGACGATATCATCGAAGAAATTGCGCCCCAACTTTTGCCGCGCCAAGGTACGGCGCCGGTAGAAACCAGACGGCTCGCCGAAAACGCCAGCGAAGGCGCGCGAAAAATTTTCGCTCTGCTTCAAGAACGGCCCCTTCAGGTCGATGAAGTCATCGAGGCCAGTGGTTTCACACCGCCTAGGGTTTTAGAGATTTTGTTGGAGCTGGAACTGCAGGGTTATCTCAGACAGCTTCCGGGAAAAAAATACATTGCGGAGCCATAGAGTCAGCCATCCGCAAACATCAATGCAAGGAATGAATCGAGTGTTATGGCAGCTAAAAATTTAGTCATTGTGGAATCCCCCGCCAAGGCGAAAACCTTGGAGCGATATCTGGGGAGAGATTTTCAAGTCAAGGCATCCGTCGGGCATATCGTCGATTTACCCAAGAGCAAGCTTGGGGTGGATATTAAAAAGAACTTCGCGCCAGATTTTCATGTCATTCAGACCAAGAAGAAGGTCATCGACGATCTCAAGAAGGCCGCCAAGGGCAAAGAAGCCATCTACTTGGCTTCGGACCCCGACCGTGAGGGCGAGGCGATAGCGTGGCATATCGCCGACCAAGTTGCCAAGAACCACAAGAAGGTTCACCGCGTGCTCATCAATGAAATAACCCGCAAAGCGGTGCAGGAAGCCATCGCCAATCCTCAGGAGCTCGATCGCAATAAATTCGACGCTCAGATCGCGCGCCGCATTTTGGACCGGTTGGTAGGCTATCAGATCAGTCCGATTTTGTGGAACAAGGTTCGACGGGGACTGAGTGCCGGCCGGGTCCAGTCCGTGGCAGTGCGATTGGTTTGCGAGCGGGAAAAAGAGATCCGCGCCTTCGACTCGCAGGAATACTGGTCGCTGACGGCGCTTTTGGAGGGGCGTGTCGCCCCATCTTTCAAAGCGCGCCTCGCTCAATGGCAAGGGCAGAAGATCGACAACAAAAAAGTTCGGCTCGAAAACGAGGCGCGCGTCCAAGAAATCATCAAATCCCTGGAAGGCGCGCCGTGGGCCATCGGTGAAGTAGAGAAAAAGGAACGCCGGCGCTATCCGACACCGCCTTTCGTTACCAGCAAGCTCCAGCAGGAAGCAGCGCGCAAGCTGGGTTTTCAGCCCAAACGCACCATGCAACTTGCCCAACAACTTTACGAGGGGGTGGAGCTCGGCGTTGAGGGCGCCGTGGGGCTCATTACCTATATGCGAACCGATTCCACCCGCGTTTCCAACGATGCATTGAACGCGGTGCGCCAACTCATCGAAAAACAGTACGGCAAAGACTATCTGCCCAGGCGGCCTAACACGTATCGCTCGAAAAAGGGCGCCCAGGATGCCCACGAAGCGATTCGTCCTACTTCCGTGGAGTATACTCCGGAGCGGGTGCGCCGGTTTTTGCGCCGCGACGCCTTTCAGCTCTATTCCTTGATTTGGGATCGGTTTGTCGCCAGTCAAATGGTGCCGGCTTTGTTCGATCAGACAGCCTTTGAGATTCCCGTCCGCGAAGCGATTTTTCGCGCCACGGGACAGCAGATCAAGTTCGACGGTTTTATGAAGGTGTATATTGAGGGACGAGATGAGCGGGCAACTCAAGCCAACGGCGCAGACGAGGACGACGGCGAAGAGGAGAGCCGCGAGAACGAAGGGATGCTGCCGGATTTACAAAAAGGCGATGCGTTGAAGCTGCTATCGATGGATCCGCGCCAACACTTCACCCAGCCGCCGCCGCGCTATACCCAGGCTTCTTTGATCAAAGAGCTGGACGAGAAGGGAATCGGCCGTCCGTCGACCTATGCCGCAATTATTTCCAATATTCTCGATCGCGAATACGTGGTTCAGGATGAACGCCGGTCGCTAGCGCCGACCGAGCTTGGATTCCTTGTCACCGATCTCCTGGTGGAAAGCTTCCCCGATATTTTGAATACCAAGTTCACCGCCGGCATGGAGGATGAACTGGACAAAATCGAGGAGGGGAAGGAAGCCTGGACCAAGGCCATGAAGCGCTTTTACACTCCCTTCTCGCGCGATCTCAAGAAAGCCGAAAAAGAGATGCGCAACGTAAAGCGCCAAGAAGTCCCCACCGACATCGCGTGTGACAAATGCGGCGCACTGATGGTGGTAAAGTGGGGCCGCAACGGCGAGTTTTTGGCCTGCCCCCGCTATCCGGAGTGCAAAAATACCAAGAACTTCAAGCGCAACGAAAAGGGTGAACTGAACGTCGCCGCCGAAGAAGAGGTCAATGAAATCTGCGAGCAGTGTGGTCGGCCCATGCTTTTGCGCTGGGGCAAATACGGCAAGTTCTTGGGTTGCAGCGGATATCCGGAATGTACCGGTATTCGTCCCCTGGAAAAGCCGGTGGATCTCGGCCTCAAGTGTCCCGAATGTAAGGAAGGAAACCTTAAAGAGCGGAAGTCGCGCCGGGGAAAGGTCTTTTACGGCTGCGATCGTTATCCCGAATGCAAATTCGCTTCGTGGGATCGCCCAGTAGCGGGTCCCTGTCCGAATTGCCAAGATCCGATTCTTCTCGAGAAGGTGACCAAGCGCGCCGGCCGCACGCGCCGTTGCCGCCACAAGGAGTGCGGTTACTCTATCCAAGTCGCAGGGTAAGCCGTGCCCAACATCGTCCGCATCGTCGGCGGCGGGTTGGCCGGCTCGGAAGCGGCATGGCAACTCGCGCGCCGCGGGTTGGCCGTGGAGCTTTTCGAGATGCGGCCGCACAGATGCACCGAGGCTCATGCCACCGGGGACCTCGGAGAACTCGTTTGTAGTAATTCTCTTCGATCAAGCTTGGTCACTGCGCCGGCGGGGCTTTTAAAGGAAGAAATGCGCCGGCTGGATTCCCTGATTCTGCGTGTGGCAGAAGCTAACCGCGTGCCGGCGGGTTCAGCATTGGCCGTCGATCGCCAGCTTTTCGCGCGGAGGTTGACCCAGGCGGTGGAAGCATTGCCCAGTGTGCGTGTCATTCGCCAAGAAGTTGATGAGATACCCGACGGGATCGTAATTCTAGCCACGGGACCGCTCACGTCCCCCGCTTTGTCTGCGCGTCTGGCATCGGTGCTGGGAGCCGATCATCTCTATTTTTACGATGCGATTTCGCCCATCGTCACGGCGGAGTCCATTGATATGAGCGTCGTCTACCGCGCATCACGCTATGGCCGCGATGGCGATGATTATCTCAATCTTCCCGTGACGCGCGCGGAGTATGATCGCTTTATTGACGCGGTATTGACTGCCGATCGGGTGCCAACGCACAGCTTCGAGCGCTTCGTTCCTTTTGAGGGTTGCATGCCCATCGAAGAAATGGCCGACCGGGGAAGAGAAACATTGGCTTATGGTCCGATGAGAGCGGTGGGACTCAGTGATCCGCGTACCGGAAAGCGGCCCTACGCAGTAGTTCAATTGCGCCAGGAGAACAAGGAGCAGACGCTTTACAATCTCGTGGGTTTTCAAACCAAGATGACCTATGCGGCGCAGCGGCGAGTTTTGGCGTTGATCCCAGGTTTGGCAAGCGCGGAGTTTGTCCGGCTCGGAAGTCTGCACCGCAACACTTTCATCAATTCGCCGCTTCATCTCATGCCCACAATGCA
>Ga0126374_10000198_pt1 | contig 13033 bp, 13 predicted proteins | sample PanSoiMetPlot_12_FD_89874 | JGI IMG/M metagenome (GOLD analysis project Ga0126374, IMG submission 89874) | Tropical forest soil microbial communities from Panama - MetaG Plot_12 | ecosystem: Environmental > Terrestrial > Soil > Tropical forest > Bulk soil | place: Panama | collected 2016-02-17
AGCGGTTGTCAGCCAACTAGGGGCAATCAGGGCGTTCGCAGGATTCGGGGGGTTCACATTCACAATCGTCGTGAGTCCTTTGGTGGTCGTCAGTGGCGGACCCGCGACGCTCGGATAGCCCTGGTAGTTGTTGGCGTAGCCGGGGGGAGGTCCGGACGCTCCTGCCGCGATTCCAGCGAGATCGGCGCTGTTGGTATATCCGATGGAGTAGTAGAAATTGTTCGTGCACTGGTCTTGGCCGTTGATGGTGAAAGTGGTCGTCTGTGGTCCTGTATAACTCACGCCGTTGCCGGCCAGCGTAAGCGCTGCGGGAAAACTCGCGTTGAGCGGTCCGAGGGAGTTCGACGAAACCTGCGCGGAAATGATCAGCGGGGCGACCACATACTGAAGAATTTTTTGGCTCCCGTTTGGAAGCACCGCGAGCGCCGTAATCTCCAGTGCCTCGACGGCTGTCGGCGTCGGCGGCGTCGCCGGCACTGGCGGCGAAGACAGCACCAAGCCGGGCGTGGGTTTATACATAGAATTGGCATTCGCAGGGTCATAGAACAGGACGGCTACGCTATCGATTGCCCCATCTCCATTGACATCCATATTCAGCGACTGCTCTGTCGCTGGGTTAATCCGTACCCACTTGTAGCTGGGTCCGGGCAGGCCGGCGGAAGCCACAGGCGACACCGAAGGAATCTGGTTCACAGAAGCTCCGCTCAAGCCCCACCCGGGAAACTCCTGGCCGTATTCCGTATCCGGATAGTTCGCTGGGTTTGCGCTTGTTGGGTCGACGCTCTCGCCGGGTCCAGGATTTATGATGTAAAGGACCTGCGTCAGTCCCCAGGTCGGAACGCCCGAAGTGCTCAGCAGGTTCGCATAAACCCCGCCTGCATTGAGGTAATCGGGATTCTTCCACAGTAATCTTCCGCGCGCCTCTTCGAGCCCCGCGAGCGCCCCGTAGTATGCGCCCGTTGAAGTCCGGTAGTTGCCGGCCAGTGCCGTGTCGGCTGAAGTCGATACCAGCAGGGCGATGCCTACCACACTGATCAGCAGCAGAGCAAAAATCGCGATCAGCAGCGCTGCACCTGCTTCGCGCGGCTTCCTTCTGACTTGGCGCTCTTCCCTCATCCGTCGCTTCTTCCTGAGGTTCAATGCTAGTTCACCGGATTCGACCGGTGTGCTCTCCCGAACAGTTCCACGAGCTTCAAGTTCTGCGTCTCGAGGTCCTGCTGCGGTGTCATCACAATCAACGTGACGTCTACATCTCGAATGTTCTTGGGCGAATTATTGGTGCCGGCTTGCCAACAGGGCAGCGGCCCTCCCGGTGTATCGCAGGTGTACTGAAAAATCGGCTGCGCCACGCCCCCTGAAAACATCGTCGGGTATTCGGCGACGATTTGACTCATCAGGCTCCCGGGACTGTTCACCACGTTTTTCAAAAGCGCGGTGCCCTCCGTCATCACGCGTGAGGAAGAGGGCGGACTGCCCGCCGTCTTCGGGACCACATCTCGATAGAGGATCAGGGAGAGCGGATCGTAGTGGTAACAGATCCAGCTTACTGGCGGATTCGGTGGGTCACCGGGGTTCGGCGGAATACGCGTTTCGATGACGAGGTCATAGTCTCCCGGGCTGCCCGGCGTGCCGCAGGTTCCGCCCCCTAGAACGGGTTGGTCGAGGCTGCACGGCGCTGGCGGAACGTTCGTGTACCCGGGAATCCACGCGACCGGCGTGGTGGCATACTGCGAGAGCGACGTTGGCAGCACGGAGAACATATCTACCGGCGGGTATCCCGCTATGTCGAAATCTCGAACGATCTGATCCATCGCCAGCCGTGAGTCTTGGTAGGCCGCCGACAATTGCGTCTCGCCACTGTATTTCTTTTGCGACATCTGCAGCAATTCAAACATCGCCGCGCAAATCGCCAGGAATATCGCCATCGCGATCAACAATTCAAGGATCGAAAATCCTCGTCCGTCCCCGTTCTCGGTTCGAGCTTTCACTTTTCGACCATCGTATCGAGCGTTATCGGTAATGTTGGCGCCTGCATTCCGCGCCGGAACACGCCGAGAAGAACGCGCTTTCCCGTGACCACATTCTGCGCATTGACCGCTGTAACCACGGCCCACCGCACGTCATACGCGGCCCCGAAAGGATCGTTCGGATCCGTGGACGTGAAGCTGTAACCAGGTACCTGCGCGGCCGTAAAATCAATGATTGCCAGGTTCGAAGGGCTTACGATCACCGGGCTGCCAACCACCGTCCCCGGCTGCGTCGGATCACCCAGCTGGCAGGTTTGCCCCGACGGGCAGTACCCACCCTGCGGATCGCTGAACGTCGTTGCCGCCAGAGGCTGGGTCCGCATCGCTTCCATTTGCCGCTGCGCGAATACCAGCGCCGTACCATCGTTGCGGTTGTTCGCGTTGATCATCACCGAAGCGGGTACCAGCTGCGCGACCGCCACCAGCCCAACGAGCACGATGATCGTGGCGATCAGCATCTCCGCCAACGTGAAGCCACGCTCACGAGGTCGACCTGTTTCCTTCGGCTTTCTCATCTTCGCCCTGATTCCCTTAGCGGACGGCGGCCCAATTCCCGCTCGTGTCTGCCGACCATATTTGTAACGAACCCGTTGGCATCAGCAGCACCGCGCGAAATCCTACTTCCGGGGCATTCCCGTTTGCCAGATAAAATATGTTCACGTTTAGCGGCGACACCGCCCCTCTGGCATCGAACGCGATTGTGCCGCCGCCCGGCGCCTGCGGGGTCGTCCCAGCGGTCCCAAGCGCGGCTAGCGAGATGAGCCCAGCGGTGTTCGGAACGCTCGCAGGGTCGACCAAATTCCCTTCAATCGTCAGCAAAACCATTGGTTCCGTGGGATCCTGAGTCCCATTCCAGTTCGAATCCACCCAAAATACCGTCATTCCCGGATTCGTGCTCGACGGCTGAAAAATACAACGGACAGACTTGTTCTGGCTGATGGCCGCGTACCTCGCCTGTCTCAGAATATCCCCCACCTGGGTCGCTCCGCTCGATAGCTGGATCACGTGCAGCATCCTCAGAAACGCCGGCAAGCCCATTGCCAGCAGAACCATGGCGATCCCGAGCACCAACACGAGCTCTAACAAACTGATTCCCGACTGGCGTCTTACGGCTCCCAAGTCGTTCACTCTCTTTTTTTTTCGAGATACGCTTCTACCCCCGTCGCACGAGGCGCAGCTATCCTCACTGTATGTCCGGGACACTCAAGCTAGCAAGATTCCATGCCCTCAGATAGCCGCTATCTTCCTAGCTATTATCAGTTGTTTATATAGTTCCGACCAGCGTTCGAAGCGAGCGGGCCGCATGGCCGCGCTCGCCGTTTGCAACTATTTTTTGTCCTTGGCCGCCTTACCCCCGACCTCCGCGAACCTCCTCTCAAGCGCCGCTTTGGTAAAGAAATCCGGCGGCAGCGGCGGGTTCAACTGGCAGCCCTCGTAAAACACCTGGTATACGCGCCTTCCATCCCTTTCCCGCGACACTTGCATCGGCAGTTGCACACCGTCCTTGAACTGGTAGTTCGTGTACATCGTCACGTCTTCACGCCGCGTGCCCGTCTCCTCATCCTTCATGAGCACCACGCTCCTCACCAGCAAATGCGACGAGTGGTCCACCGCCAAGCGGAACACACGCTCCTCCTGGTCCTCGATTTCCACCCAATCCACCTGGTGCAGATCCACCACGCCGATGCCGCCAAAGCGGATCGAGATTCCCTCTTCGTGAATGCGGTTGCGCAGCAGGTTATTCACGTCGCGCTTCAACATGGCCTGAAAGTCCGACACGGCCGTTGCGGGTTCTTCGGAAACACCGCCACGGTCGAGCGTCCAGCCCTGATCCCCTGCGTACAGGTCGATAATGTTTCCTTTTTTGCCTGCGTCCGTGCGTTTCTTGTCCGGGTAGCCCCAATAGTCCTTAAAGGTCACAAACCCCGTCAGATCGCCGCTATGCCCAAACTGCGCGATGCGGCCTTCGCAGCCGAGCGAATTCACACTCAGGTACAACGGTCCGCCGAGCGCTTCTATCAACTGGCTGATGATCTGCTTTCCCTTTGCCGCGCTTTGCTCCGGATCCATGGTATCCGGATTCTGCCCCTGCGCTCCCGTCGCCAGCAGCAGCGTTGCGATCGCCAGTCCCCATCCTGCTTCGCGAAGCCTCAACCGCACAGCACCGAGCCCCCATTTACGTTGAGAATCTCCCCGGTCATGAAATTCGCCAGGTCTGAAGCCAGGAACAGAATCGGCCCGGCAATCTCCTCAGCCGTTGCGGCGCGTCCGAGCGGGATCACGCTCGCCGCCATCTTCTGCCCTGCCTTCGTACTCAGCACCGGATTCGACATGTCCGTCGCGACCCACCCCGGCGCCACAGAGTTCACCAGAATTCCGTAGTGCGCCAGTTCGGTGGCGAGCCCTTTCGTCAGGCTGATGATTCCTCCCTTCGAAGCGCCATAGTGCGTGTGCAGCGACTCGCCTCGCTGCCCGGCTGTCGAGCTGATCGAAATAATCTTCCCGGACTTCTGTTTGATCATATGCGGCACCGCGAAATGAATCACCGAATACACGCTTTTCAGGTTGATCCGAATCATATCGTCCCACTGCTTCTCGGACATCTTTTCAATCGGCGTGTCTTCCACGTTCCACACGCCCGCGTTCGGCACCAGAATGTCCAGCCTCCCCAGGCGGCTCACGCAATGCTCCACAAGCTTCTTGTTGTCGCCATGCTTTCCCGCGTCTGCCTTGAACGCCTCCACCCGTGTCCCGTGCCTGGCGGCTTCTTGCTCGACTTGCTTGGCAGCCTCTTTCGCCGAGTTGTAGCTGAACACCCCGTCTGCTCCTGCTTGCGCGAACAATTTCACTGCCGCCGCGCCGATGCCGCGGGAACCTCCCGTAATCAGTGCTGCCTTCCCCGCCAGTGAGATCATGACCCCCCCATCGTGTGATTCGTAATGTCGTTGTGCGGTTGGACTAACCTAGGATCTTGCGGCGGGCACCTTGCGCGCTCCCTTCGCCGCAGCCACGAGCTCGCTGAACAGTCGCTCGGCGAGCGCATCACCCTTCATTCGCTCGGGGTGCCATTGCACGCCTATCACCCAGTTGGCGTCGCCCGTCCATTCGAGGCTTTCCACCGTGCCGTCGGGCGCTGCACCCGTGATCCGCAGTTGCCGCCCCGGCTTTTCAACGGCCTGATGATGCGAACTGTTCACGACTCCCTCGGTTCCTCCCGCCATCGCTGCCAGTTGGCTTGCGGCGACGAACCTCACGGCATGCTGTGGATCATCGGCGGGTTCCGGCGTCAGGTCCTTTTTCCGGTGGGCCACTTTGGTCCCGGTTTCGGTCTTCAAGTCCTGAATCAGCGTTCCGCCGAGGTACACGTTCAGAAGCTGGCAGCCGTAACAGATCGCCAGCACGGGCTTCTGCTCTGCAAAGGCATGCCCCAGAATCGCCCGGTCGGTATTCTCCCGCGGCAAGTCAGCGGGCTCTGACTTTCCCCGATCCACCGACCCATACTCCTTTGGATTCACGTCGGCCGGACTGCCGGGCAGCACAAACCCCTCGAGTCCCGCCAGTTGCTCTTCGAGGTTCTTCGGAAGGGTGAGCGACAGCAACACCGGCTCTCCGCCCGCCTGCTGTACCGCTTCCATGTAATTTCGGATTTTTGGCAGGTCCTCCCCGACCTCCTCCAGCGACGTCCGCCAGGGGATTCCGATCCTGGGTCGGTTGGGGCCGTTAGGTGTCATGGAACAGAGCATCCTAACATCTGGTGCCAACGCCGGCAACTCGACCATTCGGGTTAACACTCGACCATTCGCGGCCCTTGTAGCGCCGGCTCCGATGCCAGCGTACTTCCCTTGAAGCGCTGCGCCTTGCCAGCCTAAACCTCGAAAGACTGACACCAGACTCCGTACCGACCTTGGTTCAAGGAAACTCGCTACCCGGAGCCCGCCCTCTCGGAGGGATTCCTCTCGGTTGTCGTTCCGCCACTCGCCCTAGGCCCGCTTCGCCAGCGTTTCCGGCTGTGCCTCGTCGAGGCAAAATTCCGGGCGCTTGAAAAACGCCGGCAACTCCCCCAATTGCTGCTGCAATTTCTCAAACTGGTCCGCCCGTACCGTTACATGCCCGAGCTTTCTGCCCGGCCGTGGCGATTTCCCGTAGAGGTGCAAATGCGTGTTCGCCACAGCCAGCACCTCTTCCGCCGCCGGCAGCTCGGCGATCAAGTTCACCATGGCCGAATAGCCCATGGCGGTCGTCACTCCCAACGGCATACCCAGCACCGCTCTCAGGTGGTTCTCGAACTGGCTTGTTACCGCCCCCTCGATGCTCCAGTGCCCCGAGTTGTGTACCCGCGGCGCCATTTCATTCGCCAGTAACCGCCCGTCCAACTCGAAAAACTCGATGCATAACACTCCCGCATAACCGAGCTCCTCGAGGGCCTTCCGCCCCGCTTGCTCTGCGGCTTGTTGCACGCCCGCTGTCAGGTTTGGCGCGGGCGCCAGCGACAGCCGCAAAATCCCTCCCCGATGGTGATTCTCGATCAGCGGATAAAAGGCGATTTCTCCCGTTCTCCCGCGCACTCCCAGAATCGACAGTTCGCGCGTGAACGGCACATATTTCTCCAATACCAACGGGACGTTCGGCAATTCGAGCCGCGCCTTTTGCACATCTTCCTTCGTCCGCAACAGGTTTTGGCCCTTTCCGTCATATCCCATCCGGCGGGTCTTCAAAATTGCCGGCAGCCCGATCCGTTCCGTCGCCGCATCAAAGTCTTCGCGCCCGCCGACCTCAGCGAATTCCGTCGTCGCAATGCCGAGCTTCTGAAACAGACGCTTTTCCCGCAGACGATCCTGCGCCGCCTCGAGCGCCGCTGCCGGGGGATACACCGGCGTGCGCTCGGCCAGGAACCGCGCCGCCTCTACGGGTACATTCTCGAACTCGTAGGTCACCACCTCGAGCCCGTGCGCGAATTTGTCGAGCGCCTGCTCGTCCATGAACTCCGCCGTTACCCGGTGCGCAATCCGGCCTACCGGCGCTTCCGGCGAGGGATCGAGAAACCGGAAGTGCAATCCCAACGGATAGCCTGCCAGCGCCAGCATGTACCCGAGTTGCCCGCCGCCGAGTATGCCGATGGTTGTCAAGGCTTCTTCCTCTTCGAGCCCCTCGCGCTAGCCGCACCAGCCACCGAACCGAGCGCCGCGACGGCTGGGTCCGGATTCGCCAGCACTTTCTCGGTCTGCGCCGCCCGGAACCTGCGCAGCGCCTCTCGTATCTCGGGGTGCTTGTTGCCGACAATCGCCGCCGCCAGCAGCGCCGCGTTGATGGCTCCGGCCTTTCCGATTGCCAGCGTTCCCACGGGAATTCCGCCCGGCATCTGCGCGATCGCGAGCAGCGAATCGAGCCCCTTCAGCGCTTTCGATTCCACCGGCACGCCCAGTACCGGCAACACCGTCTTCGCCGCCGTCATACCCGGAAGATGCGCGGCCCCACCGGCGCCGGCGATAATCACTTCAATCCCGCGTTTTTCCGCCCCGGAGGCGTATTCAAACAACAAATCCGGCGTCCGGTGCGCGGAAACCACGCGACTCTCAAACGCCACGCCCAATTCTGCCAGCGTTTTTGTGGCGTGCTCCATCGTCTCCCAATCCGACGTGGAGCCCATGATCACACCCACCAGCGCCTTCTCCAAAAGTTTCTCCTATACCCCTCGAATAGCCGGAGGAACAGTCATCCGTGAGGACATCGGTGCCATCGTGCGTCCTTTACGCGGTGAATCCCTCTTTTTGCTCCGTTGATCGATGACCTGGGGCATGGCTCGAAAATATTCAAAGCCCAATTCTAGAACCATTCCTAATCCGACGCGACTTTTCCGCGCCCCTTCCATGCTTGACGCAACTGTCCCACGAGGTACAACGAGCCGGTCACAAACACCGCATCGTCCGACCGCGCTTTCGCCAAAGCTGACTCGAGCGCTTCCTCCGCATCTCGAATCACGGTGTAGCGGGCCGCGTGGTGCCCCGCTAGGTCCGCAAGCTGGTTTGCGCTGACCGCCCGCGGCGTTCCGGGCTGTGTCAAGATCACCTCGCTTGCGAGCGGGAACAGAATTCCCGTCATTTCGTCCACGGACTTGTCGCGCATCGCTCCGAAGATCAGGTACACGCGCCGACTCGCGAAGTTCTCTTCGAGGAATTGCGCCAGCTCCCTGGCAGCCCCCGGGTTATGCGCCCCATCGAGGTAAACGTCCGGCCCCGCCTGCAGCCTTTCGAGTCTTCCGGGCCACTCGGCGCTTCGGATGCCTTGCTCGATATTCTGATTCGTGATTCGGTAGCCTCGCGCCTGTAACAACCTGGCCGTTGCAGCGGCGTTCAGCGCGTTCTCTAACTGAAATCTTCCCGGCAGTCCGGGCGCCAGCCGAACCGCCTCTCCCCTCGCCCGTGCGCGCGCCAGGGCGCGCGCGCAGCCCGCTTCCGCAATTTCTCTCTCCAGGTCAAAATCCTCGCCGGTGTCCACGATCGTGGCGTCGAGTTCGCGCGCTTTGCCCCGCAACACTTCCCGTACCTCAGGCAGCTGCGGCGCGGTCGCCACTGGCACGCCTGCCTTCACGATCCCGGCCTTCTCTCTCGCAATCTCCTCGAGCGAGTGCCCTAGGTAATTCTCGTGATCGAAATCGATCCGTGTGATCACGCTTACCTGCGGCCTCACAATATTTGTCGCATCCAAGCGTCCGCCGAGCCCCACTTCGACTACCGCAAACTCCACCCGTTCCCTCGCGAACACTTCAAACGCCAGTGCCGTTACGCACTCGAAATACGTCGGGTGCGCCTGCAGTCTGCCCGCGGCCAGCAATTCCTCGATCACTTCCTGAACGCGCGTAAACGTCTCGGCAAAAATTTGGTCGCTGACTTCTTCTCCATTGATGCGAATCCGCTCATTGATCCGCTCCAGGTGTGGCGAGGTATTCAACCCCGTGCGAAATCCTGCAGCGCGCAAAATGGATTCAAGAAATGCCGCGGTCGAACCCTTGCCGTTTGTCCCGGCAATGTGCACGATCGGATAAGTCCGGTCCGGCCTCCCCAGGCGCTCCATCAGCACGGTTATGTTTTCGAGGTTGAATTTAGCCGCCGTCGCTTGTGTTGGCGTCCCGAGTTCTCGTCCAAGCGACAGCAGATAACGAACTGCGCTCTCGTAATTCATCGTGAGCACTTCCGCGCGCTAAGTTGCGCTCCAGGGGGTCGGGGTTCGAGCTCGGACATCGCTTGCCGGCAAATACCGGGTTTTCCTGCCTGAGACACTGGCTTACGGCGGAGTCGGCATGCCCTCATGACATCAGCAAATCGAGTGTATTCCCAATAAATCCCTTCATGTCTTTCCGGTGCACCACTGCGTCCAGGAAGCCATGCTCCAGCAGGAATTCCGACCTCTGGAAGCCGTCCGGCAGCTTCTGCCGGATCGTCTGCTCGATTACGCGCGGTCCGGCAAACCCGATCAGCGCACCGGGCTCGGCTATATTCAAATCGCCCAGCATGGCGAAGCTGGCTGTCACTCCGCCGGTGGTCGGATCGGTCAGCACCGATATGTACGGCAATTTCTCATCGTCGAGCCGTGCCAGCGCCGCCGAGACCTTCGCGAGTTGCATCAAGCTGATCGTTCCTTCCATCATGCGCGCCCCGCCCGAACAAGACACCACGATCAGCGGCTGCCGGGTCTCCATCGCCATTTCGATCGCGCGCGTCACTTTTTCTCCAACCACCGCGCCCATCGACCCTCCGATAAACCCAAATTCCATCGCGCAGCAGATCACCGGCCGGCCACTCAATTGGCCCTCCGCCGTGATCACTGCGTCGTTCAACCCCAGTTTTTTCTGCGCGTCCTTAATCCGTGAGGCATACGGCTTGGTGTCCACAAATTTCAGCGGGTCGGTCGACACCATTGCCGCGTCATGTTCGGTCCATTTCCCGTCCAGCAGCAATTCGAGCCGCCGTTTCGCGCTCATCCGGAAATGAAATTGGCACTTCGGGCACACCAGCAGGTTTTCTTCCAGGTCTTTGCGGAAGACAATCGCCCGGCACGACTCGCACTTCATCCACAGCCCTTCCGTGCGCACGCGGCGTTCTTCCGGTGGCGTGGCCTGGTCAATTGCCTTCTTGTCTCTCTTAAACCACGACATGTTTGCGGTTCCCGATTACGCTCGCTGATTACCGACTGTCAATGTCTCTGGCGAGTCTCTTACACTGCTAAGCAATGTCAATAATCGATGCCTCGCTGCGCCAGTATACCCTTCGTGTACGGGTGTTTCACTTCTTTCATCTCCGTTACCAGGTCCGCCTGTTCCACGAGCAGCGGATGCGCGTTCCGTCCCGTGCAGATCACGTGCACGTGCTCCGGCCGCCCCTTGAGCTCTTCGACTACCTTCGTGGCGTCCAACATCTTGTAGCTGATGGTGTAGTTGATCTCGTCCAGGATCACAAGGTCGTACTCGCCGCCGTAGATCGCCTCTCGCCCCGTTTCCCAACACTCTTCCGCCAGTCGGATGTCTTCCGGGTCCGTTTCCGCCCCGCCGACCTTTACAAATCCTCGTCCCATTGGCCGGATCTCAAACCTTTCGTCGCCCAACATTTTCGCGGTATCCAGCTCGCCGTAGTGCCACGAGCCTTTGATGAACTGCACCATCAGGACGCGCAATCCCTGCCCCACCGCGCGAAAGGCTGTCCCGAGCGCGCAGGTCGTTTTTCCCTTGCCGGGCCCGGTGTAAACGATCAGCAGTCCTTTTTCATTCGCCATGTGTTTTCTATAGGCCGAGCCTTTTCACCAGCGCCTCCCCAATCAGCCTCACGTGTTCGAGCGCCACCTCATGCAGCGGTTGCTTCGGCGCAGCCTTGGGGTCCTTCAACACGATCCACAGCCCGGGCCGGTACACCTCGTCGTCGCCTGGACAAATGGCCCCCGTCAACTGCGCAATCTCGAACTGCGGTCCGCTCGCGAGGCCCAGATCCACCAAGTGAGATCCGCTCGGCGGAGACGGCGGATTGGCCGCCAGATCCGTCAAAACACCGCGCGCATCGTCCACCAAATCTCTGAATCCCTGCGACACCAGGAGTCCGTCGATGTCTCTCGGGGTCGGCTGTTCTACCTGCTCCAGGTCGTAGTCCGGCAGCGGTTTCATCAGCGGTATTTCGATCGCCACCGATGGCTTGTCCTTGTCCGGTATCACTCGTATGCCCATCGTTTCCCCCGCTCATTCCACCACGGAAACTCCGAAAAGCCGACCGAGGAAAAAGCTCGTTGAATTAATTTGCCAGTCCGGGCAAAGCGAGGAATCTGCTTTATCTTGGATACGGGCTCCCCGACAAGATCGCAAACGCCCGGTAAATCTGCTCCGCCAGCATCACGCGCGCCAGTTCGTGCGAATACGTCATGGCACTCAGCGAAATCTTCTGCTTCACGCGTTCCCGCAGCGTCTCCGGGAATCCGTCCGCATCCCCACAAACAAAAACAATCTCGCGTGTTCCCCGGTCTCGCTGTTCACCCAGCCATTTCGCAAAGGCCCCGGAATCAAACGTCTTTCCGGCCGCGTCAAGCAGCACCACTGTTGCCGCGCTTTCTCGCTCGAGTCTCCTGATCGCCGCTTCTCCGTCGCGTACTTCGGCGACTTCGATCGGGCACGCCCTCGTGATGCGCTTGACATAGTCCCCCAAAACGGCATTCATCTCAGGTCGCCGCGTCCGTCCGAGCATCAACAACCGGATCTTCATTATCACCGGACGACTCCGGACTCAAGCCCAAGGCGGCTTTGCCCGTCAGGAAAGTCGACAATCCCCGCCATCCTGCGTCCTTTGCGCCCCGAAGGATCTAAGCTCGCACAAGGTGCCTTCTCGCACAGACTTTTTCCTGCTTGCCGCTGGTCTTTCTACCGGGAGGTGACGAGGGCTGCTCTCACGGCTGCAGGTACTGTTCTCTTTGCCCGGGCCTTTCCGCTCGATCCCCCGGCTCATCCGCCATTACCAGGGACGGCGCCGCCCGCCACAGGCGTTCCAGATCGTAGTAGCGCCTTGCCTGCTCACCGAACACGTGCACAATGAAGCTTCCAAAATCCAGCAGGGCCCATTCCGCCGATCGGTGCCCCTCGCGGTGCTCCGGCGTCCGCTTCATCTCCTTATACAGAACCTCTTCAATTTCGTTGCAGATGGCCTGCAACTGCGGCGTGCTGTAGCCCGTGCAGATCACGAAATACTCGGTGAACGCTCCGAGGCCCGCCAGATCCAGCACCGTGATCCCGCCTGCTTTCTTGCTTTGCGCCGCCTCCACGACTAGCCGCACGCCTTCTGGTAAGGATTCCAATTTCACCGGTACAAGCCCTGTTTCAAAATGTATTCCTCCACACGCGCCGACACAAGCCCGTGGATCGACTGTCCCCGGTTGGCTTTCCGCCGGATGTCCGTTGCGCTCGCCTCATTTGCCACATTCTCGAGCAGATACACCGTGCTCCGTTGCAGGCGGGCAACGACCGGTGAACCCGCGACCGCTTCGTCTTCCTTGTCCGTCCTTTGGGCAGGACCGGCGTGAAGATCGGGCGGAATCACGAGCCGCAATGCCTCCAGCCGGATTCCCGGCCGGTTCGCAATCACGAAATCGCAGAGTCCCAGTAGCGCTTCATATTCCTTCCACATCGGAATATCCAGGAAGGCGTCGGCGCCAACGATGAAAAACACGCGGTCGCCCGGCCCGTTGTACGCATGCCGGAAATAACGCACCGTGTCGACCGAATAGTGCAACTGCGTCCCGCTGAAATCCTCGCCTGCTTCGGCCAGCGACGGAACAAAATGCGGATGTTCCGCGCAGGCGAGCGCCACCATCGCAAACCGGTGCGGAAACGGCGCCAGATGCTGTTTTAGCTTGTGGGGAGGCCGGCTCGCCGGAACGAAGTGAATCTCGTCGAAATTAAATCGCCGATCCGCGGCCCGCGCTACGGCCAGGTGCCCCGCATGAATAGGATCAAACGAGCCGCCAAACAGTGCAATTCG
>Ga0126374_10000199_pt1 | contig 13032 bp, 10 predicted proteins | sample PanSoiMetPlot_12_FD_89874 | JGI IMG/M metagenome (GOLD analysis project Ga0126374, IMG submission 89874) | Tropical forest soil microbial communities from Panama - MetaG Plot_12 | ecosystem: Environmental > Terrestrial > Soil > Tropical forest > Bulk soil | place: Panama | collected 2016-02-17
ATTTTCCCCGGTCGAGGTTCGCTTGCGCTCGCGCCGATGAAACCGTCGCGCAGACGGCAGCCGCCACCAGAACGCATGGCATCAATCGAGCAATCCTCCGCACACGAATCTCCGCTACAGCCGATCCTAGGCGATCCTTTGCCTGCCATTTTTGGCCAAAAGAGGATGACGCCCGGTTGGGGCGGCCGCCCCCTGCGTGCCTGCTGCGGTGCACCTGCGTTGCAGCCTTCAGCAGAGTTTGTTCTAATTCTTGCCACCAGCAGCACGAGCGAGCGACGAGAGCCACGGTTCGCAGCGACGCCGCCAAGTGCCAATTGCCTCGCGGGCGCGGCTAATGATGTTGGGGCGATGGAGCAGGCCGATGGATCGGTTGCTTCGGGCGGTATGCCATAGGCTGATCCGCAAAGGCACTCTTCAGGTTACGACCGCAACAGGATCGAGCTTCTGCTGCGGGGATGGCACAGGTACGCCCCTTGCTATTCGGTTTGCGAGCCGAACAGCCGAGTGGCGCATCCTCATGGACCCCGAGCTCAGGTTGGGCGAAGCTTATATGGATGGCAATCTCACCATCGACCAAGGCTCGATCGCGGAATTTCTGGATCTTGCCGTCAAAAATCTTAGCCGAACTTACGCTGGCGTGGCGAGTGAGATGCTGCGGACGTTGCGATCTTTCGCTCGCCGGCTCTTCGAGAACAATACGCTCGGGAGGGCGCAGCGCAACGCGATCCATCACTACAACATCGATCATCGGATCTATCGCCTCTTTCTCGACTCGGACCTGCAATATTCGTGTGCCTATTTCGAAAATAGCGGCGCTTCCCTCGATCGAGCGCAAGTCGCGAAGAAAAACCACATCGCCGCCAAGCTCCTACTTAAGCCGGGATTGAAAGTTCTCGACATCGGCAGCGGGTGGGGAGGACTCGGTCTCGATCTCGCGCGCAATTTCAACGTTTCCGTCGTCGGTCTCAATCTATCGGACGAACAGGTACGTATTGCGCGCCAACGCGCGGCCGCCGAAGCGCTGCCGTGTGAATTTCGTATCGCAGATTATCGTACAATCTCGGAGAAGTTCGATCGCATCGTGTCCGTCGGAATGTTCGAACATGTTGGCAGGCAACATTACCAGACGTTCTTTGACAAATGCCGCGAACTGCTCACGGACGGTGGCATCATGCTGCTCCACACCGTCGGACGCTGGGATGGTCCGGGCGACACGAATGCCTGGGTGCGGCGTTATATCTTTCCGGGTGGTTACACCCCCGCACTGTCCGAGCTCACCCCCGCGATCGAGCGCTCGGGTTTGATCATTAGCGATGTCGAGGTGCTGCGCCTCCACTACGCAGAAACATTGCACGCCTGGCGGACCAATTTTCTTGCCAATCGCGATAAGGTCATCGCGGTGTTCGAAGAGGCACCGCATTTGAAAGAGCGGTTCGGGACCGCCGAGCGATTCATTCGGATGTGGGAATACTACCTGGCCGGATTCGAGGCCTCGTTTAGGTATTACGGGCTGGTGGTGTTTCAAGTTCAACTTCTCAAGAGCCTCGAGGCCGCGCCGCTCACGCGAGATTACATGTATCGCAGAAAATCCGAGCTGGCCTCGAGGAGCGGGCTCGCCGAGGCAGCCGAGTAGACCGATCGCCGGCGGGTGCTGCGCGCGGAGCATAGTTGCGCACCCAATCAGCGTTATTACAAAATGCTTCTAAATCTGACCGCGTCGGAACTGAGGCCATCGATTTGCTTCGCTCCGGCGAGATAGATTGCGAAACGCATTCGGCCAAGCAGTCGATGCGGTAGGAGGCGGCCGATGGATCGGTTGCTTCGGGTGATATTCGGAAGGTTGGTCCGCGCTGGAAATCTCCGGGTCACCACCGCGGCGGGGTCGATCTTTACCTTCGGGGACGGGACTGGGACGCCCGCAGCGATCCGCTTCACCACGCGCGCGGCCGAGCGCGGCGTTCTGCTCGATCCGGCATTGAAATTCGGCGAAGCCTACATGGACGGGGGCATAGTGGTCGAGCAGGGCTCGATCGCCGATGTTCTTGCCATTGTCCTCGGTCGACGCCGCGAGGGTCTACCGGCCTGGGCCGGATTGCGCTGGGTCATTCGATACCTCTATCGCCGCGCTCAGCAATTCAATTCGCGCGGGCGAGAGCGGCGCAATGTCGCGCACCACTACGACCTCGACGGCCAACTTTACGCGCTGTTCCTCGACGCCGATCGCAATACAGCTGCGCCTATTTCGAGGCTTCCGAGCAATCCCTCGATGATGCCCAGCTTGCGAAGAAGCGCCACCTTGCGGCGAAGCTTCTCGTACCGGCCGGTGGTCGCGTGCTCGACATCGGCTGCGGTTGGGGCGGTCTTGCGCTCTACCTTGCCGAAGTTTGTGGCGCGCGTATCACGGGCATAACGCTGTCCTACCGACAGCTTCAAGTCGCACACGCGCGCGCGGCTGAAAAGGGACTAACGGACAGAGTCGAGTTCCGCCTGCAGGACTATCGCGACGTGCCGGAGAAATTTGATCGTATCGTGTCGGTGGGCATGTTCGAACATATCGGCCTTGGCTTTTATGAGGCTTTCTTTCGCAAATGTTACAGCCTGCTCGGCGATCACGGCATAATGCTGCTGCATTCAATCGGGCGGTCCGAAGGACCCGGCGTAACCAATCCGTGGATCGCAAAATACATCTTCCCGGGCGGCTATATTCCGGCGTTATCGGAAGTTCTGCCGGCGGTTGAGCGCGCGGGTCTGCTCGTCACCGATATCGAGATTTTGGGCCTGCATTATGCTGAGACGCTCAAAGCGTGGCGCGAACGCTTCCTCGCCCATTGCCAGGAGGTCGAAAGACTTTACGACACTCGCTTCACGCGCATGTGGGAGTTCTATCTGGCGGCGTCGGAGATCGCATTCCGCGAGCAGGCAATGATGGTTTTCCAGCTGCAGCTGACGAAGCGACAGGATGTCGTCCCGATGACCCGCGACTACATCGCCCGCGAGGAGACGCGGTTGCGCGCGCTCGAAGGGGGTGGGCGGCCACCGCGGCGGTTGGCGGGCGAATAGCTGCCGGTTTTTGGTTGACCAGATCGAGTTGCGAAGACGGAACTTATCGCGCGGTTGGTCACGAATTCCCAACTTTTCCATTGGGAGCTTACGGAATCGCGATATGGGAGATGATGGTCAAGCGTCTCGTGAGCGAGTTTCGACAGTCATTTCCTCGCGGTGGGTATTGGGGAAACCTCCCAGGGGCCGTCGCCCCGAGTCGAGCGCGGGTGTAATGCGCTACTCTTTCGATTCGCAGGCGATTCGCTGCCATGGCTCTCGTTGAATCAGTGCTAGGCAAACACCCGGGGGAGACCGCGCAGCCCTACCGCGCCGCCCCGCACAATATCGAGGCGGAGCAGGCCCTTCTGGGCGCGATCCTGGTCAATAACGAGGCGCTCTATCGCGTCAGCGACTTTCTCGAGCCGCAGCATTTCTTTGAGCCGATTCATCGGCAGATCTACGATATCTCGCGCAGTCTCATTCGCACCGGCAAACTGGCGTCTCCGGTGACGCTGAAGACCTTTCTGCCCGCCGAAATCGACATCGCCGGATTGACGCTGGCTCAGTATCTCGCTCGCCTTGCCGCGGAAGCGACAACCATCATCAACGCGGTGGACTACGGGCGTACGGTCTACGATCTCGCGATCCGGCGCGAGCTCATCAATATCGGCGAAGACATGGTCAATGTCGCCTTCGACGCGCCCGTCGATTTCGCGCCGGGCGATCAGATCGAAGATGCCGAGCGTCGCCTCTACGAGCTGGCGGAGATCGGGCGTTACGGCGGCGGCTTTCAGAAATTTGAGACTGCGCTCACCACCGCGGTCGACATGGCGGCGCGCGCCTATCAGCGCGAGGGAAAGCTCTCCGGGCTGGCGACCGGCCTCAAGGACCTCGATAGCAAGATGGGCGGCCTGCAGCCCTCTGATCTGATCATCGTCGCCGGCCGTCCCGGCATGGGAAAGACGGCGCTTGCCACCAATATCGCCTACAACGTCGCGCGTGCTTGGCGCGGCGAGGTGCGCGCCGATGGACATATCGATACCGTGAATGGCGGCATCGTCGGTTTCTTCTCTCTCGAAATGTCCGCCGAGCAGCTGGCCACACGCATCATTGCGGAGCAGAGCGGGATTCCCTCGAGCACCATCAGGCGGGGGGGCATCAATGAACGTGACTTCGAGAAGATCAAGGATGTCGCGATCGAACTGCAACACCTACCGTTTTTCATCGACGAGACTGGCGGCTTGACGGTCGCACAACTCGCCGCCCGAGCGCGGCGTCTCAAGCGGCAAAAGGGCCTCGATCTCCTCGTGATCGATTACATTCAACTGCTCCAGGGCTCTACTCGGCGAGCCTTGGAAGGTCGCGTACAAGAGGTGACCGAGATTACCACGAGCCTCAAAGCGCTCGCCAAGGAGCTCAACGTGCCGGTTGTGGCGCTTTCGCAATTGTCGCGGCAGGTCGAGAACCGCGACGACAAGCGCCCGCAACTGTCCGATTTGCGCGAGTCCGGATCGATCGAACAGGACGCCGATGTTGTGCTGTTTGTTTTCCGCGAGGAATATTATCTGAGCAACAAGGAACCGCGGCCCGGAACCGATGAGTATACCCGATGGCAGGTGGAGATGGCGGACGTACACGGCAAGGCGGAGATCATCATCGGCAAGCAGCGCCACGGCCCGACCGGCACTGTCAATGTCCAATTCGACGCGGCGGTCACTCGTTTCGACAATCTGGCGCAAGACGATCAGATGCCGGAGAGGGCGTAATCGGGAGACCGGCGCATGCGAAAGGGCACCTGGCGTGCCGTCAGTCGACGCCGAGTCCGATCGCGGACCAGAGCAATCCTGTCTTCGCCCGCTCGGCCTAGACGGCAGCGCTGCGGCTGGCCATAAATTTCGGCCATGACGGTGCACGACCCCGAGTTGCGGCCCGCCGGCATGCCGACCGCCTCTGCGGATTCGGCGGAAGCCGGTGGCATCCTCACTATCGACCTCGGCGCCCTCGCGGCCAATTGGAAGATGCTCGCGAGCACGACAGTGCCGGTCGAGTGCGCTGCGGTGGTCAAAGGCGACGGCTATGGCTGTGGCCTCGAGCCGGTCACGCGTACGCTGTCCCGCGCGGGCTGTAGCACCTTCTTCGTTGCCGATGTCGCCGAAGGGCGGCGCGTGCGCGCGGTTGCATCCGATGCCGCCATCTACGTTCTCAATGGATTGATCCCGGGCTCGGCGCAGGCATTCGCAGCCGATTATTTGCGGCCAGTCATCAACAGCGCCACCGAACTCGCCGAATGGGATGCGTTCGTCGCCACCCGAAACTGGCGTGGCGGCGCAGCCCTCCACGTCGATACCGGCATGAACCGGCTCGGTATCACGCCCGAAGAGGCGGTCGCCATCGCTCCGCGGCTGCAATCAGAAAATCACGGGTTTACACTGGTGATGAGCCACCTCGCCTGCGCCGAGATTCCCGATCACCCAATGAATGATCGGCAGATTCGTCTGTTTCGCGAGATTCGCATTCTCTATCGTGGCGTCGCATCTTCGCTTGCAAATTCTTCGGGCATATTCCTCGGTGGTAGGGCCTATTGCGACCTGGTTCGGCCCGGCGTCGCGCTCTACGGCGTCAATCCGACGCCTGGCAAGGCGAATCCCATGCGTCCGGTGGTGGAGCTTAAAGGCCGCGTCATCCAGGTACGTGCCGTCAATAAGGGCGAAAGCGTCGGCTATGGCGCAGCTTTCACGGCCCCGCGGCCGAGCCGCGTCGCAATCGTCGCCCTCGGCTATGCGGATGGCTATCTGCGCTCAGCCAGCGCCGCCAAGGGCAAGCCGGCGGCGCAGGTGATTATCGCCGGCAAGCGGTGTCCCATCGCCGGCCGTGTCTCCATGGACGTATTGGCAGCCGACGTGACCGATCTGCCGAATGGCACGGTCCGCCGCGGCGATTTTGCCACCCTGATCGGCGACGGGATGAGCGTCGACGATGTTGCCGCGGCGATGGGCACCATCGGTTACGAGGTCCTCACTCACCTCGGACGCCGCTACCACCGGGTCTACACGGGCGCGTAAGCTTAAGCTGGCATTGCGGGAGTGGCGCGAAGGCTCATAAGGACAGGGTGCTGCGATCCCGCGCAAGCAGTGCAACACGTGGTAGCGCAATCATGGCGCGTCGCGAAACGAGCTTTGTCTGTCAGAACTGCGGCGCCGCCTACGGCCGCTGGCAGGGCAAGTGTGACGCCTGCGGCGAGTGGAACACGATTGCCGAAGAGAATTCCGCTTCTCCCCAGAGCCGTATGCCACGCAAGGGGCGGCTCTTTGCGCTTGAACCGCTGGCCGGGACCGACCACGAGGCGCAACGGCTCGCCTCGGGATTGGCAGAGTTCGATCGCGTCACCGGCGGCGGATTCGTGCGCGGCTCCGTGCTCCTTCTCGGCGGCGACCCCGGCATCGGCAAGTCGACGCTGCTAATCCAGGTTGCGGCCGCGCTCGCGCGTAGTGGCCACCGCGCGGTTTACATTTCGGGCGAGGAGGCGGTGGCGCAAGTGCGGCTGCGCGCCGAACGGCTCGGGTTGACGGGCGCCAAGGTCGAATTGGCGGCCGAGACCTCGGTCGAGGATATCGTGGCGACAGTTGGCCAGCGCACGACCCCCCATCTCGTTATCGTCGATTCGATCCAGACAATGTGGACCGATTTGGTCGAGGCGGCCCCAGGCACGGTTACTCAGGTCCGCGCGAGCGCGCAGGCGCTGATCCGCTTCGCCAAGCGATCGGGCACGGCCGTGATCCTCGTCGGCCACGTCACCAAGGATGGCCAGATCGCCGGACCGCGCGTGGTCGAGCACATGGTCGATGCCGTCCTGTCATTCGAGGGCGAAGGCTCACACCAATTCCGGATTCTCCGCGCGATCAAGAATCGTTTCGGCCCGACAGACGAGATCGGCGTGTTCGAGATGACCGGAGGCGGGCTGCGCGAGATTGCCAATCCCTCCGAGCTGTTTCTCTCCGAGCGCGATCTCGGCTCGCCCGGCACCGCGGTCTTCGCCGGCATCGAAGGAAGCCGGCCATTGCTGGTCGAAATCCAGGCGCTGGTCGCTCCCACCTCGCTTGGCACACCACGCCGTGCGGTGAATGGTTGGGATCAGAATCGGCTATCGATGGTGCTTGCGGTCCTGGAGTCTCATTGCGGCGTGCGGCTCTCGGGCCACGATGTCTATCTCAATGTCGCTGGCGGTTTGCGGATCCAGGAGCCAGCGGCCGATCTTGCCGCTGCGGCGGCGCTGATCTCCTCGTTCGCAAATGCGCCCTTGTCGGCCGACGCCGTCTATTTCGGCGAGATCTCGCTTTCGGGTGCCGTGCGGCCCGTCGCGCAAGCCGCGGCGCGGCTTAAGGAGGCGCAGAAGCTGGGTTTTGTCCGCGCCATTCTTCCGGAGGCCGCGCGTGCGGAGGCGCCGGACGACGCGGGCTTGTCCCTCAGACCCGTGAGCAGCCTTGCAAGCCTCGTGGCCGACATCGCTACGAGGCCAGCGGCCGGGCAACGCCGGGCGAGCAGATACGCCGGCCAAGAAGACGGGTGACGGGGCGGCCACCTCCAGCTATACAGCGCCCGAACCGCTGGTCTGCGGTTGGCCGGCGGTGGCGCGGTAGCGGGATAATGCCGGGAACGCCAATGACTTGGGCCCACCCTCCGGCAGCTCTTGCGGACCCAGCGGGAGGTGGCGAGGCTGGTGCGATTTCATTCGCCGATTCGGCCGCCGGCGTTCTGACGATGCGGAGCTTGCGAACTCGGTCATGCCGATCACTCTCCTCGACATCATCCTGATCGGTGTCATGCTGATTTCGGGGCTGCTCGCCATGATCCGCGGGTTCATGCGCGAAATCCTGTCGATTGCCGCTTGGGTGATCGCAGCGCTGGCGACCCTTTATTTCTACGCCAGGCTGCTGCCTTACGCGAAATCCTACTTCAACAACGACATCGTCGCGGCCGGAGTGGTGATCGGTGGGACCTTCTTGGTCACGCTGTTGATCGTATCGGTTATGACCGTCCGCTTCTCGGACATGGTTCTGGACAGCCGAATCGGCGCGCTCGATCGTACGCTTGGCTTCCTGTTCGGCCTGGCGCGTGGTCTGATCATTGTGGTCATCGCCTTTCTTTTCTTCGCCTGGCTGGTGCCCGACCGCAGCCAGCCGGAGTGGGTGCGCAGCGCGAAATCGCGGATCGTTCTCCAGGGAACCGGCGATTGGTTAATGTCCATGTTGCCGGACGACCCGGAAAGCACCATCTTGAAGAGGTTGAAGAAGCCGAAGCTGGATGAGGACGAGCCGGCAGCAGGCCAGCGCTCCGGCATCGACGTTCCCAGCGAGGCTGGTGGGTACGGAGCGTCCGACCGGGCCGGCTTGCGGGAGTTGACCCGCGGCAAATCGCGATGACCCTCGCGAGATTCCACCAGGAGACGAGGGAGATGACCGAGACTCGAGGCGATGCGGGACTCGACCTTGACGGCGACCGGCTGCGTGAAGAGTGCGGCGTCTTCGGCATATTCGGGCACGCAGATGCGGCTGCGATCACCGCGCTCGGCCTGCACGCCCTCCAGCATCGCGGGCAGGAAGCCGCCGGCATCGTTTCTTTCGACGGCAAGCGATTTCATTCCGAGCGGCGACTGGGGCTCGTCGGAGACAACTTCTCCCGCCGTGAGGTGATCGAGCGTCTGCCCGGCTTGTCGGCAATGGGCCACGTGCGCTACTCGACGACCGGAGAAACTATCTTGCGCAATGTGCAGCCGCTGTTCTCGGAGCTCGACGGCGGCGGATTTGCGATTGGCCATAACGGTAATCTGACCAACGGCCTCACGCTACGGCGCCAGCTGGTTCGCGACGGCGCCATCATGCAGTCGACCTCCGATACCGAGGTCATTCTGCATCTCGTTGCACACGCCAAGCGTAACCGTTTCATCGACCGCTTCATCGAAGGCCTGCGCCAGCTCGAGGGCGCTTATGCCTTCGTCGGACTCACCAACAAGAAGCTCATCGGCGCGCGTGATCCGCTCGGCATTCGTCCCTTGGTGATCGGCAGGCTGGACCGCACTCCCATCCTCGCTTCCGAAACCTGCGCGCTCGACATCATCGGGGCGAAATACGTTCGCGACGTCGAGAACGGCGAAATCGTAGTATTCGATGAAGACGGCTTGCATTCGCACAAACCATTCCCGCCCATGGCGGCGCGGCCGTGCATCTTCGAATACATCTATTTCTCGCGTCCGGATTCCATCGTCGGCGGTCGCAACGTCTACGACGTACGCAAGACGATGGGGGCACAGCTCGCCCGCGAGGCGCCGGCTAGCGCGGACGTAGTGATCCCAGTTCCCGATTCCGGCGTTCCGGCGGCGATCGGTTACGCCCAGGAGTCGGGCATCCCCTACGAGCTCGGCATCATCCGCAACCACTATGTGGGGCGTACCTTCATCGAGCCGAGCCACCACATCCGGCAACTCGGTGTGCGCCTCAAGCACAGCGCCAACCGCGCGGTTGTCAGCGGCAAGCGAATCGTGCTCATCGACGATTCCATCGTGCGTGGGACGACCTCGGTGAAGATCGTGCAGATGATGCGCGAGGCCGGCGCGAGGGAAGTGCATTTCCGCATCGCCTCCCCGCCGATTACCCATTCGGACTATTACGGCATCGACACGCCCGAGCGCGACAAGCTCTTGGCGGCGACACACGACCTCGAGGGCATGCGGCATTTCATCGGCGCGGATTCGCTTGCCTTCCTATCGGTCGAGGGCATTTACCGCGCCATGGGATACGAGCAGCGTGATCCGCTAAAGCCTCAATTCACCGATCATTGCTTCACAGGCGATTATCCGACCCCACTGACCGATCAGATCGGTCAGGAGGCATCGCCGCGACAGCTGTCGTTGCTGGCTGAGGCGAGCTGACGAAGCGTTATTTTGGGAGTGTGCGCCCCGCGCCAGCCCCGCGTCCCGGTCAGCCCCATTTGAACTCGTCGGACCCGCAGATTATGGATTCCGCCGCTCGCTTCGCTCGGCTGGGATAACAGATGCCGCTTCCCCTTGTGGACCGTATCGCGCTCGTCACCGGCGCCTCGCGCGGCATCGGCTACGCCACCGCACTCGCGCTGGCGAAGGCCGGCGCGCACATCGTGGCGCTGGCCCGCACGGTCGGCGGGCTCGAGGAACTCGACGACGCGATCAAGTCCTTTGGCGGAACTGCAACCCTCGTGCCTCTCGACCTCAAGGACTATGCCGGCATTGATCGACTCAGCCTCGCTTTAAACGAGCGTTTCGGACGGCTCGATGTGCTTGTTGGCAATGCCGGCATTCTCGGACCGCTTTCGCCTCTCGACCACGTCGAGACAAAGGCGTGGGAGGAGGTGATGGCAGTCAATGTCACCGCCAACTGGCGGCTCATCCGTGCCATGGACCGGCTGCTGAAATCGTCCGACGCGGGACGTGTCGTCTTCGTCTCGTCAGGCGTCGCCGCGCTGGCGTTGGCTTATTGGGGGCCTTACGCGGTATCCAAAGCCGCGCTCGAAGCCCTGGCGCGCACCTATGCCGCGGAAACCGCGAGCACCAAGGTGCGGGTGAACATCTTCACGCCTGGACCGATCCGCACCCGCATGCGCGCGCAAGCGTTTCCAGGCGAGGACCCAATGAGCCTGGAAACTCCCGACAAGGCGGCCGAGAAAATCGTGGATATGTGCGTCTCTAGCCTCCAGGAAACCGGCAGGCTCTACGCCTATCCAAAAGGCAAGTTTCTCGATTTCCGGTCGCCGTCCTAAACATCGCAAGGCAGCGGCGCATGAAGATCTCCATCCTCGATGACTACCACGACAGCGTGCGTACCCTGCAATGCTTCACCAAGCTCGCCGGACACGAGGTCACGATCTGGAATGATCATGTTCAAGACGCAGACGCGCTTGCCGAACGCCTAAGGGAGACCGAAGTCTTGGTGCTGATCCGGGAACGAACGAAAATTCGCGCGCCGCTGCTTGAACGTCTGCACAATCTCAAGCTCATTAGCCAACGCAGCGTTTACCCGCACATCGATATCGATGCCTGCACGCGACTGGGCGTGATCGTGTCTTCGAACCAGCATGCGGGTACTCCATCCTATGCCACCGCGGAACTGACCTGGGGTCTCGTGCTCGCGGCGATGCGGCAGATTCCCCGGCAAATGTCTTCGCTGCGGGCAGGCAAGTGGCAGATCGGCATCGGCAGCACATTACGTGGCAAAACGCTTGGCATCTACGGTTATGGGAGGATCGGCAGCGTCGTCGCCGGCTACGGCAGAGCCTTCGGCATGAAGGTTTCGGTATGGGCGCGCAAGGCGTCTCTGGCAAGAGCACGGGCCGATGGCTATGCAGCCGCGCCCAGCAAGGAGACATTCTTCGAAACGTGCGACGTCATCTCTCTGCACATGCGGTTGGTGGACGCCACGCGAGGCATCGTCACTGCTGCCGATCTCGCTCGCATGAAACCCACCGCTCTCCTGGTCAATACCAGTCGCGCCCCGCTGATCCAGCCGGGCGCGCTGGTGAGTGCGCTGCATGCGGGGCGTCCCGGCCTGGCGGCGGTCGATGTCTATGAAGACGAACCCATGCTCGACCCGGCCCATCCTCTGTTGAGTATGGATAACGTCGTTTGCACGCCGCACATCGGCTATGTGTCCCGCGACGAGTATGAAATTCAATTCGCCGACATCTTCGACCAAATCATCGCATATGCCGCGGGTACGCCGATCAACGTGGTCAACCCAGACGTTTTGACAAGTGCGGGCGCGCGCCCCCTTTGACCCTTCGCCCTTACCGACAAGCGTCGCAACCTAGCGCCTGCCGCGTTTAGCAAAGGGATTTGGTTTCTCGCGTAACGCGAGCCGAATGGGGATGCCTGGCAGATCGAAAGTCTCACGCAAGCTGTTCACGAGGTAGCGTCGATAGGCCGCCGGTAGGGCATTAGCGCGGCTCGTGAACAGCACGAAGCTCGGCGGCCGGCTTTTCGGCTGGGTGATGTAGTCAAGCCGGATGGGCCGACCCGCAATCGCCGGCGGCGGATGTGAGGCAACGACCTCGGCGAGCCAGCGATTGAGCGCACTCGTTCCCACGCGTCGGTTCCAGACCGCATGCGCGCCGACAACGGCCTGCATCATCCGGTCGAGACCCTCGCCCGTGAGCGCTGAGACGGCGGCAACGGGCACCCGTTTGACTTGCGGGAGCCAGTGATCGGCTTCTTCCCGTAGTGTCTTGATGGCACCCGCGCCGCGTTCGGCCAAGTCCCATTTGTTCATGCCGATGACTAGCGCGCGTCCCTCGCGCGCGATGAGATCGGCGATGCGCAGATCCTGTTCTTCGAACGGCTTTTGCGCGTCCATCAGCAGAACAACGACTTCGGCGAAGCGCACCGCATGGAGTGCGTCCGTCACCGAGAGCTTCTCGAGCTTCTCCTCGACCCGGCTCCGACGCCGCAGTCCCGCAGTGTCGTGAACGCGGAACCGCCGATCCCGCCAAGCCAAATCGACCGCGATGGCGTCACGGGTGATACCGGCCTCAGGCCCCGTCAGCAGCCGCTCCTCCCCCAGCAGCCGATTGACCAGCGTCGATTTTCCGGAATTGGGACGGCCGACCACGGCAATGCGGATCTGCCTGCCCTCAGCCGCACTCTGCTCGATGTCTCCGGTGACGTCGTGGTCTTGTGCCTCGAAGGAAGGCGTCGTTACATCGGGGAGTGCTGCGCGTAGCCCGGCATAGAGGTCGGCGAGGCCTTCCCCGTGCTCGGCCGAGATCGCGATCGGCTCGCCGAGCCCGAGTTCATATGCCTCCAAAATTCCCGCCTCCCCGGCGCTGCCCTCGCTCTTGTTCGCGATCAGGATCGCGGGTTTGCCCGACTTGCGCACGAGATCGGCAAATGCGCGGTCAACCGGCGTCGACCCGGCGCGCGCGTCGATCAAAAACATGACCGCATCGGCAGAGTTGATGGCTGCCTGC
>Ga0126374_10000201_pt1 | contig 13012 bp, 10 predicted proteins | sample PanSoiMetPlot_12_FD_89874 | JGI IMG/M metagenome (GOLD analysis project Ga0126374, IMG submission 89874) | Tropical forest soil microbial communities from Panama - MetaG Plot_12 | ecosystem: Environmental > Terrestrial > Soil > Tropical forest > Bulk soil | place: Panama | collected 2016-02-17
GTCTGCCATTCCGCCACTTGCCCGGGCGACGTTCGAGGCTAGCACGCCAATGGGCACGATTCCGGTGGGCACAGGTTTGCCGGGTCCGCTCGCAAGTACCATCATTCGAGCGCGCGGGAACGGCGCGGCGTCGGACTATGCCGTCCCGAGGCCCCCTGCGCGACGGACCACTGGCTCGGCAACGGGCCGCGATACCCGCAGCAGGAGGACCGCGATGGACGTGCGGAGCGCGCAGACAGCCGGGACCGGTGCGCGCGCCGCCGGTGCACTCGCCGCCAACCGCGACGCGCAGGCGACCTGCCGCGGTAGAAAGCGAGGGCGGGCATGAGCTTGGTACAGCGCTTCGAACGACGTCTGGAGAGTGTCGTGGGCTCCGCATTCGCGCGTGTATTCAAGGGACAGGTCGAGCCGGTCGAGATCGGCACTGCCCTGCAACGGGAGGCTACCGACAAGCGCAACGTGATGCCCAGCGGCGAGGTGCTCGCGCCGAACCGGTACCGGGTCACCTTGGCCCCGTCCGACTACGAGCGCCTCGTGCCCTGGGAGGTGCAGCTGACGAACTCATTGGCCGAGCTGATCCAGGAACATCTGGACGAGAACGGGTGGCGTACTGCGGGGGACATCGAGGTCTACCTGGCCCGCGACGACTCGTTGCATACCGGCGTCTTCGGTGTCGCGTCCCGGATGGAATCCGGCGTTGGTCCGCGCCGCCGCCCGTACGACTCGTTGTCGCTGCCGGCGGTGCCAGGGCACGCGCCGAACGACTACCCGCAGCCGTACGGCAACGCCCCACCTCCGCCGCAGGTCGCAGGGTTCGGCGCACCGGGTGGTTCACGGCCGCACGAGGCCGACCCATATCTGGGCGCCGGCAGCGCATCGCAGCCGGTACTGCAGCCACCGCAGGTGCCGTCGTACGGCGTGGCCGCCGCACCGCTCGACGTTGCGCCGGTGCCGAACGGTCCGTACCTCCCGCCGGCGCCGTACTCGCAGAAGACCCAGCCTCAGGCTCCGCCCCCGCCTCCATCGCAGCAGGGTTACCCGCTGCCACCGCACGGGCCGGGCCAGACGGGCGCCAAGGGTGTGCTGGTCGTCGACGGCACCAACCGGCGCTTCGAGCTGCGGCAGGGGAGCAACCTCGTGGGCCGTGGCACTGACGCGGACCTCCAGCTGCTCGACCAGGGCGTATCGCGTCGGCACCTCGACGTGCAGTTCGACGGCAGTTTCGCCACCGTGTACGACCTGGGCTCGACGAACGGCACCTCGGTGAACGGGCACGAGGTGAAAAGCCAGCTGCTGCGGCACGGTGACGTGGTCCGCCTCGGTCATACGCGGCTGGTGTACCAACAAGAGCACGGGTGAGCTGGTGAACTCACCGCTGGCGATCCAGCTCATGCGGTTCGGCTTCCTCGTCCTGCTGTGGCTGTTCGTGCTTGCCGCGATACGCGTGGTGCGAGCCGACCTGCGCGCAAGCGGGCAGCCGCGCGTCGCTGTGCCGCCACCGGCTCGGCGCCGTGGTCGTGGGCTGCCTCAGGCACCCGCGCCGCGCCGCGCCAGCATGCTGATCGTCACCGCGGGCGGGCTGGCAGGCACCCGTATCGGGTTGACCGGTGCACCCGTGCTGATCGGGCGGGCGGACGACTCGACGCTCGTGCTGACCGACGACTACGCCAGCACCCGGCACGCCCGGATCAGCCAGCAGGACGGCGTCTGGTTCGTCGAGGATCTAGGCTCCACCAACGGCACCTACCTCGGCCAGCACAAGTTGAACGGCCCGACCCCACTCGAGGTCGGCGTGCCCATCCGCATCGGCCGCACCGTGATGGAGCTGCGTTGATGGCGGGGCTACGGCGGGGTGTCCGGTGACCCTGGCTCTTCGGTACGCGGTGCGCTCGGACCGCGGCCTTGTGCGTGGCAACAACGAGGACTCCGTGTACGCGGGCCCTCGGCTGCTCGCCATCGCAGACGGGATGGGTGGGCACGCGGCCGGCGAGGTTGCCAGCAAGATCGCGGTGGCCGCCGTCGAGCCCCTCGACGAGGACCGCCCGGTCGGCGATCTGCTGGCCGCGCTGCGACATGCCGTCGAGGACGCCAACCATCGCATCGCCGACTCGATCCGGGCCGATTCGGAACTCGAAGGCATGGGCACGACACTCACGGCGCTGCGGTTCACCGGCGGGCAGGTCGGCCTGGTCCATGTCGGCGACTCGCGGGCCTACCTGCTGCGGGGCGAGCACCTGTCGCAGATCACCCACGACGACACGTACGTGCAGTCGCTGGTCGATTCGGGCAAGCTCACCGCGGAAGAAGCCAGCCATCACCCACGCAAGTCGGTGATCCTGCGGGCGCTCATGGGCGACGACGTCGACCCGGACGTCTCGATCCGCGAGGCGCGCGCGGGTGACCGGTACCTGTTGTGCAGCGACGGGCTGAGCGACGTCCTGACGGCAAGCACGATTCTCGAGACGCTCAGCGAGGGTGATCCCCAGGAGTGCGCGGACCGTCTCGTCGAGCTCACGTTGCGCGGCGGTGCCCCGGACAACGTGACCGTCATCGTGGCCGACGTCGTCGGCGGCGACTTCGGCGACGACGTCCCGGTGATCGGCGGTGCGTTCATCGACCCCACCGAGCCGTCGCCGCCTCCGATAGAGACCAGCCCGGCCGAACGCGCCGCGCGGATGACGCGCACCGAGGTGCCGCATCACGTCGAGCCGCCGCCGCAACGCCGCCGATGGCTGCGCCGGTTGCTGGTTAGTGCCGCGGTGCTGGCCATCCTCATTGGCGGCACCGCCGGCTTTTACGCGTGGACGCAGAGCCAGTACTTCGTGGGCCGGTCCGGCGACGAGGTGGCGATCTTCCGCGGTGTCAATACCGACTTCGGGCCGCTGAAGTTCTACAAGGTTTCGGAGAACACGCCGGTCAAGATGTCCGAGCTCACGCCGGCCGCGCGCAGCGAGGTCGAGTCGGGCATCACCGCGCACAGCCAGGTCGGTGCCGAGCGCATCGTGGCCAACCTGATCAAGACGCAGATGCTGCCGCCGTGCCGTACCAACACCGCCACCCCGACTCCGATCGATCGCGACGCCGCGATCGCGCCCAGTCCGGCTCCCACACCGCGTAGCACCCCGGCCAAGCCGGCGCCGCACACGTCGCCGCACCGCATCGCGGCGACGCCGACGACGACTGAAGCGACTACGCCAACTACAGCGTCGCCCACGCCTAACGAGGGATGCAGGTGACACCGCCGAGCGGCGAGGTCCGTGTGCCGACCCGGCGCACCGCCGAGCTGATCCTGCTGGTGTTCGCCATCGCGATCGTGTTCGCTGCCGAGGCGATCGTCGAGGCCACTCGCGACGGCCGGGTGAACCGCAATCTGATCGTCGACAGCATCGTGCCGCTCGCCGCGGGCGTCGTCGCCCATCTGGTAATCCGGCGCGTTGCCCCGTACGCCGACCCACTGCTGTTACCGATCGTGGTGCTGCTCAACGGGCTCGGCCTGGTCATGATCCACAGACTGGACCTCGGGTTGAAACAACAGTCCGACGACGGCACCGGGCCCAACTTCACCGGCGCTGCCGCACCGACGCAGATCGTATGGACGGCGCTCGGCATCGTGCTGTTCCTGTTGATCATTTGGTTCGTCCGCGATCATCGGATGCTGGCCCGATACGCGTACACGCTGGCGCTAGCCGGCATGTTCTTCCTCGTTTTGCCGTCGGTACTGCCGGCACGATTCAGCGAGGTCAACGGAGCCCGGATCTGGATCAGGGTGGCGGGGTTCTCCATCCAGCCGGGGGAGTTCGCCAAGATTCTGCTGACGATCTTCGCTTCGGCGTACCTCGTGTCGAAGCGGGACGTGCTGTCCCTTGCCGGGCGGCGCTTCCTGGGCATCGACTTCCCGCGGGGCCGCGACTTCGGCCCGTTGCTCGTCGTGTGGCTGATCTGCATCGGGGTGCTGATCCGTGGTCACGACCTCGGCACGTCATTGATGTTCTTCGGTCTGTTCGTCGTCCTGCTGTATGTGGCTACCGAGCGGGTCGGCTGGGTGGTCGTCGGGCTACTGCTGTTCGCCGCCGGTGCCTACATCGCCTATCAAGTGTTCTCGAACGTCCAGACCCGGGTCACGGTGTGGCTGCACGTCTTCGACTATCCGGGCGGCATCGGCTACCAGGTCAGTCAGTCGCTGTTCGGCCTGGGCACCGGCGGACTGTTCGGCACGGGGCTGGGCGGCGGTCATCCAGAGATCGTGCCGCTGCCGGCCACAGACTTCATCATCTCCTCGTTCGGCGAGGAGATTGGCCTGTTCGGGCTGGTGGCGCTGCTCGTCATCTACGTGCTGTTCATCGCGCGCGGGTTCGCGGCGGGGCTGGCCGTTCGCGACACGTTCGGCAAGCTGCTGGCCACCGGGCTCTCGTTCCTGGTCGCGCTGCAGTTATTCGTGGTCGTCGCCGGCGTCACCCGGCTGCTGCCGGAGACCCGGCTGACCACGCCGTTCCTGTCCTACGGAGGCTCATCGCTGCTGGCCAACTACGTGCTGCTCGCCCTGCTGCTGCGCATCTCGGACGCGGCGCGCCGCCCGCCCTCGCCCAGCAAGCACTCCGCGCCCGAACCCGCGGTGACCCCGCAGGCGATACCGGCATGAACGCGACCGACAACGCAATGAGCGCTCGCGCAGGGGGGCGGGAAATATGAACCGCCAGATTCGGCGCGTGGCGATCACCGTGGGCATCCTGATGGCAGCGCTGCTGGTGAACCTCAACTACGTCCAGGTCGTGAAAAGCGACGCCTACCGCAACAACAAGAACAACAAACGGGTCATCCTCAACGAGTACGCCAATCCTCGGGGGTCGATCATCGTGCAGGGCACGCCGATCGCCGAATCCGTCGCGACCAAGGACGAGTTGAAGTACCTGCGCAAGTACCCCGACGGACCGACCTACGCCGACCTGACCGGGTGGTACTCACTCGTATACGACAAGAACGGCCTTGAGGAGACCGAGGACGGGCTGCTGTCCGGCAGCGACAGCCGGCTGCTCGGCACCCGCATCACCGACCTGCTCACCGGGCGCACCCCGAAGGGGGGCAGCGTCTCGCTGACGATCAACAAGGCGGCGCAGGAGAAGGCTTACGCGGGGCTGGCCGGCCGCCGCGGCGCCGTTGTCGCGCTGGACCCGCGCACCGGGGCCATCCTCGCAGCGGTGAGCAGCCCTTCCTACGATCCGAGCGTGCTCAGCTCGCACAACCTCGATGCCATCCAGGCTGCGTGGAAGAGGCTCAACGCGGACAAGGACCAGCCGCTGCTGCCGCGGGCGTTCCAGGCCACCTACCCACCGGGGTCGGTATTCAAGGTGGTCGTCGCCGCCGCCGCGCTGAAAGCCGGCAAGAAGCCGGACGACGTCATCCCCGGGCCGACGGTGCTGCCCCTGCCGGACGGGGGCACGATGCACAACTTCGCGAATGAGTCCTGCAGCAAGAACGGCAAGACCACCACGCTCATTGCTGCGCTGACAATCTCGTGCAACACCGCCTTCGCCCAGCTCGGCATCGACACCGGGCAGGACGCCGTGCAGAGCGAGGCCAACCTGTTCGGCATGAACGATCAGGATTTCAGCGTGCCGCTGAGCGTGTCGGGATCGACGATGGGCACCATCGAGAACCGCTCGCAGCTCGGGCAGAGCTCAATCGGGCAGTTCAACGTGCAGATGACGCCGCTGCAGGCGGCGATGATCTCTGCGGCTGTCGAGAACAACGGCACCCTGATGCAGCCCTACCTGGTGCAGCAGGAGCTGGCGCCCAACCTGTCGGTGCTCGACACGACTCAACCCAAGCAGCAAAGCCAGGTGCTGCCGCCCGACCTGGACAGGCAACTGCAGCAGATGATGGAAAACGTCGTGTCGAAGGGCACCGGCACATTGGCGCAGATCGACAACGAGCGGGTAGGCGGCAAGACCGGCACCGCGGACAACGCCGACGCGAAGGGCAACCCGCTGCCGCCCCATGCATGGTTCACCGGATACGCGGCCGATCCGGTGCATCCCATCGCCGTGGCAGTGGTGCTCGAGAACGCCGGCGTCACTGGCAACGAGAGCGCGGGTGGTGAGAAGGCGGCGCCGCTTGCTCGTGACGTCATGAAGGCCTACCTCGCAGATATGAGCGGGCGATGACACGACCAAGGACCCTCGATGACGCGGAACGCTGGGTGACGTGTAAGGCTATTGCCCCAATGACAGTGACCCTCCTGGCCGCTAGGGAGCGGCGTGCTCGCTCGGAGGTCCGCCCATGACGGCGACACCGCGCCTCGTCGGCAACCGATACGAGCTCGGCGAGCTGATCGGTTATGGCGGCATGGCCGAGGTGCATCGGGGGCGCGATGTACGGCTCGGCCGCGAAGTCGCGATCAAGATCCTGCGGCCGGACCTGGCCAACGACCCGGCGTTTCTGATCCGATTCCGCAGGGAGGCCCAGTCCGCGGCAGGGCTGAACTACCCGGCAATCGTCGCGGTCTACGACACTGGCGAGGACCCGGGGCTGTCCAGCAACGGCGACGTCCCTTACATCGTCATGGAGTACGTCGAGGGACGCACGCTTCGCGACGTGCTGAAGGAACAGGGACGGCTGCCGATCCGGCGTGCCATGGAGATCACCGCCGAGATCTGCGGCGCCCTCGACTTCAGCCACCGCAACGGCATCGTGCACCGGGACGTCAAGCCGGGAAACGTCATGATCACCCCCACCGGCGCGGTCAAGGTCATGGACTTCGGCATCGCCCGCGCGCTGTCGTCGAACGCGGCCACGGTCACCCAGACCGCGGCCGTCATCGGCACCGCGCAGTACCTCTCGCCCGAGCAGGCGCGCGGCGAGCCGGTCGACGCCCGCTCCGACGTGTACTCGACCGGCTGCCTGCTCTACGAGCTGATCACCGGGTCACCGCCGTTCACCGGCGACTCGCCGGTGGCGGTGGCCTACCAGCATGTCCGCGAGAACGCCCCGGTGCCGTCCTCGCTGAACCCTGAGGTGCCGCGAACGGTCGACTCGATCGTGATGAAGGCGCTGGCCAAGAACCCGCTGAATCGCTACCAGTCAGCGGGCGAGATGCGCGCCGACCTGCAACGCGCGCTGGCCGATCAGCCGGTGTCCGCCGAGGCGGTCATGACCGACGCGGAGAAGACGCAGTTCATCCCGCGCTCGCCGGCCCACGTCGCCGGCGGTGTGCCGCTGCAGCCGGACGACGGCCGCACCGATGAGGATGAGCGCCGCCGCCGCCGGTGGATCTGGACGGCAGTCGTCCTCGCGTTGCTGCTCGTCATCGGTGCTGCCGCCTATGCGATCGCACTGCTCGGCAAGAACGACAAGCCGAAGACGTTCGCCGTGCCGCAGTTGGTGGGGCAGACTGTCGCGGCCGCGAACCAGGCGTTGATCACGGCCGGATTCCAGCCCGACGATCAGCCCGGCACGACCAGCGGGCCCTGCCCGGGCGCGCCTAACAACCAGGTCCGTGACGGTCTCGTCTGCACGCAAGCCCCGGCGGCCGGGTCGATGCAGACCAAGGAGACCGCGATCACGTTCGCGACGTACAAGAAGCCGACCATCCAGGTCCCGCCGGTCGTCGGCCTGTCCTACGCGGACGCGGCCACGGCGCTATCGGCCAAGGGACTCAAGCCGGTCCGCAAGGACGTCGACAGCAACATGCCCGTCGGTCAGGTCGTCGCCCAAGACCCCAAGCCGTATACCCAGGTGGCGGCGGGGCAGACTGTCACGCTCTCGGTGTCCAACGGCAAGTCCGGGGTTCCGAATGAGATCGGCAAGAAGATCCAAGACGCGGAGGCCGATCTGAGCGCGGCGGGCTGGACCAACGTCGTTACGCAAACCCAGCAGACCAGCGATCGTGCGCAGGACGGCATCGTCCTCGACCAGTACCCGACAGCCGGCAGCGCCTTCACCAAGGATCAGCAAATCACGCTGACCGTCGGTCGGTTCGTACCGCCGACCACGCCGACGACGCCCAGCACCACGCCGACGACGCCGACGACTCCGAACACGACGCCGACCACGACCCCTCCGACAACGCCTGTGACGACGCCGACGACACCGTCGGGCCCACCGACGTGACCGATCTTCTCGGTCCTGTCGCCGAGCCCGGTGTAAGGCTGCTAGCTCGGGTCGGGCGCGAGGCGGCGTGCGTGCTCGGTCACGACCGGCAGCACGACGATGGCCCGCAGGCCCGGCTGGTTGTCGGCCAGCCGGACGGTGCCGCCGTGTGCCCGCACCAGGTCGCGCACGATCGGCAGGCCGAGGCCCGTCCCCCCCGACTCGCGCGAGCGTGACCCGCCGACCCGGTAGAAGCGGTCGAAGACGCGCTGCCGCTCGTGCGCCGGGATGCCTGGGCCGTCATCGGCGACCTCGAGCTGCACGGTGGGTTGCCCGGCCATATGGCGCCCGGCGCTCACCGACACGCTGACGCAGGTCCGCGCGTAGCGCACCGCGTTATCGGTCAGGTTGACGACGACACGGCGCAACCCGTCCGGGTCGCCGTTCACGATCATCGGCGCCGTCGTCGCGGTCACCGGGACCCGGGCCTGCGCATAGCCGGCAACCGTCTCAGTGACCAGCACGTCGAGCTCGACCATCTCGTTGCGGCGCAGCACCCCGCCCGCCTCGTCCAGACGCGCCATCGCGAGCAGGTCATCGACGAGCAGCTCCAGCCGGCCGACATCAGCGAGCGAATCGCGCAGCACGGCGTTCCAGTCCTCGGGTGGCAGCCGCTCGGCGACCTCGAGCTGAACACGCAGCGACGCGAGCGGAGACCGCAGCTCATGTGCGGCGTCGCCCACGAACGTGCGCTGCCGCTTCGTGGCCGCGTCAATGCGGTCGAGCATGGCGTTCAGCGTGACTGCCAGCCGCTGTATCTCGTCCTGGGCGTCGGGCACGGGCAGCCGCTGGTCGGCGAGACCGGCCACGGTGATCTCCTCCGCGCCTTGGCGCAGGCTGGCGACCGGGTGCAGGGTCCGGCGCACGATCACGTATGTCGCGAGGCCCATGATCAGGATGCCGACCGGGACAAGGATCAGCGCGACGACGTGGAGCACGTGCACGCTCTGCTCGACCCGCCCGAGGCTCGTGCCCACCAGGACGGTTTCGCCGTTAACCGGCACCGGCACCGCGGTGACCCGCAACTGCGCGTCGATGCCTGCCCATTCGCCACTGATCGTGAGATGCCCGCCGTTGTGCTCGTGCGCGAGTTCGCTCGGCGTGAGCATCGATCGCGTGGCATCCGCGCCGGGGGAGCTCGCCATCACAGCGCCGTCGGCGGCCACGATCTGGACATAGTCGACGCCGCCGCTGCCGGAGAGCAGTGTGCTCGGCGCGCCGCGCTGCACAACCAGCGCGGAGATGTCGGAGCCGGTCTTGCTGGCCGACGAATCGATACCGTTGATGAGCGCCATTCGCAGCACAGTGATCAACACGATCGTGCCGGAGATGACGGCACCCGCGAACAGCGTCGTCGCCACGATCGTGATGCGTGCCCGCAGTGACCGGGTGCCCCACCAATCACCCAGCCAGCGAAACCGCGGCCAGATCACTGCACCTCCGGCACTTTCCACCCGGTGAAATCCTCGCACGGCGTCACCCGGGATCGCGGCGTTGTGCCGGCCCTCAGCGTGGAGCTTCGGCGCGCGCCTGGGTCCAGGTCCTCGGCTCTCATGCGACCCTGCGCTGCTCGCTCATCGGCCGCAGGTTACCCCGCGTTGTTCACGACACTGGATCAGCGCTGGATGCGCTGCTTTCGGCCGGCGCAGCCGCGACCAGGCGATACCCGGCGCCACGCACTGTCTGCAAGCTCTGCCGCTCGAACGGTGTGTCGATCTTGCGACGAAGGTAGCCGACGTAGACCTCGACGACGTTGGCGTCGCCTTCGTAGTGCGCGTCCCACACATGGTGCAGCAGGTCCGCCTTCGAGACGGCCTCGCCGGATCGGCGCATCAGGAACTCGAGCAGCGCGAATTCCCGGGGCGTCAGCTCGATGGCGCGCCCGGCCCGAGCGACGGTGTGGGCGGCGGGGTCGAGCACTAAGTCACCGACCGTAAGCGCGGCCGGACGCGGCGTCACGCCGCGACGCAGCAGCGCGCGCAGTCGGGCGAGCAGCACCACAAAAGAGAACGGCTTGGTGAGGTAGTCGTCGGCGCCCAGATCGAGCGCGTCCGCCTCGTCGTACTCGCCGTCTTTCGCGGTCAGCATGAGGATCGGGACCCAGTTCTGGGCGTCGCGCAGCCGTTCAATGATCCGGTAACCGGATAATCCGGGCAGCATGATATCCAGGATGATCGCGTCGTAGCTGCTCTCTTGCGCAGCGTGCAGTCCGTCGGGTCCGGTATGTGCGACGTCGACGGTGAACCCCTCGCCGATGAGGCCCCGCTGCAGCGCCGATGCGAGGCGCACCTCGTCCTCGACGATCAGTAAGCGCACCGTGTGGTCCTTCCTAGTTGCGAACACAATTCAGGGTGCCATTCGGCTGGGTTGCGCTTCTGCAACGCTCAGCCCCATCACAGTGCAAGCGGCGCATCCTCGTCTAGTGAATGTACGTTCGGTCTTCCTTCGCAACCACGCGCTGCGCTGGATCGTGCCTACTGGTGTCGTCGGCGTCGTTGCGATCGCTGCCAGCGGCGTGCTCTCGGCCCAAGCGATCTCCGACCTGCCGCCCCGCACCGCGGCCCAACTTCTGGTCGATGTCGAGAACGCCCACGTCGATGGGTTGTCCGGGACGATCGTCGCTAAGGCGTCACTGGGCATCCCGGCATTGCCGAGCGGAGCGGCTACGTCCGGCAACATGCTGAGCCTATTGTCCGGCTCACACACCGCGCGGGTCTGGTACGCCGGCCCCGACAGGCAACGGTTCGCCCTGCTGGACACGCTCAGCGAGGCCGACGTGTTCCATAACGGTCGCGACATCTGGACGTACGACAGCGCCACCCACGAGGCCACGCACATGCTGCTGCCGGAGCAGTCCGGCACCCAAGAGCCCCCGGCCACCGCGCCGACGCTCACTCCCGAACAGGCGGCCGAGCAGGCGCTGCACGCCATTGATCCGACGACGATCGTGAGCACCGACTCCGCGCGCCGGGTAGCGGGCCGCGACGCGTACGAGCTGGTGCTCGCCCCGCGCGACAGAAGCTCCCACATCGGGTCCGTCCGCATCGCGATTGACGGCAAGACCAAGATCCCGCTCGGTGTGCAGGTTTACGCGCGAGGTGACAATTCCCCGGCCATCGATGTGGCGTACACCCGGATCCGCTATGACGTGCCCGACATGAGCAACTTCACGTTCACGCCGGCGAAATCGGTGAAGATCAAGAAGGCTCCGTTCGCTACCGCCACGGCGCCGGCTGGCGGCGATGCCACCACGATCGGTTCCGGTTGGACCACCGTCGTGCGGATGCGGGTTGCCGACCTCGGCGCGAGTGGTGAGGAGACGGCATACCTGCAGTCGCTCCCCCGGGTGAGTTGGGCAGGCGGCAGCGGTCGGCTGTTCGAATCCAAGCTGGTGACTGTGCTCATCTGCGACGACGGCCGCCTCTACGCTGGGCCGGTGGACAAGAACGTCCTGATCGCCGACGCGGCTGCCCGCAAGTGACCCTGGCCCACGAGGCCGCGCCACCGTCCACACTGGACAGTGGTTCGATGACTCTCGCGATTGCCAGCGACGCGCTGACCAAGCGGTTCCGGGGCGGTCAGGTCGCGGTAGATCACGTGGAACTGCGAGTGCCGACCGGTTCGATCTACGGTTTCCTCGGGCCCAACGGCTCGGGGAAAACCACGACGATCCGTATGCTGCTCGGACTGATCTACCCGACAGCGGGCACGCACCAGCTGCTCGGTGAGCCGTTCGTCGAGAACGCGGCGCGGGTGCTGCCCAGGGTTGGCTCGCTGGTCGAAGGCCCCGCCTTCCACCCGTATCTATCCGGCCAAGCCAACCTGGCCCGGCTGGACGCCGCCGACCGCACCGTCTCGGCACGCACCGCGAGCCGCCGGATCGGCGAGGCGCTTGACCGGGTCGGGCTTTCCGCCGCCGCCGGTAAGCGGTACCGCAACTACTCGCTCGGCATGCGGCAGCGCCTGGGCATCGCGGCCGCACTGCTGCGCCCGCGTGACCTGCTTGTGCTCGACGAGCCGACGAACGGCCTCGACCCGCAAGGCACCCGTGAGGTTCGGCACCTCATCCGGCAATTGGGCGACGAGGGCGTGAGCGTGTTCGTCTCGTCACACCTGCTCAGCGAGGTCGAGCAGATCTGCACGCACGTCGGCGTGATGAGCGTCGGGCGGATGGTGTGGCAGGGCTCGCTCGCGTCGCTTGCGGCAGAGCAGCAGGCGCGGGTGCGCGTGCTCTCGGCTGCTCCGGCCGCGGCGGCGCGCGTGCTCACCAGGCTCGGCTTGGACGGAGTGTCCACAGCGGACGGTGAGGCGCACGCCGTGCTGGGTGCGGTGGCGCCGGAGCATGTTGTCGAGGCGCTCGTCGCCGCCGGCGTCGGCGTGCGCGGGTTCAGCGTCGACCGGCCCAGCCTCGAGGACGTGTTCGTCGGCCTTACCGGGGAGGGCTTCGATGTCTCTGGCTGACGTCGCCGATCGTGCAACGTCTGGCGGGCGGACACCGCCGATGGTCGCGCGATCGGGGAGATTTCTCCGCTCAGAGATCGGGATGGTCTTTCGCCGCCGCCGGAATCAGGCGCTGCTCGTGGTTCTCGGCTGCATCCCGATCCTGATCGCCGTGGCGATCAAGGTCAGCGGCGGCACGTCCGGCGGAGGCAACGGCGACGCCGCCACGCTGTTCGGCAGCATCACCAGCAACGGGGTGTTCGTGGCGTTCTCGGCGCTGTTCGTGATCATGCCGTTGTTCTTGCCGATGGCAGTGTCGGTGGTTGCCGGCGATTCTGTGTCGGGCGAGGCGAACAGCGGCACCCTGCGCTACCTCCTCGCCGTGCCGGTCGGGCGCAGTCGGCTCCTGGCCGTCAAGTTCGCGGCA
>Ga0126374_10000204_pt1 | contig 12970 bp, 11 predicted proteins | sample PanSoiMetPlot_12_FD_89874 | JGI IMG/M metagenome (GOLD analysis project Ga0126374, IMG submission 89874) | Tropical forest soil microbial communities from Panama - MetaG Plot_12 | ecosystem: Environmental > Terrestrial > Soil > Tropical forest > Bulk soil | place: Panama | collected 2016-02-17
GTCCTCGTTCACTTCAATCTATTGCTGTGTCTGCAGCTGCTCTCGCGCAAGCTCTACGCTTTCGACGAGGCCGCACGGGGCAGCGGCACCGGCGAGCTGTATGAGCAGCTCAATATCTTCCCCTACAACTACTATCTGATCGGCCGACCGAATCGTCTCGTTCGAGGCTTCCTCGCGCTGGCCGTCACCATCACCATTCTCTTCCTGCCCCTGGCCGCGCTCCTCACTCTCCAGGCGCGCTTCCTCGCGTATCAGAACGAAGCGGTCACGTGGGCCCAGCGGGTCGCCACCTGGCTGGACGTGGCCCTCGTGGTCGTCCTGTGGCCCGTGATCATGGACCGACGTGATAGCTGGAGTGGCTACTTCTCCAGCGTGTGCCGACATGCGCGCCTTCACTGGATAAGCTGGCTCTGGGGCTTGGCGGGGCTGGTCATCGTCGTAGTCTTCCTCGAGACGCGAATCAGCCTGTCGCCCGTCTCGATCCTCGCCCCAGGCTTGACCCCCTTGGCCAGCGTCGTCGCGAAGGCGGCGAAGCTGTGGATCGTCAAGCTGCTCGCGGTGTGGCTGTTCCTGACGATTGTCACGCCCGTACTGAGATATGGGGTTCGTCGATTGCGTCCAGCGAGTGACGTCGAGTCGCCCCCGGAGCTCCTCTTAGGCGTGCCAGGATTGCTGACCATCGTCTTGATCGGTCTGCCCATCCCGTTGCTCCTCGTTGCCAACGGAGAAAGGATCGACCGCCCGAACGCCGTCGCCACAGAGCTTCTGGCCTCGCTCCGTTCGCTGGACGTTCATGAAAAGGTGCTGCTGGCCAAGCCCCCCTCGCCCGAGACGCTGGCCGACCTTCGCAGCGAGGATCCCGCCCGGAGACAGGCTGCCCTCCGGTCCGTCCAGCGTCTCGACCTCCAGAATCGGAGCCTTCGTCGGGCCAATCTTGCCCATGCCCTCCTACCCAGGGCGGATTTGCGCGGCGCCCAGCTGCAGGGTGCTTTCTTGCTCGGCGCGCAGCTTCAGGGCGTGGACTTGACGGGGACCATCCTGCAAGACGTTGCGTTCGTCGAGACACAGCTGCAGGGCGCGAACTTTTCCAAGGCCCGCTTTCTGCGTACCGCCTTCGTGGAGACATGGCTGGACGGCGCACAGTTCAAGGAGACCGACCTGCGCGGCGCGACCTTCTCCGAAGTCCAGCTGCAGGGTGCGGACTTGTCCGGGGCACAGCTGACGAACGCGAACCTGTCAGAGACGGCCCTGCGTGGCGCGAACCTGAGCCGCGCCCAGCTGAGTGGCGCGACCCTGTCGCGCGTGTTCCTTGAGGGCGTCAACCTGTCCAACGCCCAGCTGCAGGGCGCGAATCTCTCCTGGGCTCACCTGGAGGGCGCGGACCTGTCGAACGCGAAGCTGGCGGGCGCGCGGCTGACCGAGGCCGACTTGCAAGCGGCGACTCTCTCGCAGGCAGAGCTTCTTGGAGCGGATCTCTCGGGGGCCCGGCTCCAAGGAGCCGACCTGTCCGTCGCAGAGCTGACGGCGGCGGATCTGTCCAGGGCCCAGCTACAGGGCGCGAACCTCTCCTACGCGCGCCTCGAAGGCGCGAATCTGAGCGGCGCCCTGCTGCAGGGCACAAATCTCTCGAACGCGGGGTTGACGGCGACCAGCCTCAAGGGAGCCGTGCTCTATACAGAATGGAGAACCGCGTGGCCGGTCGATGCGCGGGGGCTCAAGTGGCAGCCGATCGAGGCCAAGGAGCTTGCGACGCTGCGTGAGGAGCAGGCGCGCCTTCCCTGGAGGAGGAAAGACGACCTTGCTCGATATGGCGCGGCGATCGAGAAGGCGGCTAGTCCCGGAGTGAAGCCGCCGGAGATCGAATCCTGCCTGCGGGACTCGAACACACAGGTCCCGTGTAAGGAAAGCCTGTCCACCGCGCAGTTCCGCGCCTCGCTCCTGCAGAGGCTCGAGGCACTGGCCTGTCAGTCGCCCGAAATCGCCCGAGGAGTTTTCCGCCGCTTCGAACCGCCGACCGAGGTTGGCGACGGCTCGCCGACGCAAGACCTAGCTTTGCGCTTGCAGACCATCGTCACGAAGCCTCCGGCGGACAATTCGTGCCCGGGTCTCGCCGGCCTCTCGCGAAAGGATAAAGATCTTCTCGCCGGCCTCGCGGCGCGGGACAACGCGCCGGTCGGAGGAGCATCCAAGACCACCGCGCCGCGCTAAATTAGCCTCCGGACGACGCGAGCCATCGCCCCTCCGGCGGCGGTCGCTCCCCGTGGGGCCCTGTCCCCGCGACATCATCTCGCCCGGACTCAGACATCGGCCGCCCCAGAAGCCCGATGCCACAGCGGGCCGATCCCGTCTGGCGCGCGCGGGTGCACTCTCGCCGCCCGCTTGAGTCACGTCGAAGGCAATAAGGGCAGTTCTTCACGCTCACGCGGGGACACTACGCTACACTGCCGCCGTTTGCTCGCGCGGGCGACACCAGGCGCTTCGGATGCCGCCCGTGACTACGGTGTCCGCGCAATTCACGCCGCACGTGCATCAAGGAGGCTAGTCCATGCGAGAGGGCCGAGAAAGGACATGGATGTCGAAGCGGATTGGCCGGCTCCCCGGCGGCTGTCGTCAGACGATGGCCTTCCTCGTCGCGCTCGGGAGCCTCGCCGTTCTGGGCGGCTGCGTCACCCCGATTGAGGTAAAGCAGGCATCGAAGGCGCAATTGGATCTTCTGACTACGCTCGACGGTGCGGTCGGGGATCTGCAGCAGTCCTTCGATCAGTTCAGCAAGAGCAAGCAGGCACGCATCCAGGAGGACGGTCGCATCTGGATCGCTCGCCAAGCCATCGCCGCCGCCTTTCCCAAGGAGCCGAAGAGCCGTGTGACGGCTGATAGCCTTTTCGACGCGCACAAGAAAGCCGTGCAGCCTTGGATCGACTACGCGTTCCTTGCCGACGACATCCAGGCGGCGATCGATCGTATCGACGCGCGCCTGAAAACGGTCACCGACTCCGCCCTCCGGACCCAGCTGACCAACGAGAAGCTGGATTGGCAGCGCCTCCAGCTGGACCTCGGCAAGAAGCCGGAGTCCGTCAAGCAGATCGAGGCCGTCATCGTCGACGACTTGAATGACGAGAAGAAAACAGCGGCGGACGTGAAGAAGCTCCTGGACGTCCTTCGCGCCCAGGTCGCCCTGATGAAGCAACTCGCGGGACGGGTCGACGCCTGGCTGGCTATCGACGTCACCATCACCCAGGAGCAGGCGGACAGCCTGAAGGCCGCGTTTTCCTCGGCCACCTCGGCGCTTGGAGGTGCAAAATGAAGCGCGCCCTGTGGCAGTGCGTCGTGCTCGTCCTAGCGGTAGCATCGCTGTCGGGTTGCGCGCTCTCTCGACGGGGCGTCACTGGCCTCTCGAAGGCCGAAGGGACCTACTACACGGACCTTCGCACCTACCTGCAGCAGAACCGCCAGACGCTCGATTCCGGTCTCACCCTCCAGCTCGCCGCCGACCGCACGCGTCAGCGCAACATCCTGGCCTGGCAGCGCGATCTCCAGCACGCGGAGGTCATCCTGGAACAGCGCACGCCCAATGTCACCGGCGAGCAGCATCTACTCGAATTCAAGCTGGCCGAGCTGGACCTGGCCGCCGTCGGCAACGTCCAGGCGCTTCGCGGCATCGACGAGGCGCGCAAGCAGGCGATCCTCGACCTCTACGACAACGTCGTGAAGGCAGTGGCGGCCCTCGAGAAGAACAACACCACGATCCTCGCCTACCTCGAGAGCAACGACGCGTCCTTCCTCCTGAGAAGCCTCGACATCGACGGGATCTTCCGCGTCGTGGGAGGCATCCAGCAGGCCCGGGCCGAGCTTGTGCACACCGACGCGCAGGCGCAGGCGCAGCAGCAGAAGCAGATCGAAAGCGTGCAGCAGGCGGTCGACCGGGCGAGAGACCTTCTCATCAAAGTCTACTCCAAATAGGAGGCGGCGATGGCGAACCTGCAGGACCTCAAGAAGTTCGCTGACGATATCCTGCCGAGCCTCAAGGCGCTCTTCTCGGCGGTGACCTCCGGCGCCAGCGCCGCGCAAGTAAAGGGAGACTCCCTCGATGCCGTCGCGGTACTGAAGAAGCTGATCTCGGAATCCAGCCAGCCGACCGCGGCGACGAACACCGGGGCGGCGGCGGCGGTCACCGACGTCCGGGTACTCCTCTTCAACGTGCTCAGCGAGGCGGCGAAGAGCAATTTGGCGCTCGCGGAAACGGACGTCAATACGATCAACGTGCTGTTCACTGCGCTCGAGGACCGTGCGGGGCGCCTGCTCCAGATGGCGGCCTTTGCGGGCATACCGCGTCTGATCTCCGCCGACGATCTCGTCACCATCTCGGCAAACATTCAGCAGGCCGAGGCCGAAATCAGACAACGCCAGCAGGCCAAGCAGATCCTCGATGCGGTCGTGAAGACTGTGATCGTGGCCGCGCAAATCGCGTCGAAGATCGCCGCGTGAGAGAGAGGACAAGATACCGTCGTCCGGGCACCAGCGGAGGACCTTCGGCTAAGTCCGGCAGAATTCCGGCTGAAAACAAACCGAATTGCGGCCGACTTGGAGCCCACGGACCCGCAGATCACTGGTTCAAAGGGTCAGCTAAACGAGCGGCGCAATGGCATTGCTACCGGCGTAGCGTATAGTAGTCAGCCGATGGACCACACCTTCCTCGTTGATACCTACGCGAGCGAGCGACTCAAGACGCTTTCCGTATGGGCGATGTTCGACGACGCCGACCTGGACGTTCGCCCGCACCCAAATCTCGCGCGTGACCGCACGTGTCGCGAGCACATGGTGCATCAGTGCATGAGCGAGGACAAATGGTTCACGGGAATGTTCGGAATCGACGTCGGCGCGCCCCCCGTCCCCGCCGAGGAAACACGCCTGGGGTTCATGCGCCGGTACGCAGAGGATTCGGCCCAGCGGCTGGCCCGACTCTGGGAGAAGAACGTGGAGTGGTGGGGACAGGACGTCGCGTTCTTCGACACGATCCACAGTCGCGCGTGGATCATGGTGAGACGCATCGCCCACACGGCGCACCATCGGGCGGAGCAGACGACGCTGCTGAGACTCCTGGGCCGTCAGGTCTGGAGCGTCTACGGGCCGTCCGTGGACACGGGCGGGCTCCCCGCGAACGGGGCGCGCACGATCTACCCGTACCCGAACATCGACGCGCTCATCGCTGGAGAATCCCGCGGAGGCGCAAAGACCGTGCTGCCGGGGCCGGGTCCGCTCCCGAGCACGGAGCGCCCGCCGCGGTCATAGCTCCGAGGGGCTGGGAAACGATACGGTAGCGCATTCTCCCACGGGCGTCGGAGCCATTCTTTGGCGCCTTGATCCAACCCGCTTAGAGGCCCCGTCTCAGGTAACGCGTCAGCATCGGAAGCGCCGCTACGCCGGCATCACCGATTCGGTGACGCTCTCCGGCGGCTACGGCGTCCACCAGAGCATCCCGCCCGATCTCATCCACGACATCCGCCGCAGCCCCAGCGCGTTCGTGGGCTTCCGGACGACCTGACCATGCCGCGCGCGCGCCTGAATTCGTTCGCGCATCGTGTACCCGTGCGAACCGGCGACGCCGGCGCGATCTATCGAGGCGCGACGGCGCGGAGCGACTTCAGGAAGCTGTCCTTGTCGGTCTCGTTGAAGACCAGGCGAACCTCGTGGACGCCGGCGTCGAAGAACTTCTGGATCTGGTCCCGACACTGCGTCGGGTTGCCGATGATCGTCATCGCGTCGACCATCTCGTCGGTGACGAGCTTGGCCGCGCCGTCGCGGTCGCGTGACTGGTAGGTGGAGCGCACGCGATCGGCCTCTGCACCGAAGCCGATCCGCTGCATGTACTGATGATAGAAAACGCCCATTCCGCCGATGTAGAACGCGATGTGCGGACGCTCGCGGTCGCGGGCGGCCCCGACGTCGTCGGTCACGTAGATCGAGACCTGCGGCGAGATCCGGATGTCGGCCAGCGAGCGGCCGGCGGCGCGGGCGCCGGCTTCCAGCTCCGCGGTGGCCGCGGCCATTCGGGACGGCGCCAGGAAGATCGGCAGCCAGCCGTCGGCCAGCTCGCCGGTGAGACGGAGACTCTGGGGGCTCAGCGACGCGATATAGATGGGCAGATTCTGGCGATATGGGGTGATCCGGAGCTGAAAGCGCTTGAGGTGGAAGAACTCGCCGTCGTGGTCTAGGCGCTCGCCGCGCAAGGCCTTGCGGAGCACGTCGATGTACTCGCGCATGCGCGTGAGCGGTTTGGCGAACGTCTCGCCGTGAAGATCCTCGACGACCAGCCGCCCGCTGGTCCCGAGTCCCAGGAAGAATCGCCCCTCGCACATGCGGTCCATGTTGAGCGCGGTCATGGCGAGATTCGCGGGGGACCGCGCGAACACCGGCACGATGCTGGTTCCGATCCGGATGCGCGAGGTCACGGCCCCGAGCTGGGCCAGTGAGGTCAGCGCGTCCTCCCCCCACGACTCGCCCATGGTGAGACACGAATACCCGACCTGCTCGGCGAGAACCGCCGCCTCGCGCGTGTCCTGCCACGACGCGCCCGGCACGCGCATCCCCATCAGCCCCACGTCGCCTCGACGTGCTTCGCTCACCGTTCCACCCCTTTGTCTGCCGGCACGGGCCGAGCTGCCCAGCCCACCGGTCTAGCGTGGCGCCGCCCGGCTGGCCCCGGCGCTCGCCGCGATTATAGGGTGCGTCTGACCGCGCGGTCGGCATACCGCTCGGCGACACGCCGCCCGGCCTAGCGGATTTCCACGTCGCGTGGAGCGTACCCCTTTACACGAAGACGACGTTGTGATCTAAGAGCGCTACCCGCGGGAGGTCGACACCGGAGCGGACTTCAGGAGATGGCGATGCCGTATCGGGTCCCGGGCGTACCGAGAGATAACGCCGCGACGCGACGGGAGGTGTTGCCTTGATGGCGATGCCCCTCGGCAGCGAACGGAAGCCAATGAGCCTGCTCGTCGCTCGATCTCAGGCGCTCTGCCGTGAGAACCGGAGGCTTCTCGCGGAAACGCGGCGCCGTGCCGTCATCAGCCGCCGCTGGCTCAACCGAACCTTTGGCCTGAGCGGCTCGTCAGAGGCGACGATGTCGTCCGACGGTTGGGCCGACTCCATTCGCTCGCTCGTACGGGACAAGCTGACCAGGGGCACACTATTTGTATTAGCCGGCTCGTGGTCGTCCTGGGGCGGAGCCGCTACCGGCCGGCCATGTACAGTTTGTGCCGGGCCTATCGACGACGGAACCGAGTTCGAGATTACATCGCCAAACGGAAGCGTTTTCGCCCATCTCGCCTGCTACAACATTTGGCAGACAGAGTCCGAGCACTTCCCACAGTAGTCGGGCCGGCAGTCGATGTGGCTCCCACACTGATGAGGAAGTTCTCAACGCCGGCCGGGAGTGGGTCTGGCAATGGACGTTCCCCGTCTGGCGTATTACATACATCGGCCTATCCTGTGCGCGACTTGTAGTTGGGTTCTTCCAGGCCAAGCGTCATGGCTCCACACCCGGCGAAGAGGTCGACGACACGGACGGCGTGACCGGCGGGCTGGCGTGGGCCGCGTTCTCTTCTGAGGAAGTGTTGATCAGACCGGGATCGGGACCAAGCCGCGCGCGGAGGTGCGACGCTTCGAGCCGCGAGCTTCGTTCAATCCGATCTACGACTATATGCGATTTCGACCGATTCCTGGGTGAAGTCTGGGTAAACGAAAGGGTTAGCGGTTCTCGCGTCCGCTAACCCCTCGTCGTTCATGGTTGCGGGGGCCCGCAACCACCTGCGGGCGAACAGCCCCCTGGCGTTTCGCTTCGAAGTGACGGTGTAGGACCCGTGGTCGCGGCCACGGCCCTGCTGCGGGCGCAGTCTGTTCGGACAGCGCAGGGACCCCTGGCAAAGCCGGCTACGGCGGACCCAGTGGACCCTCCTCACCCCTCGCCACAGCTAGGAAGGGGGGTACCGCGAGGGACACCCTAGACAAACACCCCGCGGCCCCCACGGCGGCCCCAGAGCCGATACTCTTCGAGTCCCAGCCCGCGATCCCGAGCATCGGGTTCAGCGTCGGCGCGAGTGCGACGTGCATGACCCGACCCCGACTGCGTCGCAACCGCGCTCCTAGTTTCGCGCCTCGTTTCCGCGCGACGGCGTCGCAGCGCGCGAGTCACGCTGATGTATGCTCCCGACGCTCACGGTGAGCCGTCCCCTTGCGCTCGACTGACGACTCGCTGGGCCACCGTGCGGCCCAGGGAGAGGCCCACGCGAATGTCGCTCGGGAAATGAATACCGCCCCAGAGCCGGGCCATGGCCGCCTCGTCGGCCTGGGCGGTCAACGCCGCGGCGTCGCGTGGGAAGAGATACGCGAGGACGGCCGCCGCCGAGCCCGAGTGGCAGCCGTGCGCGGCGGGATAGCTCGGGTGCGCGGGGACTGGGACGAGCGGGGTGAAGGCAGGATCGTACTGGAACGGGCGCATCGCCCAGTAGGTGTACTTCGCGTCCCAGCACGCCACCGTGGCATCGCAGGTCGCGACGCTCATGAGGGCGTGCACCCGGGCCGAGCGGGGCGGATTGGTATCGAGCCGATACTCGAAGATCTTCTGGTCGGCGGCGAGGATCCAGTGCGTGGTCGTGCCCTTGGTGGGCGTCTGCCAGTAGAACGCCGCGGCGCTCGTGAGGAAGGTGCGAGCGAAGTTGACGACCTCGGCGAGCTCCGCCGCCTGCTGCGAGGAATCGAACGCCGGCGGCGGCCCAGGCCGTAACTCTCTGCCTGACGCCAGCACCCACGTCTTGTAGGTCCCGAACAGGGGCGCGATGGGAACCGCTCCGGCTGGATAGCGGCGCAGGTTCCACTTGCCCGGCTCCGTCGGCAACGTGCCCGTCCACGGCATGTCGGACCCGTCGCGTCGGGCCCGGTCGATCACCAAGTCGGCTACCTGGCGCCCTAGCTCGAGACCGGCCGCCGTGTCGCTCGGGTACTGCACGCCGGCGAGCTCACGGGAGCGGGCCGCCTCCGCCGTCCGCGCCATGAGCTCCTGGGCGTCCTTCGGGAACAGGTAGGCGAGGACACGGCCCGCCGCGCCTGCCACCACCGCATGCTCGGAAGGGTAGGAGGGACTGCGCGGCGTGGCGACGGCCGTCGTGAGAGCAGAGTCTGCCGCGCTCGGGCGCGGTCGCTGATAGGTGTACTTGGAGTCCCATGCCGCGATGGTGGCGTCATAGATCGCCACCTGCATCAGGGCGACCTGACGAGAGGTGGTCGCACCGGCGAGGTTGTGCTTCGAGAGCTCGTCCGCCAGGATTCCATTCCAGCGGTACCCCGGCGCTCCCGAATCCCAGAAGCTAATCTGGTCCAGAGCGACGGTGTCGCGGCGGGCTGCTATCGAGCGAAGCTGCTGCAGCTCGGCGGCGGTGGCCACTGCATCCGGCGGCGGCGGAAGCCTGAGCTGGCTGCCGGACGTGAGCACCCAGGTCTTCCAGCGGCCGGCTGAGGGCTCGACCTGCTCGCTCGTCGGCGCGTTTTGCGCGCCGGCGCGCGAGGTCCCGCAGCCGAGCAGCATGACGATCATGAGCAGTGTGCACGTCGGGCCGGCCTTCGCAAATATCATGGTCAGTCCTCCTTCGCGTAGCGGGTGAACTCGGGACGATCGCTGATCCTCCTGTGTTCCCGTGAGTTCCCACCGTGTGGCGGCGCGGTACAGTCCCGGCCAACAGAGGGTCCGATTCACCCCGTGACCCTAGTGGCCCACGCGCGCCGAAAATGTACGCTCGGACCCCTTTGCGGCGGCGTTAGCGCTTCCGAAATCCACCCTGCTGTGTCTGCTGGGCCTGCCCAGGCCTCTCACCTGCGGGCGCTTCTCCCCCCTGGCCCTGCGCCCGAAGGCCGTCGCGCTTCTGTTCTCAGCCGATTCCGTGCGCTGCTGGGCGGAGCGCCGCCTGGGACATCACGCTCACGCAGCCCGCGCACGCGGCTCGACCTTATCGCGATGCACGGCGCCACATCCGGGTGACTGCAAGCAATCCGATTCCGGCCGTCAAGAGGAGGGCCGCGGAGGGTTCCGGCGCTGATGGCGGTGGCGGCGGTGCCGGCGACGCTACGGGCAGCACGCGGCCTTCCGCGTCGGCCAACACGACATTGCCGTCCAGAAGGTGGCCGGCCAAATCGAACAACTGGATATTGGTTATATCCAATGAGTCGAGAAAGGTCGCACTGGCAGTGAAGCCTGGCCGCGGGAATGCATCGACGATGAGATCCCCGGTGACATCAATCGTGTCCGGAAAGCCAAGCAACACGGAGACGTCGAGCACCTGCGTACCTGGGCTGTGGAGCGTGCCCCCTGCCACACTGAGCAGATCGAGGCCGATCACGCCCATAAATCCCGCGACATCTGCCCCGAACCCGGTAAGTGATCCGCTCAAGGGAGCCGTGAACTCCAGCGTGGCGACACCAGAGCCAGAGAAAAAGAAGGGGAAATCATCCTTGAAGCGTGCATGCACGCTCGCGGAGTCCGGGCCGAGCGCCCGGGCTATGGCCCCGAGGCTTCCAACGGAGGCGATTCCTTCGGCATCGCTGACGAATCCGGGACCGGAGATTCCCATGGCAGGCGCGACTGGCGTCGTCTGGCAGATACTCAGGGGAGCGGTACCGCTGGGGAACAGCTCGAGCTGAAAACTGGGCACACCTGTAATGCAGTTCGCCGCGTTAGCTCCCGGCGCACCGCCGAGCCAGGCAATGACTCCCGACACCAAAAGCAGCGCCCGCCGGAGCGCTTTCGCCGAGGGCAGATCCTTCAAGCTCGTGTCGCGCATCATGGGTGCTCCTCCTGCCGGCAGTGACTTCGGTTCACTGACCGAGCTTCGACCTGATCGAGCGGCAGCGTTGGCGTGACAATGTGGCGGGTGCTGGCCGTCTTCAATGACCGAATGCGCTAGAATGTGGACATTTCGCGCCAAGGGGTTGAATGGGATGCTTCATGTCCCTACGATGACGGCGACCGTCATCCCCCACGTCCTGCGGGCGGCTCGGCACGGCGGTATCGATCCGGCAGCGACCGTTGCTAGGCTCCGCCTGCCACGGTCCGTCGCGTTCGAAGACCGGCTGCCACTCCCTCGCATCGCGGATTTCTGGGAAGCGATGATGCACCTCGTCCAAGATCCCTGGTTCCCCATCCGCGCCGCCGCGATCCCGGAGCATGAGGAACTGAGCCTCCTCTCAATGTTCTGCCGTGCCCAGGAAACCCTTGGGGATGCACTGCGGAGCATTGCGCGCTACTCGCTGCTCGTGACGGACGCCTTCTTGATCTCGGCTCGGGTTGATCGCGACCATGCGGTGTTGGCCTTCAACATGCCGACCGCCTTCGAGCGGTTTGGTGTGCGCTGTCAGCTTGAATTCCTCGTGTGCGACACCGTGGGGAGCATAGAGGACGCGACGGGGGGCATCCGACCCGTGGACCTGGCCTTTGCTCACCCTCCACCCACGGCGACCGGGATCTCTCCCTGGCCAGGCGGCGTCGAAATACGCTTCAACGCCCCGCGTACCGAAATCGTGTACGTGCGGTCAGCCTGGAATGGACCGCTACGTGGCGCGAAGCCAGAACTCGCGCGTGCCCTCCGGCCAAAGCTCGACACGATGCTCGCGGCGGCGGAGGGACGCATCACCGCTTCCGACCGAGTGCGGATGGCGCTGGCAGAGCTTCTCAACGAGGGCGAGCCGAATGGTCAACGCGTCGCGCAGCGTCTGAGCATGAGCTGGCGAACGTTGCAGCGAAGACTCGAAGCTAGTGGGACTACGTTCCGCACCCTCCTGGACGAGACACGCTTCCGGCTGGCGCGGGAGTGGCTTAACCATACAGCCGTGCCCGTCAAGGTCGTGGCAGCTCGCCTTGGTTATGCCGACGAGCGAGCGTTCGACCGAGCGTTCCATCGCTGGGCGAGTGTGGCCCCGATGCAGTATCGCCGACGTGCAACCAGTAGGTGTCGGCGCAGCGGTCATGAATCGTGGCGTCAAAATCGCGGGAGATGATGCAGGCGGGACGTTACTCGCCCCGACGACCTCGACTGAATAGCGGCCACGGCTCGTCCCCGGCGGCTTTCCAGATCACCGTCACCGCACTACACTCGCTACACGACCTCGATGCGCACCGAGTTCGTAGCCGAGATCAGGCAGTCCCTGTGAGAACGCCGCCCCGGGCTCTGCGGTCTCCGACGACGCCCGCTGCCCCGGCCTGAGTGCCGGCTCCTGCCCCGCGCTCTCCGTCTGCCCCGCGCCGGCCGCGCCTTTGACGCTACCCCCACGGCTGACCCACAATCCCCGTGCCGATGCGCAGGATGTCGCGGCCGTCCGCGGCGATCTTGACATCGCGGTCGCTCGGTCGGTGCGCAAGGACCGAGAACAGCGTCTATGTCGGCTATCCGCACCAAGCCGACTCAGGCGATCCGGCCGACCATTTCGATGGCCTCCTTGCTGGACGATGTGATCCGCCCGCAGGAGCAGCGAGGGCGGGATCTGAAGCTTCATGGTCCTAGCAAACGGCTCTATGCCGGCCCGAGTCTTGCGCCTGACGGTTACGGGCGTTAGCATCGTGAGCCTAGTCCGTCGGCCGCAGGTCCCCGAGAGTCGCCGCCAGCCTGCTGGCAGAACCGCGGGAGGTGAGTATGGCTCGAATTCCGATGATGCGGGAAGACGACCCGACGACCCCCCTCGAGGCGCGGGAGTTTTTGAAGCGGGTGGGAGGCGGCCTCGGTGAGGTTTTCAACGCTGTCCGACTGCTCGCCAACCATCCCCAACAGGCCAACGCTCTTATCGACTTCGTGCGATCTGTGCGCTATCACAACAGCCTGACGCCTACCCTTACCGAACTCGCCTACACTGCGGCGTCGGTTGCCAACCGCTGCCACTACTGAGTGCCTCACCACGTCATGCTCGGTCGGGGCATTGGGATCAGCGAGGA
>Ga0126374_10000207_pt1 | contig 12916 bp, 11 predicted proteins | sample PanSoiMetPlot_12_FD_89874 | JGI IMG/M metagenome (GOLD analysis project Ga0126374, IMG submission 89874) | Tropical forest soil microbial communities from Panama - MetaG Plot_12 | ecosystem: Environmental > Terrestrial > Soil > Tropical forest > Bulk soil | place: Panama | collected 2016-02-17
GCCGAGACGGTCGAGTGCCAGCCGCGCCTCTTCACTGCCGGGGCGAATGCCAAGCGCAGCCTGTGCATCGGCCGCAGCCAGATTGCGCTGGCCCAGCCCCTCGTAGAGCTTGGAACGGTCGATCAGCGCGGTATAGCCGCGGTCTGCACTCAGCGGAATCGCCTCTGTCAGATCCGCCATCGCGCGTTCCCAGTTCGATCTCCTTATGAAGGCATTGGCGCGCTGGCGGTAGATGGTGGCCAGGACGTTGGCAGCCGCAGCACTGCCGTAATTCGCCGTAAGGGCCTCAACCAGGATCGGATCGTGTGTATAGGATTCGATGAGCGCGGTACAATCTGCAATCTCCAGGTCAAATTGCTGCTTGGATTCGTAAATCGAAATGCGGCTGCGACGCGCATAGAACAGTTCGATCGGGGACAATAGCCGCGGATCGTATTCGGCAAGCTCGATCGCCCGCGAGAGATCGGCCAACGCAAGCTCGGCCTTGCCGCTGTAGAGATGTGCCATTCCGCGCCCGCGCAGCGCCGCGCCATATTGCGGGTCCCGCACGAGCGCGGCAGAATAGTCCGCGATCGCGCGCTCGATCTCGCCCAGCTTGAACAAGGTCTGGCCACGCTCCGAATAGCTGTCGGGGTATTTCGGGTCGATGCGGATCGCCTCGCTGAAATCGCGCACGGCGCGGTCGAGATCGCCCCTGAGGTTGGCGCGTTTGCCGCTCTCGATGAGTGCGGTGACCTTGGCGTTGACCGGTCTTATGGATGGAGTTGGAGTCTCCGGCGCAGGAGCGGCGCGCAGTGCCGCATCCGAGGCCGCGCCAGCCGCATTATCCGGGGCCAGGGTCGTCACATTCGGTTGCGGCGCGCCCTGTGGCGCCGCGCTAACCGCCCCGGTGTCCCCGGCTGACATCGGCAGGGCGGTTGGTGTGGTTGCCCGCCCGTAAATGGACTCACTCAAGGCTGCGAAATCCGCAAGCCAAGGAGGCTCAGTATCCGATTTCGGGGTTTCCGCGCTTCCATCTTGGGCATCACGCGCACAAGCGCCGCGTTCGGAACGCGAAGAGTCGCTGTCGCATGTCCCTGACATTGTGGAATTCGCCGGCGCATCTGGCGGCACCGCGAACGCCGCGTGGATTGGACTGACCCGGGTGGGACCACGATCGGTCGCGACATCGCCGGCCTGGTTGGTCACACTGGTCGTCGCGCTCCGCTCGACATGGATACCCGAAATCAACCGTCCGACGGGACCATCGATCAGGCTCCGGTAGGTGGTGTTGTTGTCGACGTATAAGCCGAACAAAATCGTCCCTACGATGGTCAGCAGGATCGCCGCAACACCGATTGGACTCGCCAGCGCGCGCAGTACCCTCGCAACAACCAACATGGCTGCAATCGCAGGACGAAGCCCAAGTACGATCAGCACGAAGCGCAACGCTGTTCCGACAGCTATCACCGCCCTGGCGAGCGAACCAAAAGCCCGCGCCGCGGCACCGTGCTCGATCCGGCGTTCGAGTGGATCCTCCCACATCGCCTGTTCGGCGCCTCGGGCCTGCCACTGCCGTTCGATCCGCCCTATGGTCAGGTCGAGGACAAGTTTTTCGAGTTCGACGATCGGTTCCGGCAGCCGCATAAGCTGCAGGTGGCGCTCGACGACGGAGCGCGCGTGAGCATAAACCTCTTCGCGCTTATCAGGCGTATTGTCGGTGAGGTTGGCTACAGCGTCTTCGACGATTGGCCGGTAGTCGATCGAGAGTACGCGGGCAGCGGCCATGATCCTGGCCTCACGCCGGCCTGAGGCGCGAAGCTCGCCGACGTTCGTCGCTGAACCGCACTGAGCATCCATGTGGAGCCGCAACTCGTCCCAAAAAGCTGTGGCAAGCTTAACTGGATATTTGTGAAAAATCACGTGCTTTGACGCGTTCCTTAGAGCTGATTCCAGTCATATCGAAGCACATGCCACCTCTCCCGGGTCGTGGCCGGGCTTGTCCCGGCCACCCCGATCGTTTTTGCTCTGTGCCTTAAATCGGGGTCGCCGAGACAAGCCCGGCGACGACACCGGTGTATACTTGGAAGCGATCGAAATCCGCTCTAATGGTTGCGACTGGCGTCATAATCGGTTCATTGGTTTCAAACAAGGCATCCGCTTTGGATCCGAAGCGGAGCCGGGCAACATATGGCCGCGCCGCTACACCGTGGATGTCTGGAAACCGCGATGCTGATCGATGGAAAGTGGATGTGCGGCGTGCGGGTCGAGGCCGACGGCTGGTCTGTCGGTATCATTGATCAGACGAAGCTGCCCCATGCATTGGTGACGCTGCGGCTTACGACCCTTGCGGATGCGGCCCGCGCCATCTCCACGATGCAGACGCGGGGTGCGCCGGCAATCGGGTCGGTTGCAGCGTATGGGCTGTGCCTCGCATTGCGCGCCGATGCGTCCGATGCTGCTCTGGAGGAGGCATATGCGATGCTCCTTGCCACGCGGCCCACGGCCGTCAACTTGAAATGGGCCCTCGACGAGGTCGCAGCGGTTGTGCGTAATCAGCCGCGGGACGAGCGCGTCGCCGCTGCCTACGCGCGCGCCGCAGCGATCTGCCGGGAGGACATTGCCAACAACGAGGCCATCGGACGCCACGGCCTTGCGGTGATCGAACGTATTGCCGCCGCCAAGGCGCCGGGTGCGCCCGTCAATGTGCTCACCCACTGCAATGCGGGCTGGCTGGCGACGGTCGACTGGGGCACCGCGACCGCGCCGATCTACAAGGCCCATCTTAAGGGCCTCCCGGTCCATGTCTGGGTCGATGAAACCCGGCCGCGCAACCAGGGTGCCGCGCTGACCGCCTGGGAGCTTGGCCACCAGGGCGTGCCTCACGCGGTGATCGCCGACAACACTGGCGGGCACCTGATGCAGCACGGGCTCGTCGATCTCGTCATCACCGGCGCCGACCGCGTCACCGCGCAAGGCGACGTCTGTAACAAGATTGGCACCTATCTCAAAGCGCTCGCAGCGCGGGACAACGGCGTGCCATTCTATGCAGCAGTGCCGTCGTCGACCATCGACTTTGCGCTTGTCGACGGGATTGCCGAAATCCCAATCGAACAGCGCCGACCCGAGGAAGTCGCCACCATGACGGGCCGCACCGCCGGCGGCCGGATCGAGACTGTGACGGTGGTGCCCGACGGCTCGCCGGTCGCCAATTATGCGTTCGACGTGACGCCGGCGCGGCTTGTCACGGGCCTCATCACCGAGCGCGGTGTGATTGCGGCGACGCGCGAGGGGTTGGCAAAGGGCTTTCCGGAGCGGGTGAGGGGGTGAGGGCGATCAACGGATGGGGGGCTGCAAACGTCGGCCATTGGAAGAACATGCAGGACTGACCCACGAACTCGAACAAACGACAACATGAATATCCAATCCGCGATTGCCGTTTGTCGCTCCGAAATAATGTACCTGGCGAGATCGATCGTCCGATTATTGCTATGGGGCGCTCTCATCTTCATCGGCGTGTTAACGGCGCTCGTCCTACAGCAGGCGAGCTACATTTTGAGCGTCCAGACCTTCGTGGCCTGCGGGTTCATGTTTATGTCGTTGGTCGCGGCGTTCTGGCTAGCGAAATGCCAAACGCCGGATCGGAAAACGTGGATAGGCGTTCACGCTGGCATAGTGGCTGCGGGCATTGCTGCCGTCGCTTGGGTGCCGCAGTGGTCGGGCTACATCGTGGGGACTGCCCTTTTGTTGTTTGTTTTCACGCCGAACGTACTGCGTCAACTCGCGATCCGTCGTGCTGTCGCCGGATACGAGCGGGCCGCGGCTTTCTATACCCGTCTGGCCTGCTTTTTTCACCCGTCCAGACAAAGTCGCTTTGACTCATGTCTTCTGATCGCGGGTGCGCTTGGATCGGTCGAAAAAAAAGTCGGCAGGTATCGCGCGTTGGCATTGCGCGCAACACCTCAACAGTTCGCGCTTCTGAATTGCTGGATTCCCTTCGCTCAAGGTGACTGGGAGAGTGTGCTCGGGCAGATTCGCAGTGCAGGCGAGGCGATGTCTGCCCTGAAATGGCTCGAAATTCGCACGCTCGGCGAACTTGGACGTGTCGATGAAATGATCAGCACTTATACCGCGGCGGCATCCATCTTGTCAGCGAGCGATTTGCCTTTTTGCCGTCTATATGTCTTGGCGTTTAGCGGGCGCGCCGATGCCGTCCGCGCCCTTTTGAGTTGGCAGTTGCGGTTTCTCAAACCGAGAAACAAGGCCTACTGGATTTTCATTGCCAGCCAGGCGGCGGGAACGCGTGACGAGGATGCACGGCGTGACTTGGCATCATACGTGCGTACCGACGAAAACGAGACGTTCAGGAGAATCGCGGAACATCATCTGGGTTTGGGACCGACGCCGGGCGGGACCGCCCTGTCCGCGGAATCGCGTGCGACTATCGCGGCTATCGAAAAGACGCTGGGCAAAAAGAAACAGGCCTCCGCGCAGAGCAACTGATGTCATCTATTACGCTCACGAGCGCTGGGCCGTGAACTCGCCTTCTTTGCCCGCCCGCGCGGAGCGCCCTTCTTTTGTTCCGCGATGGCAAGTGCGCGAGCGGCCCAGACTGCCAGCTCATCGGGGTCGTCGTACAGCCGATCAGGCAGGCGCCAAAAATGCCGCGATGGCCGGCCCGCATGAGTCTTTGCGAGGGGATAAACAAACGGGGCGCTGCCTTCGCGTTCGAACTCTGGAATGCTGGCCGCATCCACTCTGAGATAGATCGCGCCATCGAAGACGATCGCGAACATCAGTCCCTCGGCGTAAAGCCCGGCGCCGCCGAACATGCGCTTCATTGTTATCGGACGGAACGGTGCGAACAGTTCGTGAATGAAGTCGGGATCCAAGCGGTGACCTGCGTGAGTTTGTAGCCAGGATGGAGCGCAGCGAAATCCGCGAACGGCCTATCCCGATAGCAATGCCGCCCCCGGGTTTCGCTGCCACTCAACCCGTGCTACTGGCCTCCATCTACTCCGGCTTGATGTTCGCTGCCTTGATGATCGGCCACCACTTCTCGATCTCGGCGCGTTGAAGCGTTGCGAGCGCTTCGGCCGTTTGCTGTTCGGGTGGCAGCGTTTCCAAGCCGAGGTCGGTGAGCCGGCGAGCGACGGCGGGGTCGGCCAGCGCATGGGTGGCGGCGGCATTGAGCCTTGCAACGATATCCTTAGGCATCCCCTTCGGACCGAACAGGCCATACCAGGTCGACATGTGAAATCCCGGCAGTCCGGCTTCATCCACGGTCGGGATTTCGGGCGCCGAGCCGAGGCGGGTACCGGCCGTGACCGCATAGGCTTTGATCTTGCCGCTCTGCAGATAGGGCAGGGAGTTCGACACCACGTCGAGCATCAGGTCGATCTGACCGGCCATGACATCCTGCAGTGCCGGCGCGGCGCCGCGATACGGCACCAGCTGAAAGCGAACGCCCGTCAATTGCTGGAACAGAAGCGCAGCCATGTGGGTGCTGGCGCCCGCCCCGGCGGTGCCGGCCGACGCCTTGTCCTGGTTGAGCTTGAGCCAGCCGATGAGCTCGCGGAGGTCCTTCGCCGGCAAGGAGGCCCTGGCAACGATCACGTGGGGATTGCTGGAAATCAGTACGATCGGCTCGAAATCCTTCACCACGTCGTAAGGCAGCGCATAGATCGCGCCGTTGAGTACATGGGTGCCCAGGAATCCCATGCCGAAGGTATAGCCGTCAGGCGCCGAGCGGGCGACGCGGCCGGTCCCGACCGTGCCGGCTGCGCCGGTGACGTTCTCGACAATGACAGGTTGGCCAAGCGAAGCCCGCATCGGCTCGGCCAGAATGCGCGCCAGCGTGTCAAGCGGTCCACCTGCCGCGAGCGGCACCACCATGGTGATGGGGCGCGATGGATAGACCTGGGCCGATGCCGAACCACCGACAGCAGTTACGATTACCGCCAATAAAACCAGTACACGAGTCTTCATGGCCATGCCTCCGGCAGATCAGTACCTGTAGCCCGGGTGGAGCGCCAGCGAAACCCGGGAGCCGCGAAGCCGCACGGACAGGTTCTCCCGGATTTCGCTGCGCTCCATCCGGGCTACGCTCTACGCCCGCTGCGTCCGCCACGACGCGTAAAGGCCAGGAACACGTTCTCCTCACACCGCAGCGACAGCTTGACAAGCGCTTTCCCGTGGGCACAGAATTCATAGTTCCAATCATATAATTTCGTGGGAGGCTTAGAATGCCCGGAATGAAGAGAGCCTCGTCTTACGTGGTGATCGGGGCGTGTCTGCTCTTGGCGGGATCGGTAACGCAGGCGGGCAGCCAACCCGCTGCTTCCTCCACCGCGCCGCCTACTTCCTCCACCGCGTCGCCGTCGCTCGATTACGAATTTTTCAAAGCCAAGATCGAGCCCATCTTCCTTGCCAAGCGTACTGGCCACGCGCGATGCGTCGTTTGCCATACGTTCAACAACGCGCCGTTCCATCTGGTGCGGCGCTCGCCTGGGAGCGCGACCTGGAACGAAGAGCAGTCGCGCCAGAACTTCCAGCTGGTGCAGAAGGTGGTTGTGCCCGGCTGGGAGGGGAGCAAACTGATCACACATCCGCTCGCCGAAGAGGCGGGTGGTGATCCCCACCACGGGGGAGGGCAGCAATTCAACTCCCAGAACGACCCTGAGTGGCTGACATTGAAAGAATTCGTGCTTGGAGCGAAGCTGAAGTAGCAGCAGTTACGGACTTGTCTCCTGATAGACGTGCCTCCTGACAAGTCGCAGGAGGATAGCTTTTCGCGCAAAGAGGGATGACGAAGATGACGAGCAAACAGGCATTTCGTGGCGGTCTTGCGGCTTTGGCCGGGATCGTTCTGTGTACGGTATCATGTTCAGTAGTGGCTGCGCAGGGCTCGAAACTGCGGGTCATCCAGACGAACTCCGCCGGTGATAACATCCACATCATCGATCCTGCGACCAACAAGGTGGTGGGAGAGATCAAGGGAGTCGAAGCGCCCCATGGGGTTGTAGTCGCGCCGGACAGCAGCCGAATCTACGTCAGCGAACAGGCGGAAAATACGGTCACCGTTTTCGACGGGAAAACGCTCCAGGTGACCAAACGAATTCCTCTGAGCGGGAATCCTAACCTCATCGACATAACCCCGGACGGGCGATGGATCTATGTGGCGATCGCTCTTACTTACGACGACGTGTCGGAGTTTCCACAGATCAAGGCCAATGCGACCGGCGGCGTCGATATCATTGACACCGTCGCGCTCGAGAACGTCAAGACGATCCCGCTCAAGGGCGGCATCCACGACCTCAACGTCACCCCGGACGGCAAGTATGTGCTTGCTGGCGCCAGCAGAGGCGCCAAACCGCCAGCGAACTCGATGTTCGTGATCGACACGCAGACTAAGGAGGTCGCTTGGACGTTACCCATGAGTCCGTCGCCTTCGCCGATGGCAATCACGAAGAATCCCGACGGCTCCACCGACAAGGTATATGCCCAATTGGGTGGTTTTAACGGTTTTGCGGTCGTGGATTTTGCAACCCGCGTAAGAACCAACCAGATCAAGCTTCCCGACGTGGCCCCCGACAAACAGAACCCGCACGGGCCGCCTGCGGGATCTCACGGCATCGCCGTTACGTCGAACCAGAAGACGCTGTTGGTCAACAGCCGGCTGAACAACGCTCTCTACTCTTATTCGCTCCCGGATTTGAAGCTGCTGGGCAGTGTTACGCTTGGCGGAAAGGGAGCAGGCTGGTTGACGATTACGCCTGACGACAAGACGGCATATGTGGCGAACGAACATACGAACAGCGTCTCGGCGGTCGACATTGCGTCCATGAAGGAAGTCGCTGTCATCCCGGTCGGTTTCGCACCAGCGCGCAACGCCACCTGGATGGCCCCATAGGACACCCGAAGATTAAAGTAGCATAAGAACCGCAGCCCGGGTTGAGCGAAAGCGAAACCCGGGAGCGACGTAGCTGTTTTCGTAAATGCGGGCTCAGTCGAAATTCGCTTTGCGCTTTCGGACCACAGGAGATCAATCTCCCAAAAGGAGACGATGATGCGGATGCACCGAATAGCGATTGCTGGATTGGCTGTCGCGCTGTCGATACCCAGCCATGCACAGCTGAAGACCGGCCTCGCGGCGGCTGCCGAAGCCATGAGTGCCGTGAGCTTGAATTCGATCGTGTACACGGGCAGCGGCGATGTGTTCAGCTTCGGGCAGGCGTTCGGGCCCGGCGAGCGCTGGCCGCGCTTTATACAGCGCACCTGCAGCGCTGCTATCAGCTACCAGACGCGGGCGATGCGGCTCGTTCAGATCCGTTCGTAAGGAGAGCACCCGCCGCGTGGCGGCGGCGCGCAAGCGGTCGGGGCGGACCAGCGCACGGTTTCGGTCGTGAGCGGCAAATTTGCCTGGCAGGAAGCCGGCAACCAGGCGGTCCCCAACCCCGGCGACGTCGGCGATCGTCTGCATCAATTGTGGGCCACTCCGCCTGGAGTAATCAAAGCCGCAATGGCCAATGTGGCGCGCGTTGCGAGGGCGTAAACCGCGATACTATCCGAACCGATTGTCAGCGACCTCTAATCGTCTAATCGTCATTCCGGGGCGCGAGCGAAGCTCGCGAGCCCGGTATCCATGACCACAGCTCGGGAAGTGTGGATTCCGGGTTCGCCTCCGCTTCGCGTCGGCGCCCCGGAATGACAAATCTCGATGGGTAATGCACGCCCGCGCGACAAGTCTGCCGGTGTCGAGCAATCCTATTTTGGTTGACCTGCCACCCGCTCTCCATCTAAGGGGAGCGGTGCGAGACCGCATTTCGATATCACCGAGCCGATGGAGAACACTTATGGGACACCGCTTCAAAAACATTCTTGAAACGGTGGGCAATACGCCAGTTGTCCGGATCAACAGGCTCGCTCCTCCAGACGTAAATCTCTACGTCAAGATCGAAGCGTTCAATCCGTTAGGCTCGGTCAAGGACCGCCTTGCGCTCGGCGTCATCGAGGCAGCGGAGCGCTCGGGAGAATTAAAGCCCGGGCAAACCGTCATCGAGGCTACGAGCGGCAACACCGGTATCGGTCTCGCAATGGTGTGCGCCCAAAGGGGCTACCCGCTGGTCGTGACCATGGCCGAGACCTTCAGTGTCGAGCGCCGCAGGCTGATGCGCTTTCTCGGCGCTAAGGTGGTGCTCACGCCAGCGGCGCAGCGTGGAATGGGAATGGTCACAAAAGCCATTGAGCTGGCTAAAACGCATGGCTGGTTCTTGACCCGCCAGTTTGAGAATGAAGCCAACCCCGACTTTCATTCGCGGACGACGGCGGTGGAGATCCTCGAAGACTTCAAGGACGAGCCACTCGACTTCTGGGTCACCGGCTATGGCACGGGCGGCACGCTCAAAGGCGTGGCACGGGTATTGGCGAAAGAGAAACCCGACACGAAGATCATCGTCTGCGAACCCGAGGACGCTCAGCTTTTGGGCAGTGGGATCACGCAGCAGCGAAATCCTGACGGCTCACCTGTGGCGGCCCACCCCTCGTTCAAGCCGCACCCGATGCAGGGCTGGACTCCGGATTTCATCCCGAAGCTCACGGCGGATGCGGTCGACACGGGCGTCATCCATCGTCTTCTACCGATCTCCAACGCCGAAGCGTTGCGGTGGAGCCGCGAGCTGGCTCAGAAGGAAGGGATCTTCGTCGGCATCACGGCTGGGGGCACCTTTGCGGGCGCGCTGCGCGTCTGCGCCGACGCCCCGAAGGGCGCGACGATTCTCTGCATGTTGCCCGACACCGGCGAGCGCTATTTGAGCACGCCGCTGTTTGCGGACATCCCCGCGGACATGAATGAAGAGGAGATGGCGATCTCGCGCTCGACGCCGGCTGCGCAGTTCGGCGCCTGATCCGTTGTGGCACGCGGGCCGCGACCATAATGTCTGTAGTGTCAGCGCGCATCAGGGCTGCAGATGCCGCGTTCGCCGCCCTGACGCGGTTCTACTTTGACTCGCGGTATGGCGCGCAGCGCCGACGTGTGCGATTTCACCTTTGGCAATCCGCACGAAATGCCACTTGACGGGATCGTCGCCGCGCTTCGCAAGCGAGCGATGCCGCGCGACGAAAACTGGTTTGCCTACAAGACAAGCGATCCGCACACGCAGGAATTTCTCGCCGAGAAAGTCGGGCAGGAACTTGACCTGGCCTTCGCTCCGGCCGACATCGCGCTCACTGCCGGAGCCTTCGCGGCTATAGCGGTGGCGTTCCGCCTGATCCTGGATGCCGGCGATGAGGCGATCTTCTCCGAACCGGCGTGGTTCTGCTGCGAGCCAATGCTGCTCGCTGCGGATGCTGTGCCGCGCAAGGTCAAACTCAAGCCACCGCTATTTGATCTTGATCTCGCGGCCATCGAGGCGGCAATCGGCCCGCGGACCCGGATGGTGATCGTCAACACGCCGCACAATCCGACCGGGCGGATTTACGATCATGAAACATTCCGCATCAGTCTAACCGCGTCGGACGACATGATCGACCGCGCGATGCCGGTGTTCGAGGATGTGGGACGGCGGGCTGCGCACCGGAATCCGCTCTGATAACTGGACGATGCCGCATCAACGGCCCGGTTTGCCCCATGGCCCGCCAGGCTTGTCATCGCTCGGCCGCGCTGCCGGCGGGGCGTCGAGATCAATCGGCGGTCGATCCGGCAGGAACGGCCGCTGTGATGCGGGCTCCGGTGCAGGCTGTCCCCATGGCGCGCCGGGCTGCGGTGGTTGATCAGCTGCGCTACCCCACGGGCCCCGCCTGCGCGTCGTTCGGCGCAGTTTGTCCTTGTGCCTCGCCGTCCGTCGGCGCCTCGTCCGGGCCTGGTAGGGCCAACGGGCCGGGGTCGTGCCCGCCCATTACCTCGACCAGCACCTTGATGCGCTTCTCGATCGGTGGGTGGGTGGAAAACAGATCCGTGAATTCCTCGCGCGGATTGTCGACGCACATTTCCATCACGGCCGAGGTCGCGCCGTGAAGTTCGCCGCGCCCCTCGATCTTGCGCAGCGCCAGGATCATGGCGTCGGGATTCTTGGTGAGTTCGACCGAGCCCGCGTCGGCTAGAAACTCGCGCGTGCGCGACAACGCGAGCCGGATCACGCTGGAGAGCAACCACGCGACCGCGACCAGCGCGACGGCGAGCGCGACGGCGATGAAATTCCCGGCCCTGCCGCGCTCGCTGTCGCCGTCACTTGATCGTCGCGGGCGGAAGCCGGTGTAGAACCACATCCGGAAAAACATCTCGGCAAAGAAGGCGATCGCGCCTGCAATGATCACGGCAATGACCAGCATGCGCACATCGCCGTTGCGGATGTGGGTAAGCTCGTGACCGAGCACCGCCTCAAGCTCGGCGTCGTCAAGATAGGCGAGCAGAGCGGTCGTCACCGTGATCGCATACTGCTTCTCGTTCATGCCGGTCGCGAAGGCATTGAGCGCATCGCTCTCCATCACCTTGAGCTTGGGCATGGTGATGCCGCGCGAGATGCAGAGGTTTTCAAGGAGGTTATAGAGGCGCGGCTCCTCGGTGCGGCTAACTTCGCGCCCGCCGGTCAAAGCGTCGATCATCGCCTGATGGAAATAATACGCGATCACGATCCAGGCGGCGGTGCCGATGGTCGCGAATGGCGCGGCGGCGATGAGATCCTCCCACGCCTTGCGCGCAAGGTATTGCAGCGAAGCGCTGTAGGACATTGCTTCGCCGGCCAGCGCGCCGGCATAGACCAGAAGGTAGACGAGTCCGAACAGTCCGACCAGCAGCACCATCGAACGGCGCTTGTTGGATTCGATATGGCTATAAAGCCCGTAGGCCGCCATGTTCACGCCTGTGGTCAGAATTTCACCTGTGGCGCCTCGGTAATGGTCTTGCGCTCCTCCCCGAGATCGAAGAATGGCTTCGACGTGAAGCCGAGCGAGGCCGCGAACAGCGCCGCCGGGAACTGCTGGATGCGCGCATTGTATTCGCTCACCGCGTTATTGAAGAAACGCCGCGCGGCGGCCAGTTTGTTTTCGATATCGGTAAGCTGGGCCTGCAACTGCTGGAAATTCGTGTTCGCCTTGAGGTCGGGGTACGCCTCCGACAACGCGATCAGCCGGCCAAGCGTTCCGCTGAGCTGCTGCTCGGCGGCCGCCTGCGCCTGCGGGCCCTGCGCCGCCACAGCGGCGTTGCGAGCCTGGATGACGGCTTCAAGGGTGCCGCGCTCGTGGGCCGCGTAGCCCTTCACGGTCTCGACCAGGTTGGGGATGAGATCGTGGCGCTGGCGCAATTGAACATCGATGTCGGCAAACGCCTGGCTCACCCGCTGCCCCATGGCGACGAGACCGTTGTAGATGCTGATGGCCCAAACCACGATAACGGCAACGATGCCGAGGACGACCCAGCCGGTGGTAGACATGCTCTACTCCTGAGTGATTTTGTGCCCTAGGCGAGTCGAAGCGAACCAAAGGCAGCGGTTCGCATCTCCCCGATGCGAACCGCCATGAGATATAGCGGGAGCCGGCCCGAAAATCGCCCCCTATTTTGTCGCGCGGATATTTCGGACGTTCAATTCGCCATCATTCACGGTCGCACGCTGTCGCCCCATCGCCATGATTTGCGTCGCCGATAGGTGTCCGTATCGCGACGCGCCGCCACGTCCATCACGACACCGCCTTCGACGCACAGCTTCGCCCTAATGGCCGCTTTTTTGATTTTCGGCGGCGCCAGCACGCGGGCATCAATGGATCGCGGCTTCTCACGGGACAGCACCACATAGGAGAATTTCTCGTCCTCGAACGGTACCTCGCCGCCTTTGATGCGCAGATGATCGCGTGAACGCGGCAGCCGTTGCGCGAAATGGCACCAGTCAGGGGATTGCAGCGGACACGCATTCCCATGCGGGCACGGCGCCGCCACGTGGGCGCC